>ERZ791919.34-NODE-34-length-158266-cov-9.607606_pt1 | contig 158266 bp, 106 predicted proteins | sample MGYA00510137_ERZ791919 | MGnify/ENA primary metagenome ERZ791919 (study PRJEB30046, sample SAMN00792059) | human gut metagenome | study: EMG produced TPA metagenomics assembly of the A metagenome-wide association study of gut microbiota in type 2... | reverse complement strand
CTCGGACAAGAGATTCTCTAAGGCTTGCAATAAAATATTTTTTAGCAATATTATGAAACAGAAAAAGGAGTATGACGATTCATGGAGATGGACTGCGGATGAGATTGTCAAGTATGCACCGGAAAATTATGACGAACGAGGCATTTATAGAAAGGATGAATGGACGACATCATCTGATATAGGTAAAGTTTATGACGGAAAGCGGTTTACCCGGGAAGAGTATTTGGAGACGGAAGATAAATACGCACAGGCGGTAATCAGAGGAATGGAATTGGCCGGTTGTTCTTTCCTGACAGTAGAGTATTTATCCATTTCAAGAAGTAAGACAGATATGAAACGCTTTACACCCAAAGATATCCTATATGAGCAGAATAAAGACCTATATGATATGTTCCTGAGCATAAAGGAAGGTATGCGCATACATATCTCCCAAATAGAGAAAGCCGTACGTTTAAATTTAAGAGGTTATATAGACTGTGATTTGACCAACAAGAAAAAAGATTTCTATGTCCGATTCGGGTTTGATTACTATATGTATTTCAACAGTAATATAGATAAATGCATTCTTAAAAAAGAGATCGAGAAAATTGGTCTGTATTTCAATCCGAGATGACAAGAGCTCGGACAAGAGATTCTCTAAGGGTTGCAATAAAATATACAGAAAATAATGAATGAAAAATACCACAATAATAAAGACCCATATATTCAATTTCTAAAAAATTGGCTTACTCAGATTATGGATGAAAATAAAACTATTTTTGTTGATGATTACCACATTGACGAAATCGTTCCTTCCATACCCAGAAAAATATGGTTTAATCTTGGTTTCAAGATTTATCAAGAATACAGGTATTTTTTAGAAAACACTTGTCCTCAAATGGATGTAATGTTATGCATTGACATGGGTGAAAGTAAAACAAAGTTTAGTATTCCTACGTTTTTAGATGATCATATTATTGGCAATTCAGATGTGCCGCCATCAATATATTTATTTAATAAACAAAATACCAATATAATAGATACCCTAAAAGAATGTATTTTATTACCGAATTTAATTACAGACGATACGATAAATGTTTTTTATAAAGAAGAATACGATGATAATTTTTTTGCTACTATTTTTATTTCCGATATTATAATAAAATAAAAAAAGGGAAATATATGTATAATGCTAAAAAAGGAATATTCTTAAAAATATTTTGCAATAATCCCATCTTATAATTGTAGAATAATAATGTTATGAAACTGGAAAAAGAGTATGACTATTCATGGCTATGGACTGCGGATGAGATTGTCAAGTATGCACCGGAAAATTATGACGAAAAAGGTATCTATAGAAAAAATGAATGGCTGATGGTATCTGATATAGGTAAAGTTTACGACGGAAAGAGGTTTACCCGGGAAGAGTATTTGGAGACGGAAGATAAATACGCACAGGCGGTAATCAGAGGAATGGAATTGGCCGGTTGTTCTTTCCTGACAGTAGAGTATTTATCCATTTCAAGAAGTAAGACAGATATGAAACGCTTTACACCCAAAGATATCCTATATGAGCAGAATAAAGACCTATATGATATGTTCCTGAGCATAAAGGAAGGTATGCGCATACATATCTCCCAAATAGAGAAAGCCGTACGTTTAAATTTAAGGGGGTTTATGAACTGTGATCTGACCAACAAGAAAAAAGATTTTTATGTCCGATTCGGGTTCGACTATTATATGACGTTCAACAGTAATATAGATAAATGCATTCTTAAAAAAGAGATCGAGAAAATCGGTCTGTATTTCAATCCGAGATGACAAGAGCTCGGACAAGAGATTCTCTAAGGCTTGCAATAAAATATACAGAAAATAATGGATGGAAAATACTGTGCCAACGAACAGCGCCTTACTATTTAATAGTCTATTTCAATTTAAATCCACATGGATAAACGATAAAAAAATAAATAAGCGAAATCAAAATGCAAAAACTTTATTTTCTTAAATATTCCCTAATATCGATCCTACTTTCTGTAATGTTCAGAGCAGAAGCTCAGTCGAACGATTTATACTATCGATCGGCTCAAAACAGATTGACAAATATGCTTTCAGGAAAAGAATCACTAAATCTTAGAGAAGCAATCTATTGTGTAGAAAACGCATGGTTTAACGACAAACTGAATAAAAAATTGTTTTACAAACAAATCGAACGATATGCGGATTTTTGTCGAGCTGTCAGCAATTCCGGACGGATAATCTATTCCGGAAACGATGTATCTTCAGTAAACGCCCAAGCTGCCGTATTCGCCTTTATGACCGATACCATACCCATACAAATGGGAGACTCTGTTTACTATCATCTCCCTTTCGGATATAATGCCGATGACTTTGCCGGAGAAAAAAACTGGAGCAACATGTTTGTCTCCACACTTATGGCAACCGGTAAAGGTAACTGTCATTCGATGCCTCTACTTTATAAACTTATTATGGACGAACTGGGAGAAAAATGCTGGTTAGCATTAGCCCCCAATCACATGTATATAAAAGCAAAAACGCAACACATCGGTTGGTACAATATTGAATTGACAACCGGGGATTTTCCTACCGATGCTTGGTTGATGGCGTCGGGGTATATTCATCTCGATGCAGTACGTAACGGGATTTACACCGATACGCTATCTTTAAAACAGTCCGTGGCTCTGTGTTTGACCGACTTGGCTCAAGGGTATATGCACAAATATGGAATCGGAAACAGAAAATTCATCGAAGATTGCTGCAATACGACTCTCAAACATTATCCTAACTATATAAATGCACTATTGATAAAAGCGGAATTATTGACAAAGCAATACCGACATCTGGACAATAAAGAGTGTGAAGAGGCTAAAAAGCTAAAAGAAAAAATGGACGATGCTTATGCTCATATCCACCGCTTAGGTTATAGGAAAATGCCCGAAGAGATGTATCGCAAATGGTTAAAATCAATAAAAACAAATATCAAAACCCCTTTTGAAAACTTTTAAAGAAATTATCTGAACCTATCAGGCATACATTTACTTTGCGGAGGGAGGGGGATTCGAACCCCCGATACGCTTTTGGCGTATACACGCTTTCCAGGCGTGCCTCTTCAACCACTCGAGCATCACTCCAAGATTCTGCGAATCTTCATTTGCGGTGCAAAGATACTCTTTTTTCTGATTTTACAGACGATTTGTCACAAAGATTCAAACCGCATTTTATCGATTTATGTTTTTTAACGATTGATTCACCACTACAATTTAAACAGGATTTCAGCATTCCGGGAAGTCCGCTCCTCAACTTCTTGATTAGAAAGGCCCAATATTTCCGCAATCTTCTCTGCGGTTTTTACGATATAAGAAGGTTCGTTACGTTTCCCGCGAAACGGTACAGGAGCTAAATAAGGTGCATCCGTCTCCAGTAAAACCCGATCGACTCCTATCTCCCTTATCGTTTCATCAAGACGGGCATTTTTAAAAGTCACTACACCATTGATACCGAAATAAAAATCTCCCAATTCCCGAATTATCTTTACTTGATCGGGAGTCCCGCCAAAACTGTGAAAAACACCGGTCAACGATAACGACGAAAGAGATTTTAATGCCGCAACAGTTTCGTCAAAAGCATCCCGACAATGGATTATCACAGGTATTTTCTTATTGCAAGACCAACGTACTTGTGAAGTAAAGGCATCGATCTGTTCCCTTAAAAATGTCTTGTCCCAATACAAGTCCATACCGATTTCACCCACAGCGCAATATTCTCCCCGGTCCAACTCAGCTTCAATACACGACAAATCCCGTTTATAATCTTGATTTATCGAAGTCGGGTGTAATCCCATGGCTCCTTTACATAATGAAGAATAATCGTTCAATGTTTGTCGCAATGCACCGACAGTTTCCACATCTACATTCGGTAAAATCATACGAGTAATTCCCGACTTCTCCGCTCTATCGATTACAGCCCTCCGGTCCTCATCAAATTCCTGAAGATATATATGAGTATGCGTATCTATCATAATCCTAATTTTCTCTCTCCATAAGTACCGCAGAAAGTTCCAACAATGGCTCTATGTATTCAGGTTCTACATTTATTTCTTTCAATAGGTCCGTACCTTTTTTATAATACTCCCACATCTTGTTTTCACACAGTTCTTTTATTCCTACACGGGTATAAATGTCCGTTACACAACGAATTTTCTCATCTGCGTCATACTCTTTTGCACCCATCCATGACAGAAGGTCTTCTTTGTCTTTACCTTCAGCCAATCTCAATGCATTAATCAACATATATGTTTTTTTATTATTGAGAATATCGCCACCTATTTTCTTCCCGAACACAGCAGGATCTCCGTACACATCCAAATAATCGTCTTTCAATTGAAATGCCAATCCGATATTCTCACCGAACCGATACAAACGGTCGGCATCAGAGGGATGAGCTTCGGCTATTACTGCGCCTATTTTAAGCGCTCCGCCTAACAAAACGGCAGTTTTAAGCCGTATCATCTCTAAATACTCTTCTTCCGAAACGTCATCCCGACTTTCAAACTCCATATCATATTGTTGCCCCTCACAAATTTCCAAAGCTGTTTTTGAAAAAATATCGAGGACTTCTTTTCTACAAAAATCAGGAGCTTCGGACATTTGCATATAAGCCAATATCTGCATGGCATCTCCCGATAATACGGCCGTATTTTCATTCCAAACTTTGTGCACCGCAGGTTTACCCCTCCTCACATCGGCATTATCCATTACATCGTCATGCAACAACGTGAAATTATGAAACATCTCCAACCCTATAGCCGGAGAGATGGTACGGTGATAATCAGTTCCGAACAGTTCACAAGCCATCAACATCAATACCGGACGAATACGCTTTCCCCCCAAAGAAAGTTCATAACGTATCGGTGCATACAGATTATCGGGTTCGGAAGGATACGGAATAGCCGCCAAACCATCATTTACAGCCTTTATATACTTATCAAGGATTTCCATACAGATTTTTTTTAGATTATTGGTTTCAAAAATACGTTTTTTTCATTAGAAAAGATATATCCCGATAAGAGAAAAAAAGAGTCGTGACACATTTTCTACCATTAAAATCAAATGAATATATACTTCTATCAAAAATTTTCCGTTATTAATATCGAAGAGCATCGACGCTTTTCAAAAAGAGATTTTCCGAATCCTAAAAAAAATGTATCTTTGAGCCTCGTAACACCATGCAAATGATGAATCGACATATATTCGTTTTGTTTTTGTCTATCTTTTACCTTACGGCTAAAGCGCAAGAAGGGAAGTCGGCCTTCGACTTCCTTAATCTCCCTATATCTTCGCATATCAACGCTTTAGGAGGAAACAATATTTCGATCATCGAAGAAGATGTTTCGGTCATCCAGCACAATCCGGCACTTTTAGGCCATGAAATGAATCTCCAGCTTAATCTGAATTATATGCGATATGTTGCCGGAATCAATCTGGCAGGAGCGACATTCGCCAAAGCCGCAGGAGAACGGGGAGCATGGGCTGCGGCCATCCAATACGCAGGATACGGATCGATGAAACAAGTCGAAGCAAACGGGGTGATCACTGGGACATTCAGCCCCAAAGACATGTCGATCAGCGGATTTTATGCACACGATATTACCGACCGCTTGAGGGGAGGTATACAAGCAAAATTTCTTTATTCTTCTTATGAACAATATACTTCTCTTGCATTAGCTATCGATTTGGGTATCAATTACTATAACCCGGATAACCAGCTTTCTCTCTCCATAGCTTTTAAAAATCTGGGCGGACAATTAAAGAAATACAATGAAAACCGGGATAAAATGCCTTGGGATATCCAACTCGGACTCTCAAAAACTTTAGACCACGCTCCTTTTAGATTTTCAATCACAGCCCAACATTTAAGCCGTTGGAAATTACCTTATACAGCTCCGACAACAGGAGAATATAACAGCAGCGAAGATGAAATAAAGGAAAAAGGCAATTTTGCTACCGATTTGTTCAGGCATCTTGTTTTCGGAATAGATTATATTCCTTCTCGTAATCTATACATTGCATTAGGCTACAATTATAAATATCGGAGCGATATGCAGACTTATGGCCGAAATTTTCTGTCCGGCTTTACCGTAGGGGCAGGGATCAAGGTAAAGATGTTCGGCATAGGAGCTTCATTAGCTCAACAACATGTCGGAGGAACGACTTTCATGTTTAACCTCACAACCAATATATCGCAATTTATACAACATTAAATTAGAAATGCAAACGACAAAAATAGTTATCGCAATAGATGGTTTTTCCTCTTGTGGAAAAAGTACGATGGCCAAAGAACTGGCCCGCAAAATAGGATATGTTTATATCGATAGCGGAGCGATGTACAGGGCCGTAACGCTTTACTGCATAGACAACGACCTTTTCGAAAACGACACGGTAAACGAATCCGAACTACAAAAAGTTATAAACACTTTGCAGATTACATTCAAAATCAATCCGGAGAGCGGAAAACCCGAAACTTATTTAAACGGAGAGAATGTAGAAAATGAAATCCGTTCGATGCGAGTATCCGATAAAGTAAGTCAAGTAAGCGCCATTCCTTTTGTACGCGAAGCAATGGTAGCACAACAACAAGCACTGGGAAAACAAAAGGGAGTCGTAATGGACGGCCGGGATATAGGAACGACCGTTTTTCCTGATGCAGAACTAAAAATATTCGTAACGGCTTCACCCGAAACTCGCGCACAGCGCAGATTGGACGAACTGCAAAAAAAAGGATCGAATGTTTCTTTTGAGGAAGTTCTCGACAACGTAAAAAAAAGAGATTATATAGACCAAAACAGGGAGATCAGCCCGTTACGAAAAGCTGATGATGCCTTATTGCTCGACAATTCAAAAATGACTCTTGCCGAACAGGATGCATGGTTGATCGCTCAATATAATCGGGTGATCGAAAAATAGAACGACTTATGATAAAAATAGAGATCGATAACAAATCGGGATTTTGTTTTGGTGTGGTAAACGCCATACAAAAAGCAGAAGAAGAATTGGAAAAATCGGGAATACTCTATTGTCTCGGAGATATCGTACACAACAACAACGAAGTAGAACGTCTGAGATCTAAAGGTCTGATCACCATAAATCACGAAGACCTGAAGCGACTGAAAAACGTGAAAGTATTGTTGAGAGCTCATGGCGAACCCCCGGAAACTTACCGGATAGCCAAAGAAAATAATATAGAAATTATAGATGCTACCTGTCCGGTAGTTCTGCAGTTGCAACAGAAAATCAAACGTTCATACGAAGAAACCGATCCCGACACCGGTCAAATTGTCATTTATGGGAAAAGAGGTCATGCCGAAGTAAACGGGTTGGTAGGACAAACACACGGTGAGGCAGTTGTCATCGAAAGTTTAGATGATTTCAGTCGTATAGATTTTAACAAACAAATCAGCCTATATTCTCAAACAACCAAATCGGTAGACGGATTTAAGAAAATCGTAGAAGAAATCACTCTTAGGCAATCTTCGGAACAAAAACTTTTATACTACGATACAATATGCCGACAAGTAGCCAATCGCATTCCGAATATCAGGGAATTTGCCCGACAGCATGATCTTATTTTGTTCGTTTGCGGGAAAAAAAGTTCTAATGGGAAAGTGCTCTTCGAAGAATGTTGTAAAGTCAACCCTGAATCAAAATTAGTCTCGGACATATCGGAAATAAATACCGGTTGGTTCAAAGAGAAAAGCAGCATAGGGATATGCGGTGCGACATCGACACCCAAATGGCTTATGGAAGAAGTTCAGGACTTTATACAAAAAAATATTTAGGGATTGTCTAAGTTTTCCAATAAAGAAACATTATCTGGACATCTTTGCGGTTTCTTTAGGTCACTATATTTAGTTATCAGATAAACAAATATTTATATATTACAGAATTTGCAAATATCAAAAAAATGTTTCTTCGTACTAAAGAATTTCTTATTTCCCGATATTAATAAAAAAGAAATACAGATTAAAGATTATTTTTCATACATTTGCGGCTATAAAAAACAGGTATTTCTTTAAAAAATAAGTTATGACAAAGAAAAAATGTATTGGAATACTGACTTCCGGAGGTGATGCTCCGGGAATGAATGCTGCAATTCGTGCAGTAACCCGTTCCGCCATATATAACGGATTCGATGTTAAAGCCATATATCGGGGATATAAAGGTCTGCTCACAGGAGAAATCGTCCCTTTTAAAACTCAAAACGTAAGTAATATCATACAACAAGGAGGTACGATATTAAAGACTGCGAGATGTAAAGAGTTCGAAACACCGGAAGGTCGTCAGTTGGCTTTTGACAATATTCAGAAAGAAGGTATCGATGCTCTGGTAACAATCGGAGGTGACGGAACTTTAACAGGTGCACGTATTTTTGCTACCGAACATAATTTCCCGATAATCGGGCTTCCGGGAACAATCGATAATGATCTGTTCGGTACGGATACGACAATCGGGTATGACACGGCACTAAACACGATTATGGACGCCGTCGACAAGATAAGAGACACCGCAACCTCCCACGAACGGCTGTTCTTCATAGAGGTTATGGGCCGTGATGCAGGTTTCCTTGCTTTAAACGGAGCTATCGCATCCGGAGCAGAAGCCGCCATAATTCCTGAAATTGCCACAGAAGTAGATCAATTGGAAGCTCTGATCAAAAACGGATTCCGAAAATCAAAAAACAGTAGCATAGTTCTTGTCGCAGAAAGCCCGAGCACAGGAGGAGCTATGCATTTGGCAGAACGTGTAAAGAACGAATATCCTCAATATGACGTCCGCGTAACCATTTTAGGCCACTTGCAGCGAGGCGGATCTCCGACAGCCAATGACCGGATTCTTGCCAGCCGCATGGGAGCTGCCGCTATCGATGCTCTTCTGGACGACCAACGCAATGTAATGATCGGCATTCGAGATGATCAAATCGAATATGTCCCGTTCAATAAAGCCATAAAAAACGACAAGCCTATAAATCGGGAACTGCTGAATACGTTGCGCATATTGTCAATTTAAAAATCAGTATGTGATAATTAGCAGAATAACGACATTTTTTCTATAATTATTAAGAACCGTTTCAAAAAAATGATTATTTTTGAAACGGTTCTTATTTTAAACTATTGTTCGGAATAAACGCAGTACCTTGGCACAACCAGTCGAGTAAACCTGTTGTTTCCTCTCTCGGTTTGCCGTTTATTTTACACAAACTTTTTTATACTTGCCTTCTATGAAAAAGACTACTTGTTTACTACGCTACGGCATTCTCTTTCTTCTTTTAACAGTTTCATCGCTTATCTGTGCACAAATTCCGGCCGGATATTATTATCAAGCACACGGCAAAACCGGTGCAGAGTTGAAAACCGCCTTGCATAACATCATAAAAGAGGCTTCTATGCTCAAATATGGAAGCGGAGAGGGCGCAACTTGGGAAGGTTTTTTCTATACCGATCAAAATCCCGACGGATCGGTTTTTGACATGTACTCCAATGAGACACGATATTTCAACGGATTCAACGGTATCGACGGAATGCATATAGAACATTCTCTGCCGAATAGTTGGTGGGGAGGTATTAAGAATAACGCCTATAAAGATTTATATCATCTTTATCCGGCAGATGCAACAATGAATATGTCGAAAAGCAACAACCCTTTAGGTGAAGTCTCCGGAACTCCTATCAGAGACAACGGATTGAGCAAAATGGGGAAAAACGGTTTCGGGAACACATACACAGGCAACTGCTTCGAACCAGCAGATATTTATAAAGGGGATTTCGCCCGTTCTTATTTCTACATTGCTACGGCATACGAAGACTATGCTTCTCTCTGGAATAGCCCGATGATGCAAAATAATACATGGCCTGTATGGCAGTCTTGGGCACTGCAACTACTGATGGAATGGAATAAAAATGATCTCAAAAGCGCTCGGGAAGAAGAGAGAGCAGAAGCTGTTTACAAAATTCAGGGTAACCGTAATCCTTTTATAGATTATCCCGATTTAGTGGATTATATATGGGGAGACAAAACATCTACTCCCTACCCTTTTCCGGATGAAACAGAACCTTTTCTAATATCTCCGAGAAACAATAAAACATTAGATTTCGGTATTCTGCTACAAGGCGACAATAAAACTATCGATCTTGATATTCAAGGAAAGAATTTGACCGAGACCCTGAATCTTTATTGGAAAACCGGAGGAGAAAATTCCGGATTAAGCCTTTCTCAAGAATCGGTCACTGCAAATGAAGCTATAAATGGCAAAACGATTCATATCTGTTATATGCCTCAAACATCAGGAACGGGTATCGACACGTTAGTAATAAAAGGCGGCGGACTGGCAGACTCGGTAATCGTAAAAGTATCACGAGGTGCAACAGAAGATTTTATGGCACTCCCGGCTACAGAAACGACTTCTACACAATCTACATTGCGATGGATTCGCCACCCGCAAGCAACAGGCTACCGGATCGATCTTTATTCAGGAGACCAACAGGCCGGAGATCTGATTATATCATCCTATATCGAAGGAAGTAAAGGATACGACAAAGCCATCGAAATTTATAACGGCACAGGAAAAGACATCGATCTCTCGAAATACAGTTTACGGAAACAGACAAACGGGAGCGGAAGTTTCGGAACGGAACTTTCTCTAAAAAATGATGAGCATCCCATACTTGCCGACGGTGAAAACTTTTTGATTGTATCAGGGGACTGTACGAACGAAGCTCTAATAGGTAGGGCACAAATGATTGCTCCGGCAGAAAAAGAAAAATCTCTCATGTCATTTAACGGGGATGACGCAATCGGATTGTATCATAACGGTATCCAAATAGACGTTATCGGAGATGTAGATACGGGAAAAGGCGCAACCTGGGGAGTAAATGTTACTTATATGCGAAAAACGGAAGTAACTCATCCTACCACCGTATGCGATTGGTCGGAATGGGTAAATTTAGGTCAAGATGTTATTGACCGAACCGGAACTTTCACCATGCAGTTCGCTCCCGAAAGTCAGTATGTTTTCGAAAATAAAGAAGTCGGAGAACAAACGGAATATCAGGTTTCCAGCCTAATGCCCAACCACCGTTACACTTATCGTGTCACCGCACTGTCCGCACAAGGAGAGATTGAGGCTGTTAACACGATGGGTATTAAAACTTCTCCATTAGAGTCGCCAGAAGTATTGGATGCAACAGAAATAACAGAAAACTCTTTTGTCGCCAATTGGGACATAGTTTCCGGTGCTGAACATTACCTGATCGATCTGTACACCCTCATAGGAGATGAGGAAGTAGAAATATTTGAGACATTTACAAATGTAAAAGACGGAAAACCCCTGCCCGAAGGCTGGACAGGAAACGCATCGGGACATTACGAATCCAGTACAAATTCCAAAGAACCCAATTCATTAGCATTCAAACCGGAAAAAGGAGAAGAAGAATACATACAGACTTGTGACTATCCTGCACCTGTAACAGAACTCTCATTCTGGTACAAATTCGTTTCAGGAGGCATAGGTTCGACATTCAAAATAGAAAAGAAAAGCAATGGGATATGGAGTGAGATAGACATTATAGAATTTGTAAATAGCGCTCAAACAGCAAGCTACTCATTCACAAAAGATGAAAATATTACGGCATTCAGATTTACTTATCACAAAGAAAAAGGGAATTTTGCTCTTGATAATGTATCTGTAACATACGGAGGCACAAAGCCTGAATACATCGTACAAGATAAAATCGTAACAGGACTCAGTTGCAAATTCGAAAACCTGAAAAAAGATACAGAATACTATTATCAGGTTCGATCGGCAATCGGAGATATCCTTTCTGAACAATCGGAACGAGTAGCTGTAAAAACCTCCGGGAATACAGGTTCTATTGAGAAAAACGAACAGAACGGATTAATTTTTTGTTCAACAAATAGCGGCTTCAGAATTTTAGGGTTACAAGGAAACGAAACCGTTTCGGTATATACACCATCCGGAACGAGCATATTCGAAACCCGAGCAAACTCTGCCGTCATTGAGATTCCTGCCTCCTCACGAGGAATATATATCATCGGAATAAAGTCCTCGTCAGGATATAAGACGATGAAAGTTATTCGGTAACATCTCTAAAAACTCTTATATATCCGAATGTGTGAGAGACATTTTGTGTCAAAGAAGAAATAATATGGATTATTTTTTTTAAGTTTGCCATTAATGATAAAAGAGCTTTAAAAAATATGGGGGAGTCCAGTAATAATATAGAAATACAGGAAGATAATCTAATAGAGCAGGAGTTTCAAGCATTATTGACAGACTATTTGCATTCGAACCACCGAAAAAAGGTGGATATTATCGAACGGGCATTCCGATTTGCCAAAGATGCTCATCAAGGAATTCGACGACGTTCAGGCGAACCATATATACTGCATCCGATTGCCGTAGCGCGCATCGTGTGTCAAGAAATAGGATTAGGTTCTACATCTATTTGTTCGGCTCTTCTCCATGATGTCGTAGAAGACACGGAATATACGGTAGAAGATATAGAAAATCTGTTCGGGAAAAAGATTGCCATGATCGTAGCGGGACTGACGAAAATTTCCGGAGGGATTTTCGGTGACCAGGCTTCTGCTCAAGCAGAGAATTTCAGAAAACTGTTATTGACAATGTCCGAAGATATTCGGGTCATTTTGATAAAAATGGCAGACCGTTTGCACAATATGCGGACATTAGGATCTATGGCACCCAGTAAACAATATAAAATTGCCGGAGAAACACTCTATATTTATGCACCGCTTGCCCATCGGTTGGGGTTATTTGCAATCAAAACAGAACTGGAAGATCTCAGTTTTAAATACGAACATCCGGATGCGTATAAAGAGATCAGTCAGAAAATCGCGGACAGCGAAATAAAACGTCAAGCTGCTTACGAGGATTTTTCAGCTCCTATTACAGAAAAATTACACGAAATGGGTGTAAAATTTGAGATGAAAGCCCGTGTAAAATCAGTCTATTCGATCTGGAATAAAATGCAAACCAAGAATATCCCGTTCGAAGAGGTATATGATCTTTTTGCCGTACGTATTATTTTTGATCCGGAACGGGAAGAAGACGAAAAAAAAGAGTGTTGGAACATATATTCCATTATAACCGACATTTACAAAGTACATCCGGAACGCATCCGCGATTGGGTGAGTCGTCCCAAGGCAAATGGCTACCGGGCATTGCACGTCACAGTCATGGGTCCTGACGGTAACTGGACAGAAGTGCAGATACGAAGCCGGAAAATGGACGAAATAGCAGAAAGAGGATTCGCTGCACATTGGAAATATAAAGTAGGAAATACAGATGAAGAATCGGAACTGGACATTTGGCTAAAAACGATTAAGGAGATTCTCGAAAACCCAGAGCCGAATGCTCTCGATTTTTTGGACACGATAAAATTAAACCTGTTTGCATCGGAAATTTTTGTATTTACCCCCAAAGGGGAATTGAAAACACTTCCTAAAGATGCCACAGCTCTCGATTTTGCATTTACATTGCACTCTGATATGGGTTACCATTGTATTGCAGCAAAGGTAAATCACAAGTTGGTGCCTCTATCCCAAAAACTCCAGAGTGGAGATCAAGTGGAAATACTGACGTCCAAAACCCAAACGCCAAAAGAAGAGTGGATACATTTCATTACTACGGCAAAGGCAAAAACCCGATTACAAGCAGCTTTGCGAAAAGACAAAAAACAAATTGCAGCCAAAGGAGAAAATATTTTCAATAATTTCCTTGAAGAAAACGGATTAGCCAAAAACGACTTAAGTATAGTCGATAAAATATTGAACCACTTCGGTATAGACAAAAAAGAAGAATTGTTTTATCAACTCGGAAGCAACAATATCTCCTTAGACGAATCGGTTAAGAAACTCTTTAAAAATAAGAGTCAAAACGTATTTATGAAATACTTGAAGATGCCGTTCGGGGGGAATAACAAATCTACACCCGTTCCCGTAAAACCAGAATCGGTTGCAGCTCCAGACCGGAAAATAGACCGGAAAGCAACTTATATTTTACGAGACGACGGAAAAGAAAAGAACTATACCATCGCTCCTTGTTGCTGTCCTATTCCCGGAGATGACGTACTAGGATATATCAATGAAGACGAAACGGTTGTCGTACACAAACGCTCATGCCCTATCGCCATGAAGCTAAAAAGCAGTTTCGGTCCGCGACTTGTTTCTACACAATGGGACGAACGTATCGACGAATCTTTCCCCGCAACAATCGAAATTAAAGGAATCGACGGGGTCGGGGTTCTTAATCACATTACTAAAGTCATTTCGGAAGATCTGGCAATCAACATCCGGAACTTGTCCATCGAAAGTAACGACGGACTATTTACAGGTAAATTAGGCATCATGGTACATGACGTGCAAGATATAGAGAAACTATGTAACAATATAAAAAAAGTCAAAGAAGTCAAGTCGGCTGTTCGAGTTAAAAACATATAATCATTGCAGAATATGAAACGGGAAACTGTAAAATCATTTTTTGGTAAAACGCTTATATTTCAAATCTTGTTTTTTGTTGCAGCGCTTTTTCTGACAATATATTTCTTTCCTCGCGAAGAGAAATTCCGTTATCATTTCCAAGAAGGAAAACCCTGGAAATACGGTTTATTAACAGCTTCTTTCGACTTTCCTATTTACAAAAGCCAAGAACAGATAAAAAAAGAACAAGACAGCATTCTACAACAATTTCAACCTTTCTATGTCGAAAACGCATCGATCGGGAAACAACAGATAGCAAAATTTCAACAAGCATATAAAAACGACTTGAAAGACCGATTACCTCATCATCTTTATAACTATACGATAACCGCTTTAGACAATATATATAAACAAGGGATCATTTCATCCGGAGAATATAATAAGCTACAAAAAGAACATATCGAGAACATCCGCATACTCAATAACAATATTGCCCGTGAATATCAGGTCAGTCAGTTACGCTCGCCTCGTACAGCTTATGAACAGATTATAAATAGTCTTCCGGACGAGGCAAGCAAAGACCTCTTACGCACTTGTAATCTCAATACTTATTTAGTAGAGAACATGGTTTTCGACAGTACTACGACAAAAAAAATAAGATACGAGCTTTTACAACGGATATCGGCATCCTCCGGTATCGTACAAGCCGGTGAAAGAATTATTGACCGGGGCGAAATCGTCTCTCCTCATACCTATCTGATTTTAAAATCATTGGAAACGGTAACCCTCAAGAAAAAAATCAATATGGACAGGAGAGAGACGACTCTGATCGGACAAGCTATCGTTATTACCTGTCTGTTCACTTTCTTTTATCTATTTTTAGCTCTTTTCCGTTCCCGGATTTTCAAAGATATAAGAAGTTTGGGATTCCTGATGTTGATGATCGTATGTGTAACCTTGGCAGCATACATGATGACGCAAACCAGACTACAAGGCATATATCTCGTCCCGTTTGCCATGTTACCGCTCACAGTCGTTACATTCCTCGATTCGCGAACAGCATTATATGCGCATCTGGTCACTGTCCTATTATGCGCATTCGCAGCACCGTTCCCATTAGAATTCATATTCTTGCAAATCATAGTGGGGATGACAGCAATAGACAGTCTCAGCGAATTAGTAAAAAGATCTCAATTGGTGCGTTGTGCTATACTCGTATTCATAGCTTACTGTGTAAGTTATGTAGGTTATACATTACTTACCGAAGGGGATTGGAGTAAACTCAATCCGAACATGTTCCTTTATTTTGGTATAAACGGAGTATTATTGCTATTTGCATATCTTCTGATTTATTTGCTCGAAAAGACATTCGGTTTCATTTCTAACGTTACCTTAGTAGAATTGTCCGACATTAATTCTCCGGTACTCAGGCAACTCTCTGAAATCTGTCCCGGAACATTCCAACACTCCATGCAGATTTCAAATTTGGCGGCCGAAGCAGCGAACAAAATAGGGGCAAATGCTCAATTGGTAAGAACCGGCGCTTTATACCATGATATAGGAAAACTTGCAAATCCGGCATTCTTTACAGAAAATCAATCTGGAGTAAATCCTCATCATAATCTCTCATACGAACAAAGTGCCCAAATTATCATACAACATGTGAAAGACGGGATCAAAATGGCAGACAAACTGATGCTTCCTCAAGCCATCAAAGATTTTATCAGCACACATCACGGAAAAAGTAAAACCAAATATTTTTATAATTCATATAAAAACGAATTTCCGGATTTCAAAATCAACGAAGACTCGTTTACTTATCCCGGACCGAATCCTTTTACCAAAGAAACAGGCATATTGATGATGGCGGATGCTGTCGAAGCAGCTTCCCGCAGTTTGAAAGAATATACCGAAGAGTCGATTTCAAAATTGGTAAACAATATTATAGATAGTCAGATTGCAGATGGTCTTTTCAAGAATACACCTTTAAGTTTCAGAGATGTGGAAACTATAAAAAACGTATTTATCGAGAAATTGAAAACAATGTATCATACACGCATCAGCTACCCTGAATTAAAAGAAGATCCGCATCGGAAGCCGGATCAAACCAAACAACAATAAGAGAATTTACCCAAAGGATAAAGTAAAAATAATAACTTGTAATTTCAAAAACACATTCCATATCAAATTTCTATCTTGACAGAATAAAAATAAAAAATATGTAGGTAGATAAAGAAAATTTGCGTAATATTGCACTGTCAAAATAAATTGAAGCAGAGATAGAATGAAACAGTTCCTGCAATATTGTTTTATATATACTACTATTACAACAACCACCCCTTAGGGGGTTTGAGTTGTCATATCCATCCTTTTGGTTCATAAATACCGATTATATGAACCTATTCCATTGAAAATAAATTTATAAATTTGACCTTGTTCCGTTAATCAATACCGCTTTTCTGTATAAAAACAGAAAAGATACATTGTGCCGGACAAAAAATAAAAAAGATATATTTACAACTGATGAAAGTATTAAAATTCGGAGGAACATCCGTAGGTTCCGTAGAAAGCATCAAAAACGTAAAGAAAATAGTAGAAGCCTGTGATGAACCGGTAATAGTAGTAGTGTCCGCTTTAGGTGGTATTACCGATAAACTGATAGAGACCGCTCGTTTAGCAGGAACTGGAGATAGTGAATATCTGACTCATTTTAAAGGAATTATCCACAGGCATCATAACGTTATCGACGGGATCGTTCCGGAAAAACGTAAACAAGAAGTGCTCCAAATCGTAAACGAATTATTAGACGAGCTCGGTAATATATTTCGGGGAGTATCGCTTATCAAAGACTTATCTGCCAAAACCCAAAATACCATAGTCAGTTACGGAGAACGGATATCATCCGTAATTGTCAGCCGAGTGATTAACGATGCCGTACATTATGATTCACGGGAATTTATTAAAACAGAAGTCCAGTTCAACAAAAATATAGTTGATTTTGATCTAACAAATGAACTGGTTAGGAAAACATTCAAAGAACTGCCGAAAGTCGCCTTAGTTCCGGGGTTTATCTCTTCCGATAAAAAAAATAACGATGTAACCAATCTCGGCAGAGGTGGTTCAGATTACACTGCAGCGATCCTCGCAGCGGCATTAGGAGCATCGCGTCTGGAAATATGGACGGATGTCGATGGGTTCATGACCGCCGATCCCCGAGTTATCAGCAACACTTATGTTATAGAACACCTGTCGTTTATCGAAGCGATGGAGTTATGTAATTTCGGGGCAAAAGTTATTTATCCTCCGACCATTTATCCGGTCTACCATAAAAATATACCTATCGTTATTAAAAACACTTTCAACCCGGAAGCTCAGGGAACATTAATAACTCAAGATTCCGCATCAGGCGAAGGAAAGGCAATTAAAGGAATATCGTCGATCAACGATACCTGCTTAATTACCGTTACCGGACTTGGAATGGTAGGTGTTATTGGTATTAACTACCGTATATTCAAGGCCCTTGCCAAATCAGGAGTAAGCGTATTTCTCGTATCTCAGGCATCCTCTGAGAATAACACTTCTTTCGCTGTAAAAAATGCAGATGCAGATTTGGCGGTAAAAGTTCTCACCGAAGAGTTTGCTCAAGAAATTGAAATGGGTGAGATCAGCGAAATCAGTGCAGAGAAAGATCTCGCCACAGTAGCCATTGTAGGTGAAAATATGAAACACACTCCGGGTATTGCCGGGAAACTCTTCAACACTTTAGGACGTAACGGTATCAATGTCATCGCATGTGCGCAAGGAGCTTCGGAAACAAATATTTCTTTTGTAATAGAACTAAACAGTTTGAGAAAAGCTCTAAACGTAATTCATGACTCGTTTTTCTTGTCTAACGTACAAGTTCTCAATCTATTTATCACCGGTATAGGATTAGTAGGAAAAGACTTGTTAGAACAAATACGCAAGCAGCAGCCCAATCTGCTCAAAGACAAATCACTCCGACTGAATATTGTCGGAGTGGCGAATTCAAAAAAATGCCTATTCCGCCGGGAAGGCATTTCTCTCGACCATTATGAAGAAGAACTCAAGGCATCTCCGCTGTCGGCCAGTCCGGCAGCCATACGGGACGGTATCATTCAAATGAACATATTCAACTCGGTTTTTGTCGATTGTACTGCCAGCAATGAAATAGCAGGAATTTATAAAGATCTTCTTAATCATAATGTTTCTGTCGTTGCGGCTAATAAAATCGCCGCTTCATCGGCCTATGACAACTATGCGGAACTGAAAAGAATAGCACGCAAACGGGACGTCAAGTTTTTGTTCGAAACGAATGTCGGAGCAGGATTACCGATTATCAATACAATCAATAACCTGATCAATAGCGGGGATAAAATTCTGAAAATCGAAGCAGTAGTTTCCGGAACATTAAACTTTATCTTCAACGTTTTAAATGAAGATATACCTTTAAGTAAAGCTATTCAGCTGGCTCAGGAATCAGGTTACAGCGAACCTGACCCCCGACTCGACTTAAACGGACAGGATGTGGTACGAAAACTTGTCATTTTGGCAAGAGAAGCAGGATATCGGGTAGAACAAAGCGATGTTGTAAAAAAACTGTTCATCCCCGAAGAATATTTTCAGGGCTCTCTGGATGACTTCTGGAAACAAATTCCTAAACTCGATGAAGAATTTGAAGAACGACGCAAAAAGCTGGTTTCTGAAAATAAGAGATACCGTTTTGTCGCAACTTTGGATGGAGGAAAAGTCGAAGTCGGGTTACAGGAAGTCGATAGCAAACATCCTTTTTATCAATTAGAAGGAAGCAATAACGTAATATTAATCACAACCGATCGTTACAAAGAATATCCGATGGTTATCAAAGGATACGGTGCTGGAGCTATGGTAACGGCAGCCGGTGTATTTGCCGATATTATCAGCATTGCCAACATTCGTTAGTAAAAAATATTATTATGAAGTATATAATCGTATTAGGCGACGGAATGGCTGATGAGCCAATCGCCGAATTGGGAAATAAAACACCTCTCCAAGCTGCCGACACTCCAATTATGGACTGGCTCGCTTCACATGGAAGGTGCGGTCGCTTAAATACTGTTCCCGAAGGATTCGAACCGGGAAGTGAAATCGCAAACATGTCGGTTCTCGGATATGATCTATATAAAGTTTTCGAAGGAAGGGGTTCTTTAGAAGCTGCCAGTATGGGAGTAGGCATCGAACCGGGAGAGATGGCTATGCGCTGTAATCTGATCTGTATAGAAAACGGAGTTATAAAGAATCATTCGGCCGGACACATTTCCAATGAAGAAGCATCTGAATTGATCGATTATCTACAAAAAGAGCTGGGAGGAAATGATGTGAATTTTTTCCCGGGAGTTTCATACCGACATCTCCTTAAATTAAAAGGCGGAGACAAACGATTAAAATGTACACCTCCGCATGACGTTCCCGGAACTCCGGCAAACGAAGTGATGATAAAAGCTCTCGTCCCGGAAGCTCAGAAAACGGCAGACCGGTTGAACGAGCTTATCGTCAAATCCCAAGAACTATTATGTAATCATCCGGTAAATCTGAAAAGAAAAGCCGAAGGTAAAGATATGGCTAACAGTATATGGCCGTGGTCACCGGGCTACAAACCGCAAATGAAACCTATAACACAGCAATACGGCTTGCGTAACGGAGTAGTTATTTCAGCAGTCGATCTGATCAAAGGCATAGGTATTTACGCCGGATTGAGATCTATTGATGTAGAAGGGGCTACCGGATTATATGATACAAACTACGAGGGAAAAACCGAAGCTGCCATAGAAGCTTTGAAAGACAATGATTTTGTATATCTGCATATCGAAGCCAGTGACGAAGCCGGACATGAGGGAAACGCCTTACTAAAGAAAAAGACTGTAGAGTTTTTAGATCATCGGGTTTTAAAGCGACTGGTAGAAGCTTCTCAAGAAATGGATGAACCCTTGACTATCGCTCTATTGCCAGACCATCCTACCCCTTGTCGCATTCGCACCCACACCGCAGCCCCAGTTCCTTTTATAATTTACAAACCGGGAAAAGAACCCGACAATGTACAGACATACGATGAATTCAGTGTCGAGGAAGGATATTACGGGCTACTGAGTCAAGATGAATTTATTAAAGAATTATTCAAAAAAGATTGATCAAATGTATTATTACAGCACAAACAAACAGGCGGCTAAAGCAACTTTAGAGGAAGCGGTAATCAAAGGGTTAGCCTCCGACAAAGGTCTTTTTATGCCAGAAACTATAAAAAGGCTGCCCGATGCTTTTTACCACAATATCGGAGAAATGACTTTTCAAGAGATGTCATTTATCGTAGCAGAAGCTTTCTTCGGAGAAGATGTCGAAGCCGACATATTAAAGGAAATTGTTTATGATACACTGAATTTCGATACTCCTCTTGTTCACGTTCATGACAATATATACAGTTTAGAACTGTTTCACGGACCGACATTAGCATTTAAAGACGTCGGAGGACGTTTTATGGCACGCCTATTAGGGCATTTCATTCGCAAAAAAGGAGAAAAAGAGGTTAATGTTTTAGTTGCCACATCCGGAGATACGGGCAGTGCCGTAGCAAACGGATTCTTAGGAGTACCCGGCATACGAGTATTTGTCTTGTATCCCAAAGGAAAAGTCAGTGAAATACAAGAAAAACAGTTTACGACACTCGGCCAGAACATCACGGCTTTAGAAGTCGATGGGACATTCGATGATTGTCAATCTCTTGTGAAAGAAGCATTTATGGATAAAGAATTGAATAAGGCCCTATTGCTGACATCAGCCAATTCTATTAACGTTGCCCGCTTTCTACCGCAATCTTTTTACTATTTCTATGCTTATGCACAATTAGCCCGCATAGAAAAAAACAAAGATGTCGTCTTTTGTGTTCCCAGCGGTAATTTCGGAAATATAACAGCCGGATTATTCGCTAAAAGAATGGGGCTTCCGGTTAAGCGGTTTATCGCAGCAAACAACCGGAACGATATATTTTTACAATATCTCATTACCGGTAAATATGAACCTCGTCCTTCTATACCGACGATAGCCAATGCCATGGATGTCGGTAATCCCAGCAATTTCGCCAGGATATTGGATCTATACGAAAATTCCCATGAGGCTATCTGTAAAGAAATAAGCGGAGTCAGTTATACAGATGATCAGATACGCGAAACTCTTGGTGAAGTATATAAAAAATATAATTACCTACTCGATCCTCACGGAACTTGCGGCTATCGTGCTTTAACAGAAAAGTTAGAAAATGGAGAAACCGGTATTTTCCTGGAAACAGCACACCCTGCCAAATTCTTGGAAACAGTGGAAGGAGTTATCAACACCCCTGTTAATATTCCGGATACCCTTTTAAAATTCATGCACGGAAAGAAAAAAAGTATCGAAATACCCGCCTCATTCATACCATTTAAACGGTTGTTGCTCAATACAAAATAATTTATATAAACAGGTTATCAACAATTTGAAAGCAGTATGTTGATAACCTGTTTATTCATCTTTTCCATCATATCATTAAACCTTTCTCCCTAATTATTATCTAAATAAAATAAACTTCATTGGATAGCAAACATTCATACATAAAAACCTGTTCTTCTAATAAAACCCGATAATTCTATCGATATGAAAAATATAACAACAATTATAGTTTGCTTTCTAATGGGAATCGGAATGGCATCCCAATTGCATTCGAGTGAAAAAATAACCCAAAAGAAAAATCGCAAATACAATACTCCCGATTCCACCGACATGAAATATCATGCTCAAGCTCTTGCGGCATTAAAAGACAGCACTTTTGTTTTCAACACGAACCAAATCATTTTTAATAACGGAATCAGTACATCTGTAAGTTCTGTAACCAATTTTATTTCCCTAAATAAAAATCGAGCAGTCGTACAAATAGCATTTGATATTCCATATCCAGGATATAACGGTTTAGGAGGTATTACGGTAGAAGGACATATCTCAACCGTTAAAATGAGAACGGATAAAAAAGGTTTCACCCGTTATGAATTTTACGCAAACGGAACAGGTATTTCTGCCAGAGTCGAATTGACTTTACATCCGACAAATAACTCTGCAACAGCAATTATTTCTCCGAATTTCAACAGCAAACAATTAAATTTAAGCGGAAGCATATCTCCTCTGAACAAAGCCTATATTTATAAAGGAACGTCTCTATAACCGCAAAAACTTCGGAACAATTTCTTTCCAGAACAATTAAAATGAGAAATACGCTCCAAATTTCTTATTTTATGACACATTTACACCTTAGTGTACGCTATTCTTTCTGTATTTTTGTAATATAAACTTTAACCTCCTAACAAAATACGATGAAAGAGAAAATATTTTTTTTGATATGCTTTCTATGCATATCATGTATGGTAAAAGCCGAAAGCAAACAAGTAATTAAAATCAGTACGGACGACATAGACTTAATTTATAAAGTCGGAGAAAACAATCGTCTCTACCAAAGTTATTTGGGAAAGAAGTTACTTCATACGTCCGATATTGCTTATTTGCCGCAAGGCACAGAAGCTTATCTTACACACGGCATGGAAGACTACTTCGAGCCGGCAATTCATGTAGTTCACAATGACGGAAATCCATCCTTACTACTAAGGTATATATCCCACACCGAAAAACAACTTTCACCGGGCGTAAATGAAACAATTATCACCTTGCAAGACGATAAATATCCCGTCACGGTAAAACTGCACTATATAACTTATCAAAAAGAGAACCTGATTAAAACATTTACAGAGATCAGTCATCAAGAAAAGAAACCGGTAGAGCTACACAAATATGCGTCTTCAATGCTGCACTTGAATCGAAATAGATATTTCCTGACTGAATTTTCAGGAGATTGGGCAAGTGAAGTACACATGAAAGAACAACCTCTGGAATTCGGGAAAAAAATACTCGACTCCAAATTAGGGTCTCGTTCCAACATGTTTTGCTCTCCGTTCTTCCAGCTCTCTTTAGACGGGAAAGCAGAAGAAAACCAAGGAGAAATACTGGTCGGCACATTAGGATGGACCGGAAATTTCCGCTTTACATTCGAAATAGATAATAAAAATGAATTACGTGTCATATCGGGAATCAATCCGTACGCATCAGAATATAGCTTGAAACCGAACGAAATTTTCCGTACTCCTGATTTTTATTTCACCTATAGTTTTTCCGGTAAAGGTCAAGCCAGCCGAAATTTTCATGACTGGGCACGAAAATATCAGGTCAAAGACGGAGAAAAAAGCCGTATGACCTTATTGAACAACTGGGAAGCTACATACTTCGATTTCAATGAAGAAAAACTCGTAGAATTAATGGATGACGCTGTAGAATTGGGTGTAGATATGTTTTTGCTCGATGATGGTTGGTTCGCTAATAAATACCCGCGTAGCAGCGATCACCAAGGGTTGGGAGACTGGGAAGAAACGTCAGACAAGCTTCCCAACGGTATCGGATACTTGACAGAAACCGCAAAGAAAAAAGGAATTAAATTCGGTTTATGGATCGAACCGGAAATGGTGAATCCCAAAAGTGAACTATATGAAAAACATAAAGACTGGGTTATCCATTTACCTAACCGTGATGAATATTATTTCCGTAATCAGTTAGTATTGGATTTAAGCAATCCGAAAGTACAAGATCATGTTTTTAATGTGGTCGACAATTTAATGACCAAATACCCGGATATTGCTTTCTTCAAATGGGATTGTAACAGTCCGATTACCAACATTTATTCTGTTTATCTTAAGGATAAGCAATCTCACTTATATATTGATTATGTCCGGGGACTCTACAACGTACTGGATCGAATAAAAAACAAATATCCCGACCTGCCGATGATGCTTTGTTCCGGAGGAGGGGGACGATCGGATTATGAAGCTTTACAATATTTTACGGAATTCTGGGCAAGCGATAATACCGATCCGATAGAAAGACTATTCATCCAATGGGGATTCTCTCAAATTTTTCCGTCAAAAGTCATGTGTGCACATGTCACCACATGGAATAAAAATAGCAGCATAAAATTCCGGACAGATGTTGCCATGATGTGTAAACTCGGCTTCGACATAAAATTAACGGATATGAACGAAAATGAAAAATTCTATTGTCAATCGGCAGTAAAAAATTATAATCGATTAAAAACCGTTATTTTAGATGGAGACATGTATCGCTTGGTATCTCCTTACGATGGGAATCATACCTCGACTATGTATGCAAGCAAAGATAACAATAAAGCCGTAATCTTTGCATTCGATATACATCCCCGCTATGCCGAAAAAACATTGCCTGTACGCCTGCAAGGATTAAATCCGAATAAAATGTACCGTGTAAAAGAAATTAATCTGATGCCGGGAGCGAACTCTTCCTTACCGGATAACGGGAAACTTTTATCCGGAGATTTTTTAATGACTGTCGGATTAAATCTATTTACCACACAGCAACTTAATAGCCGTGTAGTCGAAGTCTCTGCTGAATAAATAATTTAGAGGACATACTCTATCAAATAAAAAAACTGCCATAATAAGAGAAAAAGCTGCCTCATTTCCTGTTTCGAGGCAGCTTTTTTGTATTCAATTGGAACAACCGATTAAAATAGATAGAATACAAGTAACTAAAAAACTAATTATTTGAGATATTAGTTTCTCTTTCTCAAATATGCAACACGCATATCTCAAGTTTTTTTATCTTTACAAAATATTTCACACACCTTATCTGTCTGCATTTTCCGATAAAAAGATATTATCAGATCGTTTTTGCGATTTCTTCCTGTCTGGTTGTTTTCACGATAGCCCGCTATTTATCCCTGTAAAAACAATAAAGCATCCTCGAAAGAAACTATCAAAATCTGACCCGAGCAAAATTCAGGTTCTAAAAGGAGAAAATCCCCCAATAAAGCATAATATTTTTCAATATGTTTGAGATACGTTCCGAAAAAAATATATCGAACAGACTATAATAAAAAAATAGAGGCTGCCAAACGACAGCCTCCACATCACACTACAACCAATCCTAATTTTCACCTATTAGAAAACCTGAAAAACACATTCACATCACAAAATTATTTTAAACACCTTAATAGCTTTATCCGCTACTACAGAAATAAAATAAATTCCTTTATTCAAATTTTCAAGAATACCTTTTCCACTTACCGAAACAACAGAAATAAGAGATGCTGCTGCATCGGTAACTTTCAGAATAGCATTCTTTTCTCCTACATTATAACAGACTTTTCCGTCGGAAACATAGACGTTAACGTCTGAAACCTCTTTTTTTTTTAAACCGGTCGTCGTAGGATTAAAATCCGCCTTAGCGAACTTTCCGCCTCTTTTTCCATTATCGATAGCCTGTACCCCCCACTCATAATCGATATTTTCATCAGGGACATACATAGAATAAGAGGTTGTCATTATCTGACCTGAAATTTCTGCCACCTTAATAAATCCGGTAGCCGGATCAGCCGGAACTGTCATAAAATATTCCGATGAACCGGTCTTTCTCAAATACAAATTATATTGTAATGCCGATGCCGGAGTCACGTCATCTGTGGCAGCATCCCATGTAAAGGTTACCATGCGTGTATTCTTATCATAAGAACATCTCAAATTCTTCGGAGTTGACGGAGCCGCATTAGAATCAATATCCTTACTGCCCGAATTATTTTTCCACAATTGTGCAGCACAAGATTTCGAACATACCGATGTTTGTGCCCATCCCATATTCCAAGCATCCAGATAACCGTCATTATCATAATCTACCAAATGATTATTTCCATGACTGATTCTGTCAAAAGATCCTAATTTGCCGAAAGGATCATCATAATAAGCCCCGTAAGACTCAAAACAAAAATCTCCCTTATTCAAATACAACCAAGTAGTAATCTCATGCTTGGCTCCATGACCTCCCACTAAAATATCCGGCAGTCCGTCATGATTAACATCTCCCAGCGAAGGAGTTGCACCATCTACACCTTCAAAACCGCAGAAAGCATCATTCAACATTTCAAAACTACGATTTCCGCAATTTTTATATACAAAGAACGATTTAGCATTCCCACCTTTATTTCGGGAATAACCTGTAACGACAATGTCCACGTATCCGTCGGAATTCAAATCGCCCAAAGCGCAAGAAGAATCATACGATCCGTAAAAATGTTGTCCGGTTTCACTGAAAGTGCCGTCACCATTATTCCAATAAACATGCAGATTTCCTTCATTCGGGCCATATCCCGACGAAACGATATCTAACCAACCGTCATTATCCATATCGGCAAAGTAAACAGACCCTCTCGCCAAACCTAAGAACGGATCAGTTCCGTTAAGCGGAGTTTCCTGCCGGATAAAACGTTTACCTTTATCATTCTTATAGAGATATACGGCACGACGGTCATGGTGTACCAAAACATTGCCATCTTCTGCTAACATTCCGTCCGCATCTTCATAATCATCCCTTCCGGTGACAACAATATCCAAGTAGCCGTCTTTATTATAATCACCTACCGAAACCCATTGACGGGAACGACCTCCGTCCGTATCATTATATATAGGATAAATTCCCATGCGATTTCCTGATTTATCGGCAACATTCACCTCTTCAAAAACATAGTTTCCATCCGCTCCTTTACCCTTATTCTCATATAAAAAGGCTGCTACATCATTTAGATCATTTTCATAATCTTTATTTTTCAAACCGGGAACAAAAAGATCCAATAATCCGTCATTGTTATAATCGAACCATACCGGACAAGCATAATAACAAATATCAAAAGGGCTATCTTTTCGTTCAAACTCATCATTTCCGGCATATTTATACAGTAACGCAGTTCCTTGTTTCGAGGAAGAGAGATGTTCATTATACCCCGAATATACAAGTTCCAATTTTCCATCATTATCAAAATCCCCCCAAGCTACATTCGAGCGATCCGATGTATGATAAAATTCTCCTGCTGCAACATCTGCCCCATTTCCAGACTGTGCAGGTTCTGCCGGAACAGGTTGCACTATTTTTTCAAATTTGGGGGTTATTACCGTCCCGGGAACAGAGACATCCGAGTACTCCGGATTTTCCAATTCTTCATAACTCTCGGTATATTCAAAATCTTCGGTTACAAAAGCCGAAATCCCGATATCCATAATCTGTTGGCCACCGCCTTGTTTTCCTCCGACAGCAATCAAATTCCAGCTGTTCGGTTTCAATGCCTTCTTAGCTTCTTCCGAAATATCTTTCGGAATATAATTAAATACACTACCGGTTCTTGAAGCTGCCCATACACCGTTTATATATACATCTATATCATCATCGTGAAAAACAATAAAACGCAGTTTATCGATTACTTCCTTTGTAACATCCCCAAGATAAAACCAACGACGCATATAAATCTGGCTCGTTTTCCATTCGGTAGAAACAAGACTTGTCGATGGTTCAGGAACACCGAAACCAAAAGCGGCCTGTCCCTTTGCCCAAGCCCTGTCATCAAACTCTTTGGCAAACCAACGGCGAGGAACATCGGTCGTCGTATTATAACGCCATGTATATTTATGATCTTTTGCCGTAGAAAGTATCGGCTTAATAATTATATCATTCTGAGGCATATTTACACACTCCTCGATTTTCGATTTCAATTCTCCATAAGGAGAGTATGGCTTCAAAACACGGCGATCATAAGTCAAAACCCCGTTTTTCTCAATCTCGACATCCGAAATTTGGGTATATACCGCTGCATTCAATCCTTGATAATAATAATCTTTTATTTTATCGCATAAGCCATTAAAAAATGCCGTGAAATCCCGACCTGTCTCTACCGTAGTATATTGAAAATCTCCTCCCGGCCAAATATGTCCCGGCACTTTCAACGTTATTCCGCCATATTCTCCGCAAACCGCAGCCCGATTTGCATTAGAAGGACAAGAAGGATCGGGATAACTATGCGTATCGATAATATCTCCGATTTCGGCATCAGTCCATCCGCTCGCACAACAAATCAAAGTAGGCTTTCCGAACCGTGCAGGAGTCAATGAATTTACCTTAGTATCGACTATATTGGTCATACGTTCCGTGTCGAATTGTCCCCAACCTTCATTAAAAACGATCCACTGAACAATGCTGGGATGATTTTTCAAAGCATCTATAATAGATTTTGATTCAGATTCAAAATTTGCTTTTGCAAAATCTTCATGACCTTTGGGCAGATTCGGACTCGGCAAATCCTGCCAAACCAAAATTCCCTCTTTATCGCAATGATAATACCAACGAGCTGGCTCGGTCTTGATATGTTTACGCACCATATTGAAACCCAAGTCTTTCATCGTGCGGATATCGAATAATAATGCCTCATCACTGGGTGCAGTATATAATCCGTCAGGCCACCATCCTTGATCAAGCGGCCCCATCTGAAAAATCTGCTTATCATTCAAGAATATACGAGGAATATCTCCAACTTTTTTAACCTCGATCTTACGGATTCCGCAATAACTTTTCACAGCATCCGTTTCTTTCCCGTTCTTTACCAGAGAAATTTCAAGATCATATAAATAAGGATCTTCTACCGACCACGGGTGTACCTCCCCATCGATCGTCATACGGATAATGCCGCCAGGATTTCCACCTTCTATTGTCGAAACGACATTTCCGTCTTTATCTTTCATTTTCGCATTGACAGTAACCCCCTCGGGCTCACTCGGATTTATCATGAGCGACAACCACTTTTTATCTAAATTAGGTTCCATTGTAAACGACGCGATATGCACCGGATTCACCGGCTCTAACCACACAGTCTGCCAAATACCGCTCACTGCCGTGTACCAGCATATAGAAGGATTTCTGGATTGCTTCCCTGTCGGCTGTCCTTCCATACCTGTATTATCATAAATATATACAGCAATCTCCTGCTCTCCGCTACCTTTTAAGGCAGAAGTAATATCAAAATAGAAAGGATCATAACCTCCGGTATGCGTACCTACCTGAGTTCCGTTTACATAAACGACTGTTTTCCAATCGACAGCACCGAAATGGAGCAATATGTTTTTTCCTTTCATCGATTCGGGAATCACGACAGTTCTTCTATACCAATAACATTGTTCGTCGCTTTTCTCCATAACTCCCGATATAGCCGATTCCAAAGGAAACGGCACCAATATCTTTTTATCATAATCGAAATCTGCCGAATAGGCCTCGTCAATTACACCTTTCCTGAGATCCCACACTCCATTCAGATTCATCCAATCCGACCGAACCATTTGCGGCCTCGGATACTCGGGCAAAACATTATTCGGGTCTATCGTTTCAGACCACTTAGTCATCATGGGACCTTTTTTCATCTCCCACTCCGCTGCCTGAGAAATTGTCCCCGAAAACAACAAGAAACAAAGTAAAATAAATAAGCTCGTTCGAAAAGAATTCTGCTTCATGATATTAAAAAATTTAATCGTTAGAAAAATTATCATCCCAAAATTACCGTATATAGAATTAATTCAATAACACAAAACGGTCAATAAATAGAAAAAATAAGGCATTTATCTACACGATAAACGCCTTATTACAGATTAATCGCCTTCAACTACGACACGGTAATCTTAAGAGAGAAATTTTTCCCGTTTTCACCTGTAACTTTTACGACATAATTACCTGTCGGCACGGAAAATTCATTCCTTCCAAAAATATTTTGCCCGGAATGGACCAGTTTCCCATCCACGCCATATATATCCAATCTTACCGGATTTTCAGCAATCACCACGATACGATGATCCCGAGAAAAAATCCGCACTCCTTCAAGTAATTCCGTATCAAGAGCATTGACATATCGAATAGGAACGACCTGTTGCAAACGAATATCTTCGGATGATGCTCCTACCAAAAATATATAATTTCCTTCAGGTGTGTAAAATTCAGAATTGTTCTCGCTCCATAAACGCAATTCTTTCTTAGGTATTCGCACCGTTATTTCCGTCTCTTGCCCTTTGGAGATATGCACACGCTTAAAACCTTTCAACTGCTTCAACGGCAAAATCGTTCCTTGATCAGGGAACTGAATATATACTTGAGCGACCTCATCACCGTCATAATTTCCCGTATTCGATACAAAGAACTTAACCGTTACATTTTCCTCATCTTGAGTTATATCCAACCCTCGATACGCAAAATCGGTATAACTCAATCCATACCCGAACGGATATAAAGGTTTTCCTTCAAAATACATATAAGTACGATTATTCCTTACATTATAATCGTCAAAAGCCGGGAGATCTGACAAACTATTATAGAATGTCAAGGGAAGACGTCCTCCCGGATTATAATCTCCGAACAAAGCTTCAGCGACTGCTGTTCCGCCCTGCTCTCCGGGATACCAAGCATCCAATACTGCCGGAATATTTTGGTCGATCCAGTTAATAGCCAAAGAACTGCCGGCAACCAATACGACTACTGTATTCGGGTTAGCTTTATAGGCCTCTTCAATAAATATTTGCTGGTCTTCGGGCAATTCTATCGTCGATCGGTCTTGGCCTTCCCTTTCTATAGTGCGATCTATTCCCAAAACCGCAATAGTCAAATCACTCCCCCGAATAATTTCTCCTGCATCTCCATAAGCATCGAGCAAACTTTCAGAATCTGTACTTGGGGTTCTCCAAGCCAACTTTGCGATCGCTTCACCATCATTATCGAAATACTCGGCTACCAACTTATACGTCTTGCCCTTTTCTAAATAAACACTTGCATAATCGGTTTCTTCTGCACGAATTTTCCAAGAATCGATCAACTTTTTACCGTCAAGATATAATCGGCATCCATCGTCAGACGTAAATGCGAACGTATGACGTCCCGTTTCCGGAGCAACCAGATTTCCGGTCCAACGAATAGACATTTTCCCTCTGGGAATTAAAGGATCGGAAGGCTGATTTTTCGGATCGAAAAAAATAGATTCTTCCGTATCGGTATTCGGTGTTCCCGATAAATCCATATTATCGAAATACTCGACAGTCAAACCGTCAGGGAAAGCAGACTTTCCGATCAGATTATATTCAAATGCTTTAGAAACAGGTGTTTTCCAAGCCAATTTAGCAATCGCCTCTCCTCCATCATCGAAATACTCAGCCTTCAATTCATACGTTTTCCCTTCTTCTAACGAAACGGTCACATAGTCTGTTTCCTCAGATCGGACTCTCCAAGAATCGATCAATTTTTCTCCGTTAAGATACAGGCGACATCCGTCATCCGATGTAAACGCAAACGTATATTGACCCGTAGCGGGAGCAATCAATTCCCCTGTCCAACGAATCGACATCGGACTTCCGGGAACTAAAGGATCAGGCGGACGATTTTTGGGATCAAAAAGAAGATAATCTTCAATACGCGTATTCGGAGTTCCTGAAAGATTCGCATTATCGAAATATTCGACTTTCAACCCGTTCGGGAAAGCAGACTTTCCGATCAAGGTATATTCCAATGCAGGAGAGACCCACGGAGCATATTTCACCTCTACCTGATCCCCCATACGGGCTTTTATACCTTCCAAAACCGAAATAGGAGTATTTACAGGCGTTCCGCTATAATCCCCGAATTCACAATTCGCAGCATTTATACCGACTACCGCTATCGATTTTATATTATCGGTCTGTATCGGCAACATATCTTTGTCATTTTTCAATAACACCAAACTTTGGCGGGCAGCTTCCAATGCCAATTCACGATGTTTTTCACATCCCACAATCGAAGGAGATATTTTATTATACGGATTCTCATTCGGATCATCGAACAACCCCAACCGCATGCGACCTCTCAACACACGATACGCAGCAGAATCGATCTCGGACATGGTTACCATACCCCGATTATAAGCATTCAACAATGGAGTGATATAGACATTATCTCCACACTCCAGATCCAATCCGGCCTTTATACATAACGAGGCCGCTTCTTCATAAGTATCGACATAATGATGTTGCGATACAATATACTCGGGAGCACTGCAATCCGAAACGACATAGCCGTCAAACCCCCAATCATCCCGTAATACATCGGTCAGCAACCACTTATTCAGCGTACAAGGAATTCCGTTTACTGCATTATACGCCGACATGACACTTTGTGCCTGCCCCTCTTTAATACACTTTTCAAATGCCGGGAAATAATATTCCCGCAAATCACGTTCCGATATTACAGCATTACCGCTCGCTCTATTATGCTCTTCGTTATTGGCGGCAAAATGTTTCGGAGTCGATACTACTTTAATATACTTAGGGTCATTTCCTTGAAGTCCCCGAACAAATGCTGTTCCCAGCGTACCGGTTAAAAAAGGATCTTCCCCGTATGTTTCCGGCGTACGTCCCCAACGAGGGTCTCGTGCCATATTTATCGTCGGCGACCAAAATGTCAACAAATCACTGGCACCTGCCGTCTGGTCTTTACCTTGATTCAACTCATTCCAGCGTCCCCTGGCCTCATCCGAAATAGCCGTCGACACTTCTTGCAAAAAGTCAGGATTCCACATACTGGCAAGACCTATAGCTTGAGGAAATACCGTAAACTTTCCGGGACGAACAACTCCGTGCAAGGCTTCGTTCCCATGATAATATTTATCGATTCCCAAGCGAGGAATAGCCGGAGATGTTGCCCGCAAAAGAGAAATCTTTTCAGAGACATTCAAACGGGAAAGCAGATCCTTAATCCTTTCATGATGAGACAATGTCGTATCCCTGAAAGGATAATTGACTTGAGCTACGGCAAAGGAAGAAATTTGCAACAAAAGCGCTATCGCTCCGATACATTTTCTTATTTTTTGCATTTTACACCTTTTTAATATTCAAATTCATACTTGAAAAACAAACTTTTATCCGTCTCCAAAATAACGATTTTTTTTAGTTTCTATTTAAAAACGTCTTTAAATAATTTTGCCCGGGATAATAGCGACAACCATTTATCTCGGGCAAATCAACTTAACGACTAATCGTAATACAATATACAACTATTTTACAAGCACCTTATATGTCCCTACAGCACCGTTTTTATCCGTTACTTTCACGATATAGAACCCTGAAGCTGCATCGTATGTATTTGCTCCTGAAGATGCTACGGTTTCGGACATAGCCGATCCACTCAAAGTATAAACCGTTACTTTCACCGGATCTACAGTATTTACCATAATCTTTCCATTCGAAGCATATACTTCGACACCCTCTACATCTGCGGTACTCTGCGATACTCCTGAAAGTTCTTTCTTATCCAAATAAATATCGAATACATTGGCTCCTGCAGTACTACTGTTCAAGATGTTATAAACCATATACAACTGATGTTTTCCGGTCACCTCTCTCAACATTTCTCCGGCAGTATGCTTCTTGATACCCCAACTCCCGGTACCTTGTATTCTTACGCGAGCGATCGGTTCATGACCTTCCAATATAGACGCCAAATCGGTATCCCAAGTCTCTTTCATAATAGTAAAATCGGGATCAAGATCGATATAAAATGCAAAATTAGCTTCATCGATAGGACCTAACCAACTACTTTCAGAAGCGTGATTTACGACAATACTCTTATATTCGCCATTGCCGAAGTCTATACCGTCTCCAGATTCATCAAAGAAATTGATAACCGTACCGTTTTTAGTATAACCGATATTACCGGCACTTTCATATTGCCCTTTAGCAAGGACTTCATAATACCATGGATTAGCTTGACCTTCAAGGCATCCTACAAATGTACAATGAAAAGCATCATCCGAAGGCAACTCATCGACTACCGTTATTCCGCACTTAAGCGATTCCGTCCAAAGGTTTCCTTTCGAAAATTCGATATTCTGCAAGTTAAAGCCTCCGCCTACCCATTTCGCAATAATCTTATGTTCCCCTGTGACTGACTTAATATTAGCGGCAAGCGGAGTGGTATTTTTCATTTGGAGACCTGTCCAAATTTTGGATAGCAAATTATCTTCAGAGATTTCATCTAAATAAATTTCTACATAAAGATTGATATTAATATCTTTATCTCGCTTCACATAAGCTATAATCTGATCATAATCGCCATTGCCAAAATCTACAGTTCCATAATCGGCAATAAACCCGTCATTTGTCCATCCCCAAGAATCTCCGTCGAGTTTAGTATCGAAAAAAGGAGATTCTGCACCGGCTTCTTCACCTGTTGGGACCATAGGCACCGATTCCGTAGCTAAAAGCCGGGTAGATACCTCCTCATAACCGGGTATCATATTCGGAGTACGTAAAGCCAGACCATACAAATAGTCATGCTCTCCTTCCTGAATAAAGCGATCTGCCGGTATCGGATTTTCATAAAAATTTACAGCCCAAATATTACCCGATCCCCCGATAAACGTAAGATATACTTTCTGTTTTCCGGTGGGTTTGTAATATTGCGTTTGAGCCCCTTCGAACACACCGTCATGGTTCGGACCTTTAAGATAAGCCATCGAATCGGCAAATGTATAAACAGTCTGGTAACCTCCGGTTTCATCAATCGTAATTTGAGTAAACGGAAGCGAACTTTCATAATCCTGACCGGCATGCAATATTGCCCAACCGTCCACATACCATCCGTTTGCAAAAACAATACCGGCAGCAGCATATTTATCACCGTTTTCTCCGAAATCCACTTCACCCAAATAAACTTGGGTACTCTCACTGCAATTCCCGATATTCATCGTAACCGGGTCGAATTTTCCGTCTTTCATAATTTCGACACCACTTTCCGAATTGGTCGGAATTACCAAATCCTGAGCTACCGCAGAAGCTGAAAACATCAAAGTCAGCAATCCTGCTAAAAATGTATTTCTCTTTTTCATAACAAAAAAATTGAATTATTAATTATAAACTCAAGTTCTAAGGATATAACTTTCATCTTTTATACTTGCCTATTAATAGTTTTAGAACTGTCTAACAATTAACAATCAAACAGTTCCAAAACCAAATAAATCCCTATAAACCCTATTTTACAAGGACTTTATAAGTTGCAAGATTTCCATTTTCATCCGTTATTTTCACGATATAGAACCCTGAAGCTGCATCGTATGCGTTCACACCCGCCGATGCTACGATTTCAGACATAGCCACACCACTCAAAGTATAAACTGAGACTTTCACCGGATTTACAGTATTTACCACAATCTGCCTGTTTGAAGCATACACTTTAACGCCCTCTACATCAGCAGAGGTCTTTTGTACTCCCGTAATATCTTCTTTATCGAAATAGATGTTGAACACATTAGCTCCGGCTGAAGCGTCATTTTTAATGTTATATACGATATAAAGATCATGTTTCCCGCTAAGATCACCGGTTATCGCTCCGGCAGTATGTTTTCTTATACCCCAAGCAGTAGTGCCTTGGATTCTCACACGAGCAATCGGTTCATGACCTTCCAAAATAGATGCTAAATTAGTAGCCCAATCATCTTTAGTATATTGCATGCTCGGATCAAGATCAACATAAAAATCGAAACTTGCATCTTCCAGTTCTCCCAACCAAGTTTTATCGCAAGCATGATCTACTACTATACTTTTATATTCGCCATTGCCAAAGTCTATTAAAGCATCAGCAGAGTTCGGATCATACAGATAAAGAACCGTACCGTTTTTAGTATAACCGATATTACCGGAACTTTCATAACGACCATTGGCAAGAACATCGTATGCCCAAGGCTCAGCCGAACCTTCCACACAGCCTTCAAATTTAACACGGAACGCATTTTCCGATGGCAATTGATCCACAATCTGAACACCGCAAATCAGTCCTTCATCCCAATTAGCTCCTTTACTAAATTCCACAGCCAACAAATCAGGCCCTTCTCCGGCCCATTTTACCAATACTTTATGCGTTCCGGTAATCGGCTTGAAACTTTTAGCTATCGGATAGAATTCTTTCATGTGCAAATCTGCCCAAATTGAAGCAATCATGTTTTCTTCTTTTACTTCATCGATATAAACTTCAAGAAATCTCGATACACTGGGATCTGCATCTTTTTTTACATAAACAATTACCTGGTCATAACCGTTACCGAAATCAACATCTCCATAATCGGCAATAAAACCGGCCTTAAGCCAACCCCAAGCACCGCTTTCTTCATTAATCCGGACATCTTTAAATTCCGAGTCTTCCCCCATCGGGACTGCAGGAGTTGATTCTGTCGATAATTTCTTTACCGATATTTCGCTATAACCCGGTCTTTCTGACGGAAAACGTAAAACCGGAGCACCCCACCATCCGGGACGACCATCGCCTTCCTGAACAAAATCTTCCGGCGTTAATTGTTCTTCAAAGAACTTCACAGAACGAATATTCCCGTTACCGGCAACAAAAGTAAGCCAGACTTTCTGCTTTCCTGTCGGCTTGACATACTGCGTACCCGGTATAGCAATACCTTCGAATACCCCGTCATGGTTCGGTCCTTTAAGATAGGCCATCGAATCGGCAAACGTATAGTAAATTTGATAGCCATTGGTTTCATCTATAGTCATTTGAGTAAATGGCTTCGAAGATTCATAATCCTGGCCGGCATGCAAAACCGCCCAACCGTCGGTGCTCCAACCATTGGCAAAAACAATACCGGCAGCAGCATACTTATCTCCGTTCTCCCCAAAATCGACTTCACCTAAACAAATGCGAGTAGACTCACTTGTACTTTGAATACATCCCGTGAGTTTATCCAGCGTACCGCTCTCTTCGATAATAAAATCCGCAGCTTCGATAGTCAGATCTTGCGCTATCGCTGAAGTAGAAAACATCAGAGTCAACAACCCTGTAAAAAATGTACTTTTTTTCATGATAAGAAAATTGATTATTGATTTAATTCGATTAAAATTTAGCATACGACACTCTATCCTTATAAAAACATCACTCCCTTGATACCTTTATAAGCACAAAAAGAAAAGAATATTCCCTAACGGACATTCTGTGTCAATGAACATTCCAACCCCATATATGACTATAGTAAGTCAAAACATCGACTACGGGCAAAAATGTACACTCATTTAATACAGATTTTCATTTAGGGATAGGATCGATCGTTCTGCACGACACATCTTCGGGCGAAAGAACAGGTTGTTCTTTTGATTGAGGATAACGCCACCCGAAAAAATTTGCGAGTAAAGTTTTTTTCATGATGTTAGCTTTTTATGTTATAGAAAAATTATCAATAGCAAATTTAATAATTCGAATCTTTTTTATATAACACAAAGCGTTCAATAAATAGCAATTTTCTGCATTTTATACTTTTTAATCAAAGAATAAAATGCAGAAAATAAAAAAATTACTCAAATGAGTCCGTTCGGAAAGGTGTAAGAGGTAATCCGTTTTCCCCGAACAAATTACACGGAGGATTATCGGCCCACCCATAACGCACTGCAATAGGCACTGTCACATCCGGAGAAGTAACCGTAATCATATTCCCTTTCACTATAGCATGAGCAGGGTAAAATTTCATATCGGGTCCGGCTATTGCAAAACCGGTAGGAATTTCTCCCTTTATTATTATATCTTGATTAAATGATAAAATAACCGCCCCTTTCTCGATCTTAAAACTCTTGTACATCGGGATATCATATTTCCCCTTTCCATATGTATCGGCAAGTGCTAAACGTGCTAAACGTGCTCCTACTTCTTGCTTATTTTTAGGATGAATATCATACGCTTCACCTATATCGATCGTAACGACCATTCCCGTTTTTTCAAGATGCAGAGCATTCGCCTGAGCTTCCCGGAGGTGCGCCCATGTAGAATTCGGTTGTACCTCCTGCATGTTCAAAAAATTTGCTAATTGCACAAAATAAAAGGGGAAATCATTCTTCCACAAATTACGCCAATCGGTAATCATCGATTGAAACAACGGGGTATACTGAACCGCTCTTTCTACATTCGCCTCGCCCTGATACCAAATAGCTCCTTTTATAGGAAAATTCCGAAGAGGATACACCATTGCATTATAAAGCACAGAAGGATAATTCTGACTATCCGGAGAAAAGGGAACTTGAGGCTGTTGAGACAACGGTACTCCAACACGATAATTCCACATTCCTGCCAGCGATATTTTATCATTACCCGCATCTATCGACAATTCTTCCGGAGAGCCGCAAATTCCACCGGTACCACTCTGATCTTGAACCTTTACCGTAATAATACCTTTTCCCGATTTTACCAATTCTGCCGGGATTGAGTAAGTACGTTTTATGTAATAGCCCTCTCCTCGAGCAATCTCCTTACCATTAAAATAGGTAATATCTTTATCGTCTATCTTTCCCAAATTCAACGTCAAAGTCTTTCCTTCCCATTCAGAAGGTATATCTACAACTTTCTGAAACCATACCGAACCGTCAAAATCAGGAAGTCCGTTATGTTCCCAAGCTCCGGGTAAATTCATCTGTTTCCACTCGTCACCCGATTGTTCATTGGAAGTCCAGCAAGGAACATTATTTTTCATTCCCGGGTCACAGTCATTCAAACGTTTTTCCCAATCGGTCATATCATCCTGATATTTCGCCATCAACAATTCTCTGTCGGCACGACATTGTTCTATACGGGCAGCATCCTCTTCAAAACCCCATACATGCTTCAACGCTGAAAGACTCGTCCATGCTTCGGCAGGAGTACCGCCCCAAGTGCAATCGATAACTCCGACAGGAACTTTCAATTTTTCCCATAGATTACGAGCATAAAAATAAGCGACCGCTGAAAAATTCTCTACACTTGAAGGCGAACACTCTTTCCATCCATCACCATTTATCTCTAATTTTTCAGAAGGGACATGAGAGATTACCTTTTTAACCTGTAACAAACGGATAGAAGGATAAATCGCCTCTGCAATCTCTTTTTCATAATTCATCACTTTCCCCCAACCGGCAACCGGCATTTCCATATTCGACTGTCCAGAACAGAGCCAGACCTCACCGACCAATACGTTTTGCAAGAAAAGAGGTTCTCCGTCATCGATCGTAATCGTATACGGACCTCCGGCTTTAGGTGTCGGAACTTGAACTTCGAATTTTCCATCCGTACCGGATGTAACCCGAAAATCTTTAGAATTCCATCCGACTTTCACGACAACCTCTTTTCCGGCTGCAGATACACCGGAAATAGTAAGCATACTCTTTTGCTGAACTATCATATTGTCTGTAAAATAAGCAGGCAAAGAAATTTTTGCTTGCATCGACACAGATACACACAAAAAGAACAATAAAAACAAATACTTATTCATACAATTCCATTATCATATAACTACCCTGCAGAAAAAAATCAAATTCTTTCTGCAAGGCGATTATATATTGTTAAAACAAAATTATTTTTAAATTTTAGACAGGCTATTACAATTTTACTTTTTTTGAACGGACAGAAGCTTCTCCAGCAACCAAACCTTCCGATTTAACTTTCACCTTTATTTTTCCCGGATCGAAAGTCGTACGCACAGCAACTCTCATCAATCCGCCTTCCGCCTGCAATTCGGTATCACCCGGCGCATGATAAGAAAGTTCTTTATTTTCTGTTACATAGAAATTATAAGATCCTTTATAAACGCCTTCTCCCTCAACTTCGAAATTGAGCAGATTATCGGCTCTCGGACACCACCGTCCCTCTTTATCGACAATCTTGGCCGTTACGATAAACGCATCGGAAGCATTTGCACGCAGAACAAACTGTTCACCGTCCGGTTTAGGCATCGGTTTCTCTATCGTTACCTCTATTGCATAGGGCTCACCTGACGATTCTATTTTTTCAGAACATACAGGTTTCTTATCGGCATCCAATCCGACAGCTTTGACAACTCCGGGAACCCACTGAATGTCTTTCCACGTACACCTGCGTGTTCGGGAATCCGGCTCAACGATTCCATAAGATTTGTCGTTAATAAACAACTCTACATACGGACAGTTACTCCATGCATCGACATCTTGAATACCAGAATAATTCCAATGGCTCTGCAAAGCGACTCCCGGTTTTTGGGAATAGGGTATCCAAAGCGCATTCTGATAAATACGATATTTCAACTTCGGAAAACGATTACCGTCCATTGCACATGAACCTAAACTTTTTTGATTGCGTTTCCCGTTCAAATATATCGTATAACCTTCGCCATACGTCTCGGCCAGCATCCAATCGATCCAACCACAAGCCTTATTATCCAAATCCTGAAGATAATTTTCGACATAATACTGCGAAAATCTTTTCTCGTTATCATAATCAAAGCGGGCAATACACCAGCTCGGGTTTCCGCTCCAATTGGTTCCATAAACTTCAGAATTGTACGAAGGATAACCTTTCATTTTTTCATAACGATTAGTATATCCGATCAAAATGGGATCTTCCTTATTCCATTTCGGAGGAAATCCATCACGATTAGACACGATACGAGGTTGGATATAATCCCATCTTCTCACCTGTTCAAGAGTATAAGAAGGGTAGTACTTCTCTCCTTCATAAGGCAAGCCGTTGTTCGATTCCCAAACGGCAACCGAAGGATGACTCCGATAAGCAATCATCACATCCCGGTCACATTCCCACTTGTAAGAAAGAGACGGTTCATCTCTCAACGCCCACTCATTATCTCCTGTATTTAAAATTACGAGAACTCCGTAAACATCGCACGCCTCGAATATCTCGGCAAAGGGAGGCTGATGCCCTACACGGTAGGCATTTCCTCCACATTTAGCAATATAGGCTATATCCTGCCACTGCAAAGATACCGGTACGGCAGAACCCAAACCCGGATAAGTATTTCTATTCCCGAATCCCCGCAATATACATTTCTCTCCGTTAACATAACAATAATCTTCATCCCAAGTAATCTCCCGTATTCCACACCGCTCGTTTTTGGTATCGGTCAACTTCCCGTTTACATATACCTGATTGGAAACCGTATATAGATACGGCTCGCCCGAACATCCCACAGGATACCACAAATGAGGGTTTTCTACAGAACCGGTACGGTCAAATAAGCGAGTTTGCCCCGGAGCAATTTCCTCGACATCCGAAAAAGACAAAACCGTACGACCTTTCTTATCTATAAGTTTAGTACGCAACTCAACAGACTGTTCTTCATCCGTAGCATTTTCTACATTAGTCTGAAAACGCATGACAGCTTTCTGAGGGTTTGCCGATACAGTACCGAAATAAGTGCCCCATTTTTTTAACGGAGTATAGCTGTTATACGGGATATGCACCTTATTCTTTTTATGCAAATAAACCGATGCGGCTATTCCACCCATTGCTTGACCGAAGCCTTCATTTTCACCAAATCCCGGCCATGCAAAAAACGTACCTTTAGAATTAGAGACTCTGACGGCAATCTGATTTTCTTCGTTCCATTTTATATAATCTGTAATATCCACGACAAAAGGCATAAAACTTCCCACATGAGTGACCGGTCCGGGTTGTTTAGCCTTGAAGTCTCCTCGAATAGCGTGACCGTTGACATAAACGATTGCACCGATATTCACACTTTTAAATTCAAGAAATATTTTTTTGTCTCTATCTTTTTCTTTAAAAAATATTTTCTTTCTATACCATGCTTCTCCCCGCCAACAACGTTCTCCGGTAGTTGCATTCAGATAGGTGTCACGTTCATTGAAACAGTGAGGCAAGCCTACAGTTTCCCATTCGCTATCGTCAAAGGCAATACCGGTCAACTCATTTTCCGACCAAATATTGCGACTGACCGGATGAACCAAAAGCTCTCCTATTTCGGCAGACAAATCTTTTTGCTCAGAAGAAAGACATTTTGTAACGGTAAAACGCACATAACGGTAAGAGCCAGAAACCGGAACAGAAAATAAAGTTCTCGTAACTACGGCAACATTACCTATCGTATTATTGATCGCCTCTGTAAAAATATTTTCTTTATGCAATTCGCATTCTTGTGCAGAAAGTCCGTCAGACAATATCCGCCAATTATTATTATCATCGCTTACTTCTACCAGACAAGCGACATAGCGTACCGAGTCGCCATTGAATACTAATTTTATTCTTTCAATCGGTTTCTTTTCAAGTAAATCTACAAAATAATTTTTCCCGACAAGGGGTTTCCCTGCTCCGGTATCGAATTTTCCATCGTTTATTCCAGAAACTGCATCAGTTCCAGAAAGGACAGTAAGACCTGATACAAGATTACTTTCCTGCCGAATCACTTTAGAGAATTTCCAAGGCGTCTCTCCTATATTCACGGTTTGTTGGGCTCTCATTTGTCCGATAAACGAAACAAATAAAAGCATAAAAAATATCTGACAAATTTTTCTCATTTGATAAAATGATTATTGTTTTGGTATTATTATATTCCCCAACGATTATCGCATAAGAAATAATCGCATCAAGAGTATTTCCTTCTATTTATAAAAGGAAATACACAAAATAATAAACTTACTTTAGGTAAAACTGATTTTCTGTCTTTTTACAGAAGAGGCAGTTCTGATCATAACGATATAGATACCCTTTCCAGGTAACTCAAAATTACCGGATTGAAAAACTCGTTTTTGAGAAACGATTCCGCCATTAGCATTGAAAAGAGTTAATTCTCCGGCATCCTTAATCGCATAATATAATGATGAACCGGAATTCCATATTCGAATATCGTCATTTTTAGAAATGGCATCTGTCCCGCTCACCTCCTCTACTTTTAATGTAGATGATGCAAACATTCCGCCTTTATTTCCGTTATCGATAGCCTGTACTCCCCACTCATATTCTCCCGCAGCTTTAATATTCATCTGATAAGAGCATCGGATAAGCTCACCCGATATTTTTCCCACCCGCACAAATCCGGTCTGAAGATCTGCCGGGACAGTCATAAATATTTTATCAGAACCCTTTTCACGAAGATAAAAATTATATCGTAATGCTGCAGACGGAGTCACATCATCTGTCGGTGCACTCCATGTAAACGTAGCTACATCCGTACTTTTATCAAAAGAGGCAACAAGATTTGCAGGAACAGCAGGAGCTTCATTGGATTTTACACCTTTTGTCGAAGCTATATTTTTCCACAACTTCGCTTCACAACCATTCGAACACTCTCCATTAGACCAACCCATCAACCAAGCATCTAAAAATCCGTCGTTATCATAGTCGATCAGATGATGACTTCCATGTGTTATCCGGCTGAAATGTCCTTTTTTACCGAACGGATCATCGTAATGTGCTCCATATACAGCAAAATCAAAGTCTCCTTGATTGATATACAACCAAGTCGTGTGTTCATGCTCCGCACCATGTCCTCCGACCAAAATATCGGTCAGACCATCCTGATTTACATCCCCGAAAGATAATTGTCCGCCATCGATCCCTTCCAAAATTGCCACATCGACTTTTTCAAATTTTCGATCACCGAGATTTTTATAAAAATAAAACTGCTTGGTTTTAGTATTAAAATAATATCCAGGAACTACAAGATCGGGCAAACCGTCGTTATTCAAATCGCAAATTCCGCATGAAGAATCATTTACCCCCAAGAAGGTCTGGTCACTTTCTGTAAATGTTCCGTTTCCATTGTTCCAATAAATATGCAATTCCGAATTTCGAGAAAGACCGTATCCTGAAGACATAATATCCAACCATCCGTCACCGTCCAAATCAGAAAAACAAACGCTACCGTCTGTCTCTCCATGAAACGCACCTCCACCCTTCAACGGAGATGATTGCAACTCAAAACGCTCGCCATTTATATTCTTATATAAATAAACAACTCTCACAGCATCTTCGGGATGTTCCGACTCAGGACGTGCACAATCATCAAAACCGGTCATAATAATATCGACATACCCGTCATTATTATAGTCGCCAGCCGAAACCCAATTATGCCCCTTACCGCCGGTTTTACCATTATATATCGGTAATATCCCCGTCTCCGATTCAGGAATTTCCTCAAAAGTAACTGTCCCGTCAGAAGCTATTCCTCGATTGATATACAAATGAGTCTTTATTTGATCAAATTGAGTATCCCCATCCAACCAGGCATAATTCCAATCATTCAAACCCGGAAGAAGAAGATCCAACAAACCGTCATTATTCATATCAAACCATACCGGACAAGAAAATGCCGTACCCTCAAAAGGAGACTCAAGCCGGGTAAATGTACCGTCTCCGTTGTTTTTATAAAAATTAGACTGGATTTTCGATGCATGGATATGCTCGTTCTTATCACTATAAAAAAGATCTAAATAACCGTCATTATTATAATCTCCCCATGCACTTCCGGTATATGTCGCATGATAAAAGCAACCGGCAGGATTCGTTCCTTTATTACCTCCTACAGCAGCCTGTTTAGGAACAGGGGTCTCTACTTCTTCAAACTTTACATTTGCAACATCTCCTGGGACTTGAGCTTGTAACGGCGCATAGCTACAAAAAATCCCGCCCCACAACATAATTTCCTTTATCAACCTATTTTTCATGATGTTAGTTTATTATGGACATAGAATAAAATTATCACGATAAAGGTACTTATTCATTATCTTTTTTTATAGCACAAATCGTTCAATAAATAGAAATCTCGAATTAATAAAGCCATACTTTGTGCCTATAGCTACTTTTTAAGCGCTTAGAACCTATCTAAATTTCCCAACAAAAAAATATTATCAGGTCTGTTTTGGGAGGAATCTTCATGAATGATAAGTTTTCCTCTTACAAGAGAAACCGTACCAATACCACCGACATTGTTATAGATCCAAAGTAATTTGATAATAGCTTTTTATCGAAAAATTTAGATTAGCTTTTAATTCCGATATATAGAAGATTAAATCTTACTTTCGGTTCTCACCGACAAAACGGTCGTTGATATTATCTAAGCTCCAAGTTTCCAGCCATGGAATCGTGAGATTTTCACCTTCGAAAATGATCGGTAACCAAATATATCTCGAATCGATCAAATTTGTTTTATTCCACTTGTCGAACATCATTATATAGCTATCCTTCTTCCCGTTTACCGGCAATATAAAAGTGCTTTGTCCGTAAAAAGTTTTATCGGCATCTTTTCCCCGACAAGGATTTTCAACAGCTTTCCATGGCCCTAATATCGATTCTGCCACAGCATACTCCGCCTCATTAGGATCCCATCCTGTACAACCAGAAGTAACCATATAGTATTTATCATTTCTCTTAAATATAGCCGGAGCTTCCCTAAACTTATTCGGAAAATTTCTCGTATAAGTCCCTGAATGATCTAAGTAATCATCAGTCAACAAACTAATATAAAGAGTTGCATTCCCTTCTGACGAATAAATATGATATGCTTTCCCATCATCATCTTTAAATAAGGTCATATCCCTACTGATTTGTCCATTAGGATGCATAGATCTTAAATATGTAAATTTTCCGGTAGGAGAATCACTAACAGCAACACCAGCCGCCGCCTTCCAATAATTATAACTGTCTATGTGCATCCACATAACGAATTTTCCGGTTTTATCATTATATATGACTTTCGGACGTTCTATAACCATAGACGGATGTATGTCGGAATGAGGATTAAGTGTATCCGGTTCTAATACAATGCCTTCGAATTTCCAATTATATAAATCTTTCGAAGAATAACATGAAACTCCGCCAGCTTCGGTCCTGTAACAATCCCAATCGACACCGGGAGAGCGATATGTATGCTCACCCTTATACTCCCCATACCAATAATATGTCCCGTCATGATACAAGACACCTCCACCATGTGCATTTATCGGATTTCCATCCGTATCTTTCCATTCCTTTCCCGGCACAATACTTTGAGCATGGCACGAGAAAACCGAGCATACACATAGGCATGCTAATAACAAACAAAAATTTTTCATATTTTTAAGATTACATGTGTCTAATAATTACGCTATGGCTAAGAAGATTGCCGCTGCTGTTTTTCAAACTCTTTTGGTGTCATACCGAACTGTTTTTGAAATAATTTTATAAAATACGACGGAGAATTAATTCCGACAAGAAAACATATTTCACCTATTCTATGGCGTCCCTCAATGATCAGTTCCGTTGCTTTTTTCAGACGGATTAACCGGATAAAATCAGCTGGAGAAGTCCCGGCAATAACTTTAATTTTACGATGAAGACTTGAACGGCTCATAAAAACAATTTCAGACAATCGTTCTACCCCAAAATTCGGATCTGTTATATTATCCTCTATAATATCGATCAACTTATTCATCAGCTCTTCATCGGCCTTGCTCATTCCCATAGAAGAAACCGGCAAGAAAGGCTTCCTCATAAATGCTTCTTTCTCCCTTTTCCTATTATCGAACAAAGATGTCAACTGAGCCAATAAATACTGGAAAGAAAAAGGCTTCTCTATATATACATCAGCTCCCATCTTCAACCCCTCTATCTTACTGTCCAAATCATTTTTGGCCGTGAGCAAAACGACAGGAATATGGCAGAACTCAATATTAGACTTAATATTCCGACAAAGTTCAAATCCGTCCATTTCAGGCATTATTATATCGGAAACAACAAGATCGATATTCCTTTCTTCTAATATCTTCAAAGCCTCGACACCATTCTGAGCTTGTTCTACGATAAATTGTTGCTTCAATTTATCCACCATAAAATGAAGCAATTCCACATTATCTTCCACGACGAGAACCACTTCTGTGTTTTGCTTTTCATCATCTATGGTACTGTCTTCCGGCAAAAAGTCTTCATTCAAAGATAATGTATCACTTTTTTCTACATTTTGCGCCACAGGAAGTTTAAGCACAAAACAATTCATTCCATCCCGTTCTTCAAGAATAAGAGAGCCATGATGAAGTTCACTCAGAGATCTGGCTAACGATAAACCGATCCCCGAACTCGAAAGAGCATTCGCATCCTTTTTCATTTGATAAAACGGATCGAAAATTTTTTCTCTCAACTCAACAGGTACCAATTGCCCGTCATTCAAAAAAACAATCTTAAAATCGGATTCTCCCGGTTCAACTTTCACGATAATCTTGTCATCAGAATAACGGATCGCATTCGAAAATAAATTGTTCAATATCTTTATAAAAGAACTACGGTCTGCCAAAACATAGATAGCAAATTCCGGTAAAATAAGTTCCATATGCCGATTTTCCGATAAAGCCATCGCTTCGAAACGTTGATACTCATCTTTCAATATATCCACAATATTCAGAGATACAAAATTCATCTGCATTTGATTCCCGTCCATTTTTCTAAAATCCAGTAACTGATTGATCAACGCCAACAGTTCCGAAGTATTCCGGCTCATTATCTGAAGATTCTTTTTTATCTCAGGATCAGTAATATCCATTTCCAACATCGACTCCAACGGTCCGTTAATCAAAGTTACCGGAGTACGTATCTCGTGAGCAATATGCGTAAAAAAATCGATTTTTGAACTATATAGTTCTTTCTCTTTTTCACTTTCAAACAATTGCTGTTTTTCTGCTGTTTTTATTTCATTCCTGCTCTTATACCAGCGAAACCATAAATAAAATATCAACACAGCCAAAAGACAATAGATAATATACGCCAGCGGACTTCTCCACCAAGGAGGTAAAACCGTTATTTCCACTACAGCTCCGCTCTCATTCCACAATCCGTCATTATTAGCTCCTTTTACTCGGAAAGTGTATTTTCCCGGAGGAATATTTGCATAAGAAACATTATGATTATCACGTGTATATACCCAATCATCATCGATATTATCCATTTTATAGGCATACACATTAGCCGACGGAGACACATAACTCAATGTCACAAACTCAAAACCGATATTTGCCTGATCATAATTCAACGTTATCTTATCAGTATATAAGATACTCTTTTGCAAAGGTGAATTTTCCGAATGCGGTGTAACCTCCTTATTCCCAATCAACAACTTCGTAATAAAAACCGAAGGTATACAACTATTTTTTTGCATCTGATAAGGATCGAAAGAGATCAAACCTTCAGAACTTCCAAAATAGAATATCCCCGATGAACTCACAAATGCCGATTTATAATTAAACTGGTCTCCCGGCAAGCCGTTATCGGTAGTAAACACTTCACTCTGCCCTGTTTCGGGATCAAACTTTACCAATCCTTTATTAGTCCCGAACCACAAATTACGATTTTTATCTTCCAATATCTTATATGCTGTATCGTCAGGCAATCCTTGTTTTTCAGAAAATGTCGTAAAATTATCTTCTGCCTTATTATATCGACATACCCCTCCCCGATCTGTAGAAAACCAAATTTCCCCGGAAGAAGTCTCCTTAATATTGCTGACAGAATTAGAACTCAAACTTACATCATCTCCTTCACGATGCATATAATGCTTGATTTTTTTATCCTCAGGATTATATTTATAAACACCATTTCCCATTGTCGCTACCCAAATATATCCGTCAGAATCTTCTATTATGTCGAATATATAGCTCAATCCGAATTGAGGAAGTCGGGTAAAGGTCATAGTTTTCTTATCTCCGACATATACCCCCCAAGCATTACCAATCCAAATTTTACCTTTGCGGTCTTCACATAAAGCATATATACTGGACTCATTCAAACCCAACTGTTCTCCGGAATAATGACGGACCGAGAAATTTCTCCGATCGATTATATCAAGACCATTTTTAAAAGATCCTGCCCATATATAATTTTTATCGGCCAAAAGAGCCAATGACTTCTCACAAACCGATTTAGGTCCTACATCTCGTCCTATTTTCTTAAATGCACCGGTATGAGGATCATAAATATTGATGCCGGCATCTTCTGTACCGACCCAGATATTTCCTTCTTCATCTTCCACAAGCTCTCTCACTCGTTTACTGCTGATCGTATAGGGTCTACTCAAAGGTATATGCCTTATAAACTCTATTCCTTTTTGAGGACGGTAGTTTACTCCACCTAAATTAGTCCCGATCCATATACCGTTTTCTCTGTCCCGATAAATTCGTCCGATCTGATTATCAGATAATGAATAAGAGCACATCGGATCATTATAGATATGTGATATTTTGTTTTTTAATTCGTTAATAACATAAACGCCCGACTGAGTTCCCACCCATAATTCATCGTCAAAACAAGCTACATCACGAATAATCTTATAATGTACTTCAGGAGCATTGACGTCTGTCAAAATATTTTTTCGCTTATTCAGTTTTCTCAACTTTCCTTCATGTATTCCGATTACCAACTCATCGCCGTAATCACACATTTTGTAAATATTCTCTCCGAACAAGGTTTCACCGGAATTATCACCCAAATATTGGGTAAATTTGTCATTCTCCCTATTATAAAGGTAAACACCCTTACCATTTGTTCCTACCCATAATCGTCCGCTTCGATCTACACAGAGACATTGAGGATTACCTTGATCGGGAAGTTTAGGATCTCCGAAAGGATAATGCACCAACCCGTCACTATCATAGCGGAATAAACCTTGATTAGGTAAAACAATCCAGATATTTCCGTCGGCATCTTCCCTTATATCCGACACCCAATCTTTCATTTTTATTCCGCTCTTTGTCGAGTCATTGACAAAAGTAAAAGTCTCATAAACCGGATTGAAAATAAAGATTCCCTTATCCGTACCTATCCAAAGATGTTTATTTTTATCTTCATAAAGCGACGAAATATTATTGTTTCGTTTGTTAGCTACAGAATCGTAACAATCAAATACCTGAATGGAATTTCCATCGAATCGGTTCAATTTATTCCGGGTTCCAAACCACATAAAGCCTTCGCTATCTTGTAATATAGCTTTAATATCGGTCTGTGAAAGGCCATCATGACCGTTTATGATGGTAAAATAATATTTAAACGAATAATCCTGAGCCTGCAAGGTAATCAGACTTAACAAACCAATTATTCCTAAAAGATACCTCTTCATGGTATTCATAAATTTTGCTTTTCGCAAATGTATATATAAAAAAACAAACATATATTCCAAAAAATAACAATCTGGTCGAAATTACAATATCTCAAACGCCTCATTACGGTATAAATGAAACAAATCTTTCAAAAATTGACACTCCTATTACAAGAACACTTATCGATTCACTCTATATTTGTAATATAATTTAAATATTGAATACCATGCTTAAATACAGGTTATCTTTATTCTTATTTACATTTTTAATTATTCAATCATCCGCTCAACTCAGAGATCGGATTTCCCTATCGGGAGAGTGGCAATTTTTTAAAGGCGACACCGAGATTTCATCTCAAGTCGAACATGTAACCGTCCCACATAGCTGGAATGCACAAGACGGGACAACGGCAGATTATTATCGAGGCAAAGGAACCTATCGATATAATTTCGATTTGCCTAAAAACACGAAAAAAAAACGTGTATTCCTCAGATTCGAAGCGGTCAGCCAAGAAGCGGATGTATTCCTGAACGGACAATATCTCGGTAATCACAAAGGGGCTTTCAATGCCTTCTGCTTCGAAATCACCCCATATCTTAAAAAGAAGGACAACCAGCTGATCGTTAAGGCCAATAATATTCTCAACCCCGATATAGCACCTCTATCCGGAGATTTTACTATATTCGGAGGCATATATCGTCCCGTATCTCTTCTCATTCTTCCTCAAACATGTATAACACCGCTTGATTACGCCTCATCGGGGATTTATATAAAACAAACAGAAATACAGGATCATAAAGCAACCATAGATATTACCACAAAAATCGATGGGGATATATTCGGGAATAAAAAACTGCGACTCCGCACGTCTGTTTTCGATCCGACCGGTAAACTCGTAACAACCTCAGAGAACGAAGAAATCAGAGCTTCGGAAAACACGGTAGCTATCGATCAAAGAATATATTTAGACAACCCTATTTTATGGAACGGGAAAGCGGCTCCAAACCAATATCGTTTCTTCTGTGAGTTACTACAAGGGAAAAAAGTCATTGATACCTTATCGGTGTATACAGGACTACGTTATTTTAAGGTCGATCCCCAAAAAGGATTTTTCCTGAACGGGAAATCTTACCAGATAAGAGGGGTAAACCGCCATCAAGACCGACCCGGAAAAGGTTGGGCGATCAGTGAAAAAGATCACCAAGAAGATATGCAACTCATCAAAGAAATAGGAGCAAACGGAGTAAGACTTGCACATTATCCCCACTCCGATTACTTTTATTCTCTATGTGATAAAGAAGGTTTGTTGGTTTGGGCCGAAATACCTTTTATAGGAAATGGAACTGAATCGACTGCATTTGAAGAAAATCTGAAACAACAATTGACCGAACTCATTCGCCAAAACTTCAATCACCCTTCGATATTCTGCTGGAGTCTTTTCAACGAATTGGTAAAAGGGAATCCAGAAAAACTGGTTGCAGAACTGAACGATCTCGCACACAAAGAAGATCCGACCCGCCTTACCGTAGCAGCGGCTAACATTGAAGGACGTCCCGAAAATAAAATTACCGATATTATGGCATTCAATACCTATCCGGGGTGGTATTGGGCAGAACCTGAGACAATGGGACCATCGATCGATTGGAAAAAAGATGAAAAAAGAGGCGTTTGCATCAGTGAATACGGAGCTGGAGCAAGCATCAAGCATCATCAACAGCGAATGAAGAAAGCTCCGAAATGTGAAGGGGATTTTCATCCCGAAGAATGGCAAGCGATCGTTCATGAAGGGAATTATAAAGAAATCGATAAACGAGACTTCGTTTGGGGTTCTTTTGTTTGGAACATGTTCGACTTCGCCAGCGGCGGACGGAAAGAAGGAGATACTTATGGTATGAATGACAAAGGATTAGTTACATACGACCGAAAGACTCCGAAAGATGCATTTTATTTTTATAAAGCAAACTGGTCGGAAAAACCGGTCCTACATATTACGAGCAAACGTCATATCGAACGGACAGAACCGGAAACCGATATAAAAATATACTCGAACTGTTCAGATATCACTCTATACGTAAACGGGATGAAATATGCTGGAAATAGAGGAGATCACAATATCTTTATCTGGAAAAACATCCGATTACAACCCGGGAAAAATAAAATCCGCGTAACCGGGACATTCGATAAAGAAACCATAACAGACCAATGTGAATGGATCTTGAAAAACTGAAATTCTCAATATTAATAATCAAACACAACAACATGAAGAAGACATCTTTCCTTATTCTGCTTTCGCTATCGGTTTCTTTCTTTTGCTCAGGAAAGAAAAGTGCAGTTGATTATGTCAATCCGATGATTGGAACTGCACTGAAAGGAGAAGGCGGAACATCTCCATTTGTCGGCACACCTTTCGCCATGACTAAATTTATGCCGCAAACCCGCGAAAACAAAATGGGGACCATGGCTTACGTTTATGATGATAAATCTATCATGGGATTTTTGGCATCCCACCAACCGACCGTATGGATGGGAGATTACGGCTACGTCTCTTTGATGCCGCAAATAGGAGAAAAAATAAAAGTATTGCCAGAAGATAGACAGATAATTTTCGACCATAAGCAGGAAAAAGCAACACCTTATTACTATTCTATAAACCTGCCTTCAGAAAATAAAAAGAATATCAAGGCCGAAATAAGCGCTGCAAGTCGCTGTGCTTTATTCCGTTTTACATTTCCTAAAAGTAATAATGCCCGTCTGATCATACAAGGAATCAATCTGAATCCAAAACTCAATGATTGGTGCAATGATTACGGACCACGACTGCAAAAAATAAAAGGATGGATCAAAATCGACCCTGATAAAAACGAAATTGTCGGCTATAATCCCGATCGGCAGGCTGCGCAAATCGGTCCTGAACTACCGAATTTCAAAGGCTATTTTATCATTCGCTTCAACAAAAAAATACAAAATTTCGGAACATGGAGCGAATCTGAGATTTTTAAAGGGAAAACAGAACAAACCGGAACTCGAATGGGTGCATACGTAGAATTTGCCACCGCTAATAAGGAACATGTCTTAGCACAAATTTCTACATCGTTTATCAGTTTAGAACAAGCCCGTATCAACATGGAGAAAGAGTTACCCGACTGGGATTTCGATCGGCTTTGCCAAATGACAAAACAGGCTTGGAACGATAAACTTTCGAAGATAGAAGTCTCCGGCATCGAAGATAATGATAAAAGTATTTTCTACACTGCATTATACCATTGTTACTTATTTCCTCGTGAATTTTCGGAATATGGTAAATATTACAGTGCTTTCGATGACAAAGTACACGAAGGAATTTCCTACAATGACTATTCGCTATGGGATACATTTCGTGCATTTCATCCGCTTATGACATTGCTGGAACCCGAATTGACAGGCAATTGGATTACCGGACTTCTGCAAATGTATAAAGAAGGCGGATGGATGCCAATGTGGCCGAATCCTTCATATACGAACATTATGATAGGAACACATGCCGATGCCCTTATTGCAGACGCATATATGAAAGGAATACGTAATTATGATACCGATCTGGCTTATGAAGCTATGCGAAAAAACGCTATGGTTCCACCAGACTGCGATACACAAAGGCGCTATGGAGACCGCGACCGATGGACCTCTTTCGAGGCAAGAGCAGGTGCCAGTTTTTATCACACAATCGGATATGTACCCGACGATAAAACAGCCGAATCGGTATCTCGTACATTAGAATATGCTTACGATGATTGGTGTATCGCACAAGTAGCAAAAGAAATGGGTAAAATGGATGATTATAAATCCCTCATGCAATGGTCTCAAAACTACAAAAACATCTATAATACAGAAAAAGGGTTTATGCTCCCCCGCAAATATAACGGAGAATGGATCGATCTGGATGATCATAACCGACACGGATTTACCGAAGGATCAAAATGGACTTATCTGTTTTGTGTTCTTCAAGATATTCCCGGAATGATCGAAATGATGGGCGGAAAAGATGCGTTTGTAGCGAAACTCGACCGAAACTTCAATGAAGACCACTACCGTCACGATAATGAACCGGGACATCACTATATTTATTTATATAATTATTGCGGACAGCCTTGGAAAACACAAGAATTAATACGCAAACATACCCGTATCAATTATCGTAATACCCCCGACGGAGTAAATGGGAATGATGACTGCGGACAAATGTCGGCATGGTATATTTTCTCAGTTATGGGATTCTATCCTGTAACACCCGGAAGCAATGAGTTTGCGATAGGAGCGCCGCAGTTCCCTGAAACCCGGATAACTTTGAACGTAAACGGGAAAAATAAAACATTAACGATAAAAGCGGAAAATCTTTCGGAAAAGAATAAATATATTCGTGAAATATTTATTGACAACAAACAGTTGAACCGACCATTCATCAACTATTTTGATTTAATCAATGCCGAAACAATACGATTCGTTATGACCGATAAGCCATCGAATTTATAAACACTCTAAAAATAACATTATGATAAAAACAAAAAAAATATTGGGTTTAAGCTTATTCTTGTCGACATTTTATTTATCTGAAGTTCAAGCCGAATCCCCTGCGTATGCCGTACAAGATAACACAACGGTATATCAATCTAAACGTCCGGATTCCCGATTGTTCGTTTCACAAACCGTAGATAACGAAATCGACAGAGTCAGTAAAATGCTGAAAAACAAAAAACTGGCATGGATGTTCTCTAACTGCCTGCCAAATACGCTCGACACGACTATACATTACAGAACTCAGGATGGAGAAGACGACACCTTTGTATATACCGGCGACATACATGCCATGTGGTTGAGAGACTCCGGTGCTCAAGTATGGCCTTATCTTCGATTCGCCCAACAAGACAAAAAGCTGCAAAAGATGCTGAAAGGTGTAATCCGACGACAAATTAAATGTATTCTCTTCGATCCTTATGCCAATGCTTTTAACGATGGGCCTACAGGAGGGTATTGGATGAGCGACAATACAAAAATGAAACCGGAGTTACATGAACGCAAATGGGAGATAGATTCTCTATGCTATCCGATACGATTGGCATACGAATACTGGAAAGTAACAGGAGATACATCTGTTTTTGATGATAAATGGGTTAAAGCCGTTACTTCTATTTTACAAACATTCAAAGAACAACAGCGGAAAAACGGACTCGGTCCGTACTCATTCATGAGAAAAACCGAAAGAGCTTCTGATACGATGCTCAACGGAGGATACGGACATCCGGTAAAACCGGTCGGACTGATCGCTTCGGCTTTTCGTCCTTCAGATGACGCAACGACATTCTTATTCCTCGTGCCTTCTAACTTTTTCGCGGTAACCTCATTAAAAAAAGCGGCAGAAATACTTGAAAAAGTAAACGGAGAGAAACAACTGGCAGATCAATGTAAAGATCTGGCAAAAGAGGTTAGTGACGCTTTAAAGAAATATGCCGTTCATAAACATCCCAAATACGGAAAAATATACGCTTTCGAAGTGGATGGTTTCGGTAACCAGCTACTTATGGACGATGCGAATGTCCCCAGTTTGTTGGCAATGGCTTATTTGGGAGATGTCGATATAAAAGACCCGATCTACCAAAATACACGCAGGTTTGTATGGAGCGAAGATAATCCATATTTTTTCAAAGGTAAAGCCGGTGAAGGAATCGGAGGACCGCATATCGGATATAATATGATCTGGCCTATGAGCATTATGATGAAAGCTTTTACAAGCCGAGACGATAAAGAAATAAAAGAATGTATCATTCAATTGCTAAAGACCGATGCAAATACCGGATTTATGCACGAATCTTTTCATAAAGATAATCCATCCGATTATACCCGTTCATGGTTTGCTTGGCAAAATTCTCTATTCGGAGAACTTATTCTCAAATTAATCGATGACGGAAAGATTGATTTATTAAACAGTATTCCCGAAATCAGCTAAAACTCTCATTAAAAGCGGACTTATCTTTTGTCCGCTTTTAATTTATCCGTCAATTTGAACGAAATTTTCTATTTTTTGAACGACATGTATAACAAAAAGCAGATAAAATAGGATATATTTGTAACGTGTTAGTTGAATAATATCTGATATGAAAAGTTAGATAGGAGAGACAAAAATGTGTCTGATTAGACGTTCGTTTAATCGAATAAAAAAATCCTCTCTCTTTTTAGAATCTGATTCCATATTAAATAGATATTATTAAGTGACATAGAAAAATTATCAATCCGTCCCTTTTGTTGTCTATTTAAACGAACGTTTTCTTAGACAGCGAAAGGGACTTCTATTTTTCGGAATCTCCCTCGTACCTGATCCTTAATTTCTCAATTTCCGTCAGTTTTCATATCCGATTTAAGACAAGATATTCGTGCCTTAAGAAATTTCTAATAAAATATAATAATGAAAAACGTCAACTTTTTTGCAAAAGCAGTTTCGATTTACTGTATTTGTTTATTATCTGCAACAGTTACCGTACACTCGGCAACAAAGGATATGACAAACGGTAAATGGACCATCCGATTTAATGATGAGACCCGAAAAAGTGAATTTGTTAAAGACGGTACAACCATTCTACAAGACGTATCCGTCAAGTTTAAACATAATGCTTCAATTATAGAAAGCTCATCATATTCCGATATAAAATTCAGTGAAGAGAATTATTCCGATGCAACAGGTGAATGCAAAAGATTTATTATAGAATATAAGAATACAGAAAATTCAACCTATCCGACGATACAACAATGTTTCTATCTATATCCGGATAAAGACTACTTTTTAACCGATGTATTTCTATTATCTTCAGGAACTTCGAAAATAGAAAGCAATTACATCGCACCGATATATACAGAAACACAAAATCGTTTTTTACCACAAGATGCCAATAATCGTTTTTTATTCGTTCCTTTCGATAACGATGGTTTCATTACTTACGGATCGCTTCCGTTATCCAGAGGAATAGATCCTACATCTTTAGGAGTGGGAAGGTACGCCAGAGATACGATCTCTTTCGAAGTGACATCCATATTTAACGGAGAAACACAAGAAGGTCTGGTTATAGGATCTGTAGAACATGATACATGGAAATCTGCCATACGAATGACAGGTAGCCCCCTATCTCAAGCTTGTATAAACAAACTCGAATGTTACAGCGGAGCGACACACAGTATTACACGAGATGCAACCGATAATAACTGGTTGCAGCCTCACGGAGCTGTAAAAGGAACGAAAATAAAATCTGCCCGGATGTTGGTAGGTCTTTTCGATGATTGGCGCACCGGCATGGAAACTTTCGGAGACGTCAATGCACTTATCGCTCCAAAAAGAGAATGGAATAATCCGACACCTTTCGGTTGGAATAGCTGGGGCGGTATGGAAAGAAATATCAATTTTGACGGTGTTATTTCTGTATCAGATTTCATCAAAGAAAATATTCAAGGAAAGGGTCATTTCGGAGAAGACGGACTTGTTTTCGTAGGACTGGACTCCTTCTGGGACAATCTGAATTGGGAGCAATTGAAACAATTTGCCGATTATTGTAAAGCAAACGGACAAGTACCGGGCATTTATTGGACACCGTTCTGCGATTGGTTCCCAGAAAATGACCGCGCTCTCGAAGGCAATAACGGTTATTTTTATAGCCAAACGCATCTCAAAGTAAATGGTAAAACAAAAAAACTTTGCGGTGCCGGATGCATGGACCCGACCGCTCCGTCAACCCTGTCCCGTATTAATTTCTTTATCGACAAATTTAAAGCTGCCGGATTCAAATACTTAAAACTGGACTTTATGACCAACGGAATCGTAGAGGCAGACAGCTATTATAGAGATGATATTACAACCGGCGTACAAGCATACAATTTCGGGATGAAACATCTGAGAGAACGCTGCGGAGATGATATGTTTATCGTCGAATCCATAGCTCCTCTTTTCCCTGCTAATTATGCTCATGCCCGTCGTATAAGTTGCGATGCTTGGGGAGAAATGTGGCATACCAACTATATGATGAACAGTCTTTCTTTCGGTTGGTGGCTCAATCGGGTATATTGTTTTAATGATCCCGACCACTTGGTTATGGGAGACCGTAGCGATGCAGAAAATATGTCGAGAATGACAACCGGAGCTGTTACCGGCTATTGCATGTTAGGAGATAATTTAAGTACGAAAGGAACTTATATCGGCTCGGCAACATCTCAAGCCAAAGCTAAAAAATATGCCACATACGAAAAAGTCAACGATGTCATAAGACTCGGAAAATCTTTCCGCCCGGCATACGGACATAAAGTATTCGGAGATAACAGAGCCGTAGATCTGTTCTATTTAGAGACAGAAGACTCCTATTATATCGCTTATTTCAATTACAATGAAGGGGTAAAAAGCGGAACTCTCGACTTGAAAAAATTAAATATCGATCCGGATAACATCGATACAGGTAAAAGTTTTGAATGTTGGTCTTCCGATCCGGTAACTATCTCCGAAGGGATGTTGGAATACTCATTACCTAATAATCAGGCAAAATTGTACCATTTATTCAAAAAACAAAATACGCAACCCCAAAACTAACAATTAAGAAAATCAACATTACATGCGTTAATAAAAATTTATACATAAAATTAATTTCATCATGAAAAAACTCAGAAGTTTCAAACTGACAAGCAGTCTATGTGCTGTATTGTTAATGCTTGTTTTTGCTTCTTGCAAAGACGACAAAGAGAAATCTGCCACACATGACCCCAATAAGCCGATAACCTTAACCAATTTCTATCCGACCAATGGAGGTGTGGCTACCAAACTTATTCTGAACGGAGATAATTTCGGTTCGGATGCTAAAAACATCAAAGTTTTCATCAATGACAAACCGGCAGCCGTCATATCGTCTATCGGAAACAAGATTTATGCCATCTGTCCGAGAAAACCGGGTGAAGGTGACGAAAACCAGATTATCGACTGTAAGGTTAAGGTCAAAATCGGAGACCAAGAAGTCGAATATCCAGAACATTTTATCTACCAAATACAGACCGTAGTAACAACCGTCTGCGGAATTAAAGATGCTCCGGACGATGTAGTAACCGGTAACCTTGCCCAAACGACTATGCCTCCGGTAACTTACCTGACTATCGATAAGGACAACAATATTATTGCTTGTCTTCGTAACAGAAATAGCTATTACAACAATAATAAAGTTATTTTGGTAAATGAAGATGAAGATGCCAGTCGTCTGTTGATTCCGGATACAGGCGCTCCGTTGAACCAACCGTGTATGTTGGATGACGGAAATACAGTATATATCCCGACAGATAGTAATTTAGATTATTGGGTTATGTCTTCCGAAAATTTATGGAGTCCGATAAAACAAGCTTTAAAACCTGCCACAGGAGAACAAGTCAATATCAATTTTAAACATTCATTTGCCATGTGTACGATCGATGGCTATATGTACACTCGTGCTAAACAAAATGGTATCCTTTACAAATTCGACCCGAAAACCGGATTAACGATGCAAGTTGCAACCGGATTAATGTCAGAAAGTGACGCTTATATGGCATTCAGTCAGAAGAATCCTTCAAAACTTTATTTGGCATATACCAACAGTCATTGCATATATACTTATGACGTACTTACCAAAAAGCACGAACTGTTCGCCGGCATCGTAAATAATGCGGGATATCTCGATGGTATCGGTTCATACGCCATGTTCAATGAACCCCGCCAGTTGATTCTCGATGAAGACGATAATCTCTATATCGCCGATACGGAAAACCACGTAATCCGAAAAGTGACACCTCAAGGACAGGTCAGTACCGTAATCGGACAGGCCGGAGTTGCCGGATATCAGGATGGTGACCCGGAAGTAGCCCTATTCGACCGTCCTCACGGAGTTTGTATCAATAAAGAGGGAATTATTTATATCGGAGATTATGAGAACCAATGTATCCGCCGTCTGGCTATCGAATAACCTTAATTGCATCGAATAATTAAAATCTACCATAATGAAAAAAATCATATTTATAATTTTATTAGCGTGCTGTCAGATCGCAGTATTTGCTCAGCAAGCCGCTAAAACATTCACGGTATCGGGTACGGTAGTGGATGAAACCGACACACCGGTTCCCGGAGCCAGCGTATATGCCAAAGACCGAGCCGGTATGGGAACCGCCACGGACGTCGACGGAAAGTTCTCGTTAAAAGTCCAAAAAAACGATATTCTCGTTGTTTCGTTTTTAGGCTATGCTCCTTCGGAAACCGCCATTACCGGACCTAAAAGCAATCTGAGAATCAAACTGACACCCTCAGAACACCAACTTGAAGAGGCGGTTGTCGTCGGTATGGGAACCCAACGGAAAATAAGCGTGGTAGGTGCCGTAACCAATGTCAATGTAAAAGAGCTTCAGACTCCGGCTACAAACCTCGCCAACATGTTAGGCGGTCGTATTCCGGGTATCATTTCGGTACAACGAAGCGGAGAACCGGGGAAAAATATTTCGGAATTCTGGATCCGGGGTATCGGAACGTTCGGAGCAAATAGCAGTGCTCTCGTTTTGATCGACGGATTAGAAGGTGATTTAAGTGAAGTAGACCCTGCCGATATCGAAAGTTTCTCGGTCTTGAAAGATGCTTCGGCAACAGCCGTTTATGGAGTAAGAGGTGCAAACGGTGTCGTATTGATAACGACCAAAAGAGGTACTGCCGATCGGCTGCAAATCACCGGACGTATCAATCTGACCGTTTCACACTTAACAAACATGCCCGAATACCTGAACTCGTACGAATATGCCAAATTGGCCAATGAAGCTCGAGCTGTACGAGGCGACAGACCTCTATACTCGGATATAGAAATGGACCTGATCAAATACCAACTCGATCCGGATCTTTATCCCGATGTAAACTGGCAAGACGAACTTTTACACAAGAATGCCTTACAACAGACCTACTTCATCAATGCCCGAGGCGGAGGTAGCTTGGCCCGTTATTACTTAAGTATGGGTATGTCCAATGAATCGGCAGCCTATAAACAGGACAAGAACTCTAAATATTCGGCAAAAGTGGGATACCGCACGGTAAATTACCGATCGAATCTGGATATCAATCTTACGAAAAGTACGGCTCTCTATTTCGGTGCCGACGGATTTATTTCCACCAAATCGGAACCGGGGAACAATGATACGGATGCGCTTTGGGCGACTCAACGTAATTTGACTCCGATTACCATTCCGACAATCTATTCGACAGGTCATCTGCCGGCTTATGGTGTCGATAATGCATATTCTCCATACGTGATGTTAAACAAAACAGGTATGACCAATATCCGCCATTACCGGGGAAAAGCGACACTGGAATTGAAACAAGATTTATCTATGCTCTTAAAAGGGTTAAAAATACGGGCGCAAGGGGCTTACGATACCGAAACGAACCTGAAAGAGATCCGGTCGATTCGTCCCGAAATGTACTATGCCCAAACTCGTAAATATACCGGAGAACTCGGCATCATCAAACGTGTAGAATCAGAACCGGCCAAATATACCCATGAAGATGAACAATTCTATAAAGTGCATTTCGAAACAACGGCCACTTACGAAACCACAGTTGCCAAAGAACACCGACTATCCGCATTGCTTTACTATTATATGAGCAGCGAACAACGAATGAATAAAGACATAGACGCTAAGGCAGAAACATTACGAAGCATGTATGCCATACCTATACGCTACCAAGGATTATCCGGACGTATTACTTACGGATTTCGGGATACCTACTTCATGGACGTAAACTTCGGATATACCGGATCTGAAAACTTCCAATCCGGACATCGGTTCGGGTTCTTCCCTTCGGTTGCCGTAGGTTGGATTCCCACTCAATATGAATTTATGCAACGAGGATTGCCTTGGCTGAATTTCTTGAAAATCCGGGCATCTTACGGTACGGTAGGTAACGACCGATTAACCGATGAACGTTTTCCCTATTTGACTCTTATGGTCGATGGTGACGGAGGAGGCTGGGGAAGCAGTAGCGGATATATTACAGAAGAACGGGTCGGTGCCAACAATTTAAGATGGGAAAAAGCCAAAAAAGCCGACTTAGGTATCGAAGGACGTTTATTCAACGAAAAGCTTCAATTCGTCGTCGATTTCTTCCAGGATAAACGCGATGGAATTTACCAAAGACGTTCTCAAATTCCAAGTTATGTGGGACTGACTCAAATGCCTTTCGGAAACGTAGGAAAAATGAAAAGCTACGGTTCGGACGGAAACATCTCGTTCACTCAAGATTTCGGCAAAGACATGACTCTTACGCTCCGCGGTAATTTCACCTATTCCGCCAACAAAGTGGAAAACTGGGAACAGGCATTCCAACCGTATGACTACCAGAACTACACGGGATATGTCAACAACGCTTTCCGAGGATATATCGCTTTAGGTCTTTTCCGGGACGAACAGGATGTGGCACAAAGCCCGAAACAGACATTCGGTGAATATATGGCGGGAGACATCAAATACAAAGATGTAAACGGTGACGGGGTAATCGATGAAGATGATAAAGTACCTTTGTCTTATCCGAACTATCCGCGTCTGATGTATGGTTTTGGAGGTGAATTCCGTTACAAACAATTTACATTAGGAGTCTTGTTCAAAGGAACCGGAAATACCGATTACTACTATGTAGATGACAACGGATATTGGGATAAAGGGAAAAACGGTGAAGGCTATATTCCGTTCTATAACGGAGCTACCGGTAACGTACTGAAAATCGTTGCCGACCAGAAAAACCGTTGGACTCCGGCTTCCTATTCCGGTGATCCCTCTACGGAGAATCCGAATGCCAGATTCCCGAGATTAAGTTACGGGAAAAGCGCGAACAACACGCAGTTCTCGACTTTCTGGAAAAGCAATTCTCGTTATTTGAGATTGCAGGAAATCAATTTAAACTATAATCTGACCGCCGGAAAGATTCTGAAAACGTTAGGCGTAAGATCCTTAGACCTGCAATTTGTCATATCGAATCTCTGCGTATGGGGGCCAGAGAAATTATGGGATCCGGAACAAGCCGATCATAACGGTGGCGCTTACCCGATTCCTACTCAGTACGCATTCCAGATGTATGTAAATTTCTAATAAAAACATTACGAAAAATTTTCGACAATTATGAACAATATAAAAAAGATAGTCTGGTTTATCGTAGCATTACCGATTATCGGCATAATCAGCTCATGTGACGATTTCCTCGATGTTGATCACTACTTCGACGATACCTTGAAATACGACTCCGTATTTGCATCCCGAAAAAATTTAGAAAAGTACCTTTGGGGAGCAGCCGGAGAACTTCCCGATGAAAGCGCCATCTTCGGAGATGATGTAACTCCCGGAGTAACAGCTTCCGATGAAATCTTCACGCTTATGAAACAAGATCTATTTCACGGAAAAGCCCTGACTTTAGGAGAAGTAAGTCCATCAAATCTATGTAGTATGAATTCATGGGATCCGGCTTACAAAGTGATCCGGAAAGCCAATATGATCCTTGCCCGTATCGGAGAATGTAAAGACATTACCCCATTGCAACGGGCAGAACTGATCGGATATACCCATTTCCTCAGAGGATATGCCTACTATTTCATCCTGATGAATTACGGACCGGCAGTGATTGTCGGAGATTTGGTTTTCGACAACAACCAAGACGCATCGTACTATGAACGGCAACGCAGCACATTCGATGAAACGGTCGATTATATCTGTTCCGAATTCGAACTGGCAGCCCAAAATATCCCCGCAGATGCCCCGATCTTAAATTTCGGCCGTCCGACCAAAGGTGCGGCATACGCTCTGATCGCCCGGGTGCGGCTGCATGCAGCCAGCCCTGCATTCAACGGAGGATCGGCAGCATACCGCTATTTCGGAAACTGGAAACGTAAATCCGATGGAGTTCATTATGTATCACAAACCTACGATGAACGGAAATGGGCGTTAGCTGCCGCAGCAGCCAAACGGGTAATGGATATGGGCCGTTACACACTTCATACAGCAGAACGCGTATATTCTAAACCCGGCGGAGATGCAACAGAAGTCACTCCGGAACTGCCCGAAAATGTATCGAATGCCGATTTTCCTTATGGAGCAGGAAATATCGACCCGTTAAAATCATATACCAATATGTTCAACGGAACGACTTATCCGGTACAAAATAAAGAGTTGATTTGGGGTAAATATTCGGATAAAATACGAGACTATACTCGTCAGTCATTCCCCATCTACATGGGCGGGTACAATGCGATGTGCCTGACTCAAAAAGTGATCGATGCCTACCTGATGCAGGACGGGAAAACGATAGAGGAAGCCCGAGCCACCGGTGAATACAGCGAAACCGGAAACTCCCGAGTCTTAAAATATTTCTCCGGATACCGCCTACTAAGAGGGACATACAATATGTATGTAAACCGGGAAATGCGTTTCTATGCTTGCGTAGGATTCAACGGCTGCTATTGGCCGGCCACTTCTTGCACAAATACCGATGTCAGAAACCAAACCGTATATTATTACAAGGGAGGAAATGCAGGGCCGCAGACGGCCGGTTCTTCACAACAAGAGCAAAATCAATGTATAACCGGATATGTGCTGAAGAAGTATATTCATCCGGAAGACAATTGGTATAACGGAAACGGTGCGACACGGGTAAATAAGGTGTTCCCGATTATCCGGTATGCAGAAATTCTGCTTTCTTATGCCGAAGCAATCAATCATTTGCAAAGTTCGCATACGGTAACTCTGCCCAGCGGACAAACCTATACGTTCTCCAGAAATTCGAATCTGGAAGACATGTTATTTGCATTCAACCAAGTACGTTTCCGCTCGGGACTTCCCGCTTTGAAACCGGAACAATACACTTCGGAAAACGCAATGGACGAACAGATAAAAAGAGAACGCTTTATCGAATTTTTGTGCGAAGGACGTCGTTTCTACGATGTACGTCGGTGGGGTACTTATGAAGAAGAAGAAAATGTGCCCATAAGCGGAATGAATGTTAATGCCGGTCTCAACGATGGTTACTATACCCGTACGATCATGACCCACTCCGATTACAGAAACCGAGTTGTCGACAAGAAAACCGTATTCTTACCGATAGAACGGAATGAGATATTGAAATCCCGACTATTGGATCAGAACCCGGGATGGTAATCATATAAATCACAAAAACAATACAGTTTATTATGAAAAAAATATTAAATATAGGATTGCTTCTTCTAACTTTGACCGGAATAACCGGATGTAACGAAGACGAACAGTTCGAAGGCGAATTATATAAAAAAGTCATTTATCTTTTGAGCGATGATAATAAGGCTTTTCAGTCTGTACACGAATTCGGGAAAGAGAGTACCGGATATGTAAGTGTTTGTTGCGGAGGTACTGAACATGTCAAACAAGACGTTACAATAGAACTGGAACCGGATGATCAAATCCTTGCCCAGTACAACAAAATAAACTTCGATATCGAAGAATCGAAATTCGCAAAAGAACTGAAATCCGACAGATATAATATCCCGACTTACCGAACCGTATTGAAAGCGGACAGCGAAGACAACTATGCTTTGGTACCTATTTCTGTCAATCCCGAAGGTCTGAGTCCTGATTCGATCTATATGATTCCGCTCCGGATAAAAAGCACCTCGAACTATGAGATCAATCCGGACAAACAACAGGTTTTATATCAAGTCGTACTCAAAAACGAGTATGCGACTATGGAATCGACGACCCACTATCAGACTGCGGGAACCGAGATCAAACATACGACCATCGGAGAAAAAGCCAATGGTTCGAACGTAACTCGAGTCGTAGCTCCAATCAATAAAAACCAAGTACGGGTATTTGTCGGAACTCATACTTATACACCGGGTAAAGTGACTAAAGAAGATATCGACAAATATGGCATGTATCTTACGATCAATGACGACAAATCCATTACCATAACTCCCTGCGGAAGTCTGCAAGTGGAAATGATCGGCGGAGCCGAAGATAATTACTATGAAGTAGATAAAAAAGGCAGACAGATATTCTATCTGCACTACAAATACTTCGACACCAATGTTACGGTAACGGATGATAAAAACACTTGGACCGAAGATTGCTGGATCACCATGGAAGAAAAGGGTATACGATCGTTATAAATACGCATAACACTTCAATTTAAGAGCAAAATGAGTCTAAAATGCTATTTTTAGACTCATTTTTTATACAAAAAACAACCTTTTCGGAAGTATCTTTACGAAACGAAACACACAAAATACCGAATACGTATGAGAAACATTTTCCTACCGATCTTATTTATTTTCTTTTTTTCATATAGTACTTATGCAAAAAAGTCTCCCGTCGATTATGTAAACCCTTATATGGGTAACATCAGCCATTTGCTGAAACCGACCTATCCTACCGTACATCTGCCGAACGGGATGCTGCGCATATATCCCCAACGGGGAGACCACACGGAAAGCTATATTCACGGACTTCCGATAATCGTAGTCAATCACCGGGAAAACTGTTGTTTCAATTTATCTGCTTTTCAAGGATATGAGTCTCAACTGTCTCCTGTTATCAGAACAGATTATGACAATGAACAGATTATGCCCTATTACTACAAATCGGACATCGACAATCAACAGATAAAAGCCGAATTTACCCCGACATATAGGGCTGCGATCTATCGATTGACATATACTCAAAATAAACCGGGATACCTTATTCTAAATTCCGGGAACGGAGAAATGGAAATCGAAGGAAACTCAATCAAAGGATACCAAAATACTTGGGGAAATACCCGAGTATATATTTATCTCGAAACCGATATTATACCTTCAAAATCCGGAATATTGAAAGACAAAAAACTAAACACCGCACAGACCAAAACCTCTGGAGACAATTCTTGTGCCGTTTTTTGTTTTGACGGTCAAACACAAATAAACGCCAGATATGGAATTTCGTTTATCAGTATAGAACAAGCAAAGAAAAATTTACAAAATGAAATACCCGATTTCAATTTCGACAAAACAAAAAACAACGGACGCAAAATATGGAACGAAGCTTTAGGGAAAATCGAAGTAAAAGGTGGAACTGAAAATGATAAAACCGTTTTTTACACCTCTTTGTACCGTTGTTATGAACGTCCGGTAAATATCAGTGAAGACGGTTACTATTACTGTGCATCCGACCGGAAAGTACACAAGGACGATGGCCATGCCTACTATACGGACGATTGGTTATGGGATACCTACCGGGCAACGCATCCGCTGCGTATATTGATCGATGCAGATGTCGAAAACGATATTCTCGTTTCATTTATCCGGGCTGCAGAGTTATCGGAAAAACAGTGGTTCCCGACATTCCCGGCGATAACCGGAGATTCACGCAGGATGAACTGCAACCACGGTGTTGCAACGATTGCCGATGCATGGGAAAAAGGTCTCCGGAACTTCGATCTGAAAAAAGCTTACGAATACACCCGTAAAGGAATAGAGGAAAAGACTCTTGCGCCATGGTCTTCGGGAGATGCCGGATGGCTCGACCGTTTTTACAAAGAAAACGGATATATCCCGGCTTTGGCTCCGGGAGAAAAAGAAACAGTTCCCGAAGTAAACGGTTTTGAAAAACGCCAGCCGATCCCCGTCACTTTAGGAACGGCTTATGACCAATGGTGCTTGTCGCGAATAGCTGCCGCCTTAAACAAAAAAGATGAATCGGAATATTATCTGAAATGTTCTTATAATTACCGTAACGTTTTTAATCCTCAAACGTCGTTCTTCCATCCGAAAGATAAGAATGGAAACTTCATAGAACCGTTCGATTATCGTTTTTCAGGAGGTATAGGCGCACGAGATTATTATGCAGAAAACAACGGATGGACATACCGCTGGGATGTACAACACAATATCGGAGATTTGGTGAATTTAATGGGCGGTGCTGAAAAATTCTCAGAAAATCTCGATCAAACATTCAGCGAATGGTTAGGGCGAAACAAATATGAATTTTATGCCCAATTACCCGATCAAACAGGGAATGTCGGACAATTTTCCATGGCAAATGAACCATCTCTACACATTCCTTACCTATATAATTATGCAGGTAAACCTTGGAAAACACAAAAAAGAATCAGAGATCTCGTACATCAATGGTTCAGAAACGATGTTATGGGCGTTCCCGGAGATGAAGACGGAGGTGGACTTTCTTCTTTTGTAGTCTTTTCTATGATGGGCTTTTATCCGGTTACTCCGGGATCTCCATCCTATAATATCGGTAGCCCGTTCTTCAATGAAATAAAAATAAAATTAAGCAACGGAAAAACATTCCGCATTATCGGAAAATATTGCTCCGAAGAAAATAAATATATACAATCAGCAAAACTGAATGGTAAAGCGTGGGAAAAACCTTGGTTTTCTCATGACGATATAAAAAACGGAGGGAAGCTCGAATTCATAATGGGTGACAAACGTAATACCGAATGGGGTAGCGATATGAACAATGTTCCTCCTTCAGCACTCCCCTACCCGAAAAACTAAATTACCAAAATACAAAACAGATATATCTATGAAAACAGGAAAAAAACTTATCCCGATCTTATGCTGTATCGGCATTGCACATTTCTGTTCTGCACAACAAGTCGAATGGAAATACACTACAAATAGCGACCGCTGGCAGAACGAACATAATGTAACTGTCTCTAAAGCTCAAAATCAGGTTAAATATGACGTTCTGATTACATCTTATAAAGAACAGACAATCGATGGTTTCGGAGGGTGTTTCAACGAATTGGGCTGGGATGCGCTTAATCTTCTCGACTCTCAGAAAAAACAGGAAGTACTGAACTCTCTATTCCACCCTACTGAAGGAGTATGTTTTACTTACTGCCGGACACCCATAGGTGGAAATGATTTCTCCCGAAACTGGTATAGCCTGAATGATACGGAAGGTGATTTCAAAATGAAAAATTTCAGTATAGAACGAGATAAAGAAGCTCTTATCCCCTATTTAAAATCAGCATTAGCGATAAACCCAGACATGAAATTATGGGCTTGTCCTTGGAGTCCACCTACTTGGATGAAAACAACCCGTCACTATGCGACCAAGCCGGGTGATCATAATGACCTCAAAGACGAAAACCAAGTAGCGGCAGACGATCACTTTATTCAAGAAAAGAAATACCTCGATGCTCATGCTCTTTACCTGTCGAAATATATCAAGGCTTATCGCAAAGAAGGAATAAATGTATCGATGTTACAATTCCAAAACGAGCCTTATTCCCGTCAACAATGGCCGAATTGTCTGTGGACTCCCGAAGCAATGCGGAATTTCATAGCTAATCATTTAGGTCCGTTATTTAAAAAAGAACTCCCAAATGTAGAATTATGGCTCGGCACACTCAATTGTAACCGTATGGAAGACGTGAACCACATAATGAACGATCCTAAAGCCAGAAAATATATTAAAGGTATCGGATTACAGTGGGAAGGTAAAGATATTATTGCTGAAATTCACAGAAAATATCCGAAAATAAGATTGATGCAAACTGAAAATGAATGTGGAGGCGGAACTTTCGACTGGGGTGCGGCAGAACATACATTCGATTTGATCAGAAAATATATCGGTGGTGGAGCAAATGCCTATATGTACTGGAATATGGTCTTACAGGATAAAGGGACGAGTACTTGGGGATGGAGTCAGAATGCGATGATCGTTATCGATTCCAAAACGAAACAGATCAATTACACTCCTGAATTTTATGTTATGAAACATCTCAGTCACTATGTAAAACCCGGAGATCACAAACTGAAAACATTGGGGCAGGATGAAAACTTATTAGCTTTCAGAAATAAAGAAGGAAAAACAATAATTCTCGTTGCCAATAAAGAAGACAAAATCAAAAATATGACGGTTTCAATCAACGGGAACGTATTGAATCTAAGTCTCAAACCGAAATCCTTCAATACTTTATCTATAAAACTCTAAAAAAACGATTATGAACACGAAATCAATATATACAGTATTTTTGTCGGTCATTATCAGCGCCGGAGTTTCTGCACAAAAAGTTGAATGGAAATACTCTACTCAAGATAATTACTGGAAAAACGGAAAAGGGATAAAGTGGTCTGACTCCCCTGAAAAAACAGGAGAAGTTATCCGAATATCTGATGAAAAAGCCCAATATATCGATGGTCTGGGCGGTACTTTCAACGAACTCGGATGGGACGCTTTATGTACTTTACCCGAAGAAAAAAAGAATGAAATTCTTTTTAATCTGTTCAGCCCGAAAGAATCCAACTATACCTATTGCAGAATGCCTATCGGAGCCAGTGATTTCGCTATGAATTTCTATTCTCTGAACGACGTTGTCGATGATTTCGATATGATCAATTTCAGTATCGACAGAGACCGGCACATATTGATGCGCTATATCAAAGAAGCTCAGAAAATTCATCCCGGCCTGAAAATCTGGGCATCGCCTTGGTGCCCGCCGGCTTGGATGAAAACCAATAACCATTATGCCAGCGAATATGATAACAGCCCCGTCAATCATAACGGACTACCGCAAAAAAGAGCATTGGAACTGCCTACCACCGGATTCAAGATGCAACCGGGATATTTAGATGCCTACGCCCTCTATTTCACTAAATTCGTTCAAGCTTACGAGAAAGAAGGTATCAAAATCGAGGCTGTAAATATCCAGAACGAGCCTTGTTCGACTCAAAAATACGCCAGTTGTACATGGCGTCCGGAAGATATGGCATACTTTATCGGCAAATTCTTAGGACCGAAATTCGAAAAAGAAAACATTCAGACCGAAATATTCTTCGGAACAATCAACAGGGATAATCCCCAATATACCAAAACCGCACTCGATGATCCCGCCGCATCGAAATATATCAAAGGGGTCGGATTCCAATGGGACGGTAAAGGGGCAATACCTACTATACACAAAGAATATCCTCACCTTAAAATGATGCATACCGAAGCCGAATGCGGTAACGGTTCGAACGATTGGGGTGCGGCCGAGCATACATGGTGGCAAATCAGCCATTATATGAGAAACGGAGCTCGGGTATTTACCTACTGGAACATGATTCTCGACCAAAACGGTATAAGTCCTTGGGGATGGAAACAAAACTCACTGATTACTATCAATACCGAAAACGGAGATGTCACCTATCATCCCGAATTCTATTTGATGAAACATCTGTGCCACTATATCGTTCCCGGTGCTTACCGGTTACAGACTCCGGACAATCAGGAAAACATTCTCGCTTTTGAAAATCCTGACGGAAAAATAACGGTAATGATCGTAAATCGAGAAAATCAGGAGAAAAATATTTCGCTCTCGCTTAAAGGGAAATATCTAAACCTAAAAGTAAGTCCGAAATCATTTAATACATTATCGATATAATCAAACTTAAATTATTCAATATTACATCTATGAATAAAAGATTTTTATCTTTAATGATTCTTTCATTCGCCATTACCGGAGTTTCTGCTCAAAAAATTGAATGGAAATATTCTACACCGAATAACTACTGGGAAACAGAAAAAAACATAAAATGGTCGGATACTCCGGAAAATTCGAATGAGATAATACCAATTTCAGAGAATAAGGCTCAATATATCGATGGTCTGGGCGGTACTTTCAACGAACTCGGATGGGACGCTTTATGTACTTTACCCGAAGAAAAAAAGAATGAAATTCTTTTTAATCTGTTCAGCCCGAAAGAATCCAACTATACCTATTGCAGAATGCCTATCGGAGCCAGTGATTTCGCTATGAATTTCTATTCTCTGAACGACGTTGTCGATGATTTCGATATGATCAATTTCAGTATCGACAGAGACCGGCACATATTGATGCGCTATATCAAAGAAGCTCAGAAAATTCATCCCGGCCTGAAAATCTGGGCATCGCCTTGGTGCCCGCCGGCTTGGATGAAAACCAATAACCATTATGCCAGCGAATATGATAACAGCCCCGTCAATCATAACGGACTACCGCAAAAAAGAGCATTGGAACTGCCTACCACCGGATTCAAGATGCAACCGGGATATTTAGATGCCTACGCCCTCTATTTCACTAAATTCGTTCAAGCTTACGAGAAAGAAGGTATCAAAATCGAGGCTGTAAATATCCAGAACGAGCCTTGTTCGACTCAAAAATACGCCAGTTGTACATGGCGTCCGGAAGATATGGCATACTTTATCGGCAAATTCTTAGGACCGAAATTCGAAAAAGAAAACATTCAGACCGAAATATTCTTCGGAACAATCAACAGGGATAATCCCCAATATACCAAAACCGCACTCGATGATCCCGCCGCATCGAAATATATCAAAGGGGTCGGATTCCAATGGGACGGTAAAGGGGCAATACCTACTATACACAAAGAATATCCTCACCTTAAAATGATGCATACCGAAGCCGAATGCGGTAACGGTTCGAACGATTGGGGTGCGGCCGAGCATACATGGTGGCAAATCAGCCATTATATGAGAAACGGAGCTCGGGTATTTACCTACTGGAACATGATTCTCGACCAAAACGGTATAAGTCCTTGGGGATGGAAACAAAACTCACTGATTACTATCAATACCGAAAACGGAGATGTCACCTATCATCCCGAATTCTATTTGATGAAACATCTGTGCCACTATATCGTTCCCGGTGCTTACCGGTTACAGACTCCGGACAATCAGGAAAACATTCTCGCTTTTGAAAATCCTGACGGAAAAATAACGGTAATGATCGTAAATCGAGAAAATCAGGAGAAAAATATTTCGCTCTCGCTTAAAGGGAAATATCTAAACCTAAAAGTAAAATCAAAATCATTTAATACAATAAATCTATAATCCCACCTGCTTATGACAAAAAAAATGAAATTAATGCGAAAAGCGCTGTCAGGAGTCGGCCTGTTCATGGCCTTAACTCTTCATGCCCAAAACGAACAACCGTTATACAAGGACATGAATGCTCCTATTCATGACAGAGTTATGGATCTTCTTTCCAGAATGACAGTCGAAGAAAAAGTATCGTTAATGATACACAATGCTCCGGGAATTCCTCGGTTAGAGATAGATAAATATTATCACGGTAATGAGGCACTGCACGGGATCGTACGCCCCGGTAAATTTACCGTATTTCCTCAAGCAATCGGTATGGCAGCCTCATGGAATCCCGAATTGATATACAAAATATCGACCGCCATCTCTGATGAGGCCCGAGGAAAATGGAATGCGTTAGGATTAGGGAAAAAGCAACTGGACGGTTCGAGTGACCTACTCTCGTTCTGGTCGCCTACGGTAAACATGGCCCGCGATCCCCGCTGGGGACGTACTCCCGAAACTTACGGGGAAGACCCTCATTTAACAGGAACTCTCGGATGTGCTTTCGTAAAAGGGCTGCAAGGAAATCATCCCAAATACTTGAAAGCCGTAGCTACTCCCAAACATTTTGCAGCAAACAATGAAGAACATAATAGAGCCCATTGTAATGCCGTAATCTCAGAGCGAGATTTACGGGAATATTATTTACCTTCATTCGAAAAATGTATCGTAGAAGGTAAAGCGCAATCCATTATGACCGCATACAATGCTGTTAACGGCATACCTTGTACGGTAAATACTTATCTGATAAAAAAAGTGCTACGTGAAGATTGGGGATTTCAAGGCTATGTAGTAACGGACTGCAGTGCTCCCGCATGGATGGTAACACAACATAAATATGTAAAAGATTATGAAACGGCGGCCGTATTGATGGCTAAAGCCGGATCGGATATGGAATGTGCAGACAATGTTTATACCCAACCGTTATTGAATGCATATTACAATTACCGGGTAAGTGACGCCGATATCGATTCCATTGCTTATCATCTGCTTCGCGGACGGATGTTGCTCGGTCTATTCGATGATCCGGAAAAAAATCCATACAATAAAATAAGTCCGGAAAAAGTCGGATGTAAAGAACATCAGGAATTAGCTCTTGAAACAGCCCGTCAAAGTCTTGTATTATTGAAAAACGAAAATAACTTCTTACCGATCAATCCGAAAAAAATCAAATCGATCGCCGTTGTTGGAATCAATGCCGACCGTTGTGAATTCGGAGATTATAGCGGTACGCCGGTTAACGAGTCTGTAACGGTGCTCGAAGGAATAAAAAGATTAGTTGGCGATCAAGTGAAAGTGGTACATGCTCCTTGGGTATCCAGTGCAACAGGATATGAACCTATTAATAAGAGTTTCTTTCCGGACGGATTGAAAGCCGAATATTTCAACAATAAAAATCTGGAAGGAACTCCGGCTGTCCGCACTGAAGAAGAGCTATATTATGACCCGGTAAACAGACCACCAGATCCGTTTCTTCCGAAAGCTCCGATGTCGGCGAGATGGACGGGAGACCTACTCCCGACCGTCTCAGGTGAATATACGCTTACTCTAAAAACCGACGATGGCTGTCGCTTATATTTGGATGACAAAAAACTGATCGATTCATGGGTAGATCGTCCCGCCACAGACGATAAGGTGTTGGTAAACCTCGAAGCCGGAAAAAGATATAAAATCAAAGTCGAATATTTCGACGGCGGAGGAGACTGTTTCGCACGTCTTTACTGGAAAGCTCCTGACCTCGACAGTCGTGATCGTATCAACCTGTTCGGCGAAGCAGGTAAAGCGGCTAAAGAGTGTGACATAACCGTTGCCGTATTGGGGATAGACAAATCTATCGAACGCGAAGGTCAAGACCGCTATACGCTCGAATTACCGGCAGATCAACAAGAGTTTATCCGGGAAATATACAAAATAAATCCCAAAACTGTTGTCGTATTAGTGGCCGGAAGCTCTATCGCAATCAACTGGATAGATGAAAATATTCCTGCAATTATCGATGCCTGGTATCCCGGTGAACAAGGAGGAACGGCCGTTGCCGAAGCCCTATTCGGGAAATATAATCCGGGAGGACGTTTACCATTGACTTTCTATAATTCGATGGACGAATTGCCTCCTTTCGATGATTACGCCGTTAAAAAAGGCCGTACATACCAATACTTTACCGGAAAACCGTTATACGAATTCGGATATGGACTCAGCTATACCAAATTCAATTACAGAAAACTGAATATCGCATCAAAACAGGATACGATCAACATACAGTTCTCAATCTCGAATACAGGTAAATACGACGGAGACGAAGTCGCCCAAGTATATGTGCAATATCCCGAGACCGGAACATACATGCCGATCAAGCAACTGAAAGGATTCAAGCGGGTTCACATCAAAAAAGGACAGACCCAAAATGTATCTATTTCAATCCCGAAAAAAGAGCTTCGCTATTGGGATGAAAAAACGAGAAAGTTTGTAACGCCTTCAGGTAATTACATTTTCCAAGTAGGTAGTTCTTCACAAAGGATCAATCTTCAAAAAACTTTTGCTTTATAAAAACAGATTTTCAGGAAGTTGCGCAAAATAGCGCAACTTCCTGAAATAAAACAAAATAAAGAATAAGGTAATTCAAATTAAAATGTAATTACAATGAAAAAAAGATTATTGTTTATTTCGTTGCTGGCTGTAGCAATCGCAGGAATATCCGCTTCTTCAGTCTCCGGTGCAAATGCTAAAAAGAAGAAAAAAGGTACTCCGGTAACCTTAGGTCCGAATCCTTTTATTACACACATGTTCACAGCTGACCCGTCGGCTCATGTATGGAAAGACGGACGCTTATACGTTTATCCCTCCCACGACATAGATCCTCCTCGTGGATGTGATTTGATGGACCGCTACCATGTCTTTTCTACCGATGATATGGTAAACTGGAAAGATCACGGAGAGATTTTGAACTCGAGCCAAGTGCCTTGGGGACGTCCCGAAGGTGGTTTTATGTGGGCGCCCGACTGTGCATATAAAGACGGTACGTATTACTTCTATTTCCCCCACCCGAGCAGTTCAGATGTACACTGTTCTTGGAAAGTCGGAATCGCGACAAGCAAGTATCCGGCAAAGGATTTCAAAGTACAGGGATATATAAAAGGTATCGATGATGCTTGCGGAATGATCGACCCGTGTGTATTTGTTGACGATGACGGACAAGCGTATCTTTATCACGGCGGTTGCGGAAGAATTATCGGTGCCAAAATGAAAGACAATATGATGGAACTGGCGGAAAAACCCCGAAGTATGGAAGGATTGAAAGATTTTCATGAAGGAGCGTGGGTACATAAAAGAAACGGCATTTACTATCTGATGTACTCAGACAATGTCCCCCATCCCGAAGGCAACCGATTGGTTTATGCAACCAGCTCACAACCTTTAGGTCCCTGGACTTACAGAGGTGTGATTTTGGAAGGTACAGGTTCGGGAACAAGTCACGGTTCTATTGTAGAATACAAAGGCGAATGGTTTCTTTTTTATCACAACAGCGACCTTTCCGGTGGAAAACCGGAATTACGTTCCATTTGTGTAGACAAATTATATTACAATCCCGATGGAACTATTCAATTAGTAAAACAAACCAAAGGGACTCCTAAAAAATAATAGGATTCAATACGAATAAAATAACAAAAATTACACTCACTATCATCTTCAGATACCGGATATAACCTCTATTTAGGAAAGTATCCGGTATTTTCTCTAAATAAAGATAAAACATATGACCCAAAAGTTATTTCTTTCTCTTTTTTCAATCTTTCTCTTTTTAAATGGATACGCTAAGAATCGAGAAATCATGCCTCTCGATAAAGAATGGTTATTTCAAAAAAAAGATATAACTGAGCCCATCCAAATCTATACATCATGGGATACCGTAAATATTCCTCACGATTGGGCTATAAACGGACCTTTCGATCTAAATCAAGACATGCAATTCGTGCAAGTCATTGAAGATGGTGATAAAGAAGCAAAACTCCGCACCGGAAGAACGGGAGCATTACCCGCCACCGGAATGGGACAATATCGGAAAGAATTATTTTTACCTGTAGAAAAATCTACACAAAGAGTATATATCGAATTCGATGGAGTAATGAGCAATGCAAAAATTTATCTAAATGGAGAGTATATAGGAGAGCGTCCTTATGGATATTCTTCGTTCTCATTCGACCTAACTGATCATTTTAAATTCGGTAAAAAAAACATTTTGGATGTGACAGTAGAAAACAAACCTGAAATGTCCCGATTTTATACCGGAGCAGGTATCTATCGTCCTGTCAGATTAATATGCACTTCTCCTATACATGTAGCCCATTGGGGAACATTCATTTGCACACCCGAGATCTCTACAAAGAAAGGATCGGTATCAATAAAAACCAACATAAATGCATTCACTGAAAAAAAAGGAAAAATAAAACTGATTACAGAGATATATGACCCTTCAGGTAAATGCGTATCTTCTGTAAGCTCATCAAAAGATATAATGTCCACTCTTCTATTCGAGCAAAACTGCACAGTAAAAAAACCCGCGCTATGGGATACAGAACATCCACATCTATATACAGCGGTATCTAAAGTATATTTTAACGGTGAACAAACAGATATATATAAAACGACATTCGGATTTCGTACAATAAAATTTGATAAAGACAAAGGGTTTTTCCTCAATGAAAAAGCGACAAAAATAAAAGGAGTGTGCCTGCATCATGATTTAGGACCATTAGGAGCAGCCGTAAATCTCAGAGCTACCGAACGCCAATTGGAGATAATGAAAGAAATGGGTTGTAACGCTATACGTACCAGCCACAATCCTCCATCTATTGAACTTCTTGAATTATGCGATAAAATGGGACTTATGGTACAGGTAGAAGCTTTTGACGAGTGGAAAAACGGAAAATGCGTAAACGGATATAATACTCTGTTCGATAAATGGGCGGAAAAGGACCTGACCGACCTGATTCGTCGCGACAGAAATCACCCATGTGTCATTATGTGGAGTATCGGTAATGAATTACGCGAACAAGATCAAAAAGAAGGCGGTCAGATAGCGCGTTTTCTCTCAGATATAGTACACCGGGAAGACCCCACCCGTCCCTCTACGGCAGGCTATAATAACCATACCGGTGCTATTATAAACGGTCTTGCAGATGCTGTCGATCTTGTCGGATTCAATTACAAACATTACGACTATCAAACCCAACATGAGAATCATCCTGAATATATTTTATACGGAAGTGAAACCAGCTCGGCTGTAAGTTCACGCGGAGTCTACAAATTCCCGGTAAAAGACAACTGGACTCCTTGGTATAATGACTATCAAATATCAAGTTATGATATGGATTATGTCCCTTGGGGTAGTGCTCCTGATACAGAATTCGAAAAACAGGATGACAACGAATTTCTTTTAGGTGAATTCGTATGGACAGGTTTCGATTATCTGGGAGAACCTTCTCCATACGGCGAAGGTGCGCCATCCCGCAGCTCTTATTTCGGGATAGTAGATCTGGCAGGGTTAAAAAAAGACAGATATTATTTATACCAAAGCCAATGGAGCAACAAACCGGTTTTACATGTTATGCCTCATTGGACATGGCCTGACCGCTTAGGACAAGAAGTTCCTATTCAATGCTACACAAACTATCCTGAGGTAGAGCTATTTGTCAATGGGAAAAGTATGGGAACAAAAAGGAAAGATAAAAGCCAAAAATTTCTACGTTATCGAATGAGATGGGACAATATCATCTATCAGCCCGGAGAAATAAAAATCATTGCAAAAAATGAAAAAGGTGAACCATGTGAAGAACGCATCATAAAAACAGCAGGAAATCCTGATAAAATATATCTAAAAGCCGATCGTGACACTTTATTAGCCAATGGAAAAGATTTATCTTTTATAACCGTAGAAATACAAGATAAAAAGGGTAACTTATGTCCACGTGATGCATCTTTACTTTTTGTAAAAGTAAACGGTAACGGAAAATTAAAAGCTCTATGCAATGGAGATGCAACCGATCTTATTCCCTTTACATCAAATTACATGCGAGTCTTTAATGGAAAAATGGTTATTATTGTCGAATCTAAAGATAAAACCGGAGAGATCAATATCGAAGTTTCCGGTGAAAGATTAAAAACTTCTTTCTATAAGTTAACATGTCAACAATAAGAACTTCTTAAAATAAACAAAAACAATGAGGCTGAATAGCCTCATTGTTTATTATTCTGATTATATTCCAAATCAACCTTCAAAAAAATAAATATTATTTTTCCGATACTTTCTTAAGGATCATCACCAAATGATTCCAGAACTTTTCAACAGCAGGAATATGCATTTTTTCATCCGGAGAATGAACGCCTCGCAATGTAGGCCCAAAAGAAATCATGTCTAAATGCGGATATTTCGTTAAGAAAAGACCGCACTCCAAGCCTGCATGAATAGCCTTTACCTCTGGAGTTACATGATATAATTCTTCATAAGCAGCTACCGCAATATTCAATATCTCAGATTTAAGATTCGGTTTCCAACCGGGATAACCTTCCCCATGAGTAGCCACTGCTCCTGCCAATGTAAACACGCTTTCTACACGGCAAGCGATTTCTTGCTTCAAAGATTCTACCGAACTGCGCTGGCTGGTAGCAACAACGATCTGATCCTCTCCTACCATTTTCACAGAAGCTAAATTGGTCGAAGTCTCGACAAGTCCGGGAATATCACGACTCATAGATATTACACCATGAGGACAAGCATTCAAAGCATTTATCAAAGCAAAAGTCGTTTGACGATCGATACAACGATCCTGATGCTCTTCCGACTCCATCGTAATTTTCATATTCGGTTCTACAGCAGACAATTCTTCTTCGATAATCGAGTGGAAAAGATTCAAATCTACCCGAATTTTTTCTTTTTCATTTTTAGGAACACCAATAATAGCCGATGCTTCACGAGGAATTGCATTCCGCAAATTCCCACCTTCGATATGACATAGAACCATATCATATTTCTTAGAACATCTGCATAAGAAACGGGCTAAAATTTTATTGGCATTACCCAATCCTTTATTGATATCACTACCCGAATGACCGCCTTGCAAGTTAGAAATACTTACCCGAAAATAGAAATAATCGGCAGGAGTCATCGTGGGTTTATAGGTAAATGTCGAAGTAGTATCTATCCCTCCGGCACAGCCTATGAAAATTTCCGCTTCATCTTCAGAATCGAGATTAAGCAAATAGTCTCCCGAAATAAAACCTTCTTTCATTCCAAAAGCCCCTGTCAATCCGGTTTCCTCATCTACGGTAAACAGTGCTTCCAAAGGACCATGCTGCAAATTATCCGAAGCTAATACGGCCAACGATGCTGCCATTCCTATTCCGTTATCTGCCCCTAAAGTCGTACCTCTGGCACGTACCCACTCTCCGTCGATATATGTTTCTATCGGATCATTTTCAAAATCGTGAATAACATCTGAATTTTTCTCGCATACCATATCCATATGCGACTGTAAAATTACTCCAGGAGACGATTCAAATCCTTGAGTCGCAGCTTTAGATATAACAATATTTCCCGTTACGTCTTCTTTTGCATCCAAGTGATGCTCCCGTGCAAAATCCAACAAAAAAGCACGTATCTTTCCTTCTTTCTTCGAAGGTCTGGGCACTTTTGTTATCTCATCAAAATAGTGCCAGATCAACTCCGGCTTTAAATCCTTTACATCCATAGTTTTCTTTATAAAATGTTATAATCTTAAAATTATTTTTAAATCAATCTAAAAAATATACCGCATCATCCTAATACGCTGTTCTCTTTCCGCCTATTTATGTCCCGTTTTTTCCTTGACCACATACCGGAAATAATGTTAAAAATATCTGTTTATCCGATATAATAGCCAAAATACGAGCGAGAATCCTGTTAAATCAGAGTTTCTTCTTATATTTGCAATACAAATATAATCAAAATGTGGAATACGATACTTCTTACTATGGCGATTGTTGCTTTGGCATTTATTCTTTTAGGAATAAAGGTAATATTCGTTAAAGGCGGCAAATTTCCGAACACACACATCGGAGCAAACAAGGAGATGAAAAAAAGAGGTATTTCATGCGCATTATCAACCGACTCTGTTGATCGTAACAAGAAGCAATTGGCAGATTTATTAAAAGAAAAGTAAAACATAAGTTAGTAATAAAATTCAAAATTATGAAGATTAGCAGACCCTTTATTCATTCTGTTTTAGCATTCGCTATTGTTATGTTGTTTGTTCAGTGTAACAAAAAAAATAATACGACTGAAAAATCAGCTGAAACACCTGCTGCCCAAGCTACCTCCATTTCAGGTAAATTACCTATTGCATACGTTAATATAGATTCGCTATTACAAAAATATAACTATGCTAAAGATTTGAACGAATCATTGTTGCGTCGCGCTGAAAACTCTCGTGCTAATGTAAATGAGAAAGGTCGTCAATTAGAAAAAGAAATGGCCGAATTTCAACGGAAATATCAGAATAACGCATTTCTTTCTCAAGAACGCCTGCAACAGGAACAACAACGGTTAATGAAAAAACAACAAGAATTGCAAGAATATATTCAGCGTCTCGAAGATGAAAATATGCGCGAACAGCAAAAAATGCTGAGCCAAATGAATGACTCTATCATCAACTTTATTCACGAATACAATAAAGACAAAAAATACGAGGCCATTCTTAACAACGCCAGTACGCTTTATATAGATCCGTCTTATGATATCACAAACGAAATAGTAGATCTGTTAAATAAACGATACGTAAAAAAATAAGAATAGATTTTTTATAAAAGGAACGCGGTACAAAATATGTATCGCGTTTTTTATTATCCCTATTATTCCCTCATGTAAATCCCGGAAACAAACCTACCTGATTTTAAGCCCGAAGTCCTCGCCGAATAAAACAAATCATTATGAATTTTGGTACATAAACCGGCAATTTCAATATGTTTTTCCACTACACCGGCACTACACAAGTCGGTATGGTTAGCTTTCCATAAATCGATATGATATTTTCCCGTAACAGGATGCCGAGCACTTAACTCATCTATATTGAAATATGAACTTCTAAATGCTTCATATACTTCATCTCCGACCTCGAACTGTTCATATCCTATCGACGGACCTATTGCCGCATAAATATCGGCAGACAAAGAACCGAAATGGAGAAACATACTCCTGATTGTTACAGAAACAATATGCTGCACAGTTCCTCTCCACCCGGCGTGTATTGCTGCAATACACTTCTTAACAGGATCATATAACAATACCGGAACACAATCGGCAGTAGTCACACCAATACAAACTTCAGGTATATTCGTAATTAAAGCATCCGCTTGAGAAACGGCTTCCTTTTGTTCATCAGAAGACATCTTCAAGAAGTGTTCATCGACAATTGCAATTCCATTGCCATGCACCTGACGAGGAAGAATAAAATGTCCCGGAGCAATACCGAGCGTCTCTCTAAGCATATTTCTGCGTTCCAATACACGGGACACAGCTTCCCCGGAGTGTACTCCTAAATTAAAAGATGAGTAAGTATCCCCTTCAATAACGCCATTACGAGTCGTAACAAAATTAAAAATGTCGTCAAACGAATTTAACGATTCGAAAGACAACATTTCTATATTTCCTATTTTTATCGATTTCATTCGTCCCAATCATATTCCTCATAAGATTCTTCTTCCTCATCGTCATCATCACCGGCCAGCAACAGTTCATCTTCCTCTTTCACACGATGACTGAAATCCAGATTACGATGAGTCAACGAAGCGACCTTATTATCCTCCTTATTCAGTTCCTCCCACAAAATATCCTTTAATTCGGTAATTCCCTGTCCTGTCACCGAGGATATAAATACATAAGGAATACCCGGAAGATCGGCTTTCAATGCCTCCGTAAGTTCTTCATCCAGCATATCCGATTTAGTAATAGCCAACACCCGATGCTTATCTAATAGTTCAGGATTGAAATTCGCTATTTCATTCAATAATATTTCATATTCTTCCCGAATATCTTTCGAGTCTGCCGGAATCATAAATAACAATAAAGCATTTCGTTCTATATGCCGAAGAAAGCGTAAACCTAACCCTTTCCCTTCACTCGCACCTTCTATAATACCCGGAATGTCGGCCATTACGAAAGAACGGTTATCTCTGTACGAAACAATCCCCAAATTAGGTTCTAATGTTGTAAAAGGATAATCTGCAATCTTAGGTTTCGCTGCAGAGACTACCGATAAGAGTGTAGATTTTCCCGCATTAGGAAAACCGACCAATCCGACATCCGCCAACAATTTCAATTCCATTATAACAGCCTTTTCTATTGCCGGCTCTCCGGGCTGCGCATAACGGGGTGTTTGATTCGTCGCCGAACGGAAATGCCAATTTCCCAATCCTCCACGACCTCCTTTCAGTAAGACAACCTCTTCTCCGTGTTCTGTTACCTCGCAAAGAAACTCTCCTGTCTCGGCATCGAACACAACCGTACCACACGGTACTTCTATGATCTGGTCTTCTCCATCCTTTCCGAAACTACGGCTTGCGCCACCCGAACCACCATGACCGGCATATACATGCCGCGAATATTTGAGATGCAGAAGAGTCCAATAATTCCTGTTGGCCCTTAATATTACATGACCGCCTCTACCTCCATCTCCCCCGTCAGGACCACCTTTGGTAATAAACTTCTCACGATGCAAGTGTGCAGAGCCTGCCCCACCCTTACCGGAGCGACAATATATCTTGACATAATCAACAAAATTAGATTCGGCCATAAATTTTTTATTTTACGATTTTTATTTATAAATCAATCTTTTAAAGTGCAAAGATAATGCTTTTTCGACCGTTTATTCAAAACAGACAAAAAAAGAGGCTGCAACTCATCGCAATACGCTCTGAATACAGCCTCTCTAAAATTTTCGCTTATTATAGGTTATCTATCTCTTTTTCAATAGCTGCAAAGATAGATTCGATAGTTCCCATTCCGTGAATAGCTTTATATTTCTTTTCATTTATATAATAATCTTTCAACGGAGTAGTTTGATTGTGATATACGTCCAAACGGCTCTTTATTGTTTCGAGGTTATCGTCCGAACGACCGGATACCTGACCACGTTTAATCAAACGGTCTATCAATTCCTCCTCTTCAACCTCAAGGCCTATGACAGCAGAAACCTCTGCTCCCCGTTCTTTCAACATGGCTTTCAAAGCTTCGGCTTGAGGAATCGTACGAGGGAATCCGTCAAAAATAACACCGTTTTTCGTTTCTTCATTCGAATCCAGCACTTTAGCTAACATATCGATAATGAGTTCATCCGGAACTAATTGTCCTTTGGAAATGTAACCTTCTGCTATTTTCCCCAATTCCGTACCGTTTTTCATTTCAACTCTCAAAACATCACCCGTAGAGATGTGAAACAAGCCGTACTTTTTAATAATCATATCGCTCTGAGTTCCTTTTCCTGATCCCGGAGCTCCAAAAATTACAATATTCAACATACTTATATCGGTTTATTTGTGCACTTTATTGTCACCTTTTCACCGTATTAAAATTTTAAGGTCAAAGATTATTAATCCGCAATCACATAAATATCTTTTAAATTACGCCCCTGTTCGTCATAATCCAATCCATAACCCACGATAAAATCATTAGGTATCTCAAGAGCCGCATAGTCAACATGTACATCGCATTTCAACGCTTTCGGTTTAAAAAGCAGAGTTGCGATTTTCACCTGTTTCGGTTCTCTTTCTTTTAGCTGATTAATAATCCGCTGCATCGTGAAACCAGTATCGATAATATCCTCAACGACTATCACCGTACGATCTTTAATATCTTCATCCAATCCATGAATAATTTTTACGACACCAGTCGACTGCGTACCAGAATAAGATTTCATGCGCATAAATGTGATTTCGCTTTCGATCGTTATTTCTCGTAAAAGATCCGCCGCAAAGACAAATGCACCGTTCAAAACGCAAATAAACAGAGGATTTTCTCCGGCTAATTCGTTATTGATACGAGCAGCTATCTTTTCTATAGCAGCTTTAATTTCCTCTCGCCGAATATAAGGCCTGAATGTTTTGTCTTTAATCTGAATAGTGTCCATCGAATCTTGGATATGTAATGAATTTATAGTCGGCAAAGGTATAACAAATATACCTATTGTAAAAAATAACCGACTATTTTTCTCTTCAGACAAATGAATTTTTAAACTATTTCACCCCGTGCATTTTTCCGGTAAGCCATTTGCTGACTGCCAACAAAAATAACCCAAGTAAAATCGATGTAACCGCAATCACAGCGAAAATACTCATTGCTCCCAACGATACGAAAAACGAAGCGATAAAGCCGGCTGTGATATTCGCAAAGAAACTGCTCAACATCCAGACACCCATCATCAGAGACGCCAGTCTGACCGGAGATAATTTCGATACCATAGAAAGACCTATCGGGGACAAACAAAGCTCTCCCATCGTATGCATCAGATAAGTACCCAAAAGCCACAATAAATTAGCTTTTACAAGAACCGAAGCATCGTCTCCGCCACGTTGCCATACAGCCCCGAGCATCAAAACAAATCCTAATCCCAACAAAATCATCCCCATAGCCATTTTTATCGGTATAGAAGGATTCTTTCCTCTCTTAGAAAGAAATCCCCAAAACATAGAGAATAGAGGAGCTAACAGAATAATGAAAACAGGATTTACCGACTGAAACCATTCTGTCGGAATAACAAATCCTAAAACATTCCGATCAATGTATTTGTCGGTATAAAGGGTGAGCGAACTACCAGCCTGTTCAAATCCGGCCCAAAAGAAAATACAAAAAGCTACAAGAATAAAAATAACCATTGTCCTGTCTTTTTCCTCTTTAGTCAACGGCTCTTTTTCCACATTCCCGTCTTCGTCTTTTTTCAATGCCGGTTCTTTACAAAGATCGCCGAGAAAACGGTTCGACAAGAAATTATAACATATCTGTCCCAACATCATTCCGAGTCCGGCAGCAACAAACCCCCAACGATACCCGTAAGTAATAGCCAAATATCCTGTAATCAAAGGTGCTATAAGCGCCCCGACATTAACCCCCATATAAAAAATCGTATAGGCAGAGTCTTTTCTCGGATCATCAGGTTTATACAAGTCTCCGACGATTACCGCAATATTCGGCTTAAAAAATCCGTTTCCAATAATCAGTAAAAGTAACCCCAACGACAGGAACACAGGATCGGCCTTTGCAGCCAAACAGAATTGCCCGATCATCATCGTAATACCTCCGATCGTTATCGATTTTCGTTGTCCCAAATAATTATCGGCAAGCCAGCCTCCTATCAAAGGCGTGAAATAAACAAACCCTGTAAAAAAGCCATAAATAAGGCTCGCTTGCCTGGCATCGAAACCCAAGCCTCCCTCCATTGCCGTCTTAGTCAAATACAAAATAAGCATGGCTCTCATACCATAATAACTAAAACGCTCCCACATCTCCGTAAAGAACAGAAGGTACAGACCTTTTGGATGTCTCATTATACTCGTACTCATAAAAAATAGCTATCTTTGTTGATATTTAAGTGGCGAAATTAGACAAAAGTTCTATATTTATCCAATATTAAACGATTTATTTTGTAATTATCTTTTTTACATTGCAAAATTCAATACAAAATGAAAATATTCTTTACAAACGAAACAAAGAAACTCGATCGGTTTACTATTGAAAACGAGCCGATCAAGTCTATTGATTTAATGGAACGGGCTGCTTCATCCGTCACATTCGAAATCATATCCCGATGGAAACGCAACACACCGGTTGTCGTTTTTGCAGGTCCTGGAAATAACGGAGGTGATGCTCTTGCAGTTTCCCGAATGCTGATAGAAGAAGGCTATACACTGGACATATATTTATTTAATCCACTTCAAAGATTATCACAAGACTGTCTCAAAAACAGAGACCGTCTGCAAACAATAGAAGGGCTGAAATTTTCAAAATCGGTAAAACAATCCGATTCGACAAACACATTCCCTCACAGCGGCTCACACTTCACGGAGATTATAAACGAATTTATCCCTCCGACACTGACTAAAGGAACACTTGTTATAGACGGATTATTCGGATCTGGATTGAGCAAACCTCTTTCCGGAGGATTCGGGTCTGTCGTACAATATATCAACTCTTCCGATGCTACTGTCGTGTCTATTGATCTGCCATCTGGACTTTTCGGGGAAAACAACATAGAAAATATTCCCCGAAATATCGTTCAAGCAGATCTTACGATCACATTTCAATATCCCAAATTAGCATTCATGTTTGCCGAAAACGAACAATTTACCGGAGAATGGAAAATCGTCGATATTGGTATTCACCCCGATATTATCGAGCAGACCGAAACTAAATATTATTATATCGAACCGGACGAAGCCGCACGCATGGTAATGAAAAGAAGCCGCTTCGTAAGCAAACATAACGTAGGTCATGCCCTGTTAATTGCCGGGAGCAAAGGAATGATGGGTGCGGCAGTACTGGCAGCAAAGGCCGCGTTACACACGGGAACAGGACTGGTGTCGGTTTTGTCGGCTGCTTGTGGAGAAAAAATTCTCCAAACAAGCGTACCTGAAGCGTTATTCATTGCAGATGAACAAGATTCTCACATTTCCGATATAGTTTTAAACCGGACTTATTCTGCAATTGCCGTCGGTCCTGGCTTAGGTCGCCACGAAGAAACCGCCCGGGCATTCTACAAATTGCTCGGACAAATAAAACGTCCGATAGTATTGGATGCCGATGCGCTGAACCTATTAGCAGGACATACGGAACTGATTGAAAATCTTCCGAAAAACACTATTCTAACCCCTCACCACTTGGAATTCGACCGATTATTCGGAAAAAACGACACTTCTTACGAGCGACTGAACAAAGCACGGGAAATAGCTATTCGTTACCACATAATCATTGTCCTAAAGGGTGCTAATACCGCTATCGTCACACCGAAAGGCGATGTGCTCTTCAACAGTTCGGGAAATGCCGGAATGGCTACTGCCGGAAGCGGAGATACTCTGACCGGAATGATCACAGGATTATTGGCTCAAGGTTACCACCCGATACCGGCTGCAATCTTAGGCGTTTTTCTTCACGGGACGGCAGGAGATTTGGCAGCAGAAAGAGACTCTCAAGAATACATAACTGCAGGAGACATTATTTCCCAAATAGGACAAGCCTATAAAAAACTGCATAATTACAGAGTTTAATCTGATAATCAGTATTTTCATTCACAAATTAATTTTATATTTGCATGTGGGTAAAATTCGCATGTATGAATAAAAAAAAACGACTAATATGAAAAAAGGAATCATATCTCTCTGCTTACTCTGCACGATAAGTGCCTTTGCCCAGGAAACAACAAAACTGACGGCCGGAAAGCATAATGAATACGGACTGATTTACTCATTGCCAAAGACGGTTTTCGATATAGAGGTCGTAGCTACCCAAACAATCGTAAAAGCCGGCCCATATTATAAATATGCAGAAAAATATCTGGGTGTACCGGTCAGTATCACCGAGGACAAATCTTCATGGAAATTAGATAAAGCAACGATCAGCAGCTATGGAATAGCGGACAAGGATCAACAATATTTAGTTCAATTCAAATCGGGAAGCACGCCCTATATGTTTCTAAATAAAGACGGTTTACTATTATCGGTAAATACCGATCCTCTGCCTGATAACGCAATATCAAACACTCAAGGGAAAAAGAAAACAGCATCTCCATTAGAGAATAATGAATATGCTTCTGTTCTTACCGAAGAAATGCTGATTTCGGGTTCTACAGCCAAAATGGCAGAGGTAGCAGCCAAACAGATTTACCGGATACGAGAAAGCCGGATGGATCTCTCGACGGGTGACTCCGACCAAAAACCGGCAGACGGAGAAGCATTAAAACTTATGTTACAACAATTAGACGAGCAAGAAAGAAACCTCACGGCTTTGTTCATGGGAACGACTCAAACGCAAACTGTCGTAAAACATTTCACTTGGATTCCACAAGGAGAAACCGCCAATGAAGTAGTTTTCCGTATTTCAGACATATCAGGAATAGTAGGGAAAACCGATCTTAGCGGAGACCCTATTTACATAAATCTCAAGATTACCGAAAAAGGAGAACTCCCGGTAGATGCAAAAGGGAAAGTCAAAGAAATGCCGAAAGGAGCTTTAGCTTATAACATTCCCGGAAAGGCCAAAGCCTCTTTAACGTACAATGGGAAAAATATTTTCTACGGAGAATTTCAAGTTGCCCAATTCGGTGTCGTTTTCGGATTAGCTCCTAACATGTTCGATAACAAAAAAGCTCCGGCTCATGTGACTTTTTATCCTGAAACCGGAGCAATCCGCGAAATAGGACAAACCAGTGACAAATAACTAAAATCAGGACGTATGAAGAATTTATTAATTGTATTGTGTATTCTCCCTGTTATCTTTGGGATCAGTTGTTCCAATACACCGCAAACAGAAAGCACAGGAAATACTGTCTTAGAAAATATATTATCTCGAAAAAGCGTTCGTGATTTTATCGGCAAAAAAGTCGAAAATGAAAAAATAACGATATTATTAAAAGCCGGAATGGCTGCTCCCTCAGGGAGAGATCTTCGGCCTTGGGAACTGATCGTAATACAAAACCGTTCTACTCTCGATTCAATGGCTGCGGAGTTGCCTTATGCAAAAATGCTGAATAAAGCACCAATGGCTATCATCGTATGCGGAGATTCTATTCGCTCTTCTTACTGGTATCTCGATTGTTCAGCAGTTTCAGAAAACATCTTATTAGCAGCCGAATCTATCGGACTGGGTGCGGTCTGGACTGCCGCTTATCCGTATGAAGACCGCATAAGCACGGTACGGAAATATACAAATATTCCCGAAAATATCATTCCGCTTTGTGTTATACCGGTCGGTTATCCGAATGGGACGCAATCGCCTAAAAATAAATTCGATGAAAAGAAAATCCATTACGAAAAATTCCAATAAATTTTCAAATTAATAAATAGATTATCAAAGCCCATTTATTTACATTTACAGTACCTGAATATGCACTGATTTATATCATGATATTCAGGTACTGTAAATATTAAAAAATACAAATCTTAGAGCCTGACTATTTTTCTCAAGTACTAAAGTTTTACAACTTGCTGCAATCGGATATCATCAGAAGAAGCTCCTACCATAAAAACATAATTTCCTGATGGAGTAAAAAACTCACCTTTCCTCTCATTCCATATACGCAATTCTTTTTTAGGTACGGTAATAGTAACCGGAAGGGTTTTCCCTTTAGCAATATGTACTCGTTCAAAGCCTTTCAACTGTTTTATAGGGACTTTCACTCCTATTTCAGGGAACTGCACATAAACCTGAGCGACTTCATCCCCATTATACTTTCCGCTATTCTTTATCGTAAATGACAGACGCACATTTTCGGCATCTTGATCGACAGACAACTTACGATAATCAAACTTTGTATAGCTCAATCCGTAACCGAATGCATATAAAGGCTTACCGGTAAAATACATATATGTTCGGTTCTTTTGAACGGCATAATCGTCAAAAGGAGGAAGATCATCTAATGACCGGTAATAGGTAAGCGGTAAGCGTCCGGCAGGATTATAATCTCCGAACAAAGCTTCGGCAACAGCTGTTCCTCCTTGCTCTCCGGGATACCATGCATTAAGAATCGCAGGGACATGTTCGTCCATCCAATTTACAGCTAAAGAACTGCCGGCAACCAATACGACTGCCATTTTGGGATTCAACTTATAAGCTTCTTCAATAAAAAGTTCCTGATCTTTAGGTAATTCAATATGGTCACGATCACGACCTTCCCGTTCAATAGATTTATTGATACCCATGACGGCAATCGTCATATCGCATTCCTGAATAGCCTTTTTAGCATCTCCATAAAGATCGAGAAGAGCCTTTTTCTCAAAATCGGGAGTACGCCAATATAATTTAGCCGAAGCTTCTCCAGCATTATCGAAATACTCGGCTACCAAACGATACTTTTTGTCTTTTTCTAATGTCACGACTACGCTATCGGTTGTCAACCCTCTATTTTTCCACGAATCGATCACCATCTTATCGTCTATATATAAACGACATCCGTCATCCGTCGCAAAAGCAAGAGTATACTTTCCTGAAACAGACGGGACTAAATCACCACTCCATCGAATCGATAATGGAGATTCGGGCAGGAACGGGTCAGGAGCTTGATTAGCCGGCTCAAAATTGATATTTTCATCAGTACGCACTTGAGGAGTTCCCTGTAAATGTTTATTATTATAATATTCAGCTTTCAATCCATTCGGAAAATTCGCTTTAGTGATCATTTCATATCCTGAAGATGAAGATTTCCAAGGAGCATAAACGATTTTTATATCATCTCCTACTCGATTTCGGATTCCGTCCAAAACAGACACCGGAACATTTACCGGTTTCCCACTGTAATCTCCGAATTCACAGTTTCCGGCATTAATCCCGACCACAGCAATAGATTTTATCTTTTTAGGATTTATCGGTAAAAAATTATTTTCATTTTTCAATAATACGAGACTCTGTCGTGCCGCTTCAAGAGCCATATTTTTATGTTTCTCACACCCTACAATCGACGGAGACAAAGCATTGTAAGGATTTTTCGCAGGATCATCAAACAGTCCCAACATCATGCGGGCACGCAATATCCGGTATGCTGCCGTATCTATCTCAGCTTCACTAACCATATATTGCTTATAAGCATTCATCAAAGGTTCAATATACACATTATCTCCGCATTCCAAGTCAAGACCGGCCTTCAACGCCAATGTAGCAGCTGCTTCAGGAGTTTTCACATACTTATGATGAGTAACCAACAGACTCGGAGCTCCGCAATCCGATACGACATAACCGTTAAACCCCCAATCGGTACGCAGTACTTTCTTCAATAACCAAGTATTCAAAGTACAGGGAACATCGTTAATGGCATTATATGCAGTCATAATCGATTGAGCCTTACCGTCGATAATACAACGTTCAAAGGCCGGAAGATAATACTCTCTTAAATCCCGTTCGGATATCTGAGGATTGCATTCAAAACGGTTATGCTCTTCATTATTAGCAGCAAAGTGTTTCGGTGTAGAAACAACTTTTAAATAACGAGGATCATTACCCTGTAACCCTTTTACAAAGGCGACACCCAATTTACCGGAGAGAAAAGGGTCTTCCCCGTAAGTTTCGGGAGTGCGTCCCCAACGAGGATCGCGAGCCATATTCACCGTCGGAGACCAGAATGTCAGCAAATCGCTGAAAAGACGTTTCTGATCCTTTCCCCGATTCAACTCATTCCAACGGGCACGCGCCTCATCTGAAATCACGGTAGAAATTTCATACAGGAAATCGGGATTCCACATACTCGCCAATCCTATAGCTTGAGGGAAAACGGTAAAATTACCGGGACGTACTATCCCGTGCAACGCTTCATTACCATGATAATATTTTTCTATTTCCAATCGGGGAATTCCGGGAGAAGTCGCCCGCAATAAAGAAATCTTTTCTTCGATCGTTAAACGAGATAACAAATCCATAATCCGCTCATGTTGCGGAGCATCCATGTCTTTATACACCTCTTTTTGAGCAAAAAGCGTTCCCGAAAAAACTAAAGCGAGAACAACAAATAGCGATTTTGTTTTATGTTTCATGTCGTACTGTGTGTATTGTGTTAAGAATTATTCAATTTATCAAAACCCGAAATCATCAATTTCCGTTTCATCTACCTTATTTATCTGTATCGGTTTTGCTTGTAAGTGAACAGGATTACCTTCTATATGAATTGCCCGAAAAGGCCGTACCGGACACACATACTCGCATCCTCCGCAACCGACACAAATATCCGGATTAATTTTCGGAATTGTCAATCCATCCCGATACGGAACCATCGTAACAGCCTGAGTTGGACAGTGTTCGGCACATGCCCCGCAATTGGTATTATCGGTGTGTACAATACAATTTTCTTCGATAAATACCACATGCCCCACCTGTGTAAGATGCTTCTCTTCTTTCGTCAATGGCAATATCGCTTTATTCGGACAGATTTCGGAACAAAGGGTACAGTCATAATTACAAAAACCGTTTTCAAAGTTCATTACCGGTTGTAATATTCCTCCGACTCCGTATTCTAACAGTGATGGCTTCAATACATGAGAAGGACATTTGCTCACACAAAGATGACAAGCCGTACAATGCTGGTTAAAATGCTCTGCACTGATCGATCCCGGAGGAGACAAAGGATGTTCTTTTTTATAAGGCTTATTCCCTGTAAGTACCCCCACACTCTGGCTCATCGCTGACTTCGGTGCTGTTAATGCAACAGCGGTCAGAGTTGCGACAAAAGTACGCTTCGATATATCCGGCTCATCGGATGAGATATTTTTTTGCGATTCCTTTTTATAGCGCAAAGTATAAGATATTGCTCCTTGACGGCAATTATCGATACAATCAAAACAAACTACACAACGGCTATAATCTATTTCATGCTTTTTACTATCAATGCAGGAAGCCTTACATTTACGGGCACACAACCCGCAACTGTTACACTTAGAGGTATCGATATGTACTTTAAAAAGGGAATACTTCGAAATAAAACCCAATAAAGTTCCCACAGGACAAACGGTATTACAATATATCCTTCCATAACGATACGCCAAATAACCGACAACCAATACCGTCATAAAGGCAATTACCAAAGCCGACACACTTGTCACGATAATATCCATATAATAAAATGTATAGTTATCGAACATCGTAAAAATCCACGTTAAGAAATTATTTACAACCAAATACAAGGGCTTGAGAACATTGACTACAATACGTCCGTAAGCACTATAAGGATCGAACAAACTGACCAAAAACATAAAACCCGAAAAACCGGCAACTACGATCAATAACAATATTCCCCATCTCCACCGGTTTAATGCCCGACGGTAATCATAATGCTTCTTTTTATCTCGTTTGCGGGAAATCCAGATAGCTATATCTTGAAATATTCCCAAAGGGCAAATAGCAGAGCAATATGACCTTCCGGTCAACCACGTTAATACCAGCAGAAACAATAATATCCCGAGATTTAAACCCAACAACGCCGGAATAAGTTGCATATGAGCCAAAACATGAAAAGAGTTTGGCAAAATTCCGGCAAAATCGACCAAATAGAATGTGAACAATAGGAATATCGTCAGCGATATTCCTATACGTATTTTTCGTAACATAATTTATAAGAATTCGATTTACAGTAAAAATATGATTACATCTTCAAACGTCTGACTTTCAGATCGTCCAAATTCATCGTACCGATATTCAAAGCTTCTCCTTTGGCTAAGTGTCCGACATCTTCCAAGGGCATAGTACGTATTTGATTAAAGAATTTGGTAGCAGCAGTATCTACAGCAACAATATCGGATGATATAAAAAGAGCCTTGGGATTCACGACATCCGCTGCCGAAGTTCCTCGCGGGCCATTACTCTTCAATACCCTGTAAGCATCTACGACATTCAACACAGCAGGTTTTCTGAAAGTACAAATGTCTGCAATACACTGCTGCAGATCATTTTTATGAAAAGCGCCTCTGTCCCAAACAATTCCCATATGGTTCTTCATAGATATTGTCAAGTTAGCCCCACCGTGATGTTTTAGAATAGGGACATTTATCCACACATCACAATCGAGAATCGCATTATGAATTTTGGTTTTACGTAGATTTTTTCCATGCGGAAGATCGACTTCCCTGTAATAAGACTCTTCATTTGCCGGAACGACCTTTGCTTTCGCAGCTTTTGCAGCATCTTCTATCCCACTATTTTTGTAACACTTACGCCAATCATCACAAGTATGATCAAAAACGATAACCTCTGCTGCTCCGGCCTTATAACATTGAGCAATAATCTCCTTTACAAGCTTCGGATTTGTATTCCCCGCAAGTTCCGGAACTTTATCCCATCCGATATTAGGTTTAACAACAACTTTATTCCCGGGTTTTACAAATTTACTCATCCCTCCCATTTCGGTAATTGCTTTCCGAAACATCATCTCCGGTTCTCCTCCCATAACGGCAACAAGATCATAAGCAGCACCGGTTTTCACATTCTTGCCACTTTGAGCAAGAATATCCATTGCGTCACTAAATTTAAATGTAGAAGCCAAACCGGCCAAAGCGACTGTTCTTAAAAATTCCCGTCTCTCCATATACTTTTAATTTGGAATCGCCAGGATATTCTTGTCCAAACAGCAAAAACATAATGAAACCCAGACACCTGAACGATTATTTTTAACTTTCCAAATATACAAATAAATTATTTTTCAGCATTATTATTTTCTTTTTTCACTGAAAAAAAACGCTTCTACAATATTAGCCAGCTTTTATCATTCTTTTCTCATTAAGAGCCTGTTTAAATTTTGAGACCTCAACTCATCCGATATGCCTTAGGTGTCATCCCCGTATGTTGTTTAAAAAATTTCCCGAAAAAAGAGGGATTCGGGAAATTCAGATCATTCGAAATCTCCTGTATTGTTTTTCGAGTATATTTCAACTGCGATTTGGCATCAAATATAAGCGCAGTCTTTATCCATTCTGAAATCGTCTTTCCGCTTACCTCTCGTATTATCCTCGTTAAATATTTATCGGTAAGACACAATTTCCCGGCATAGAACCCTACACTCCGTTCCGTTTTATAGTGCGTCACGATCAATTGCATTAACTCCTTAAACAATATTTCATTCCTATTCAATTGTTGGGAAGTAGTTACCAAAGTACGTCGAAAAATAGCACTGACTTCATAACAAAAGCCCATAAATAAAGATTGCACGATCTCTCTACGATAAATATGATCGGTTCTTATCAGTTTACTCCGAATAAACTCTATAAAAGAGAACAACATCTCAGATTCTTCTTCATCAAGATTAATTTTCGGATTATCTTTAACATGCAAAAAAAGCTGAATATTAGTTTTCATACTTTTGTCCGACAAAAAATCGGTAGATGCTCCCATAACATATAACAACAGGTCTTCGCTTTTATCTCCTAACTGGATAATAGATCCGGGTAAAATAAAGAAAAAGTCATTCGGTTTTACCGAATGCCGAATAAGATCTATAACCAATTCACAACTTCCTCTACGGCATATAATCATAATCAAGCCATCTAAACGAAACGGATAATTAAAAGCCGAGCCAGGCACTTTCCCTTGTATAGACATAAAAAATTCATCGGAAATCTGTTCATCCACATAATTCCGATTTACAGTCTTTTCCATCGAAATAACCGGAATATCTTTCACTTTCATAAATAATACTCTCTATTGCAACAAATATAAAACAATTTTACAAGTTCGTTTATAAGAAATTACGATTAGAGCATTTTTAGAGAAAATCAGAACTTTCCCGATATAGCATTCCCGTTACCTTTGCTTTTAAAAAGTCACATATATGCCTGAATTAATAAAAAAATATATCACAAAAATTATTTTCTGTACAGAAATACTACTTCTTTCAGGATGTGAATTGATAGAATACCACCCATACGATACCCATATTCATGGAGACAAGGAAATTAATTATACACAAATCGAAAAAATAGAGAATTCTTGCTCATCAAAAGAATCCATCCGTTTTATTCTTATGGGAGACAGTCAACGTTGCTATGACGAAACCGAAGATTTCGTAGACCATGTAAACAGTCGAAACGACATAGATTTCGTTATACACGGAGGAGATGTTTCGGATTTCGGATTAACAAGAGAATTTATCTGGGCTCGTGATATCATGAACAAGCTGAATGTCCCCTATGTTACTCTTATAGGAAATCACGATGTATTAGGTAACGGGAAAGCAGTCTTTGAAGAGATATTCGGAACTGATAATTTTTCTTTTATAGCGGGCAAAACTAAATTCGTATGCCTAAATACGAATGCTCTCGAATATGATTATTCACATCCTGTACCGGACTTCATTTTTCTAAATTCGGAAATGACAACCCGGCAAGATGAATACACACAAACCGTTGTCGTAATGCACGCCAAACCATATTGTGACCAATTCAACAACAATGTTGCAGAATATTTTCATTATACACTGAAAAATTTCAAAAATCTGAGATTCTGCCTACATGCCCACGAACACAATACAAAAGAAACCGATATTTTCGAAGACGGAACGATTTACTACGGATGCCCCTCCATGGACAAACGCAGTTACTTGCTATTTACCTTAACGCAAAACGAATACGGTTATGAAGAAGTTTTTTTCTAACTTGCTGCTAATTCTGTTTTCCATATATCCGCTAAAGCTTCTTGCTCAAACAGAAACGGATCATACAAACGAACGTCTTCTTACGGCATGGCAAAAGATGATACCTCGTTATACGAAAATTCAATTTGCAGGCGGAATGGGTCTGCTTTCAGCAGGCGTCGGATGGAATTACGGCCACAATAAAAGTTGGGAAACAGAAGTGTTGTGGGGATTTGTCCCATCCTTCAGTAATGACCGAACCAAACTCACAATGACATTACGGGAAAACTATGTTCCTTGGTCTGTCCGACTCGGAAAAGGATGGAGTTTACAACCTCTAAGTTGCGGTATATATATCAACACAATTTTCGACGGAAATTTATGGATCAAAGAGCCGAAAAAATACCCGAACGGTTATTATTGGTTTTCTACCAAAATACGCACTCATGTACAACTCGGTCAACGCATTTCTTTTTATGATAAAAAATTCATACGCAGGACAATGTCTCTTTTTTACGAATTAAGCACTTGTGATCTCTATATACTGAATGCATGCAGTAACCGATATGTCCGGTTATCTGATATTTTAAGTCTTTCTTTCGGATTCAGAATACAACTAATCTAAATGTACTCTCCCCTTTGGATTGGTCTTGTAAAATTCACGGCTTTTTACAAGAATCATTCTTCAAGGGATCGATATTGTCTTATTTTTCGCTATTTTTGCACGAATTGATAAGAAAAAATGACATGAATATCCAAATAACCGCACCTTCCTCTTGCCGGGTAACAATACAACTTCCGGCATCGAAAAGTATAAGTAACCGGGCTTTGATATTAAATGCATTAAGTTACAGCCCATATAACATCCAAAACTTATCGGATTGCGATGATACGCGAGTAATGGTAAAAGCGTTAGAATCGAATGACAACCATTTCGATATCCATGCCGCAGGTACGGCAATGAGATTCATGACGGCATTTTTATCTAAAATCGTGGGAGAATGGGTAATTACAGGATCCGAACGGATGAGACAAAGGCCCATAGGGCTATTGGTCGACGCCCTTCGTTCATTAGGTGCCCGTATCGAATACATAGAAAAAGAAGGTTATCCTCCTCTCCGGATTTTCGGAAGCGCTTTAGAAGGCGGGGAATTAAGTCTAAACGGGAATGTCAGTTCCCAATACATTTCTGCCCTTCTGATGATCGCACCTTACATGAAAGCAGGATTGACGCTTACTCTCTCCGGAAATATTATTTCGAAGCCGTACATCCTCATGACATTGCAAATGATGAAACAGTTCGGCGTTACTGCTCAATGGAACGGAAATGTCATTCGCATAGCCCCGGCAGAATATAGACCTATCGCATTCAAAGTAGAATCGGACTGGTCTGCAGCATCTTACTGGTATGAAATTGCGTCTTTATCTCCTTCAGCCGAGATAGAATTAGAAGGGTTACAAAAAAACAGCGTACAAGGAGACTCACGAATAACCGATTTTTTCGTTCCCTTAGGAATAAGTACCCAATACACAGAAAGCGGAATAAAACTCAGGCACAATGGCGAGCGATGCAAAAAATTGACGCTCGATCTCTCTGATCAACCCGATCTGGCACAAACTTTAGTAACAACTTGCGCGTTTAAAAACATAGCGTTTCGATTTTCCGGATTACAATCTCTCAAGATCAAAGAAACCGACCGTATCGAAGCATTAAAACGGGAACTAAAAAAATTGGGTTATGTGATCAACGATATACGAGATTCTATTCTTGAATGGAACGGAGAACGTTGCGAAACAGGAAGCTCGGTTTCGATCGACACATATGAAGATCACCGTATGGCCATGGCTTTCGCTCCGGCTGCATTCATACATTCGGGAATCCGAATCAATCATCCGGAAGTCGTCAGCAAATCGTACCCTTCTTTCTGGGACGATATGAAAAGCGCCGGATTTGATATACGGGAACAATAAAACTAAAAATAGAAAATGTTATATATAATAGCATCCATCATTATTTTAGGATTCGTTTCCGCATGGTTGGATAAACGTTATAAACGGAAACTAAAACAAAAAATCGAATCGGGAGAAATTCCAAAACCGCAATCTTCGCAAACAAATGATTCCGAATGTTGCGGAATGCACGAAATTTGCGAAAAAGAAAGCTTACTTGCTGCAGTAAGCAAAAATATAGAATATTACAATGACGAAGAACTTGATGTTTTCAAAGGCCGCCATTCCGACAGTTATAGTACTGCCGAAATTGCCGAGTTCGGAGAAGTATTATATACGCTCCGCAGTGAAGAGGTTGCCGGATGGGTCAGAAGTCTCCAACTTCGAGAAATAGAACTGCCCGACCCGTTAAAAGACGAAGTTCTGCTCATTGTAGGAGAGCGGAGAGAAAAATCCTGATATTTTCATCCTTTTTTTGAATAAGATCATGTCGGACATATTACAATATACTTTTTTTCAGAATGCTTTATTCGCAGTCATTCTGATTGGTCTGGCCGGAGGCATTATAGGGACTTATATCGTTACTCGTCGTATGGTATTTATTACGGGAGGTATCACCCACGCCTCCTTCGGAGGGTTGGGACTCGGATTTTTTCTCGGAATCAGTCCGACCTTATCTGCTTTATTTTTTGCTGTACTATCCGCACTGGGAGTAGAATGGATGTCTCGAAGAAACGGGGTTCGTGAAGACTCCGCAATCGCAGCGTTCTGGGCATTAGGGATGGCTATCGGTATCATCTGCATCTTTATGACACCGGGATATACACCGGAATTAAGCGAATTTCTTTTCGGCAATATTCTGACCATAACCCATGCAGATTTAATTCTGTTTTCACTATATACAGCCGGATTAATTCTCGTATTCATACTATTCTACCGACATATCGTATATACGGCTTTCGACCGGGATTTTGCGGCAACCCGTCGGCTTCACGTACGTCTGATAGAATACGGCATGACATTTTTGGTATCGGTTTGCGTAGTTCTCACAATCCGTTTAGTCGGCATCATGCTGTTAATGTCCCTACTCACTGTACCGCAAATGATATCCGATCTGTTCTTTAACCGATATAAACAGATCATTTACAGTTCGATCATATTAAGTATCCTGTCAGGAATAACCGGACTCGTAATTTCCTACTATATTAATGTCCCGGCAGGAGCTTGTATCGTATTTATATTAGTAATTTTTTATGGGATGGCGAGAATGTCGGTATGGGGCAGTCGTTTACGAAAATCCCGGTATTGAGTTTTTTACATTTTGAAAACAATAAAACAACATTTTACAGGTTTATTTTAATAGGAACTTTTAATCATAAGATTACATTTGAGACGAATCTATCTCCATATCGCTTCTATTGCATTGTGCCTGTTTACCGTTTTTTCATGTTCGGTAAAGAAAAACACAAAACTGAGCCGTTCTTACCAGGCTATGACTACCCGTTATAATGTCTATTTTAACGGTATAGAAAATTATAAAGAACAGTTGAAAAACATGGAGAGCAATTATGAAGATAACTTTACCCGGTTAGTACACATGCATCCGGTCAGCGCATACGGAAATCCTAAAGAAACCAAACCGAACGGAAGTTTCGACCGTACCATAGAAAAATGCCAAAAAGCAATAAAATTGCACTCTATTCAAAAAAAACCGAAACGGAATCAAAATAAAATGCATGATCCCAAATACAGGGAATATGTAAAAAGAGGAGAATTCAATCCTTTTATCCATAATGCATGGCTGCTCATGGGGAAAGCCCAATTTTATAAAGGAGACTTTCTTGCCGCCTCGGCAACGTTTATTTATATTACTCGCCATTTTACATGGAAACCCGATCTGATCGCAGAGTCCAGAATATGGCTTGCCCGTTGCTATCTTGAAATGGGCTGGATGTACGAAGCTGAAGATGTTTTGCAGAAAATCAACAACGACGGTCTTCCTTCTAAACTTAACAATTGGTTTTCTACCGTAAATGCAGACTTTTTAATACGTAACGGAGAATATAAACAAGCAATTCCGTATCTGCAAACAGCAATAAAAGCAGAAAGTAAAAAAGCCCAGAAAATACGGATGAATTTTCTGTTGGCACAACTTTATGCTTTGACTAATGATAATCAAGCGGCTTATCAGACTTTCGGTAAAGTGATAAAAATGAGCCCGCCTTATAGAACCGAGCTGAACGCCAGAATAAAGCAAACCGAAGTATTTCCGGGAGGTGATATTGAAAAGATAGTGAAAACTCTGAATAAAATGACCAAAAGCCCGAAAAACAAGGATTACTTAGATCAAATATATTATGCTTTAGGAAATTTATATCTTTCACGTCAAGATACGACAAATGCTATAAAAAACTATATCCTCGCTGCACAGAAAAGCACCCGTGAAGGTATCGAAAAAGCTATCAGCCAACTAACTTTGGGAAACATTTACTTCAACCAACGTAAATACACTAAAGCTCAACCTTGTTACGCCGAAGCAATACCCTTGATTGACGAGACATACCCGGACTATGCACAATTGGTAAAACGTTCTGAAGTATTGGATGAACTGGCAATCCATGCACAAAACGTAGAATTACAAGACAGTCTGCAGCAATTGGCAGCACTGCCCGAACCTGAGAGAATGAAGATTATCCAGCAAAAAATAGACGATCTTATCGCCGCCGAAAAAAGAGCTGAAGAAGAAGCCAAAAAAGAGGCATACCTTGCAGAACAGCAAGGAAATATCCCTCAATTCGGGAATCAGGGCGGAGCTCAACAGCCAACGATACCGAACATGAACCTCGGTAACGGAAGCAATGCCTGGTATTTTTATAATCCGGCTTTAGTATCTGCCGGTAAAACAGAATTCCAACGGAAATGGGGACGCAGAAAGTTGGAAGACGACTGGCGTCGACGCGATAAAGCTTCTTTCTCTATGGACGACCTGACCGGAAACGATGAAACCGCCGATTTGGAAAATGAAGAGGGAGAAACCGAAATAACGGATGATACAGCCGCATCCGATACGACACAACTTAACGAAGCAAGCAATGATCCGCATAAACCGGAATTCTATATACAACAACTTCCGTTAACTCCGGAGGATATTGCTACATCGAACGAAATAATTGCCGACGGACTTTTCAACATGGGAATCATTTTGAAAAATCAATTGGGAGATTTCGATGCCTCATTAGATGCGTTCAACCGCCTCGATAACCAATTCCCCCAAAATGATTTCCGCCTTGAAGCCTATTATAATACTTATCTGATATATATGCAATTAGGTGATATAACTATGGCAGATAGTTATAAGAATCGTATTATAAAAGATTTTCCGGAAAGTAAATATGCTATAGCGTTAGCAGACCCGAACTACCTCGATAATTTGAGAAAAATGGACTCTATGCAAGATTCCATATACAATAAAACATACCAAGCTTATCTGGAAAACAGAAACGGTGACGTACACGAGTTATATCAGTACATGAAAAAGACTTATCCGCTATCAAAACTGATGCCGAAATTTATGCTGGTAGATGCTCTTGCTTATGTAAACGAAAAGAAGATAGACGAATTCAAAAACGGACTGAAAGAACTGCTGGAGAAATATCCGACCGAGGATGTCAGTCCTTTGGCTACAGATATGCTGAAAGGTATTGCACAAGGCAAATCGGTAGTGTCCGGAACAGGGAAATCCAATATTTGGGAAGTCCGCTTAGGAAACAATATGGCTAACGATTCTACCGGAATGGCAACAGACTCGATAGCTCCGTTCACAATGGATAAAGAATCACCACACCTGCTCGTTTTGGTATATCCGACAGATAGTGTATCTTCGAACCAATTATTATTCGATGTCGCAAAATATAATTTTTCAAACTTTTTGATTAAGGATTTTGATCTGGAAATAATCTCCTTTAACGAAATTAGTATGCTTGTTGTCAAAGGATTTAATAACTTTGACGAACTAACTCTTTATCGTCGTATGATCGGCAGTGAAAAAGGACTGAAATTTCCCGATACCGTCAGACCGGTAATGATTAGCGAATCGAACTTCAAGTTACTGCTCGAGGGCAGGAGTTTCGATGAATATTTTCATTTTCTTGAGCAAGACCAATAAATAGTATGAGAAACGAACTAATACTTTGGGCAGACGATGAAATAGATTTATTAAAACCTCATATCCTTTTCTTGAAGCAAAAGGGTTATGAAGTCATTACGGTTTCCAATGGACGAGATGCTTTGGAAATGTCGGAGAAAGAGCATTTCGACTTGATTATACTGGACGAAAATATGCCCGGATTGAGCGGATTGGAGACTCTCAGCCGAATCAAGGAGACGAATCCTGATGTGCCAGTAGTCATGATTACAAAAAACGAAGAAGAAAATATCATGACTCAAGCCATTGGCAACAAGATAGCCGATTACTTGATAAAACCTGTAAATCCGAATCAAATACTGCTATCTATCAAAAAGAATCTTTATCAAAAAGAAATCATCTCGGAAAAAGCCACTTCCGGGTATCAGCAAGAATTTAATAAAATCAGTTCCCAAATCAACGATTCATTCTCATGGGAAGACTGGTACGAGGTATATAAAAAATTAGTATTTTGGGAGCTCGAACTCGAAGAGACCGACAGTAATATGGGTGATTTGCTGAGAATGCAAAAAACCGAAGCCAATTCTGCTTTTACGAAATTCATAAAGAAAAACTATGAAAAATGGGTCACCACAGACGAGCATCCGTTAATGAGCCACGAACTATTTAAAAACAGAATATTCCCATTATTGGACCAAGGAGAAAAAATATTTTTAATCCTGATCGATAATTTCAGGCTCGATCAATGGAGAATGATAAAACCACTACTTAACGAATATTATACATTCAATGAAGAACTCTATTTCAGCATTCTGCCCACCGCGACTCAATATGCCCGAAACGCAATATTCTCGGGATTGATGCCGGATAAGATATCAAAAATGTTTCCGGAGCTTTGGGTAGATGAAGATGAGGAGGAAGGAAAGAATTTAAATGAAGCTCCGTTAATTCAGACCCAGATAGATCGTTTTCGTAAAAAATACAGTTTTTCCTATAATAAAATCAACGAATCGCAATTCGGAGATAAGTTGATTCAAAATTTTGCTCAATTAGAACGAAATCAATTGAATGTTTGCATACTCAATTTTGTAGATATGCTGTCTCATGCCCGTACCGAATCGAAAATGATACGGGAATTAGCTTCTACAGATGCGGCATATCGCTCTCTTACAGAATCATGGTTCAAACATTCATCGGCACTCGACCTTTTTAAAAGAATAGCCGAAACCGACTATAAAATCATATTGACTACCGATCACGGAACAATCAATGTAGATAATCCGATCAAAGTAATAGGGGATCGCAATACGAACACGAATTTGCGCTATAAGGTCGGCAAAAATATGAGTTATAATTCTAAACAGGTTTACGAAATCAAGAATCCTAACCGGTTCGGACTTCCGTCTCCGAACGTAAGTTCGACCTATATTTTTGCAACGAACCGGGATTTTTTAGCTTACCCAAACAACTACAACTACTATGTAGGATATTATAAAGATACTTTCCAACACGGAGGTATTTCAATGGAGGAAATGATGATTCCTTTTATAACATTGTCAAAAAAATAATAAACAAACAGTCTATGCAAACCATTACAATTAATAATTTAGATAACATCAGAGAGGCTGCACGAGAGTTTATTTCTCGAATGGGAGACACCACCGTATTTGCTTTTCGAGGGAAAATGGGTGTCGGAAAAACAACTTTTATCAAGGCTATATGTGAGGAACTCGGTGTCGAAGATGTAATAAATAGCCCGACTTTCGCTATTGTTAACGAATATCGCTCGGCAACCGAAGAACTCATTTACCATTTCGATTTCTACCGGATCAATAAACCCGAAGAAGCTTATGATTTCGGATATGAAGATTACTTTTATAGCGGAGCTCTCTGTTTTATCGAATGGCCTGAGAAAATAGAAGACTTGTTACCCGGAGACTGTGCCAATATCATTATCACCGAAAATGAAGACGGAAGTCGAAGCGTAACCAGCGAAGAGCTTGAATAATCCTTTTACCGTCAATCCGAACAATAAATACAAGATTGCAATCCTCACATTACTCAATTCAATAATGATTATCAGTAAATATATCATCTCTATTTTCTTCGCTTGCTTAGGTACATTATCGATATGTGCCGCTATCGCAAATTGGAATTGGTTTTTTAATACCAACAACGGAAAAATCTTCGTTCGCCTATTTAAACGGACAGGTGCCCGTATTTTTTATATAATACTGGGAACACTTATTTGGATAATGGCTATTTCTGTATATATCGAAATTAATTGATTTCCTTCCACTAAAAAATTAATATTTTAAAACATATCTTACATATATAGTTTTTTTATTTCATGTCTATTATTTTTAGTTTTATTAACTATAAAAATATCATATTATTCCTATCAATTATATATTACAATATATAAATAATCACATAAAACATTGATAATCAATCCAATAATTAATTATCAATATTTATTTAAACGCTGCATATCAAATTAATTATTGTAAACATATATATACCTTTCATTTTTTAGCATACATTTGTATTGCAAAATAAAACGAACAACCATTAAATAGTTTCGTATTTATATGCAATCTTCTCAAACAAACTTTTAAAGTATAACTAAAACTTGAAAATGTATGAAAAAGCTACTTTTAGCAACCGCAGTATGTTTATTGGCGTCTGCAAACTCTTTTGCTCAGTACAAACCCGAAGCCGGAACAGTAACTACTGAAATTCAATTTAATCCGTTCAATCAAGGCAATGAGAATTTTTCAATTGACGGCTTGAAATTGCGTTATTTCTTCAACGAAAAACATGCTCTTCGTCTGAATTTAGGTTTTGGTGTAAGTTCTAATAAGTTTTCTGATGAAGGGGTACTTAATGACGGAAATGATACTAAATGGAACAGTGATTTAAAATCAAAAACAGGAAACTTTACTCTGGGAGTAGGATATGAATACCACATCGATATAGCTCCACGCCTTTCAGTATATGTCGGTGGAGAAACAGGCTTTACAATTACTACAGCCAAAACAACTGTAAAAGGAGAAACCGGAAGCTCTGAAACAGATCTTACCTTTAAAAACTATTACAACGATAATATAGGTAGTTTCGATCCTGATGAAACAGATCCATTAGCCGGACTTTCTCCTACTGGAGCATTTACTTACAATCTAAAAGCTTTAACTGGTTTTGATTTCTATATGTACAAAGGTTTGTATTGCGGAGCTGAATTCAGTTTAGGCCTTCAAACTTCAAAATACAAAAATCTCAAATTAGAAGGTAAAATTGATGGAACAGACATTGACAAGGATAAATTTAAAGATGATTCTAAAAGAACAGGTTTAAATTTAGCATTCAAAGCAGTTCCAGCAATCCGTTTAGGTTGGAAATTCTAATTCAGAATTTAATAATTATATAAAAATGCGCGAAAGATTTTTTCGCGCATTTTTTATTTTTTGTTCCGGCGCAAAGCCTGTACGATAATCTCTCCTTTAAAATAAATTATCAACGAACAAACGATGATCAGCATTCCTGACACCGTAGTTATCGTAGGATATTCTCCGGCAAGCATAACCCAACTCAAAACCGCACCTAAAATAGGATTGATAAGACGACACATATTTATATCCGAAACTTTAGCACCTCTAGACTGCAAAGCCATAAACCAAAAACTGAATGCAAAAACAGATATGAAGACAAGCACACCCAGGCTTACATAAAAGCCCGCAGGCTTACCGATAAACGAATGATATCCTTCGGTACAAATACCTACACCATAAATCAGAGCTCCTCCGAAAAACATTTGAACGGCATTCAGAAAAACAGGGTCTACCTTTCCTTTATCTTCAGAAACAGAGATAGCCGAATATCCTTGCAATATAATATTAAGCAACAGCAAAACTATTCCGCATATACTTTTCAGATCAAGCGGTTCTCCATCATTTCCCATGCCGATAATCAGAAGAAGCCCTGCGAAACTGACTATCAGACTAACGACCTTATATATATTGAGTTTATCATTCTTGGCTATCAAATGGGCAAGAAGGACATTTATAATAGGTGTCATACCCATAACGATAGAAGAGATAGCCCCGCTTACAAAATCAACGCCGAAATAAAACGCCGAGTATCCTAAAAACATATTGACAAAAATCAAATTCAAAAAAAGACGCTTATGCAACAATATCTCTTTCCACATACCCTTATGCCAAGTATACGCAAAAAGGATTATACCTACTGCCGTAAAACGTAATCCGGCAAAATTCATCGGAGTGAAATCATAACTCAAACCTTGTTTTATAAACGGATTTACGATCGCCCATAAAACTGATGCTGCAATCGCATATATCAAACCTTTTTTCATAATCGAGGGAATAAAATAAATCGGGGTAAAAGCAGGTTCTGTTCTTTATAAGAAAGTCAACGTACCGTTACGTGAAAACAACCCTGCTTAATTTCATATTTGACATAACAAGCATTTCTTTTTTTCAAGCTCAGCAATACCTCTGCCAAAATATGTTTCAATTGTTCCTTAGGGATCAAATAACGGTCATCCGTAGTAACAAAACGAGAATAAGCAATATCGAATGTGGTTCCGTAACGATGAGCTGAGTTGGCACTCGCATTCCCATTCCTTTTCCGCAAACGCTTAACATCTTGATCTACCCGGAGAACACTGGTAACCAAAATCTGATAGCTTCCTCCTCCCCGACTTTCCAGAGAATCGATAAAGTTTTTTCCGATAGTTTCCAACAATTCTTTCGCCTTCGGCACAAGGTAGGGTATAGAATGGGTAAGAGAATCTACTTTATAATATTCACAATCTGTTATCTCGCATAAATGCGTATTTCCTGACAAAGCCTCTTCCCTGGACGATGCCGGAGAAATTCCCAAACGACGAGCGGCTTCGAGATGCCGGTCATTCATATCGTTGAATGCCCGGGAAAAACGCCCGAATGGAATAATTTTCAAATCTTTCTCTATCGTAATTACCTTTTCTTTTGATTTCCCACAGGAAAAAGCAGATATCGCTAAAATAAAAATCAGGAAATAAACAATTCTTTTCACGCACTTATTTTTACGGACAAACTTAAAAAAAGTTTCCCGGTTACAAAAACAATCTTTGAAGAAATCCTGCATAAAACAAAAAGAAAAAACTTCATTCCAAATATTTTGTTATACCTTTAAGGTCCGTTTAAAAGAAATCTTAGAGAGCTATCGATATGATGAAAAAATGTACTTTGCCGGTTCTGGAAATGAGTTGTGCCGTATGTGCCAACAACGTAGAAAACAAAGTAAATTCATTATCAGGAGTCACTTCCGCTTCTGTCAACTTTGCAGCAAATACAATTACCATAGAATATGATCCCGAACAGATCACGTTGCCACAAATCAAAGCAGAAGTTCAATCTATCGGATATGATCTTGTTATAGATGAAGAAAATCAAGAAGATATACAAGAAGAAGCACAAAAAAGCCATTACGCTCTCTTAAAAAGAAAAGTAATCGTTGCATGGATTTTGTCTATTCCGATCATGCTCCTATCTATGATTTTTATGCACATACCCGGAAACGAATGGATTATGATGGTACTTACCTTGCCTATTCTGCTCTACTCCGGACAAAGCTTTTATATCCATGCGTGGAAACAGACAAAACAGCACACCGCCAATATGGACACTTTAGTAGCATTAAGTACATCGATTGCATTTTTATTCAGCCTGTTTAACACTATATACCCTCAATTCTGGACTAACCAAGGTATGGAGGCTCATGTATATTACGAAGCCGCCGGGATGATCATTGCATTTGTTCTTTTAGGAAAGCTAATGGAAGAGCGAGCTAAAAACAGCACGACTTCTGCCATAAAAGGACTTATGGGACTACAACCGAAAACTGCACGAAAAATTATTGAAACCGAAGAAATAGAAGTACCGATCGGACAATTGCAACCAAACGACAAAATCAGTGTACGTCCGGGAGAAAAAATTCCGGTAGACGGTATTGTAATCGAAGGAAATTCCTATGTTGACGAAAGTATGATCAGCGGTGAAGCTATTCCGGTAAAAAAACAATCGGGAGACCGGGTATTGGCAGGGACAATAAATCAGCGGGGATCATTTATCTTGAACGCAACCCAAGTAGGAAGCTCTACCGTACTCGCTCAAATTGTACGTATGGTACAAGAAGCTCAAGGCAGCAAAGCTCCCGTTCAAAAAGTAGTAGATCGCATTAGCAGTATTTTTGTCCCTATCGTCATCAGCATTTCTATAATAACATTTATTGTATGGATAATCATCGGGGGTAACCATTATTTTTCTTATGCCTTGTTATCAGCCGTATCGGTACTTGTCATTGCATGTCCATGTGCTTTGGGATTGGCAACCCCGACCGCACTTATGGTCGGGATAGGTAAAGGAGCAGAACGGCATATACTGATCAAAGATGCTTTTGCTCTTGAAAACTTATGTAAAGTAAATTGCGTCGTATTAGATAAAACCGGAACATTAACCGAAGGACACCCTTCGGTAAGTGATGTTCTCTGGATTACAGATTCTGATCAAACCTCCCAATCGGTATTACTTGCTGCAGAACAAAAATCGGAACATCCTCTGGCAATCGCAATTACCGAATATCTGAAAGGGAAGGGTGTCGCACCGGAAGAAATCAACTCATTCGAAAGTATTACCGGAAAAGGGATCGAAGTTGTTTTCGAAGATAGTAAATACTGGGTAGGAAGTTTGTCTTTCGCTCAAACACAACAAATACAATTACCGGAAAAAGCATTACAAAAAACAGAAATGTGGTCTAAGGAAAATAAAAGTATTATATATTACGGAAAAGAATCTTCCCTCATGGCTATTTTTGCTATCACCGACCCGCTAAAACCGACATCGGCTCAGGCAGTACAAACTCTTGAAAAAAGAGGTATAGAAGTGCATATGCTCACAGGCGATGGCAACAAAACCGCACAAATGATAGGCGAAACATTGGGTATCAAGCATATACAGGCCGAAGTCATGCCTACTGATAAAGAAACATATATACAGAATCTGCAGCAAAAAGGGAAAATCGTTGCAATGGTAGGAGATGGCATTAATGATTCTCAAGCTCTGGCCCGGGCAGATGTAAGTATTGCTATGGGAAAAGGTACAGATATTGCAATGGATGTAGCTATGGTAACGCTGATGACCTCAGATCTTTTATTGTTACCCCAAGCAATCAAACTTTCTCAAAGAACAGTCCGACTTATTCACCAAAATCTGTTCTGGGCATTTATCTATAATGTCATAGGTATTCCTATTGCCGCAGGAATATTATTCCCGATAAACGGATTATTATTAAATCCTATGTGGGCAAGTGCGGCAATGGCATTCAGTTCGGTTTCGGTTGTTCTGAACAGCTTACGTTTAAAATATAGCTAAACTCATCTTTGGCAATACTCCTGACGAGATAATAACTTTTTATCGTCTCCAGTTTTCCTCTTTAAAGGGAAAGAGATACGTAAAGTGATCAGATCCGAACAAATGAGAATAATCCAATAATTATTTTCATTTGTTCGGATCTATTTATTTAAATTTCTTTTCTCAAAAAAAGTCAAGAGACTGTTTAAATTTTCCGATAAAAAATAGGTCTATCGGTTTACCATATTTCTACTAAAAGATTCATTTTTTCATTCATAATGATAAAAAAAACGACTTTTTGTATTACAAAATAAATAAATTGCTTATTTTTGCACACATATTTGCATAATAAATGCATAAAAAAACATTTTATCAATCTTTTATTTTGACACAAAAATTCGAAATCGTCTAAGAAAACGATCGTTTTTTCAATCAATATCTACTAAAATGGTAATTGTTTTTTTATTGTATGCATTCTTTACCGATGGATATGAAAAGAGGATGTATCGGAATTTTGATACACCCTCACAGTCAACCTAAACAGTAATTGAAATGAAAAGGAAATGGTTTATACTTCCTTATGTATTGGTGTTTTGCGTAATCAATATTTTTGCACAATCTAAAAAGCCCGAAGATAAATTTATGCCCGAATGGCATCTGCTATTCAATGACTCAATTATCGGAACAAATGTTTCTTCTGCACTCGCATGGCTACAATCACAAAAATTAAAACCGAAAAAAAATACTATCGTCGGAGTAATCGATTCCGGGACTGATACCACCCACCTTTATATACAAAAGGCTCTATGGCATAATAAAAAAGAAAAACATAATGGTAAAGACAACGATAAAAACGGATATAAAGGAGATGTTCTCGGATGGAATTTTTTAGGTACTTCCGATGGTTCTTTCAATATGAAAAGTGCCGGTACAGAAGAATTCAGGGAGTTCAAAAGATTATATCCTAAATACAAAAACTATCCGACCGACTCGGCAACAATGGCAAACGCGTCTCCCGAATTTATTTATTATCTGAAAATGAAAGCAGGAGCTCGTATCGAATCCTATTTCAAATTCACTAAATATCTGCAACAACAGGCAAATGCATACGAAGAGCTCACTAAACGGGCAAAATCGGCATATCCCGGTAAAGACTCTCTGAGAGTCATAGACATTATGAATATAGATGCAAACGATTCTCTATTCAATATATCTGTACAACTGATCGCCATCGACCTTATGAACGGCAGCAAAGATCGACTATGGCAAACTTTGGTCGACCAGCATAACGCAAAATTGAATCAGGCACAAACCCGTATCAAAAGCATAGAAGCAGACAAAGATAAACGACTGCTTATGGGCGATGACATACATAACGCATCCGACCGCTTTTACGGGAACCCCGACGTTATGTGTGATGATTACTTCCACGGCACATTCGTTGCCGGAATAATCGCAGCCCAACCAAACCCTGAAAATAAAATGATCGGTATTTACCCGACTGCAAAAATCATGACGATCCGGGCAGTTCCCGAAGGTGATGAATACGATAAAGACATTGCATCTGCAATACGTTATGCTGTCGATAACGGAGCTAAAATCATCAATATGAGTTTCGGCAAACAGACTTCTCCCGATGCCGATATGGTAGAAGATGCTATTCATTATGCTGCGAACCATGACGTTTTATTAGTTATGGCATCCGGAAATAACGGTACAGACTGCGATAAAAAAATCTACTATCCGCAAGGACTCGACAAAACGGGGAAAAGAATAGATAACTTGATCCGTATCGGAGCTTCGGACATAAACGGCAACCCCGGATCAATATCCAATTATGGAAAAAACAGTGTAGATATCTTCGCTCCGGGAATGGATATTACGTCTTTAGGTGAAAACAACGGATATACCACCTCAAGTGGGACAAGTATAGCTGCTCCTGTAGTAGCAGGTATTGCAGCCATCATCCGAGACTATTTTCCGAAACTGTCAGCCGGTCAAGTAAAAGAGATCCTGATAAAGAGTGTAACACCGATGAACTATAAACGGGTAAAAATCCCCGGATTGAATAAAAAAGGAAATGTCGCCACATACGATTCGTTATGTGTCTCCGGAGGAATTGTCAATGCTTTAAATGCCGTAAAAATGGCTCAACAATTGTCTTCAAAAAAGAACAAATAAGATGAAAAAATTATATTTAAAACTGTTTTCTTTCCTGTTTTTAGCAGGTATATTTCCTTTTCACAGTCTATGTCAAGACTATGTAAATTGGAATGTTGCCGAGAAATATACGGCAGATTCTCTGTCGGGACATTATCGCTCCTCTCTTTCAGCAACATGGATTCCTGACACTCACCACTTTTATTATGCCATAGAGAAAAAAGGCATGCGGAAATTCTACCTGGTCGATGCAACAAAAGGAAAAAAGAAATTGCTTTTTGATAACAAACGTTTAGCTGAAGATATTTCCCGGCTGACACAAACGAAATATACGCCTGAAGAATTAAAAATATACCGGTTAGATTTTTATAATAAAGATCTTAGTAAATTCTATATTCGCAAAAATAATAAGAACTTCGAATATGACGTAAACACAGGTAAAATCAAAATCGTTTCCACTGTTCCGGAAGTCAAGAAAAAAAGCACGGGAAGTGGTTTTCCCGCTATTCTCGGGAAAAAATCATGGGAAAAATATTCGAAAGACAATAAATTCTACATATACGGAAGAGATCATAATTTATATCTCTCACATAAAGATACGTTAGAAGATATACAATTGACAACCGATGGCGAACCGTATTTCTCCTATACTTCGAATAACAGTGAGAAACGAGATACGGCATGTTGCTATACGCTGGCCCGTTGGATAGATGACACACATATTATTTTCGCTTTCAGAGAGGATAAACGGGCAATCAAGACAATGACTTTGGTCAACAGTCTTGCAAATCCCCGCCCGACCACAGACACTTATAAAATGCCGATGCCCGGAGATTCGGGAGTCAGCCAGTATGACATAGCTCTTTTCAATGCAGATACTCAAGAAAAAATTCCGGTTTCCATAGCTAAATATCCCGATCAGAAAGTTGAAATAAGCTATTCTTCAACTCCGGGATATGTATTTTTTACCCGAAGAAGTCGTCCTGCCGATTATATCGACTTGTGCAGACTCGATATTCATACAGGAAAAGTAGAGGAACTGATATCGGAACATTGCGCCCCACATATGAATATCCAACTTTTCAAATATCACCTCATCAATGACGGAAAAGAAATCATTTGGTGGTCTGAAAGAAACGGGAAAGGGCAATACTTCTTGTATGATAACAACGGAAATCTGAAAAACGCCATTACCCCACCCGACATGGTTGCCGGGACGATTATGAAACTCGATACGCTGAACCGTACGATCATTGTCGAAGGATATGGACGGGAAAAAGGAATCAACCCGCATTATCGATTTTTCTATAAAGTCAATTTGGACGGAAAAGGCTTTACGTTACTGACCCCTGGAAACGGAACACACAGCATAGATCTTTCTCCCGATGGAAAATACTTAATAGACAACTATTCGCGCATGGATATGCCGACAGCCAGTCAACTGATAAAAATCGCCTCGCCTAAAAAGAATACGGTACTGGAGGAAAGCGATGACTCGGAACTAAGGGAGTTGGGATGGAAACCACCCGTGTTATTCCAAATAAAAGCGGCAGACGACTCGACCGATCTTTACGGAATCATGTATCTTCCGTTCAACTTAGATACAACCCGTCTTTATCCGATTATAACAAATGTATATCCGGGTCCGCAAGACGACCAGATTCCGAGAGCATTTACAGTCGATGACAATTATAATCAATCATTAGCCCAACTGGGGTTTGTCGTTATCAACGTAGGGTCAAGAGGAAGTTCTCAAATACGAGGACGGGATTTCCATTGTTTCGGATACGGAAATTTAAGAGATTATCCGTTGGCAGATGATAAACATGCGATCGAGACACTTGCCCGCCGTTATCGATTTATCGATCTCGACCGAGTAGGAATTTACGGACATTCAGGAGGAGGATTCCAAACCGTAGCTGCCATGCTCACTTATCCGAACTTTTACAAAGTGGGTATAGCCGCATCCGGAAACCACGATAACAATTTATACATACAGTGGTGGGGAGAAACTTATCACGGAGTAAAAACCCACACCGACAGCATAACGGGAAAAACCGTCTTTACCTGCAAAATTCCGACAAATAACGAATTAGTGAAAAATCTGAAAGGCCGGTTAATGCTGATCACCGGAGATGTTGATAAAAATGTACATCCGTCGACGACTTTCAGACTGGCCGACGCCTTAATGAAAGCAGATAAACGGTTCGACATGATGATTATGCCCGGAATGGATCATGGAGTAGGGAATACTTATTATTACAATTTGATCCGCTACTACTTTGTCGAGCATTTATTAAACCCGAAAAAAGAACACATAGATATCATTCATCACAAGTAATTAAAACAAGAAAGTTTTGTATGAAACTCAAGCAAGTAATAGTGAAACGCATGTATTTATATCCGACAATATTGGCGGTCTTCATGCTGATGACTTCCGGAATAAATGCTTTTGCACAGGACAAGTCCGACAAAATCAAAATTACCGGAACGGTCTATGATGAAACAAAACAACCGTTAGCGGGGGCTTCTGTACGAGAAGAAAGAACAAGTAACGGAACAATTACCGACCAAGACGGGAATTTTACGATTTATGTAAAAAAAGGAAGTACTATCCGTATCTCTTTCTTAGGGCTCGAATCGAAAGTAATGACGGCAAATATCGCAGGGAAGTTCGATATTATGCTGAAAGACAACACTAAAGAACTGGGTCAAGTGGTTGTGACGGGATACGGGAAAACGACTAAAGACCGGGTCACAGGTTCTGTCGGCATAGTAACCGCCAAAGACTTGAAAGGATCTCCTACCGCCAATATAGACCAGCTTCTTCAAGGGAAACTGGCTGGCGTCAGCGTACAAGCCGTTTCAGGTCGTCCGGGAGAATCTTCCACGATCCGCATACGCGGAACAAGGTCATTGACAAAAGAAAGCGCCGATCCGCTCTGGGTTATAGACGGAGTTCCCTTGCAACGTAATATCCCTAAAATCAACAATAGTCGGTTATCAACAGGAGATTTCAATGACATCTTCACCAGCGGAATCGCAGGAATAGATCCGAATGAAATCGAGTCAATCAGTGTCTTAAAAGATGCTTCGGCCGCCGCAATTTACGGTTCTCAGGCTGCTGCCGGAGTCATTGTCGTAACGACCAAACGCGGGAAAGCAGGAAAAATGCAGATCAATTACTCAGCCAATATGACGTTTGTTACCAAACCTCCCCGCAGCGCAAACCTAATGAACTCTCAAGAAAAATTAGCATGGGAACAAGAATTATGGGATGAATTTTCGGCTACAGGATATCAACAATATGCAGACGGAGATGCAACCGCCTATTATCCGGTAATCGGAATCGTCGGTATGATACGTTCGGGAAAAGGTGATTTCAAAGATTGGACGAAGTCCGAACAAGATGCCTATATCACCCGATTAGGCCAGCACACGACCAATTGGTTCGACGAGATATTCCGCACCTCCATTTCAAACAGCCATCACCTCTCGTTTTCCGGAGGATCGGACAAAAGCACATACTACGTATCTGCGGGATATAACCGCAATAACGGTTTGGTAAAGAAAAGTAATTACGATCGTTACAACGTCAGTGCAAAAATCGATATGAAGCCTAATAAACGGGTTACATTAGGGGTGACTACCGATATGGCCTATCAAATCTCTCGGGGAGCATCCCTAAATGTCGATCCGTTCAAATACGCCTATTTCGCCAACCCGTACGAAATGCCGTACAACAGCGACGGTTCTTATGCCAAAGACCAAACATACTTTACATTAGCAAAATACAATGGCTCCATAAGTTCTCAGATTCCGTCGAACGGTTACAATATTCTGCGAGAGATAGAAAATACTTCGACCGAAGCGAAAAACGTAAATGTGAATGTAAATGTGAATTTAGGTATCTCAATCTTGAAAAATTTGAAATTCGAAGGATTGGGTTCTTACAGCTACACCAGCAATATCTCCGAAAATATCAACGGACAAGACACGTATGCCGCATGGGAAGACCGTCCGTTCGAAGGAACTACCAATTCCTCTACTCGGACCTATGGTTCTATCGCACAATCCACAGCATTCAACCAGAGTTACAGTTTGCGGGGACAATTTCACTTTTCACAAACATTTGCCAATATACATAATATAAGTCTGCTTGCCGGATCAGAGATCAGACGGCAGTATGCCAAAAATATCTACTCCAAAAGATACGGCTACGACACGGTAACCGAAAACTCTTCTACCCCGGTATATCCGAGCGATCAAAAAGTGGATTATGATAAACTTGTTGAATTTGCCGCCCTTATGGACGGTTATTCGGGACAAAGCACCGATGAAGATGCAATGGCATCATTTTATGCTTCATTAGACTATGTATTGATGAATAAATATGTACTTAGCTATACAATGCGTACCGACGGGTCGAACCGTTTCGGAAGCAAAGAACAGTTCAACCCGACCGGTTCTTTAGGTCTAAGTTGGAATATGGGTGAAGAAAATTTTATGTTCCGTCTAAAACCGGTTCTCAGTTCTCTGCAATTCAGAGTATCGGGAGGATATACGGGAAAAGTTAACGCTTATGCAACCCCTTATATCATAATGATATACGACAAGAATTTCCGAAAAACCGATGAAACCTATTACCGTATGGGATATATTAAAAACCCTCCTAATCCGAAACTCCGCTGGGAACGCACGTTCGATATCAGTGGATCGGTAAATGCCGGTTTTTTCAATGAACGCATGCAAATAGAAATCGGCGGATACCGTAGTTTAGGTAAAGATATAATCAGCAGAGTTTATGTCCCGTATTCTACAGGATTCGATGACCAATCATACAATACATCCAAGATTTTGAATAAGGGGGTCGAAGCGACCGTATCGGGACAAATCGTCAAAACAAAAGATTTTAAATTGAACGTTTCAATCAACGCTGCATACAATGCCAATAAATTAGTAGAGTACAATTCACCGTACAGTTCCTACAGTACCGAGCAAGAAGGATACCCGACCAGTTCTCTTTTCTCAGGTATATGCACCGGTATTGATCCTAAGTTAGGAATATATACTTACAAACTGCGTTCCGATACCGACCGAAAAGAGAACAACTACCGAAAAGATTCGAATAATTACCGTTTCTATATCGGGACTTCCAATGCTCCTGTAAACGGAGGATACTCGGTCAATTTCTCTTACAAACAATTTTCATTGGGAGTAAGCGGAAACTACTCTATCGGCAATAAGATAAACAGCGAGATCTCCTCTCCTGCATATTATAGTGTAATAGGAGGAAAAGTACAAAACAGTCCGCAAACATCCCGTAGCGATCTCTACGTAAACCACCTGAATGTTTCGAAAGATGTGGTAAACCGATGGACAGAATCCAATCCGATTACCGATGGATATCCAAGACTGGTCGATGCATACGGAGCCAAAATACTTATTGAAGGAAAAGAATTGACAGATTATATGACAAATTTGAGTTATATCACTAATGGAGCTTTTATTGAAAATATCTCCTATTTCAAGATCAGCAACATCTACCTCAATTACAGTTTTCCTGACGCACAGTGGATGCGGAAAGCCCGCATCACGTCATTCGGACTCACCGCATCGGTCAGCAATGTATGTATATTCAGTAACTACTCGGGAATAGACCCCGAAACACCGGGTGCCGTATATCCCCAAGCAAGGAATTTCACATTAGGACTTAATATCGGATTCTGATAAATTATGACATTATGAAACGACTATTTATAACATACCTTCTATTCTTAAGCCTCTCTTCTTGCAAGGAATTTCTCGATATCAAACCTCATGAAGAGACTATACCTCAAAGTGCAGAAGAGTTTTCGGCTCTCTTACATACCCACCTTAATGAACTGGACTACGGAGAAGAGTCGGCAATTATTCCGAACAGTAGCCAGATAGCAACGAACGAATCGGCCTGTGACAACTTGGAAGTCGCACTTACCCAAACAGATGGTGGATCTTTATTAAAAAATTACATTGCTGATATAGCCATTCCAGAAAGGATCTATTACAATTATTACAAAATTATACGAGACTGCAATATTATACTCGGAGAAATGAAAGATATTGAGTCGGATATGGCAAAGAACATATTAGGCACCGCTTATGCCATGCGGGGAGTTTGCTATTACGAGTTGATGCGACTCTATTGCGATGTATATGATCCTCTACAAAAATCGCAATTGGGACTGCAACTGGTCACGACATTCGATATGGAAGAACGTCCTATCCGTAGCTCCTTAGAAGAAACAATGATACTCATTGAAGAGGACTTGAAAAAAGCGTTGTCCTATAACGTCCAAGAACCGATATGGCGGTTTACCGCAGATGTTGTAAAAGGATATCTCGCCCGTTTTTATTTCTGGACCCGACAATGGGATAATGCCATTTATTACGCAGAAGAAGTGATAAAAAGTCATCCCTTGGTAGATAGGGAAGGATACAAGGCCATGATGGAAAACGGTTATTCTCTGAAAGGGAACATGCTGATAAAGTCGGAACTGATTTCCTCTTCCAGTAGTGAACAGGAAGGAGCAGGCACTTATGAGCCCCTTAATTACAGACCTGTCAGCAAACGGTTTCTCGATACATTCAGCAATACGGAAAAGGCCAACGATATACGCTATGAAATGAATTTCTCGAAAAAACGTATCGCTACAAAATTTATTTTCTCAGGCATGCGTAGTGCCGAAATGCTTCTGATCAGAGCGGAAAGCTACTATCACAAAGGCAGTGAAGACCTTGCATTGGCGGATATCAATACCTTGAGAGGAAACCGCATATTGAACTACGAACCGTTGACACTATCTTCTCTGCCCGAACCGATACCCGGAACCGATTACATTACTCAGGACGTAACCGGAGTACCGCTCACCAAACTGATGGCATTGATACTGACCGAGCGTCGCAAAGAGCTGTTCCTCGAAAACGACCGCTTTTATGAACTGAAACGAAACGGATGCCCAGAGTTTTGGGTTGCCGTAAACGGACAAAAATATACCAACCGAAAGTTCATGTATAACTTCCCCATCCCGATACGCGACACCAAACTTATTCCCGGTCTGCAACAAAATGAAGGTTACGAAGATTATATAATTAACTAAAAATGAAGTTATGAAACTATTAAATAAACTAATATTCGGAACAACTCTTTTTTTCGTATCAGCTGTTTTTTCAGCATGCGACTCTTACGAGGATGAAGCTCCTCGCGTAGATAGCAATAACTCCTATTTTTATTTTCCAAGTACAGAGTTAACCTCATCGGAAAGAGCCGAATACGAAGCAATAAAAAAGGAATATCAAGACAATATAGGAAACTGACAATATACAAATCTCACTCCAAATAAAATTTTAAACAAATTATAAAAAACGATTTTTCCACTAATCAATTTATAAATCTAAAAAACAGAACAAAATGAAAAAAACAGTGTATGCAATGGCTGCCATTCTGCTTTCTTTAGGATTTGCAGCCTGTTCGGAAGACGATGATGAAAAAGATGTTTTCGATGATGTAACGACAGAATTAACAGACGATGTTATTTACTCGTTCTCATACGACAATGCAACGATGTTCGAAACGGCAACAGTCGAAATTTCTCTTTTGAAAAAAGAAAACTCCACTCAATCTTTTACGGCACCGAAAGATATTACATTCCCGATCGTCGTAGATGAAACATCTACTGCCGTAGAGGGTACGCATTTCGAATTCGATGGAGAAAAAGCACTCACCGTAGCGAAAGGAGCATCAAAAGGTACACTCAAACTGAAACTGTTACAAAAAGAAGAAGGTAAAGATGTCATCGTCCTGAAAATACAGAAACCCCAAAACGATACCGACCGGTTTTTCTTAGGAAATAACGAATCGGTTACGATCAAGATCGCCGGAGAAACAATCGAAGTAATCAAAGGTACATGGAGTAACTGCACATGGGATAATAAAGCATATTATGAAATGATGTATGATATAACAAACTTCCCCCAAGTAGCTACAGAAGACCAAATTACGATCACTGATCAAGGTGTTGAAGTTAATTTAAAAAGCGATCTGAAAAATTATTTCGTCGGTAACAGCAGCCTGCAATATGTAGGAGAAAAGATTTTCCATTTTATGGACGATTATACGATTACAAGAAATGTTGCCGTATTTATCTTGGATAATATCAACGCCAACTTTTCAGCAACAAGTTCGACAATTAAGGACTCTCGAGTAGGATTTACCGTAATCAAAGACGAAAACAACGAAGAGGTTCTCGAAATGTTTATTTACTCTTATGAGCCGACGGAATTCCTCGTTGAAGATTATGAGGGTATGAAAGATTTTGCAACAGAAGATGAACCGGCTATGTATTATTATCCGTTGCGTTACCACTTCAAACGGGTACAATAACTATATATACAATTTACAAAAATAGGAAATGCTTTCATCGGCATTTCCTATTTTTTTGTATAAACGTTTTTGTTACTTTTGCTGTTGTAACTCTAAAAGCCTATTTGAATTTTACTCAGATCAGGTTTGAGAGTTTCTTTCGAGGATGTTTTTCTGTTTTTACGAGGAGGATAGCGGGCTTATCTGACGAGGGAAAACAGAAAAAAAGACCGGAAGAAAACACAAAGATGACCTGATAATATTTTTTGATTGGAAAATTCAGACAGGCTCTAAAACCTAATTTCAAAAAAATGGAAACAAAGAAATTTAAAACAAACGCCAAATGCGGAGGATGTGTTGCCCAAATAGCAGAATCACTCAATAAAATATTACCTCGTGAACAATGGGATATAGATCTGAACAGTGCAGATAAAATACTGTCCGTAACATCCGATCAATCGGATGCCGTCATCATAAAAGCGGTTAGCGATGCCGGATTTAAAGCCGAAAAAATCGATTAGACCCTATAAAGAAATAACGGAACTATGGGAAACAGACTTGATAATATCATGTAATGTTCTTTCTTTAACAGAATGAACAACAGATACGATAGCGTACCTAAACCTTCCCTTTATATTACAAAATAAAAGCGATTCCGTTATTTCAATATCATTTTATTGCTATTACCGTCCTTTTCTTTAACTTTGCACAAGTTAAACAACTATAATTATGGACGAACAGATAAAGCAAATTGCGATCCGGTTAAAAGGACTGCGCGATGTACTCGACCTGACTACTCAAGACGTGGCTCAGGCCTGTGGCATTTCTGAAGAAAAATACATAGCATTAGAATCGGGAGAACAAGATATTCCCGTAAGTATATTACATCAAATCAGCCTGCATTACGGTATAGACTTATCTGCACTGATGTTCGGTGACGAACCGCGCATGAATGCATACTTTTTAACCCGCAAAGGAAAAGGAGCTGCCGTCGAAAGAACAAAAGCTTATAAATACCAATCTCTGGCAGCCGGATTTATGAACCGTAAAGCCGACCCGTTTATCGTTACCGTAGAACCGGGAAACGAATCAGCCCCCGTACATTTGAACAGCCATCCGGGACAAGAATTCAACCTTGTGATAGAAGGACACATGATGCTGCAGATCGGAGACAAGCAATTGTTCCTTAATGAAGGCGACAGCATATACTTCGACGCTAACCGTCCTCACGGCATGAAAGCCCTTGATGGTAAACGAGTTCAATTCCTTGCTATAATTATCTAATTAAAGTCCTATTTTTATAATATGTTAGAAAGATTTCTAAAACAAACCTCTTTTTCGTCACAAGAGGATTTTATGCAGAATTTTAAAGTTCTCGTACCTGAGAACTTTAATTTCGGATATGACGTCGTTGACGAATGGGCTCGGATCGCTCCAGAAAAAAAAGCCCTTTGCTGGACAAATGATAAAGGAGAACATATCGATTTTACTTTTGCCGATATAAAAAGAGAAAGTGATAAAACCGCCTCCTATTTCCAATCATTGGGTATAAGACACGGAGACATGGTTATGCTCATTTTGAAGCGAAGATTTGAATTCTGGTTTTCTATCATAGCACTACACAAGTTAGGAGCAGTATGTATTCCGGCGACACACCTCCTTACCGAAAAAGATATTATATATCGTTGTAATGCAGCCGATATAAAAATGATCGTAGCAGTAGGAGAAGATATTGTCACAGGTCATGTAGATCGTTCTTTGGCCGCATCTCCGTCTTTACAGCACTGCGTATCGGTAGGTCCTGTGATTCCGAAAGGCTGGGACGATTTCCATGCCGGCATCGAGGCGGCAGCACCATTCTCACGACCAGCATTCGTCAACACAAACGAAGATACCTCTCTCCTTTATTTTACGTCCGGAACTACAGGAAATCCGAAGATGGTCGCTCACGATTTCACCTATCCTCTGGGTCATATCATTACCGGAAGCTTTTGGCACAATCTGAACGAAAAAAGTCTGCACCTGACTTTGGCCGACACGGGTTGGGGGAAAGCCGTATGGGGAAAATTATACGGGCAATGGATCGCCGGAGCAAATGTATTTGTTTACGATTTCGACAAATTCACGCCTGCAGATGTATTGGGTATGATAGAAAAATACCATATTACTTCATTTTGCGCCCCTCCTACCGTATTCAGATTCTTAATACGAGAAGATCTGAGCAAATTCAATATTTCGTCCCTAAAATATTGTACGATTGCGGGAGAGGCTCTGAATCCTAAAGTCTATGAGGAATTTTATCGCATTACCGGCATTAAATTGATGGAAGGTTTCGGACAGACGGAAACGACCCTGACTGTCGCAACCTATCCGTGGGTAGAACCTAAACCCGGTTCTATGGGAATACGCAATCCCCAATATGACATCGATTTGCTGACGAACGACGGACGATGGGCAGAAGAGGGAGAACAGGGACAAATCGTAATCCGTACCGATAAAGGGAAACCGCTGGGACTCTTCAAAGAGTATTATCGTGACCCCGAAAAAACAAAAGAAGCTTATCATGACAACATCTACTATACCGGAGATGTTGCTTGGAGAGATGAGGACGGATACTATTGGTTCGTAGGTCGTGCCGACGATGTAATTAAATCATCGGGCTATCGTATCGGTCCGTTCGAAGTAGAAAGCGCTTTAATGACTCATCCGGCAGTCGTAGAATGTGCAATCACGGGAGTTCCCGATGAAATACGCGGACAAGTAGTCAAGGCAACCATCGTTTTGGCAAAAGATTACAAAGAACGTGCCGGAGAAGCTCTCATCAAAGAAATACAAGATCACGTAAAACATGTTACAGCTCCTTACAAATATCCGCGAATCGTAGAATTTGTAGAGGAATTGCCGAAAACGATCAGTGGAAAAATCCGACGGGTAGAGATACGGGATAAAGACCATAAATAAAATACACATATATGTTAAGCAACGATTGGTTTGCCGGAGAATCGGAATCGGATAAAGGTAGGATTATCACCCGGGGACGTATGTTTGCCGAAAACGGTAACACCTCCGGGGTATTCCGTACCCGGGTAGAAATACAATGGAAATACAAAGGGGAAACAGACGGTATGCCGTCTGCCGATGAAACCGAAGTGATAGACCGGATCATGAATTTGCTTACAGAAGCACTCGAAAGATCGAAGATCGCAATTCTAACGGCTATTCATATCGGCGGCAAGCAAGCTTTATATGTTTATTATACACAAGAATTACAAGCCTTTTCGGGAAAAGTAAACGAGCTATTAGGAAAACTTCCGTCCTTACCTATACAAATAGGTGCAACCGGAGACCCTGATTGGACAGACTATAAACAAATGCTTAAGAAATTCGGAATCAATCATTAAATAACTATTCTTTTTATGTTTCAATATAAACGAATAGCGGTAAAAATAGGTAGTAATGTACTGACACGGAAAGACGGTACTCTCGATATTACCCGAATGTCGGCTTTGGTAGATCAAATAGCCGAACTGCATAAAGCCGGAATGGAAATCGTTCTTATCTCATCCGGAGCTGTCGCCTCGGGACGCAGCGAACTGAAACAACATCGAAAATTGGATGCGGTTTCGGCCCGACAATTATTTTCGGCCGTAGGTCAGGCTAAACTGATAAACCGTTATTTCGAACTTTTCCGCGAGCATGGAATTGCTTGCGGCCAAGTGTTGACGATGAAAGAGAATTTTGCGACCCGGCAACACTATCTCAATCAAAGACACTGTATGGAAGTCATGATCGAAAACGGAGTTATTCCTATCGTGAACGAAAATGATACGATCTCGGTAACCGAATTGATGTTTACGGATAATGACGAACTTTCCGGTCTGATCGCATCAATGATGAATATGGAAGCTTTGATTATACTCAGTAACATCGACGGCATTTACAACGGTAATCCCGAAAATCCTCAAAGCCGGGTCATTACGGAAATTACAGGAAACAGACAGAACCTGTCCGAATATATACAGACAAAAAAATCTTCTTTCGGAAGAGGGGGGATGCTGACAAAATGCAATATAGCAAGAAAAGTTGCAGATGAAGGAATTATGGTTATTATCGCTAATGGCAAAAAAGAGAATATCCTTCCTGACGTATTGCGAAAAAACAGCAATACGGTATGTACCCGGTTTTTACCGGCAGAGAAGCCTGCATCCAGCATAAAAAAATGGATCGCTCACTCCGAAGGCTTTGCAAAGGGAGAAATACACATCAACGCATGCGCACAAGAGACATTGATGTCTCATCAGGCCGCAAGTCTATTGCCGATAGGCGTAACCCGGATCGAAGGAGATTTCGAAAAAGATGATATCGTACGAATTTTTGATCATGAAGGGAATCAAATAGGAGTAGGACGTATCGGATATAACAGCGAAAAAGCTCGTTCTCTCATCGGGAAACAGGGTGCTCGCCCCCTTATTCATTATGATTATTTATATTTAGATTAATCTTCAAACGGTATATTCATGAAACAGGTTCAAAAACCTATCTATATTTTGCTTTAAAATAATATAACTATTTATACACTCATAACTACACACACATGAAAAAATTTTTGAAGTATTATCTGCTAATATCGGCAGTATGTTTTTGGCTCATAGACAACCATGCCGAAACGAAAGATTTAAGTCCGCAACAACGTTACGAACAAATGCAACGGGAACTGGCTACAGGCTGGAATACGTGGGATACCCGCAGTGCCCTTACGCATGTGCTGCTCCCTTATGGTGCAGCTATCGACCTACACGTAATCGACGGGAAAGGGATACGAAAAAATTCCTTTACCATAGGAAGCGGCCTGTTACATGCCGGGCCACATACTTATGACGGGAAATATACCGATATAAGTCTTCGATGGAACGATCAAAAATTACGGATCGAGAGTTCTGCCGATTCTTTAGAGAACATTATTCGAATTACTCCTTTAGAAGGAAATAATCCGGAAGGGAAAATCATCGTGGTCTTAAAAGGCGTGTGGCAACGCGATGTAAAAATACAAGTTAACGGTCAACAATTTCAATTCCGCCCCGGCAACCTAAAACAAGAAATCAAAGGTCAAGCGTACGGAAAATGGATAAAAAGCGAACGGAACGAGATCACATTCTCTACACAAGAACCGGTTACCATTTGTTGTGGCTCAGATATAGAACCAGTAAAAGCCCAAAACAAATTACGCGAATCCGCCGATCGTTTCGTAAATAACAACAAAAAACAATACGGAGACGATTATGAGGTATATAACGCCATGCAGAATGTCCTTTCCTGGGACAATATATACGACCCGACCATCTGCAAAGTTATTACCCCTGTCAGCCGGGACTGGAATATAAACTGGAGTTCTAACCCCAACTACGGAGGATTCGTACTTTTCTGTTGGGACTCTTATTTTGCCTCCATGATGTTTTCGGCTGGGAATCGGGAACTTGCCTACGCCAATGCAGTCGAAATAACCAAATCAATTACGGAATCGGGCTTCGTTCCTAATTTCTATTCAGGAAATGATTATAAGTCGAGAGATCGTTCCCAACCCCCTGTAGGATCATTAGCTGTATGGAGTCTATATAAGAAATACGGAGACAAATGGCTGTTAGAATTACTTTATCCCGATCTTATCAGATGGAACCGATGGTGGGATAAGAACCGAAATATCGACGGATTATTATGTTGGGGATCTTCACCCTATCCTCGGGTAACCTATCGCAATCATGAATACGGCAGCGTCAACAACCATTACGGAGGTTGTTTGGAATCGGGACTGGATAACTCCCACATGTTCGACAATGTACCATTCGATACCGAACGACACATGCTTCTACAAAACGATGTCGGGCTATCGAGCCTTTATATTATGGATTGCAAATTATTGGCACTTATCGCTCAAGAGTTAGGATATAAAAAAGATGTAAAAGAACTCAGAAAACGAGCAAAACAATACAGCATCGAATTACAAAAATTGTGGGATGAAGAAGAAGGTCTTTACTACAATCGAAGAACCGATACAGGAAAAAAGAATCCACGTATATCTCCGACCAACTTTTATCCTATGTTGGCAAATATTCCCAGCCAAACTCAAGCTGAACGTATGGTAAAAGAACATTTGATGAATCCCCAGGAATTCTGGGGAGAATGGGTTATTCCCGCTACTCCCCGCAACGATCCGGCTTTCAAAGACAATGATTACTGGAGAGGCCGCATCTGGGCTCCTCTCAATTTTCTCGTATATATGGGATTACAAAATTACGACTTACCTGAAGTACGCAAAGCTGTCGCCCAAAAATCGAAAGCGCTGTTATTGAAGGAATGGCTTAAAGACGGATCGGTGTATGAAAATTACGACTCGGTTTTAGGGGAAGGTCCGCATAGACGCAGCGACCGTTTCTACCATTGGGGAGCACTGCTGAGCTATATAGCATTAATCGAAGACGGATATATCGCCCCAATAAAAATAAATGATTAGAGAAACCGGTTATCACAAATACGAAAATAGAGCAGGCAAAGGCAACTCCTTCCCTGCTTTATTTTTTATCTGCAATATTTTTCACATATTTATACCCTACAAGAAAAAATACTATTTATTATAAATATACTAAAGCACACCTCATATATATATTCAAAAACAATTTGTATCTTTGAAATAATCTTAATCTTCAGAATATAAATCAAATATCATTTATATTATCTCAAAACAATATCAACATGAAAAAATATCTGGCTTTATGTCTACTCGCATTGCTGTTCAGCAACTCAATACAGGCAGATGAACGAAGTTTATCTCAAAAACAAAAAGCTGCAGCAACAGTATTGAACCGAACCTCGAACCGGAAGAACCTGGATAAAGCAAAAGAGATCGTTCCTTTACAAACAATGAATGAACTTACAGTAATGGGCTATGAAAATGGTGAGGGATTTGCCATCATCGCCAATGACGACTCTTTTGCTCCGGTATTAGGATACTCCTATACTAAATTTACATCAAAAGATATGCCTGATGGGTTGAAATGGTGGATGAAAGCCATGAATACTGCTCTGGAAGACAAAGTCTCATCGACAAATACTTTAAACATACAAAAAATAATCGATGAAAACGGATTCGCCCAATCTATATAGGCTTTACTTACCGCTGAGTGGGGACAAGAATATCCATTTTATATGAAATGCCCTATATCTGCAGCATCTGCATATCCCTGTGTAACAGGATGTGTGGCTACAGCCATGGCACAAATCATGCAGTACTATAAATGTCCGGGAAGAGGCGTAGGATCATATTCTTACGAAACTACTCTTGATGGACAACCTGTTACGTTGAGTGCAGATTTCAGCAACACAGCCTATAACTGGAATCTGATGCCGGACAACTACGACTATCCTACAGAAGAGCAAATCGCACAAGTAGCACAACTAATGTACCACTGCGGAGTGACGGTCAATACGGAATATTCTACTGTGGAAAGTGTAGCTTTTATAGAAGATGCCATACGGGCAATGAGTGAAAATTTCAATTACAGTAAAAATATACAAGTACGCTATCGAAAAAAATATAGTATCAATGACTGGATATTTCTCGTCATGCGTGAACTAAATGCCGGAAGACCTATTTTATATGCCGGACGAACATCCTCTAACAGTGCTCATGCTTTTGTCGTAGACGGATACAACGAAGAGGGTTTAGTACACGTAAACTGGGGCTGGACAGGACGGTATAACGGCATGTATGACATCTCGCTGCTAAACCCTGCTGGAAAACAATACAGCGAAGCACAAAGTATGATCATAGGTATTGCTCCAAAAGACAAAGAGAATATACCCTATTACGCCGAACTCTATATCTATGAAAGCGCACTGGAGGTTTCCCTTTCTTCATACCTGAACCTTGGCAGTACAATCCGAATGTACAACGGTTCTGAAAATACCGAACACGGTACTTTAGCGATATTACTGGAAGGCGAAAACGGTTATTTGCATGAATGGACGAGCAAACATACCGAAGAAGAAGGTTTAGCACCTTGGGATGATCTTCTCCTGACCTCTACTATGTACCTTCCTATTCCCGACAATCTGCCTGATGGAACATACCACGTTTATGCAGCATTCCGCAGAGACGGGGAAACGGAATGGATAAGACCCCGTTATGATACCGATAAAATAAATGAATGCGTACTGACAAAGCATGGTAACGAATATACAGCAGAAGGAATAACGGCATATATCGGATTAGAAAAAGATCCTACGGTAACATCATTGCAACAACAAGTCTTGTCTCCTGAAAAAACATTCGACGGCAAAGTATATGTATATGACTTCTATGGTCGATGTATATATACGACAGATGCCTCATCTTTCAAAAAGAAAGATATTCCGGGAAATGGTTTTTTCCTGATAAAACGGGGATCACAAACAGAAAAAATATGGAAGGATAACTAAAAGTATCAGAGAATTTTCAAATCCGAATAAAATCTGTCATTTACCTCTATCTTATAAAAACCACACCCTGATTGATAACCAATCAGGGTGTGGTTTTTATAATAAACATTCACACAAAAGCGAATTATTCAAAAAACTTATTTCTCCTTTACTACCGTCTTTTTCGTTGTAGATTTAGTTTTACTTTCTCCGGCTACAGCTTTTTCTGCTTTCACCCGAGCAATCTTTTCCGCCTTTGCAGACTTTAATTCTTTACGCAATAACTCTATCTCGGACGCCTGATTACGAATAGTAGTAATCAGAGAGTTCAACTCTTCATTTTCGATCGAATCAGGATATTGAGCTTTTACCCGCACAATAAAATCGCTCAAAACATTCATATAGTTGGTAAACGCTTCATAAGGCGAATCATAAGGGCTATAATGACTATGTACCGCACCATCGGAAAAATGCTTAGTACACATATAATAAAAATGGTCGCTCGCCTGTAAATAATTCCAATCTTGTTTTAAACGACGGTCATTGCACAGCCGCACCCGTTCAGCCATAGAATACAGCTTCTCGAAAGCTTCGTTCTGAAGCAAATTACCTAACCAAGCACTGGTATCCCGTTCCTCATCAGCCCAAGATATGGGATAAGTAACAGATAAAGAATCTACCGGTTTCAACTTAGAAATAATCTCAGTAGGAGTAGAAAATGAGATACCTTTCTCTTCGGCAAAACGGGGAAGAGCCTTCATAAACTCAAAAATACCGGTTTCCCGAGGTTGCAGTTCTCCTAATGTTTCATAATTCATAAACAGATTTATAATCTGTTCTGTTTCAGGAAGAGCTGTAATCCAGTTTATAAACTTATCGGCAGTCAACGGATATTCATTCCACTCATAGTTCGAAAATCGGAAAGAAATATCATCGCTCAATTTAGAATTTTTAAGAAGCAGCTTCAGTTTCGGGGCAGCAGCCGAACTGTACAAATAATTCGGGCTTTTCCATCCTAAAATATGCTTAGCTCCCTCCGTAATACACCCTTTAAATCCCATGGATGCAACCATCCCGGCTATTTCATCGGAATAGATCAACTCAGTATTGCGAAATACTTTAGGCCGTTGCCCGAACAACATTTCGATTTTATCATCGTGCATTTTGACCTGATCGACAAATTCTTCCGGATCTTTAAGAGAAGCCAAAGAGTGTGCATACGTTTCGGAAAGGAACTCTACGCATCCTGTCTTTGCCAAGTCCCTCATACTATCGATAAATTCCGGTACATAAATCTCGAACTGTTCCAATGCAACTCCCGAAATCGAAAACGCGACTTTAAATTTCCCGTTCGAGTTCTTGATCATCTCCAGTAAAGTATAGTTTGCAGGAATATAAGAACGGTGAGCTATACGGCTCATTATTTCTTCATTATTAAAATCGTCATAGTAATAATGATCGTTGCCTATATCAAAGAAACGATAACGTTTCAGACGGAACGGCTGATGAATTTGAAAATAAAAACAGATGGTTTTCATATCATGTTATTTTTTATTTCTGATTAATTAAAACATAAGGCCTATCTATCGGTAAATTACTTTATTATAAATGTCAATTACTTTTTGACCGGCATACACCCATTTGATCTCATCGACCTCTTTTTTCCCTTCAATCTTTAATTGCTGGTACATTGCAGGATAGGTAATTATCGAGTAAATAGCATCTGCCATCGCATCAACATCCCAATAATCGGTCTTTATTGCATTCGTCAAAATTTCCGCACATCCCGATTGTTTCGAGATAATAGAGGGAACTCCCACCTGCATGGCTTCAAGAGGAGATATCCCGAACGGTTCAGAGACAGAAGGCATTACATAAACATCGCTCGCTTTCAACATTTCATAAACCTGCTTTCCTTTAAGGAAACCTGTAAAATGAAAATGATCCGAAATATTGCGTTGAGCGGCGAGGCGTATCATCTTATTCATCATATCCCCGCTTCCCGCCATAACGAAACGTACATTATTATTTTTCCGCAATACCTGAGCCGCAGCCTCTACAAAATATTCAGGACCTTTCTGCATCGTAATGCGCCCTAAGAACGTTACGACTTTTTCTTTTGTATTGCGAGGTATATTAATAGCCTTGATTTCCTCACTCAACGGCTCGACGGCATTATGAACGGTTGTTACCTTGGCCGGATCGATATTATATTTTTCAATAACCGTCTTACGTGTCAAATTACTTACGGTGATAATATGATCTGCCTGATTCATACCATCCTTTTCTATGGCATAGACCGTAGGATTTACATTTCCCCGACTCCGATCGAAATCTGTCGCATGTACATGTATTACCAATGGCTTTCCGGTCACTTGTTTGGCATGAATCCCTGCCGGATAAGTAAGCCAGTCATGAGAATGAATCACATCGCAAGGATAGGTTCTGGCAATCACTCCGGCAACAATAGAATAATTATTGATTTCTTCCAACAGGTTATCAGGATATCGACCCGAAAACTCTATACATCCCAAATCATTAAGATGCATATAATTGAAATCTGCATAAATATGATCCCTCAGATTAAAGTATTCTTGAGGATCCATATATCGTCCTAACCGATCTCGTATTTGTTCCCAAGAAACATCACGCCAAGCAATCGGTGTATTACATGCTCCTACAATATGGGCAAAACTTTTATCTTCATCTCCCCACGGCTTGGGTATAACAAACGTAATATCCATATTTCCGCATTCAGACATACCTTTGGTAAGTCCATAGCTGGCAGTTCCCAAGCCTCCGAGAATATGCGGTGGAAATTCCCACCCGAACATGAGTGCTTTCATACAACTTCGGTTTTAAAAATGGTTGTATTTTTTTAATAAACTCAATACTCTCAATATCTCTCCTACATTCACCGCAAAACTGATAGCTCCACGTCCCATGTAAGGAGGATTTCCGTCAAATAACTCGGAAATTGTTCCGATACAATTATTAGACATCTCCTCTTCATAGCCGATCAACATCCGTTCCAAAAATGAAACTCCGCTCAACCCGAATATCTTGAGATACGCCTCTGCATAAGCTCCCATCAACCATGGTCGGGCCGGACCTTGATAATAAGCATTCTCCCGTTCTGCTTCATTCCCCAAATAAGTAGGAGAATATCCATGACTTTTAGGGCTTAATGTACGGATACCTTTCGGAGTCAACAGTTCTCGGGTAACTACATCCAACGCTTTTTTCCGTTCTTTTTTATCTAATGGAGAGTAATCGAGCGAAAGAGCGAACAGCATGTTGGGACGAACACTCCAATCTGCAAAATTTCCATCGACATAATCGAACAAATACCCATAATCATTTAAAAACATATCTTTAAATGACAAAGCAAGTTTATCACCCAAAGCATTCAACCGATCCACAATAACCCTCTGTTCCGGCTTATCCGCAATCAATGAGGCTGAAAAACGTAGTATATTATACCACAATGCATTAAATTCAACTAAATAACCACTACGCGGTATAATAGGTTTTCCATAGGCTACCGCATCCATCCATGAAATAGGAACGTCATGTCCATTACTGTATAATAATCCGTTTTCATGCAAAAAAAGATTCGGATGCTTGTTTTTGATTATATAATCGACAATTTCGGTAATTAAAGTTCCGTATTTTGCCGTACAATGTTCAAGAGATGTTTCCTTGGCATATTGTTGCAATGACCATACTGCCCATAAAAGAATATCGGGATAGTCTATTCCTTGAATTACTTCACTCCGAACACCTTTCTCCATAAAGGCTTTTAACGCCCGCATCGCAGTATGCATGATAGAGTCGAATGTTTCTACATCCCCTACAGCCAATGTACATCCGGGAAGAGCGATAAAAAGATCTCTGGCCCGAACACCAAACCAAGGATAACCCGCCAACAGATAATTATCTTTCTGTTTTTTCAGATAAAATTGTTGTGCAGAATTTTTCAGGCAATTAAAGAAACTGTTACGATAAGTCCGTAACTTCATTTCCTTATTATACATCATGCTCAAAGATCGAGGTTTTATCTCTCCTACTCCGGCGGAAAATATAATACTTTCGCCTTTCTTTATAGGTAATTCAAAATATCCGGGAACATACAGATCTTCTTTATAGTCATATCCTCGTTCCTGATCTTTAACATATTCAATGCCCTTATTCCAATATGGATCACTGACGAAACTAACCTCTTTATTGAACTGTAAATACAATGCCGGATACCCTTCATAAAGACAAAAGCTAACACCATTCAAAGCCTGTTCATAATGACGGTTGATCCTGTCGTTTTCAATACAAAGAGCATTCGCATTTCTAAAAGCAAGAAAAGGACGGAACTGTAACGTCGTTTCAGAATGGGCATCTAACAATGTGTATTTAATCAAAATCCGGTTTTCATGCGAAATAAAAACTTTTTCCTTACTTAAAATTACACCCCCCACCCGATATACAGTTTTGGGAACTGATTCACAATCGAACTCACGGATATATTTATGTCCGTTAGGGCTGAAACAATCTCCCTGATATTTATGTAAACCTAAATTAAAAGGAGCACCGTGTTGTATCACGGTTTCATCGAATGATGATAAAAGAACATGAGAGTCATTATCCATCTCCGGAATAGGAATTACCAATAATCCGTGTTGTTTTCGAGTGTTACAATCAACAATCGTCGTACAATGATAAGCTCCCGATTTGTTTGTACGTAACATCTCTTTAGGAAGAGACTGTTCTAAGTTAATCATCAAACTTTTGTCAAACTTCAGATAACTCATATTTATTGTTAATTAAAAAAATCGGTTAACGGTCAAATCTTGTGCTTTAATACTTGATATTAGTTTTCACGAATATAAAAATTGTTATCAGAAAAGCCAAACATTTAATCAATTTATTTAGTAAAAAGACGTCTTTCTCAATAAAAATTTTCAACTTAAAAAAGAAAAAGAAATTTTCGTTGTCATTTTCTTTTTTTATTTTTATCTTTAAACAAATTTGTATTTTAAATGTGATCTATACCCGGGCTATAGCTAAAAAGCAAGATTGCAAAGTAATCACTATCATCAGCCATATTCTTTGAGAATGATCTGCATTCATATTCAGAAAAGCATACTGTAAAGCTCCATGATTGCACGCAGAAATACAATCTCCACAGTAAGAACAATTTATTCCCGGTTTGCCGGTTTTTATTTGCGCTTTCGATAATGCCCCATAACGACATCTACAGATACAAGCCCCACACAAAGTGCAAGCTTCTTTATTTATCTTGAAACGAAAAGGAGAAATATATTTTCCTAAAGATACCAAAGCACCGACCGGACAATAGCCAGAACAGTGCACCATCATATGTCTTTTATAGGAGAGGATCATAACAAAAAAACCTGTAATACCGAATAAAACAACTATTCCGGATATCGCCACATACGATAATCCGCTCCATTTGGCAACCAAAGCCACAATAACAGTCAATACCAATATAGTATATCGTGCCGGCAGAAGAAATTTATAAGGTTTTGGGGGTAATGATAAATGTCCTGCAGCCATATTATCTAATGCACCGAAATAACAAAGATGACTGCACCATGCCGGTCCTGACAACAAGATAGTAAAAATAAGTAAAAGAGGCATAAACCCAAATTCCCAACGATAAACAGCCCCTCCGATTATCATCATCGGGATAGGAAAATGCAACTCTCCGGACAAAAGAAATATAGAGTCGCACATAATCCCCAACAAAAGTTGCCCGAAAAAGGAAAAAGAGAATATCAGCCAACTATATCTCCTCCAACGAGCTCTCAAACGAATATCCTGCATTTTCCAACATAACAAAAAAGCATAAGCCGCAGCCAATACTACTTGTAGCCAACATCCGCCCCTAAAAAACCTTTCACCTAAAAATAGACCTGGAACTTTTACTGCGACAACCGATAACAAGAATAGAGTCGATAATGCAGGAACAAATGCTGTAAATAACCGTATATGAGAAAAAGATACGGTCATGAGTTATAAAAGAGTGGATAATAGTTTGGTGAGATTGTCGATAAACATTCTTACAGAAATAGCCAGTAGAATAATCCCAAAGAATTTTCGAAGTACATAAACGCCTCCCTTACCCAACAGCTTCTCGATAATATTGACTCGCTTTATTACAATATAAATTATTAAAATATTAAGGACCAATGCTATTATTATATCAAGCAAGCTATACAACGCCCGCAAAGAAAGCAATGTCGTAAAAGAACCTGCCCCGGCAATCAACGGAAAAACAATCGGAACTATTGTCGCAGAACCAGCAGGCCCGTCCATCTTAAAAATCTCCACGCCAAAAATCATCTCTATAGCCATTACGAAAATCACTAACGAACCGGCAATGGCAAAGGAAGATATATCTACATGAAAAAGTTGTAACATCATGTTTCCCATAAAAAGAAAAACAATAAAAGAAAATAAAGAATAAAATGCAGCCTTGCCTGCATTAATTTCATTTCCTTTTTCTTTTAAATCGATAATAATAGGAACCAGCCCCGTTATATCAATCACAGCAAATAAAACGACAAAGGCACTGATTATCTCCTGAATGTCAAAATGCAATAGATTATCCATAGGTTTAAGTTTTTACAGGAGCAAAGTTAACAAAAAAAAAATAAATCAATAGTTTCTAAACAATTGTATCGATTTTATGTTTACAAATTGAAGGTTAGATTTTTATTTATACTTTTGAATAAACAAAATATGGATTCGATGGACAGCATGTATGACGTTTTGCTGCAACTCCCGTTATTTCAGGGAGTCAGCAGAGCAAAAATTTCAGAGCTTATCGAGAAAACAAAATTTCATTTTCTCAAATATAAATCGGGAGAACAAATCGTATCAAAGGGAGAAGAGTGTACACACTTGAAATTCCTGATATCCGGATGCGTACGTTCAGAAATGGTCAACAAAAGCGGAAAGATTCGTGTTTCGGAAGTTCTTTGCGCTCCGAACGTATTGTCTCCCAATCACCTATTCGGCAGGAATACAAATTATCCATCCGATCTCTATGCTGTAGAAGAGACAGGGATCATGCAAATCGACAAGCAAACATTTATCCGCATCATGCAGGATGAATCGATTATCCTTATAAACCTGTTAAACATCATATCGAGACGTTCCCAGAAAAGTGTCGAAACATTTCTCGCACTTTCTTCCGGAAATGTAAAAGAACGCTTGGCATTTTGGGTACTCTGCTTTACACAGCGCAAGTCTATAGACGTAAGGGTAATATGCAAACAAAAAGATTTGTACACATTTTTCGGAGTACAACGTTCTGTTTTTATGAATGCACTAAATGAATTGAAAGAAGATGGCATCATCGATTACTCGACCCGAGAAATTATCATTCTCGACCGAGAAAAACTTAAAGCTATTCTTGCAGCAGATGATGAAGATTAAAAACTTACCTAATTAATAAAAAACCGGAATTAATTCATTTCATTCCGGTTTTTATGTTTATTTACTGTACAAAAAATAAAAAAGGTATTGCCCGTTTTTCAAAAAGCAATACCTTTTTATCTATTCAAAGAAAATATATAAAAAGCTAAAGTCAGTCGTCACTCCGCGATCCTAAAAACAAGAGAATATAATATACCAATGTAGCCAATGAACTAAGAGCCGCCACTACATATGTATATGCCGCCCATTTAAGAGCATCCTTGGCTTTATCATGTGTACTTACATTTGTTATTCCTGCTCTGTCAAGCCAAGCCAAAGCTCTTGCACTCGCATTTATTTCTACCGGAAGCGTCACAAAACTGAACAATGTAGTCAATGCGAACAAGATAATCCCGAAAAGCATAAGCTGCGGAAAACTCTGCAACAATATAATACCCGCCAACAGCACCCATTGTACCCAATGCGACGCAAAACTCACAATAGGAACTAATTTGGATCTCATATTCAAAAACGCATAAGCAGTAGCATGTTGCACGGCATGTCCGCACTCATGAGCCGCTACTGCCGCAGCAGCAACACTATTACCATGATAAACCTCATGGCTTAAATTTACCGTATGATTCTCCGGATTATAGTGATCTGTCAATTTCCCGTCAACAGAAGTAACGGTAACATTATAAATACCGTTATCATGCAACATCTTTTCGGCTATATCTTTTCCTGTCAGACCATTCGGGATAGGGACTTTAGAATAGTTTTCGAATTTGTTTTGCAATGTCTTTTGCACTCCGAAACTAATCAAAGCAAAGACAATGAAAATAACATAAATCATAAATTTCTCTTTTATTGTTTGAGACAAATATACTACAAAAAGAGGATTTCAAATGTTAAACAAAACGGGAGGTATAAATAAATAGAGTTAAAACGATTTATACTCGAACAACAAAATCTTTTTTATCTTTTTCAAAAACAAAAACAAACAGCAATAGATATTTTCCCACGAATAAGAATAAAGATTTATATATTTGTAAATAAGATTATAAACAGATAATTATGAAAGAACGCATCAAATCATTTTCCCGACAAATATCCGGCACTATAAAAAACAATCCGGCAGAGATAACAATCTCGATTCTCTGTTTTGTATCTGCATCTCTCATTCGGGAAAATGTAATTACGACAAACAAATTGTATCCTTTTGTTTTTCCTCTGTTCTTTGTCCTTTCTTATCTTTTAAATAAATGGTTTTCACAAGGGACATGGAGAATCTTATATTATATCTCGCCATTATTGGTATTTCCTTTTTTCTGTATAGATGTTTCTGATTGGGTTTTCTCCATAGAATATTCCGTTGCACTTATCATCGCAATTCTTATGCTCCTCATTCGAAACTGGATTTCCGACAATAAATCTTTTACGTTCCAGGCAACTTGCTATTTTACCCATCTGCTTCAAGCGGCTCTTTTGAGTGGATGCGCATACTTCTTATTAATCGGCATTTATTACTCCGTCACTTACATCTTCAATATATTTCCCCAAAGTGAGTATAACGTTTCTTCCTATTTATCTATGATATGTTTCATTATAGGAATGCCCTGCTTATTTTTAACATTCAATAACCGACAAGAAACCTTATCGACTCAAGAAAAAAAATCTGCTCTGGAAATACTTGCAAACTATATATTATCTCCTGCGATACTCATATACACGATCATACTATACATATATTTTACGACTATTTTCTTTTCGTGGAGCTTACCTAAAGGAGGAATTGCATATATGGTATTCGCTTTTACGCTAATTACGGTATTGGCAAAGGCCCTGCAACCATTTTTACACAAACAAATATACAACTGGTATTACAGACATTACAGTCTGATCTCTATCCCAGCCCAGCTCATGTTTTGGATAGGAGTACTATGTCGGGTTCAGCAATACGGATTTACGACAGCACGAGTTTATCTGGTTATCTGTGGATCTATTATGTCGATAACACTACTTTTATTTTTATCGAGCAAAACCGGCCGGTACTTATACGTTACAGCTCTGTCTATCATACTACTCGCAAGTTTCACTTATATTCCGGGAATAACAGCTAAAAACATCGGTATAGAATCCCAACAGAAGAGAGTAAGTGTTTTATCTCGGAATTTAGACCTTTTAGGAGAAAATGGAAAATTAAAAAATATATCGGAAACAAATAGCGACAGTCTGCTGTACGACCCGCAATACACACAACTATACGAAGCTTTTTTATACATACAACACGAAAAAGGAAAAGATTTCGTACAGAAAAAATACGGTACGAATTTACTTCCTGAACCACAAGAAAGATATAAGGACTCTGCCTATGATTTCGTTTCATTGCCTCTACTCGATGGAAAAACAAAAAAAATAGATATCAGTATGTATCGATCACTGTACCCGATAAATCTAAGTGACAGTTGCGAAGATATCAGCGTCGATACTTCCGGGAAAAAATTACTGATCAAAGACAAAAATGACGTTTTACTAAATATCAGTTTCGAGGAATTGCAAACATCGTTACTTCAAAAATCAGGACTTACAAAAAATTCCACAAAAAAGAGATTCTTACAGCAAGAAAATATACTCACAAATTACGAAACTGATTCTTTATACATATCTTTCGGACGAATAATATTCGATATGAAAACTGATCTGACAATAAGCGACCTGCAAATAGATTATATTCTCCGAAAATAGAATATAACCACCTTAAAAGCCTGTCTAAACTTTTTTCGGATAACATTTGAGAGAAATCCACATGAATAGTAAGTTTCCCTCTTAAAAGGAAACTGTACCAATAACCGACAACATCGTTACAAAGTGGAAGAAATTCCTCAAAAAATTTATTGCTCGAAAACAAAATAATTACAATATTCTCTCCAAAACCCATTCATTTATCAAAAACGAACATAAAACATTCATTTAAATATCAATTTGTCATAATAATATTTATCAATAAAACAATATGAGTATATTATTGGCATATCATTATACATCTTATTATTTTTGAAGTGTTCTATGGTTAATACAGGAAGCGTCATCCGGGAATATCAAATACAATGTAAAAGATATAACATACATCCCCCATATATCTTTCACTTGTCAAGATACCGGATCTCGCTTATTTTCCCTACAAAAGGCCATATAATTAACATCATAGGAGGTCAATGATAACCTCCGCATAGAGGCGTCTATGCCTCAAAATCCTTTCTGCATAAAAAACGCTTCCGATAAGAGATTACCGGAAGCGTTTATTTTATAAAGTATTATTTTCAGTATCAAAAGCCGAATAGCCCATGGCTATACTCAAATATTTGATCATATATTCCGCTGATCAAACCGATCACAACAATACCCAATACGCAAAGTGATATACTCAAACGAGAAGCATTATCGGAACGGAAATTCTCAACTATACATTCATCTTGTTTGATAAACATGGCCTTAACCACCAATAAATAATAGTATAATGAAATAACCGTATTAATAAGAGCAATCAATACAAGAATATAAAAACCTTGTTCTGCTGCGGCATAAAAGATAAAGAACTTGCTGAAAAAACCGGCAAAAGGAGGAATACCAGCTAATGAGAACATAGCCAGCATCATCGCAATACTTAGTTTAGGATTAGTCTTATAAAGACCATTATAATCATCCATATTTACTTTTCCCGTCCGATTTTCAATAACCGATATCACTCCGAAAGCAGCAAGATTGGAGAAGATATAGACCAATACATAATAACTCAGCGATGTTAAGCCTAAACCTGTATTCGATATAACGCCCAACATAATATAACCGGCTTGCGAAATAGAAGAAAAAGCAAGAAATCTTTTCAGATTTTGTTGACGAATCGCAAACAAGTTACCTATTGTAATCGTGAGAATAATCAATGCATATAAAATACCCTGCCAAATACATTCGACAGAACCAAATACTTTATACAATATCATCATAAAGGTAAAAGCTGCAGCTCCCTTAGAGATAACAGACAGATAAGCAGTTACCGAAGTCGGCGCTCCTTGATAAACATCTGCCGTCCATAAATGGAAAGGAACTAAAGACAGCTTGAATCCCAATCCGGCAATAAAAAAGACTAACCCTACGATGAGCAAAGGCGACACACCGAGCATATAACTCAAATCATCAAAATAAAGAGTCCCCCCTATTCCATACAAATAAGAAATACCCAATAGCATCAAAGCGGATGAAAATACGGCAATAAATACATATTTAGCGGCGGCTTCATGAGAATCATGTTTGTATTTTTCCATAGCGACCAAAGCAGTGATAGGCAAAGAAGCTGTTTCGAGTCCGAGAAAAAACAATAAAAAGTTTCCCGAAGAAGTCATTAAATACATACCCAAAAGCGTAATAAGCGTCAACACATAATATTCTCCGCGACGAATTATCACATCTTCGTTTTTAATCCAAGACGAAGCCTGTATCAAAACGAGTAATGTTCCGATATTGAGTATGGTCTTAATTACCGATGTAGCCGGTCCCGACTGATACATGCCACCGAAAAGAGACACTTGTTCTCCCGGAACAATCGTAAATATTGTATGCGCTAATAATAAAACACAAGCTGTCGCAGAAAAGCATTTCAAGCTTTTAACCGACCCGAATGTATCATATAAAAACAGGAGTACGATAACTACCAATAATGATAGCTCATCCCGCATTCCTAAAAAATTTGAATAATCCATACTCTTTCTATTAGATATATTGTAAAATGCGTTGACTAATTACTTCCATACTATTGCTGATCATATTAGATACCCAAGAAGGAGCGATACCTAAAGCAGCAACCGAAACGATCAAAGATATTGCCGAAAGCCGTTCGAACCAAGTTGCATCGGTAAGAGACAAATGATGTTCATTCTCGACTTTACCATAAAGCAGTTTTCCTACTACTCGAAGGATATATACAGCCGTAATTACAATGGAGGTACAAGCAATGATAGTAAAGGCTCTATGGAAAGTATCCGTCCATTGGAAAGCTCCGACAAATACTGTCATTTCTGCAACAAAACCACTTAATCCCGGAAGTCCTAAAGAAGCAAAACCGGCAATTACATAACAAGTCGAAAGGAATGGCATAATTTTCATAAGACCGCCCATCTCCCGAATATCCCGAGTATGCGTACGACCGTAAATCATACCGATCAACGCAAAGAAAAGGGCCGTCATCAAACCATGAGACAACATTTGCAATACAGCTCCGGTCATAGCTGTAGTATTCCACATTAGCAATGCAAACAGCACCAAACCGCAGTGACTTACAGAAGAATATGCATTGATATATTTCAAGTCTTTTTGTACACAAGCACTAAATGCTCCGTAAACAACACTGATACCGGTTAATATCAAAAATATCCAAGAAAGTTCTTGTGTTGCCTGAGGCATCAAGTACATCGCTACCCTAAAACAGCCGTATCCTCCAAGCTTCATCAACACACCGGCATGCAACATAGAAACCGCCGTCGGAGCAGAAGCATGACCATCAGGAGACCATGTATGGAACGGAAACATCGCTCCTAACACTCCAAAACCGATAAATGTCAAAGGGAAGAAAAGATACTGGGCACTCATCGGAATCGCATTATTTTTTGCAATTTCCAATATATTCATAGTCAAATGTCCATCGGCTGAGGAATGAAAATAAATACCCAATATACCGACAAGCAATAACGCAGATCCTCCCATAAGCATCAAGGTCAGCTTCATTGCCGCATAATTCTTATTACCGCTTCCCCAAACTCCGATCAATAGGTACATCGGAATCAAAGCGATCTCATAGAACATGAACATCGTAAACAAGTTAATAGAAATGAAGAACCCGAATACTCCGATCGATAACAGTATAAGCCAAAGGAAAAATTCTTTTGGTAGAGGATCTATTTTCCAAGAAGCAAAGACCCCTGCAAAAACAATAATTGCAGAAAGCAAAATCATCGCCACCGAAACACCATCGACACCCACCGCATAATGGATATTCAGAGGCGCATACCAGACGGTATCGGCAAGAAACAGCATCTCCGCTGTATTTCCGGCAGAACGCTCACACAAATAGAGCGCAACTAAACCTATTGCTAATAATAATTGAATGGCTGAACCGGTTACGGCTACCAATCGTATCTGTTTCATCTCTTTCGACAAGGCCAACCCGACCATCATCAAAAGAGGAATAAGCACAAATAAAGATAAAAAATTCATAGTAATTCTTTTTATAAATATCTTTCAACCATTCTTTACAAGCATATAACAGCTATAATGGCAATGATCATAGCACCTAAAATAAATACCAACGCATAAGATTGCAAACGTCCCGACTGTAACCCGCGAATATGATAGGATGTTGTCTGTGTTATCCATGCCAACATATTCATACTTCCATCAATAACATGACGGTCGAACCAAGCAATCGGAGAACAAATACCATTGAAAATAATCTTATGGGTAATAAACTGGTAAACCTCATCAATATAGAAACGATGATATGCCCATTTATATAAACCGCTCATCGAAGCCGCCATACGCGCTGGTTTATCATTCGGATTCTTATATAACCAAGTTGCCAATACTATTCCGATAATGGCGATAATGACACTGGTCACGGCAACCGACATTTCGATATGAATATGATACGGAAGACCGTCACTTGTCACAAACTCTCCGAAAGGAATAAATCCTGCGACACATGTCACCAATGCTAAAAATACCAAAGGTATATACATCACTTTCGGTGCTTCATGAGGCGTGTGCTCATGTTCAGCTTCTTTTCCCCAGAAAATATTATAATATAAACGGAACATATAAAATGCGGTAAGACCGGCAACCACAGCCATCCATACTCCCCAGAAAGTGCTCTTTTCGAACACAGCCGCCAAGATCTCGTCTTTACTGAAGAATCCAGAGAACGGAGGAATTCCGGCAATAGCCAAACATGCGATTAGGAAAGTTATATGAGTTATCGGCATATATTTACGAAGTCCGCCCATATGAGACATTTCATTCGAATGAACGGCATGTATAATAGCTCCTGCTCCCAAGAAAAGTAAAGCCTTAAACATGGCATGAGTAAACAAATGGAACATTGATGCCATATAACCTAAACCGGCCGCCTCACTGGCAACACCTAAAGAAACCATCATAAATGCGATCTGAGAAATGGTAGAAAACGCCAAAACCCGTTTTATGTCGGTCTGTACACATGCTACGACAGCAGCATATAATGCAGTAAATGCCCCGATATAGGTTATCAGATCAAGAACTTCAGGTGTCATACAATAAACCGGAAATAACCGGGCAACCAGATAAACTCCGGCAACAACCATCGTTGCGGCATGGATCAATGCAGAAACCGGAGTCGGACCTTCCATTGCATCAGGTAACCATATATGCAAAGGAAACATTGCTGATTTTCCGGCACCACCCATAAAGATAAGAGCCATTGCCCAAGATGCTATCGAGAAACCGAGGAATGTTTTACCTCCCGTAGAAGAAAGAATAGAGACACTGCCATCGGTCAAAGTTTTAAAATCAAATGTTTCGGTATAGAACGAAAGGATCAAAATACCAACCAAGAATCCGAGATCCGCAAATCGAGTTACGATAAATGCTTTCTTAGATGCAGAAACCGCTGACGCTTTTGTATAATAGAATCCGATCAGCAAGTAAGAAGAAGCACCCACCAACTCCCAGAAAATATACATTTGAAAAATATTGGTCGCCACAACCAGACCTAACATCGAAAAGCTGAATAGCGACAAGAACGCAAAATAGCGTTGAAACCCAACCTCTCCATGCATATAGCCGATACTGTATAAATGTACCATAAGAGATACTGTGGTTATCACGACCAACATCATTACAGAAATAGGATCAAGCAATATTCCCAAACTGATATGCAAATGTTCTGTAAAATGCAACCACTCGATATTGAAAGGTATCAATGTCTGATACACTCCGTCCACACGTGGTAAAGTAAAATACTGAAAAGCGACCGTATAAGCCAATGCCGTCACGATAAATAATCCGGTAGTTCCCAATAAACCGGCAGTACGGTGCGACATCTTATGCCCGCAAAGCCCTAATAACAGGAACATAAAGAGCGGTAACAAAAGTATAATCAATGAATATTCCATAATTCGTTGTTTAAAGCAATGATCAATATTTCATCTTATCCAGATTACCCACCTGAATATTCCGAATATTACGGTAAATATTTATAATAATCGCAATTGCTATTGCAGTCTCAGCAGCAGCAATTCCCACGGCAAAAAGGGTAAAGAAAAATCCTTCTAACTGCTGAGGGAAAAGGTATCGGTTAAACACCACAAAATTTATATCTACCGAGTTGAGCATCAGCTCCAGCGAAATAAGTATTGCCAGCATATTTCTACGGGTAATAAAACCGTAAACTCCGGCAAAAAACATGACGGTACTCACCATCAGATAACCAATCATAGGGATTTCCATACATTTTATCTTTTTCGGGCAATCATAATGCCGCCGATTATACAAGCTAATAATAACACACTGATTACCTCAAAAGGTAATATATACTGGTACTTTTCCATCCCCATAAGAGCATGTCCGACTGTTTTCATGTCCAGCTCCGAAAAACTCTGAAAACTAGACGGTGTAAAAACTTGCGTAATCAATGCATAACCGCAAACCACTGCTCCGACGACAGATGCCAAAATTCCCCAAAATTTTTTCTTGCTGGTCAATTTCTCAGCCTTTTCTCCCAAACCGCTGGTCAATAAAATTGAGAAGACAAACAGAACGACAATCCCTCCTGCATAAATAGCAATTTGCACTGCACCGAGGAAGTGATAATCGAGCTGAAAATAGAGACCGGCAGTAGCAAACAACACAAAAAGAAGATATGTCGCTGCCCGTAAAATACGACGGGTAGTCACCGTAAGAACAGAAAATATGACAATAACCGCCGCAAGCAAATAAAAGATAACCTGATTCGCTATTTGTTCCATAATAAATTATTTGTTTTCTACAGTTGCTTCTGTAGTATGATTAAGTTGTTTTACCAATTTTTCACGGGTAAAGACAGCATGTTCAAAATCCGGAACAAACTCCAATGCATCGTGAGGACAAGTTATTACACATAATTGGCAGAAAGTACAACTACCCAAATCATACATATATTTATCTAACACTCGTTTCGTTTTTCCGTCTTCCGTTGTAATCTTAGAAGAAAGGACCTTGATAGTTCCATTCGGACAATTCATTTGACAGATACCGCAGGCAATACATTTGTTATGCCCGTTCTCATCCTCAATCAATGTCAATGTTCCCCTGAAACGATCAGCGATCTTTAAAGTCTTTCTGTTCTCAGGATATTGTTCGGTCACTTTCGGGGTTACAAATTCCTTTCCCGTTACTTTCATCCCGACCAATAAGCTCCACAAGCCTTTCCAGAAAGAAGTGATGTAATTTTTAAAACTTTCCATTTCTACGTTTTCGCAACTATATTTTTGAATCTTATTTTTCTTTTATTTGTGTGTTACTTATTCTGTATCTTTGACTGTTCCACCCAAAATATCAAGCAATTCGGTTGTGATTCCCTGCTGACGCAATTTATTATACTCAAGTTGTAAATCCTCTAACAGATTCTTGGCATTATCACTCGCCATTTGCATTGCCATAATACGAGCCCCCTGTTCCGAAGTCCGACTCTGATAACAAGCCTCTTGCAAAGTCGAACGCACAAAAAGCGGAAGTACAAGCTCAAATATCGTAGAACGGTCAGGTTCATAAATATAAGGCGTATTCCGGTGCGCTTTAGCATCAGACAAAAACTCTTCTGTACTTATCGGTAAAAGAAGACGTGTTTTCATCACCTGAGAAGCAACACTTTTATAATATGCATATACGACCTCTATCCGATCAAACTCGTGGGCAAGAAAAGCCTCCGTCAATTCATCGGAAAACCGTTTTAAGGTATCAGGAGTACTCTTAGAAGAAAGATACTCTACCGGACGTACCTGTATTCCCGGAGTTTTTGCAACTAAAGACTTGACTTTTTTCCCGATCGGATATACCGTTACCTCTATCGTGGAATCTGACGATTCTCGCAATATATCTATAGAATCGATAAGAGATTTGTAAAGTTGCACATTAAATGCTCCGCAAAGCCCTTCATCAGAACCGAAAATGACAAAAGCGACCCGTTGGACGGGACGTTGTTCGGTCAACGGCGATTGATAGTCACTATCGGCCCCCAGCAAATTATTAATCGTACTCTGTATCTGATCTCTAAACGGCACGACATGCTTCAAAGCAATTTCTGCTTTCCGCAACTTTGCCGAAGAAATCATCTTCATAGCACTGGTAATCTTTTGGGAAGACTGGACAGACCCGATTCTTCCCTTCAATTCGCGCATTGTTGACATAACTTCTAAGCCTTAAATCGGTTTGCGACATCAGCAGCAACATCCTGAAGAATTTTTTCCATTTCTTCAGTCAACTTACCTGCACGAAGTTCATCCAGAACTTCTGTCTTATATTTCGTTTTCAATATCTGCAAAAATACTTTTTCAAACTCCGCAACTTTATCCAGAGGAACATTCCGGAGTAATCCTTTCGTTCCGCAATAAATGACGGCAATTTCGTCTTCTACCCGCATCGGAGAATATTGAGGCTGAACAAGAATCATACTATTCTTACGTCCTTTATCTATCACCATTTCCGTAACAGGGTCAAGATCTCCCCCGAATTTAGAGAACGATTCCAACTCCCGATATTGAGCTTGGTCGATTTTCAACGTTCCAGCCACTTTCTTCATCGCTTTCACTTGAGCATTTCCTCCCACACGAGATACAGAAATACCTACATTGATAGCAGGTCTCATTCCTTGATTAAATAATCCTGTTTCAAGGAATATCTGTCCATCGGTAATCGAAATTACATTCGTAGGAATATAAGCAGAAACATCTCCGGCCTGAGTCTCGATAATAGGTAAAGCGGTCAGAGAACCTCCACCTTTTACCATCGGCTTAAGAACGGCAGGTAAATCATTCATTGTTTCTGCAACTTCATCATTCGCGATAATCTTTGCCGCACGTTCCAACAACCGAGAATGCAAATAAAAGATATCACCCGGATAAGCTTCACGACCCGAAGGACGACGCAAGATCAAAGATATTTCACGATAAGCGACTGCCTGTTTCGACAAATCGTCATAAACGACTAAAGCGTGGCGGCCGCTATCCCTAAAAAACTCTCCGATAGCCGCACCCGCAAACGGTGCATAATATCTCATCGAAGCCGAATCGGATGCATTGGCAGCAAGCACAATCGTATATTCCAACGCTCCATGTTCCCGCAACGTATTTACCAAAGTCGCAACAGAAGAAGCTTTTTGTCCGATAGCTACATAAATACAATATACCGGATCACCTGCAAGGTAATTATCCCGTTGATTCAAAATAGTATCTACCGCAATCGAAGTTTTTCCGGTTTGACGGTCACCGATAATCAGCTCCCGTTGACCACGTCCGATAGGCACCATAGAATCGACAGCTTTTATACCTGTCTGCAACGGCTGATTTACCGGCTGACGGAAAATTACGCCCGGAGCTTTACGGTCAAGAGGCAACAAAACAGTTTCTCCTTCAATGGGACCGGCTCCATCAATCGGCTCACCCAACGTATTAATCACACGTCCCAACAAACCTTCTCCTACAGGTATAGAAGCGATCTCGCCCGTACGACGCACCGTCATGTTCTCTTTCACCTTATCTGCAGCACCCATCAGGATCACCCCTACGTTGCTTTCTTCAAGGTTCATCGCCACTCCGCGTACCCCATTTTCAAACTCAATCAACTCGCTGGAACGAACATTATCCAACCCGAACACATGAGCGACACCATCGCCCACTTCAAGTACAGTACCAACTTCTTCAAAATCGATTTTAGTATCGACCTCTTCAAGTTGTTGTTTTAAAATATCGGATATTTCGTTTGGTTTTATCATAATTGCTTTTTGCTGTTTAGTAATTTTAAACGCAATAATTTAAGTTCCTTATTTACGGAAGCATCTAATTGCATAGAATCGACCCTCACGATAAATCCTCCGATAATGGAAGGATCTACTTCATGAATAAATTCGACCTCTTGTCCTGCTTTCTGCAGAATAAGCGACTTGATTTTATCGATTGCCTCTTCATTCAGCTCCATTGCCGTAATAATACGAACCTGGGCTATCTGTTTCAACTCCCGATAAAGTTCCTGATACATCAGGTAAATCGACCGAATATATGCTTCACGCCGGTTACGGATTACTAAACGAACAAAACGAAGGTAGTCTTCTCCCGGAGCCACACCGACGGCAGCAGCAAGGAGACTCTCCTTATCCTTTGCAGAGAGCACCGGATTCAACAATGCTTTCTGCAACTCAGGATGCGAGACAAAGTTCTCTTCAAACTTCTTTACCTCCTCATATATCTGGTCCGTAGTTCCGCGATCCTGTGCAAATTTAAGCAAGGCCTTAGCATACCTACGTGAAATCAGCCCCTCGTCCATGTTCTTTTAGTTTTTGTTCTCAATATCATTCAGTAGTTTGTCGATCATCTCAATCTGAGTCTTATCATTCGACAACTCTTTCCGCATCAATTTCTCAGCAATTTGTAAAGCAAATGCACTGACTTCGGTACGGAACTGCTGTTCTGACTCTTTACGAGCTTGCTCGATCGACAAGGCAGCAGCGTCCATCACTTTCTTGGCCTCTACGGAAGCCGCTTTTTTAGCCTCTTCAATAATCTGAGACTTCATCTGCGTCGCTTCTCGTATAATATCCATTTGCTGACGTTGAGCTTCTGCCAATAAGGACTGTGCGTTCTCGGTAGCCTTTTCTAATTGAGCTTTTGCATCTTGAGCATATTCGACTCCTTTGTCGATAAGATCAGCCCGATCATCAATACTCCGAATAATATAAGGCCATGCGTATTTTGCAAGTATGGCAAAAAGAACCACAAATACAAAAAACATCCAGAACACCAGCCCGAATTCGGGCTTAAACAGTTCCATAGCTTATTATAAAAATATCGCTAACAAACAAACAATAATAGCAAACAAAGCCACACCTTCAACCAAAGCGGCAATCACGATCATGTTCGCACGAATATCGTTAGATGATTCTGGTTGACGAGCGATAGACTCCATGGCAGAAGATCCGATCTTACCAATACCCAAACCTGCACCGATTGCTGCAATACCAGCACCTATACATGCTCCGATTTTTGCTAAACCTGCACCGGCAGCTGCTTGTAATAAAATCATTCCTAACATAACGTTTTAATTTTAAAGTTATACATTAATTCTTTTTCGTAATTATTGTTTTTCTTCACCTCGTACACGTGCCAAACTGATAAATATGGTAGATAACATGGTGAAAACATAAGCTTGAATAAAACAAATAAGGAAATGCAACAGATTCATGAAAAGGGAAAAAGCAACTGATAAAACCGTCGTTCCTCCCAAAACTGCAGTTCCCATAGTTCCGAATATAAAAATAAGAGAAATCAACACCAATACAATAAGATGTCCTCCCAACATATTAGCAAACAGACGAATCATCAATGCAACCGGTTTTGTAAACACCCCGAATATCTCGATAACGGGCATTAAAGGAACCGGACATTTCATCCACATCGGCACCTCCGGCCAAAACAGATCTTTCCAATAATGTTTTGTACCGAAAAGATTCACTGCTAAAAATGTACAAACTGCCAATACAAGAGTAATTGAAATATTTCCTGATAAGTTAGCACCTCCCGGGAATATAACAATCATACCCAAGATATTGATACAAAGTATAAAGAAAAAGAGTGTAAGCAGATAAGGAGCAAAACGTCGTGCATCTGGTCCTAAAATCGGCTTTATCACATCTTTATAAATCATATCTACAACAAACTCCAACGACCCTAACCAGCGACGTGGAGCTTTATAAGGATGTTTCTTATACCACCGAGCTAACGGAAAGAATAATAAAAACATCACTAAAGCAGTTATCATGAGCGCCATTACATTTTTTGTAATAGATATATCAAAAGGCCGATATTCTTTTCCTGTAGCATCAAGCCCTACGATTTTACCTTTATAATCCCCGTCTTGAGCGATAAAATATCCATCATAAGAATTTCCACCTTCCAGACGTTTAGAATTAAAAATAGACCACTCTCCTTTATAATCACGGACAATCACCGGCAATGCCATGCGACTATGAGAGAAAGGGATTTCCCATCCGTAATTATCAAGCAAATGCTCAAAGATCGCCTCTTTGGCATTGAACGGTTCTTCCTCTTCCGATGCAGATGCCACAAAAGGCATAAACAAGAAGAGCAATAATCCCATCCAATATATTAAAATATGCTTCATTTCTTTTTCTCTTTTGCAATAGACCTGCCAGACTCTGTTTCCCCTTAACGAAGGCAAACGGCGATCCGGTTATTATTTACATCTACAAATCCTCCGTCTATATCGACAGTCTTCAATTCTCCACCAGTCTCGTATTCAATAATCCCCGGCACTAATGTCGAAAGTAAAGACGCATGATCCTCCAATACTGTAAACGACCCCAGCTCCCCGGGAAAAGTAACCTTAGTCACCTCTCCCTGAAATACGATTCCTTCTGAAGAAATAATTTCAAGATTCATAGTATCACTTATTTATTTTCCTTAGCCTCTTTCATCATCTTTTCACCCTTAGCAATAGCTTCATCAATCGTACCGACATTCATGAAAGCTTGCTCAGGATACTTATCCATCTCCCCATTCAGAATCATTTTGAATCCTCGAATTGTCTCCTCTAAAGGAACCATCACTCCGGGAATACCGGTAAATTGTTCAGCGACATGGAAAGGCTGGGACAAAAATCTCTGTGCACGACGAGCACGATTTACTACCAGCTTATCGTCATCCGACAACTCATCCACACCCATAATGGCAATAATGTCTTGCAATTCATTATAATGTTGCAACAACTGTTTCACCGCCTGAGCAGTATTGTAATGATCTTCACCGATAATTAGCGGATCAAGAATACGAGAAGTAGATTCCAGAGGATCTACTGCCGGATAAATTCCCAATTCGGTAATCTTACGGCTCAACACGGTAGTAGCATCCAAGAAGCTGAATGTTGTTGCCGGAGCAGGGTCTGTCAAGTCATCTGCCGGCACATATATAGCCTGTACCGAGGTTATAGAACCTGTCTTCGTCGAAGTAATACGTTCCTGCAAAGCTCCCATCTCTGAAGCTAATGTCGGCTGATAACCTACGGCTGAAGGCATACGTCCCAACAATGCAGAAACTTCTGAGCCGGCTTGTGTAAAACGGAATATATTATCAATGAAGAAAAGTATTTCTTTTCCGCCTTCATTCGAATCGCGGAATTGCTCTGCAACAGTCAATCCAGACAAAGCGACACGCAAACGAGCTCCGGGAGGTTCATTCATCTGTCCGAAGACCAAAGAAGCCTGAGAACTGTTCAATTTCTCCATATCGACTTTAGACAAATCCCAGTTTCCTTTTTCCATCTCCGCCTTGAATTCGTCACCATAATTAATAACTCCCGATTCGATCATCTCACGAAGTAAATCGTTTCCTTCACGAGTACGTTCTCCGACACCGGCAAAAACAGAAAATCCATTATGACCCTTTGCTATATTATTGATCATTTCCATGATCAACACAGTTTTTCCGACACCTGCACCGCCAAACAATCCGATTTTACCTCCTTTCGAATAGGGTTCAAGCAAATCAATAACCTTTATTCCGGTATAAAGGAATTCTGTATTGATAGACAAATCCTCAAAAGCGGGAGCCGGACGATGAATCGGTTGTACGTCTTTATAATCAAGGTTCGGGAGATGATCAATCGTTTCTCCAATAACATTCATCAGACGACCTTTGATCTGAGAGCCTGTAGGCATAGCCAACGGACGTTGCAAGTCAATCACTTTCATGCCGCGTCTCAATCCGTCGGTAGTGTCCATAGCTACGCAGCGAACGGTGTTTTCTCCGATATGCTGTTCTACTTCCACAATAAGATCGGTAGAGTCTTCACGTTCGATTTTCAAAGCTGAATAAATAGGAGGCAACTCATTATCCTCCCCTTCGAACGCAACATCGACAACCGGACCGATAACCTGTGTTATATATCCAAATTTATCTCTCATAATTCATCTTTTTAACTGTTTATATATAGCGACAAACCGTTATTTAATCAAAAATGCAAGCCGAATACGACAACTAAAGTCATAACCAACAAATTAATCAGGCCTATCGGAACTAAATATTTCCATTCCAAATGGAGCAACTGATCAATACGCAAACGGGGGAATGTCCATTTAAACCACATGATAATAAACATCACTACCGCCGTTTTCCCAAAGAACCATATCACAGAAGGAATATAATCCATAACCTGGTTAAAGGCATCCCAACCGCCAATATGGAAAGGCATCCAACCGCCTAAAAACAATAAACTGGCAATACCGGAAACAATAAACATATTCAGATATTCGGCCAAATAATAAAAACCGAAATGAATACCTGAATATTCGGTATGGTAACCTGCCGTCAACTCCGATTCTGCTTCAGGCAAGTCAAACGGTCCACGATTTGTTTCGGCTGTTCCGGCAATCAGGTAAATAATAAAAGCCACCAACATGGGGATATGTCCTGTAAATAAAAACCACCCTCTATTTTGAGCTTCAATAATACCCGATGTCTGCATAGTACCGGCAAACACAACAACAGTCAACATTGAAAGACCGATAGACAACTCATAACTAATCATCTGAGCTCCGCTTCGCATAGCTCCGATCAATGTAAATTTATTATTACTAGACCAACCGGCCAATAAAATACCCAATACTCCGATCGAAGAGACTGCCATAATAAAGAATACACCGATATTAAAGTCTATAGCTATCAATCCTTTGCCAAACGGCATACAACCGAAAGCCAACATAGAAGAAAGAATTACTAAAAACGGTGCAAGATTAAATAGAAATCTATCTATATGTTTAATCTCTATCAACTCCTTGATAAGAATCTTGAGCATATCGGCAACGCTCTGGAATATTCCATAAGGACCTACCCGATTCGGACCTAAACGACATTGGAAGAATGCACATACTTTACGTTCGGCATAAATCAATACAAGAGCTATAACCGCGTAAAGTAAAAGCAAAACAACTCCTACCAGCACAAATTCAATAAGGAGAGCTCCCCACTCCGGCAACCATTGCCGCAACAGTGTATCTATCCAATGAGTAACTACTGAAAAATCGAACATGATATATTTCAATTATATAAGTTTATAAATTCGGTTTATCTGTCAATATCGGGTACAACATAATCTAACGATCCACCGATAGCAATCAAGTCGGCTATTTTAGACCCACGAGTCATGTGGTCAACAGCTCCAACCAGATTGAATCCCGGAGAATTAACTTTAAGACGATAAGGGAACTTATCACCTCGACTTTCAAGGTAAATGCCAAAAGCTCCACGAGCAGCTTCGACTTCTTTAAAGTAACGACCTTCCGGAACTTTAATAATCGGTTTTGTCTTAGCCAGATAATCACCTTCCGGAATATTATCTACCAATTGTTCCAATATATGTAAGGACTGTTCAATCTCTTTCATACGTACCATATAACGGGCATACGAATCTCCTTCATTATATAAAACTTCATCGAACTGCACCTTATCATAAGCAGCGTATGGAGATCTCTTCCGAACATCGCATGCCCATCCTGACCCTCGACCGGAAGGTCCTGTAACACCGTAATTAATAGCTTCTTCCCGACTCAAGAAACCAACTCCTTTCAGACGGTTCTGTGCTATCACATTTCCAGAAAAGACTTCATGATATTCTTTCAACCGAGCAGGCATTTCCTTTATAAAATCCTTAACCTTACGTTGAAAATCAGGATGAATATCTGCTATTACTCCTCCGATAACATTATAGTTCATCGTCATACGAGCACCACATGTATCCTCAAAAATATCCAAAATCTTCTCCCGTTCTCTAAACCCATAGAAAAATGCAGTCAATGCCCCTAAGTCCATACACATAGTTGCAAAGAAAAGCAAGTGAGAAGATAAACGCATCAATTCATCCATCATTGTACGAATATATATCGCACGCTGGGGTACTTCCAACTGCATAGCCTCCTCGATACACATGCAAAGAGCATGTCGATTGTTATGAGCCGAAAGATAGTCAAGACGGTCTGTTAAATGAAGAGTCTGCGGATAAGTCATACTCTCCCACATCTTCTCAATCCCTCGATGAATATATCCACAATGAACATCAATTTTTTTAATTGTCTCACCGTCCAACGCCGTTTGGAAACGCAATACACCATGCGTTGCCGGATGTTGCGGACCGATATTCACAATATAATCGTTATCTTGAAAAACTTTTCGCTTTTCTTCAATAATCCGCCCTTCTGCATCCTCCCGTAAAGAAACGGTATCTACACTGCATGATTCATTTTCTGTAGGGATAGGATTAATCTCCGGATTAGCATCATAATCCTTACGGAAAGGATAACCGACCCAGTCTTCACGCAAAAACAAATGCCGCATATCCGGATGATTTATAAAACGGATACCGAAAAAGTCATAAACCTCACGTTCATTTAATTCGGCATTTTTCCAAATATCAGATACCGTATATAAAAGAGGATTTTCCTTATCAGAGGTTTCTACTTTTAAAATTACCCAATGATTATATTTCGTAGAGTTCAGATAATACACTACACCAAGCGTCTCTCCCCAATCCATTCCGATCAGAGATACCAAATTGTCAAACTGCAGATCTTTATCATCATGCAAAAAGCGGCATAGAGCATTCATTTTATCGGCGGGAACCGAAACAGTAAGGTATTGACCTTCCTCAAAAATCGCCTCAGGTAAAAAAGCGCCTATTTTTTCTTGTATATTTCCCATGAATCGAATTCAATTATCATTATTCTTCATCAAAATCTTTCGGTTTCTTTTCCTGACGGTTCACCCCTCCGAAGAATTTTTCCACTTTCAATTTCCGTTGCAACTGCATCATTCCATATAACAAAGCCTCAGGACGAGGTGGACAACCGGGGATATAAACATCAACCGGGAGAATCTCTTCAACCCCTTTTAAAACATGATACGAATTTTTAAAAGGACCTCCTGAAACGGCACAACCACCGACAGCAATTACGTATTTCGGCTCTGCCATCTGATCATACAATCGTTTCAATACAGGAGCCATCTTGTGAACAATAGTTCCGGCAACCATAATAAAATCGGCCTGACGAGGACTTGCACGAGCTACCTCGAAACCGAAACGGGCCATATCATAACGGGCTGCCCCGACCGACATAAATTCAATCCCGCAACAGCTGGTTGCAAACGTAAGAGGCCATAACGAATTGGATCGCCCCCAATTAATTGCTTCATCAAGGCTACCGACAACCACATTGACACCGCCTTCATGCAATTTTTTAACCAATTGTTCAATATACTCATTGTCTTTGAAGTCTTCATACTTCATCGATTTTATTTTCACTTCCATTCCAAAGCTCCTTTCCTCCAGGCATAGGCTAAACCAAACGCAAGGATCACTAAGAAAAACAAAACACTCATCAATCCGGCAATTCCCAAATCTCTCACTATTACTGCCCAGGGAAACAAAAATACCGTTTCCACATCAAACATCAAGAAAAGGATTGCAAACAGATAATACCCTGCTTTAAACTGCATCCAAGAGGTTCCCCGAGTAGGAATACCACACTCATAAGCTTCGCCTTTCTGAGAATTAAATGATCGCGGAGAAATTAAACCGGCAATAGCCATAGCAGCGGCTACTAAAGTAATCCCGGTAATAAAAACAACGACAAATAATGCTAAATTCATATACTTAGTTTGTTATTATTCTATCCTCTATCTATACTCACCAACAAGAAAAAGGGTATAATACTTATCTTAAGCACAACACCTCAGATACTGTAAAATATACCCTGCCGAACCTAATTCCATGATATAATCAATATCACTAAAATATCAAAAATCAAGACGGTTCTTTAAATGAGCATTCAAAGTAACACAATAAAAAATCGCAATGCAAATTATTTAAATGGAAATTTTCTAAAGAAATTGAGAAAAATCCAAATCAGACATTTTGTTGCGACTTATAGAACATTTCTATAAGGTATAAGTAAAAACAAAGAAAATATTTCAACAAAAAGCGAAAGGAGATAACAAATTGACACTTTGAAACAATATAAAAGAATCAATTAACATAGTTAAAAGAATTATAATAACACTTTGATATAAATAAGGAAGATCTTAGAATCTGTTATCTAAATTTTGCACGGACAAAGCCCTAAAAGAATTCACATAAATAGCCTTTATCCCCCGTACCGATACCGCTAACATCATTATAGAGCGGGAAAAATATCCAAATGATTCGATAGCATTTTTTATAGGGAAATTTAGACTGCTGTTTAGTTTTTCTCTTCATTCAGAAGCATTACAGAAAAGCAGGTCTCATACTGTTCTCCTTTACAGGTAATGTAAGGGGGGGATAAAAAAAGGGGGGAGACGATCTTTTCTCGTCTCCCCTTCCTATCTAAAATCGGCG
>ERZ791919.33-NODE-33-length-161167-cov-7.597522_pt1 | contig 161167 bp, 137 predicted proteins | sample MGYA00510137_ERZ791919 | MGnify/ENA primary metagenome ERZ791919 (study PRJEB30046, sample SAMN00792059) | human gut metagenome | study: EMG produced TPA metagenomics assembly of the A metagenome-wide association study of gut microbiota in type 2... | reverse complement strand
AGCCGGAATGTTTATGCGTTGAAATGACAGAAAGCGGATTTATGGATATGACACCATCGTTCTGCAAATTCCGTAAAAGCTTGGAGGCGATCGGGAGCTCCTTCGTGATCGATGATTTTGGAACAGGATATTCAAATCTTCATTGTGTACGTGATATGAATCCGAGTTATGTGAAAATGGATAGGGATTTTACTGCCAAGGCAATGAACAGTGCCAGGGATTATGAATTATATAAAAATATCATCCCGATGGTACATAGTATTAATGTCAGGATATGCGCAGAAGGCATCGAGGAAAGAGAATGGCTTTTGAAAATGAAAGAAATGAAGGTTGATTATCTGCAGGGATATTATTTTGGCAGACCCTGTGGGAAGGAACAGTTTCTACAACAATATGCCAGAGGCATCAACGTTAAGTAAAGAAGGTAAGGCAGACTCAGCTATGTGGGGCTGCCTTATTTTATGGCTTTATCAGAAAGATGAATTCACAACGGCTCATTCATTCACTTCATTAATTTCGAAGCTTCGCGAGTTTTTCTGCTATTACATTCCCATTTCTTCCAATTCTTTTAACATAAATTCTCCCAATTTCCGCTTATCCGGCAAATGGAGCATATATGTTGAAACAAACAGTTGGTTATCCCCTATTTGAAATGATTGTCCTGCTATTTATTATAGCAGTGGTACTTGTTTATCAATTCCGATTTCTGCATAATGCGTATCAGCCATTGTTTTTCTTCTTCCGACAGCTTGTTATAGCGTAGCTTGGTCTGCTTACAAAATACCAGCAAAAGCTGTTCTGTATATCTGCAAGTAACTTCACAAAATCAGGATGTGTTGCCAGTTCGCACAGCAGAGCAGTATCAATCCGCTTATTCATTAATAACTCTAACATATCGTCACTCAGGCACAGGTCAGCAAGGCTGGCGTTTGAGTGGCTTTTTGTTTCTGTTCGTGCCAGCAGATAATCAGTGGTTACATCGTAGAAGTCTGCCAATCTGTTAATGCCATGATGTATCCCCCTTTTATCGGTTAGTTATATTTATCAGCAGGGACTGATTACAGCTATTGACCGTATTCAGAAGGAGTGCATAGCAAAGTATGGTAAGGAAGTGCCGGAGTATATCATCAATGAAGTGATTGAAACGGGAGAGCTTTTCATGGAAATAGGCATGGCTCATAACGTTCACACAATTTTCACAAAATTATTAGCACTCACCTCTTGACAGTGCTAATAATGAGTGTTATATTACACTTAGAACAAAGGAAAGGGAAATAAAGATCCGTGAGGACCTTCCCAATGGAAGTAATTGCAGATCCGGTTTCCGGTCTTCCCGGAGTTCTTAAAAAGAAAACAGAAAGTTAATAATAACACAGATCACGTGAATGGAGGAATGACTTATGATGATGCCCAGTGTATTTGGTAGAGATATTTTTGATGACTTTATGGATGGATTTGCATTTCCGGAAGCGAATGTGAACAAGGAACTGTATGGTAAACATGCAAAGAACGTAATGAAGACCGATGTCAGAGAGCTGGATGATGGATATGAAATCATCATTGATCTGCCGGGATTCAAGAAAGATGAGATTGAGGTTCAGCTCGAGAATGGTTGTCTTTCCATTTCCGCAGCCAAGGGTCTTGACAAAGACGAAACCGATAAGAAAGGTAAATATATCCGCAGAGAACGTTATGCCGGTGCAATGAGCAGAAGCTTTTATGTCGGTGAAGACGTTACCGAGGAAGATATTCATGCGAAGTTTGAAAACGGTATATTGAAGCTGGATGTTCCTAAGAAGGAAGCAAAGGCGGTAGAAACCAAGAAGCATGTCGCAATTGAAGGCTAATGAAAATTGTTGCCCCGGGATCATCCCGGGGTATTGTATTATAATGAGGAAAGAGGGTGACAGATATGGCGAAGAAAAGAGATTATTATGAAGTTCTGGGCGTTTCGAAATCAGCAACCGATGAAGAAATCAAAAAAGCATACCGTAAACTGGCAAAAAAATATCACCCTGATATGAATAAGGACAATCCACAGGCAGAGGAACTTTTTAAAGAGGTTACCGAGAGCTATAATGTGTTAAGTGATAAAGAAAAACGGAAACTGTACGATCAGTTTGGGCATGCCGCCTTTGACGAAGGGGCAGGACAGGGAACCTATGGAAACAGCACCGCAGGAGGCTTTGGAGGTCAGGGCTTTGGCGGCGGAAACTTTCATTTTCGTGGCAATCCCGGAGGCAGCTATCAGGAATTCCATTATACCGGTGATGAAAATCTGGATGATATTTTTGATGGAATCTTTGGCGGCGGTTTCAAGAAGGGGAGCTTTGGTGGCAAAGGCTTTGGTCATGGGTTCCACAGTACCGGCTTCGGTGATGCAGAGGATCTGTTTGGGGGAAGAAGCGGAAGGAGCCGTGCAAGAGAAGGAGAAGACGTGCTTGCGAAGGTGGATGTTACCTTTGATGAGGCAGCACTTGGCGCCGATAAGGTAATCCGGTTCCGTTCCCCGGATGGAACGGATCAGTCTCTGCAGGTTCACATTCCGGCAGGCATTGATTCCGGTCAGAAGATCCGTCTGAAAGGAAAGGGTATGCCGGGCGTAAACGGCGGTGAAGCAGGCAATCTGCTTCTGGAAGTGACCGTGCAGGATAAACCGGGCTTTGAACGGAAGGGCATGGATCTTTATACAACCGTTGAAATTCCGTTCGAAACGGCAGCGCTTGGCGGTGAAGCCATCGTACCGACCCTGACGGGCAAGGTAAACTGTAAAATTAAAGAAGGTACACAGTCGGGCACGAAAATCCGTCTGAAGGGAAAAGGGATCGTATCCATGAAAAATCCTTCCCAGAAAGGCGACGAATATGCGGTAATCCAGATCCGGGTTCCGAAACATTTAAGCCCCGATGCAAAACAGAAATTAACGGAATATGCGAAAGCAGCATCCTAAAAGGTGCTGCTTTTGTCTGCCCTTTTTTCGTCTGTTCAATTTACAAGAGGACCCTTTTATGCTATGATTTTAAATAGATTAGTGTGCACGAGGGAGGACAGAATGGACGACCGGATCAGAGAAAAACTGAGAGAATTTTTACTGATTTCTTTGTAGAGGCCAATAATATCTGGCTTTTCGACTTTGATACCTGCAGATATGCTTATTATCTGTACGATATCGCCTGCTTCCTGCAGGACAGTCTGGTAAATGGTTATCAGCCGCAGAAGGATGCAGAAATCTGTCTTTATGAGGATATTCTTCCTTATTTCAGAATTGGTTATGAACTGCACATGAAAGTGGATGATCATTTCTATGATGATCTGGAACTGTTTATATCGTACCGGGCGGCTATTATCACCTGCAATCTGCAGCAGATAAAGACCTGTGGTATGGTAAGGGATTTAGAGGGCATCCGAGAGCTGTATTACCGGATAGTAAGTGCGGAGGATGTCTTAAAGGCCATGACACAGGTAAGAAGGAAGCTTTATCAGTCAAAGAACTGAAAATGCAGCAGAACATAAAGATCAGGTGTACTGACGGACTGTGAGGGTACGAAATAATTATAGTTATAATAAAACAAAAAAGAAATCAGAAGGGGGAAACAGAGATGACGTTGGAATTAAAAACAGAAGGAAACAAGCTTGAGGTAATGCTGGATGGAAGAATGGATTCTTCTACTGCACCGGAATTTGAGAAAGAGGTATTCCCGAAGCTTGAAGGGATTACGGAACTGATCCTTGATTTTGACAGACTGGCTTATCTGTCAAGTGCAGGACTCCGTGTGCTCCTTTCCTGCCAGAAAAAAATGACGGCAGCACAGGGAACGATGATTGTGAAGCATGTGAATGAAATTGTGATGGAAGTTTTTGAAGCAACAGGATTTGACAGCATATTGACCATTGAAGACTAAAGGAGGAACGGGAAGTATGGCATCAGTTACAGAACAGCTTACCCCGGCGGGACAGGGAAATCTGCAGCAGATCAAAGCAGGAAAACCGATTGTTGAGGCACTTTTTCAGATGGCAGAGGATCCGATAAAGGAGAATGAAAAACTGCTGTTTCATATTCTGGAAAAGAATAAGGATACCGAGTATGGAAAGAAATACGGTTTTGCACAGATACATTCGATCGAAGATTATCAGAAAAAGGTACCGGTCAGTGTCTATGACGATTATGCCGGCTACATATTAAGAATGAGTGAGAATGGGGAAGAAAACCTGATCACATCCGGCAAAGTGGTGCATTATAACAAATCATCGGGTACGGTCGGAAACCCAAAGAGGATACCGCTTACCGAGGAATCCTTTCAGATTTTCCAGAAGTATAATGGTCCCTATCGTATGGGACTGATCGCAAAAGAACTTGGTGAGGACTGGATCAACGGACGGAATATGTCTGTTGCGGAATCAACCGCAGAAAAGCATTTTACGAAAAGCGGAGTTTCTTACGGAGCACTGTCTGTCAAGATGATTGCAGAGTTCCGTCCTTATCTGGAACTGGCCTTTACTTCTCCGGATGAGGCAATCTTTCCGGAGGCGGAAACCAATACCCGTTATCTGCATGCCAGATTTGGACTGATGGACAGGGATCTTACGAACATGGCAGCCAATTTCCTTGGATATCTGATGGAAATACTGCGGTATATGGAGCAGAACTGGGAGCTTCTGGTAAGAGATATCGAGCAGGGTACGATTGATCCGGATATTAAAATGTCAGAGGAGACACGGAGTAGTCTTCTAAAGAAGATTAAGCCCATGCCCGAAAGAGCGCAGGAACTCAGGGAGATCTTCAGGCAGGGCTTTGAAGAGCCGATTGTTCCCAGGATCTGGCCGAAGCTGCAGTTCCTTACCGGCGTTGGTTCCGGCGGCTTTAAGGTATATGCAGACAAAATTAAGGAAAAGTACATGGGAGAAAAGATTGCCCGTTACTTTACCGGTATCAATGCTTCGGAGGGAATCATCAGTGTCCCCTACGAACTGAATGATGAAAAGAGTGTACCGATTCCGGACAGTCTGTTTTATGAATTCCTTCCAACCGATGCGGAAGATGACTTTTCCAAAATAGTGACAATGGATAAGCTGGAGGTTGGCAGGGAGTATGAGATTCTGATTACCAATCTGTCCGGCTTTTACCGTTATCGGATGCGTGATGCCGTCAGAATTACCGGGAAGTTTAAGAATCTGCCGATTATGGAGTTCGTTGGACGTATTGACCAGACGGTCAGTGTCATGGGAGAAAAAACGACAGAAGTGGCACTCCGGACAGCAGCGGAGGATACGGCAAAGCAGCTTGGCTTTGAAATGACAGACTTTACCGTTTATCCCGATGTAAATAATGTTCCGCCCCGGTATATTTACTTTATGGAAATTGAGAAGATGCCGGAGGGAATGAAAGCAAAGGAAATCCGTTTTGCACTGGAAAAGAACCTGGCAAAAGCCAATCCTTCTATGGGCGACAAGGTGTCAAAGGGCATCTGTGCACCGACAAAGCTGAATATCCTGGAACCGGAAACCTACAGTCTGTACCGGGATCTGATGGTGATGAAGGGAACAGCGTCTGCCCAGTTAAAGCCGGTACGTGTGATCCGGAATGAACTGCAGCGTAAATTCTTTTTCAGCCAGACGGAATATGGGGTTGAACTTGTAAAATAGTGCAAGGGTCACCTATTGGTGATCTGGTTGACTGTAAAAGGAGGAAACAAATGAAGATATTGGTTTTGGTATCAAGTCCGAACAGTACTCTGGAAAGTGTGAGAACAGACGGGAAAAAGAAAATGAGAGCTATTCTCGGACAGGACAAGGAACTGCTTTTCTGTGAATATTCCACGATTGAGATTCAAAGAGATGGGGAGCTTTTTATCACATGTCTTGGAGAAAAGATCGACAAACCAGACTATTTCTGGCCGGTCTTAAGTGCCACAGACGGATTTATCGTGGAAAATATGCTGCAGAATGCGGGAATCGAAAGCATCCTGGATCTTAAGGAACTTCAGACTGCAAGAAGCAAGATTGCCACCTATCAGCGTTTTGCACAGCATGGAATCCGGGTGCCGGATACCGTGGTGTTCTTCAAAGATTCGGAACGACAGCTGCTTGCGGACCGGTTTGGTTATCCGTTTGTGGTGAAGCCGGACAGCGGTTTTGGCGGCGAAGGCGTGGAACTGATTCATAACGAAGCAGAACTTCAGGATTACTTTGCAAAGCTTTCCTATGGACAGGCCTACGTGGCACAGGAGTATATCGCTACTTCAAAGGGACGGGATATCCGTGTGGTAATTCTGCATGGAAAGTATTATTTTTCCATGGAGAGAAGGGCATCGGATCCTAAGGAGTTCCGGTCCAATGTCCATGTGGGAGGAACGACGAGCCTTGTTACCCTGACGGATGAGGAAAAGGCATTCTGCGAGAAGGCAGCATCCATTTTTGACCTTCCGATTCTGGGGCTTGATCTGATGATCGGGGATGGCGAATATGTATTGGCAGAAGTCAATGCGTTTCCGGGAATGCCGGGAGGAAAAATGGTCGATGCATATGCTTCTGTTATCGATCATTTCCTGGAGGGTAAGGCATGACAAAATTCCTGCAAAAAACACTGAAACCTTATAGGGGACTGTTGATTTTGGTGATTCTTCTGCAGCTTGGACAGTCGTTTCTTACCATGTATCTGCCGACGATCAATGCAAGGGTGATTGATTATGGCGTGGCGAACGGAGATGGAGAGTATATTCTGAAGCAGGGGATTCTTATGATGGGAATTGCCCTGATCCAGTTTTTGTTTTCAACTTCAGCAGGGATTGTCGGGGCTAAAGTAGCGCTGATGTCAGGACGGGATCTTCGGGAGCAGGTATACACGAGATTGATGCATTTCTCGGAAAAAATGATCGGCACGATGGGAGCGCCGACACTGATTACCAGGGCGACCAATGATGTGCAGCAGGTGACGCAGTTTGTTACATTCCTGTTTACGGCAATCATTGCCGCTCCCATGATGTTTATCGGAGGGCTGGTACTTGCTCTTTCACAGAGCGTACGTCTTTCTGTGGTATTGCTGGTTACCATTCCACTTTTAATTGTGGTTTCCGTCGTGTTTCTAAAGCAGATTCTTCCATATTACAGAGCACAGCAGACCAGGATTGATGAGATGAATACGGTACTCCGGGATCAGATTTCCGGTGTCCGGGTCGTAAAGGCCTTTACGAAGGAAGAGGGAGAAAAGGACCGGTTTGAAAGGATTAACGGGGATCTGGCAGGAATCAATACCAGTATCGGAAAGATCACCGGGCTGATGCAGCCGATTTTTACCCTGACCATGAGCTTTGCCAATATTGCCCTGATCTGGATCGGAGGACGGATGGCCGGAAACGGTCAGGTACAGATTGGTCAGGTCATTGGCTTTGTGACGTATATCTCCTTTATTCTGACGGCAACCCTGATGGCTTCCATGGTATTTATCATGCTGCCAAGAGCGGAGGTTTCCGTGATTCGTATTGAAGAGATCCTGAACAGCGAAAATGAGATCCACGAAGCGGAAGATGCAAAGGAACTTAAGAATGTTCGTGGAGAAGTGCAGTTCTCACACGTAACCTACTCATATGCACCTGATAACGACCAGGTGGAGCCGGTTCTGAGGGACATTTCATTCCGGGCAGAACCGGGGAAAACGACCGCCATCATCGGTTCCACCGGCTGTGGCAAGACGACACTTCTTTCCATGATACCCCGTCTTGCGGATGTGACGCAGGGAAAGGTAGAGATCGACGGCAGGGATGTGAGGAGCATGAAGCCCGGAGAACTTGACCGTTATATCGGCATGGTGCCACAGAAGGCCTTTCTGTTTTCCGGAACGCTTGCGGAAAACCTGAAAGTGGGGAAGGAAGATGCAACAGAGGAAGAACTGTGGGAGGCGCTTTCCGTTGCACAGGCCAGGGAATTTGTGGAGAAGAATGAAAAGGGGCTGCAGATGAAGGTTTCGGAGGGAGGCACTAATTTTTCGGGTGGTCAGAGACAGCGTCTTGCGATCGCCAGGGCAATTGTCAGAAAACCTAAGATTTATCTGTTTGATGATTCCTTTTCCGCACTGGATTACCGGACCGATCAGCAGCTTCGAAAGGCATTGAAGGAGATCACCAGAGATGCGACGGTGATTATCGTGGCACAGAGAATCAGTACGATCCGGGAAGCAGACCAGATCCTTGTCATGAACCAGGGACGGATCGAAGCAGCAGGAACTCATGAAGAATTGATGAAAAACAGCCGGACTTATCAGGAAATCGTGGCATCACAGCCGGTAGATAAGGAGGCGGAAGCATGAGCGGAAAATCGAAAAAAACCATACAAAGAGGCTCTTTTCAGAGGCTTTTGAAGATATTTTTCCTGAAAAATAAAATGCTGACTTTTCTGATGCTTTTCAGCATTGTTGTATCCGCCATTGCGACGGCATTGGGACCACAGTATCTTGGCTATGCTACAGACTCGGTGGTACAGGATATGCAAAACCCTGTCAGCAGTAACATTCACTGGGATCGTTTCTTTTACTGGGCGGCGATATCTGCAGGAATCTTTCTGGTACAGTTCGTTTCCAAGTGGCTTTCCGGCTGGTTCTCCACACGGATTATTTCGGATACGGCAAGAGAGCTTCGCAGTCAGGTGGAAGATAAGCTCTGGACGCTGCCGCTGAATTATTTTGATACAAACAGCCACGGGGATATTATGAGCCGTACCACAAATGACATTGATAATGTGGTGACCACACTGAACTCATCGGGAGCAGATACCATTTACAGTATTTTCCAGCTTGTGGGTATGCTGGTGATGATGCTTGCGATTGACTGGCGGCTGGCTCTGATTACGGTAGTGATCATTCCGGTTTCCGGATGGGTGGTTACCCTGATTTCCAAATTTGTCCGTAAGGAGTACAAAAAGCAGTGGTATTATACCGGCATGATCAACGGAAATGTGGAAGAGAGTGTAAACGGACACAACATCATAAAGCTTTATGGGCAGGAAGAAAAATTTACAGAGAAATTTAAGGAGCAGAACCGTCATCTGTATGAAGCTTCCTTCCGTGCAATGGCGGTGTCGAATCTGATCCAGCCCCTGTCCCGTTTTTTTACGAATCTGAATTATGTGATCGTGGCTCTTGGCGGTGCCATGAGAGTGCTGTCAGGGCAGATGACGGTAGGTGATGTACAGGCATTCATCCAGTACACAAGGCAGTTCCAGACACCTTTTTCCAAGCTGTCACAGGCTTATTCCAGTCTGCAGTCGGGAATCGCTTCTCTGGACAGGATCTACGAGCTTTTGGACAGTGAAAATGAAATTGCCGAAAAGAGGGACGCAGAAACAGACTATCGGCTGAAAGGAAAAATTGCATTCCGGGATGTGAGCTTTTCCTATGTTCCCGAAAAGAAGCTGATAGAACATATGAATCTGACGGTGGAGCCGGGACAGATGGTAGCAATTGTAGGAGGAACCGGTGCCGGCAAGACGACGCTGGTTAATCTGATTGAGCGTTTCTATGAGGTAAACGATGGCAGAATCGTGTTTGACGACCGGATGGAGATCCGGGATCTTACAAGAGAGTGCCTGAGGAAGAACATCGCCATGGTTCTGCAGGATACCTGGGTATATAAAGGAACCATTGAGGAAAATCTGAAGTACGGACTGAAGGAAGAAATTACGGACGAGGAATTTAAGGAAGCCTGCAGGGAGACCTTTGTGGATCAGTTCGTCAGTACTTTACCGGAGGGGTATCAGACGGTGATTTCGAACGAGCTGTCAAGTCTGTCAGCGGGAGAAAAGCAGCTGCTTACCATATGCCGTGCATTTCTGGTTAAGCCCAATATTCTCATTCTGGATGAAGCGACAAGCTCAGTGGATACAAGAACGGAGGCGATGATCGACCAGGCTCTTGATAAGCTGAGGGAAGGAAGAACCAGCTTTGTGATTGCCCACAGACTTTCAACGATCCGGAATGCAGATGTGATTCTGGTTATGGAAAACGGACATATCGTAGAGCAGGGAAATCACCGGGAACTGATCGGCGCGCAGGGAGCTTATGCCAGACTCTATCAGGCGCAGTTTGAAGCATAGGAAACAAAACGGAGGAAAAATATGCGAATTGTATTTTATAGTGCATCCACATCGGCACATGCCAATTCATCAACGAAAACCACTTACCAGCCATTCCGGGCAGATACCTGGGATGAAATGGACCGGCTTTATCCGGACTGTGAGTTTGTTGTCGTAGGACCGTTAAACGGATCCTACATCTTTGATGTAGCAGACGGTGAAATCTGCAGAAGACCTAAGAATGTGAAATATGTGCTTTTGGAGAGCGGAACAAGTGCTGAGAAGACCGCAGATCTGATTGCAGAACAAAAGCCGGATATTGCAGTAGCCATTGCATCCGGGGCGGTTCCGTTTGACTGGGTACCGATCAAGACCGGACTGATTGCGGAAGAACTGAACAAAAAGGGAATCCCGACCGTTGCCAATAATACCCTGGTTTCTGTGGCAGCGTTTGACAAGTGGAGAAGCAACATCATGTTCCGGAGCTTTGTGAAGGCGGCAAAAGGAATTTACATTCATCATGAGCTGTTCTTTGCGGAGAAGAAAAATCCAGGAGTCAGCATGAATGTTTATAAGGAATATGTTTTTTACAGAATTAAGGAAATGGAGTTCCCGGTGATCGTAAAGGATACGCTGGGTGCAGGCTCTATCGGTGTGGAAGTCATGAATTCCTATGAGCAGGTGGAAAACTTCCTTAATTCGGATCAGAATGCTTCCGATGTCATGGTAGAGGAACTGATTCAGGGAGAACAGTTCGGTACGGAAATTCATGGAATTGAAGGCCGTTACAGTGTACTGCCTCCGATTGCCTTTTCGGTAAATAAGGATGGAATTACAGATCCGCTGAGTTCCGTGAAGTTTGGTCCGGTGACTGATCCTTCCTATCATTTTGAAAAGGTACAGGAAATACTGCTTAATATGGCGCAGACGCTGAAGTTTGAGGGGACCGTACAGGTAGATCTGGTTTACCGCAACGGGGAGTGGTATATCATTGAGATCAACCCGAGATGGTCCGGCATGACAACGACAACGGCAGCCATGGAAGGAAGAAATCCGCTTTCCATCTTTGTGGACAGTATTCTCGGAACAGATAAGAATTACAGTATGAAACGCAATCTGAAGTATGCACTGAACTTCAAGATGAAAGCAAGATCACAGGAGGATCTGGTCCGCCTGTATGAAAATCCGCATGTGGATTATATCATGCAGCTGGAAACGGCAGTGGTCGGCATGGAGAAGATCAACTACTGTGAAGTAGTCATCAGCACCGGTCAGGGCAAAGAAGATATTCTGAATATTTTAAATGAGCTGGGTGAGGAATTCCCCGGACTTGTCTCAGATGAAGTGAAAGCAAATACCGGAGAACTGGTCGCAAAATATCAGTAGAAGGTAACTGTGAAGGTACGGAACAGTTACAGTAGAAGAATACCTGTCTGCAGATCATAAACGGATGTAAAGTAAGGCGTAAGTCGTGGAAATGAGACTTGCGCCTTTTCCTATATGGAAGGTAAGCGAAAGAAAGTGGTGGATCAACGGATTCACAAAATTTTCACAAAGAAATTAGCACTCACCACTTGACAGTGCTAACAACTAGTGTTATAGTGTCTATAGAACATGAGAACAGTGTGTTCTACGAAAAACAGGTAACTGGAAATGACTTTATGATGATTACAGAGGATACCATGAGTAGGAGGTGGGCTTATGAATATCAATAAATTTACACAGAAATCAATGGAAGCAGTACAGAACTGCGAGAAGATTGCCAGTGATTACGGCAATCAGGAAATAGAACAGGAGCATCTCCTGTATAGTCTTTTAACCCTTGATGACAGTCTGATCACCAAGATGATCGAAAAGATGGAAATTGATCCGCAGACCTTTTTGAACCGGGTGGAGGAGCTGATTGAGAAGCGTCCGAAGGTACAGGGCGGTCAGCCTTATGTGGGACAGTATCTGAATAAGGTGCTGATCTCTGCAGAGGATGAGATGAAGGTGTTTGGTGATGAATATGTTTCAGTAGAGCATTTATTCCTTGCCATGATCAAGCATCCAAGCTCCACCATGAAGAATCTGTTTAAGGAGTTTGGAATTACAAGGGACACCTTTTTGAATGCGCTGGCTACCGTACGTGGAAATCAGAGAGTAACTTCGGATAATCCGGAAGCAACCTATGATACCCTGGAGAAGTACGGCCAGGATCTGGTGGAAAAAGCCAGAGGTCAGAAGCTGGATCCGGTCATCGGACGTGATGAGGAGATCCGGAATGTGGTTCGTATTCTGTCCCGTAAGACGAAGAACAACCCGGTTCTGATTGGTGAACCCGGCGTTGGTAAGACCGCCGTTGTGGAAGGACTTGCACAGCGGATTGTAAATGGTGATGTTCCGGAAGGATTGAAGAATAAGAAGATTTTTGCGCTGGATATGGGTGCATTGGTTGCAGGTGCGAAGTATCGTGGTGAATTTGAAGAGCGTCTGAAAGCTGTGCTTGAGGATGTGAAGAACAGTGATGGTGAGATCATCCTGTTCATTGATGAACTGCATACCATTGTGGGTGCGGGGAAGACAGACGGTGCGCTGGACGCCGGCAATATGTTAAAGCCGATGCTGGCCCGTGGTGAGCTTCATTGTATCGGCGCGACCACACTGGATGAATACCGTCAGTATATTGAAAAGGATGCGGCTCTGGAACGTCGTTTCCAGCCGGTTATGGTAGAAGAACCTACCGTAGAGGATACGATTTCCATTCTTCGTGGTCTGAAGGATCGTTATGAGGTATACCACGGAGTGAAAATCATGGACAATGCATTGGTCAGTGCTGCCGTTCTTTCGAATCGTTATATTTCGGATCGTTTCCTTCCGGATAAAGCGATTGACCTGGTGGATGAGGCCTGTGCGCTGATTAAGACAGAGCTGGATTCCATGCCTACGGAACTGGATGAGCTTCGTCGTAAGGTTCTGCAGATGGAAATTGAGGAAACCGCACTGAAAAAGGAAGATGACCGGTTGAGTCAGGAACGTCTGGAAACCCTGCAGAAGGAGCTGGCAGAGCTGCGTGAGGAATACTCTAACCGTATGGCACAGTGGGAGAATGAAAAGGCTTCGATAGAGAAGCTTCATAAGATCCGTGAGGAAATTGATAATGTGAATAATCAGATTGAGATTGCACAGCGTGAAGGTGACTACGAGAAGCTTTCGGAACTGAGCTACAGTACCCTTCCTTCCTTGAAGAAGCAGCTGGAAACAGAAGAAGAACAGGTGAAGAATAAGGATCTTTCGCTGGTTCACGAGAGCGTATCCGAGGAAGAAATCGCCAGAATTATTTCCAGATGGACCGGTATTCCGGTAGCAAAACTTACGGAAAGCGAGAGAAACAAAACACTGCATCTGGATGAAGAACTGCATAAACGTGTCGTCGGACAGGATGAAGGTGTTACGAAGGTAACCGAGGCAATTATCCGTTCGAAGGCAGGAATTAAGGATCCCCGTAAGCCGATCGGTTCTTTCCTGTTCTTGGGACCTACCGGTGTTGGTAAGACAGAGCTTGCCAAAGCTCTTGCAGCTGCATTGTTTGACGATGAGAACAATATGGTTCGGATTGATATGAGTGAGTATATGGAGAAATACTCCGTGTCCAGACTGATCGGAGCGCCTCCGGGATATGTCGGATATGAGGAAGGTGGACAGTTGACTGAAGCAGTCAGAAGAAAACCTTACTCCGTTGTCTTATTTGATGAGATCGAAAAAGCACACCCGGATGTATTTAATGTTCTTCTTCAGGTGTTGGATGACGGACGTGTTACCGACTCGCAGGGTCGTACAGTGGACTTTAAAAACACGATTTTGATTATGACTTCCAACATTGGAGCAACATACCTGTTAGACGGTATTGATCAGAATGGTAACATTAAACCGGAAGCGGAAGAGATGGTTATGAATGATCTTCGTGCCCATTTCCGTCCGGAGTTCTTAAACCGTCTGGATGAAACGATCCTGTTCAAGCCTTTGACGAAGGATAACATCGGTGGTATTATCAAACTGATCATTGCCGATCTGAATAAGCGTCTGGCAGACCGGGAACTCACCGTAGAGCTTTCCGATGCAGCAGAGCACTTTATTATTGAAGAGGCTTATGATCCGGTTTATGGTGCAAGACCTTTGAAGCGTTATATCCAGAAATATGTAGAAACACTTTCTGCAAAGCTGATTCTGGAGGATAAGGTCGATCAGGGAGATATCATTTACATTGATGTGGATGGTGATCATCTGACTGCAGGTGTGAGGAAACCGTGAGCAGATTGTGGACAGGTACAGCATTTCTTCTGAGAATACGGAATACTGTAATAAGGGAGGAGCCCATGTCTGTAAGAGAAAAGGGAACTGAATCATTACGGTAAGGATTATCCATGTCAGGATGAACAGAAGGGAGAAACGGAGTATGGAATTACCACAGGATGCGAATATCCTTTTAAGCTATGTGAATCTGAAGCTGCGTGACTTTTATTCAAGTCTGGATGCCATGTGTGAGGATCTGGACGAAAGCAGGGCGCAGATTGAAGAAAAGTTATCCGGAATCGGTTATGGGTATGATCCGGAGAAAAACCAGTTCGTGCCATGCATGTCATAACGCATACGTGCATAGGATAGAGTGAGATTATGGAAAGGTCTCACTCTATTTTTATGGAAAAAAGTTTCAATGTCTGGTTATGGATGGCAGGAGCATTCGCTGCCTTGTGTCTTATTGGAAGTGCGGTCAGAGCAGAGAGCCTCGGAACAGTGCAGGTGATTGGAAGTGCGGAAGCGGAAAATGTAAAGAAAATTGCCCTCACGTTTGATGATGGACCGCATCCTGTCTATACACCGCTCTTACTGGATGGACTTGCAAAGCGGAAGGTAAAAGCAACCTTTTTTATTACCGGAGAAAATGCGGAAGCCTGTCCGGAGCTTATAAAACGGATGCAGGAGGAGGGGCATCTGATTGGCAACCATACTTACAGCCATATCCAGCTTACGCAGGATAACAGAGAGCAGTTTAAGGCAGAGCTTATGAAGACAAACACCATCATTGAGGAGATTACCGGACAGGGAGTGACCTATGTACGCCCGCCATACGGAAGCTGGGATAAAACCTTTGAAAAGGAGCTGAATATGATACCGGTGCTGTGGAGCATTGATCCGCTGGACTGGTGCTGTGATGATGCAGCCTGTGTGGTGCGTAAGGTAGAGAGCGCAGCAGAGGAGAATGCTATCATTCTGCTTCATGATTCGTATCCGTCGACTGTGACAGCAGCATTACAGATTGTGGATGATCTGCAAAAGCAGGGGTATGTGTTTGCTACGGTGGAAGAAATCTTGTTTGATTAGCAGTTGAAAGTCATACAAAATCTGTTGTATACTAAGAGAAGTGTGGGTCTGTATATCAGAGCATACCTCAGAATAAAAGACAGATGGAGAATTCTATATGCATTCACCGTTAGAAATAGCGAAGAATTTTGTTGAAATCGGAATCCATAAGGTAAGAATGTCTGCATTGAAAATGCTGGCACTCGGTATCTTTGCAGGAATTTATATTGCGTTTGCAGGAATTGCTTCAACGACATCCTCTGCAACGATCCAGAACGCATCGGTAGCACGGCTTGTAAGCGCGTGTGTGTTCCCGGCTGGAATGGCGATGGTGCTGATTGCCGGAAGTGAGCTTTTTACCGGAAATAATCTGATTATGATTTCTGTTCTTCAAAAGAAGGTTACCTGGCTTCAGATGCTGAAGAACTGGGGAATGGTTTTTATGGGGAACTTCATCGGAGCCTCTTTTGTGGCTTTCATGGTGGTTTATGCCGGAATCCCTGAACTGTATGGCGGTGTGCTGGGAGAAAAGATAGTTTCTGCTGCACTTTTCCGTGTAAATCAGTCCTTTGGAGAGGCCTTTGCACGAGGAGTGCTTTGTAATATTTTAGTATGTATTGCCGTATGGGCGGCATTTGCAGCAAAGAAGGTATCCGGAAAGCTTCTGATGAGCTTCTGGCCAGTCATGCTCTTTGTGTTGTGTGGCTTTGAACACAGCATTGCAGACATTTATTTTGGAGTATCCGGACTTTTGACAATGGACAAATATGGAATCTCCGCACCGGAACTTACAACAGCTGCCTTTTTACTTAAGAATTTACTTCCTGTTACCCTTGGTAACATCGTTGGTGGAGCGGGAATTGTAGGCTGTGGCTACTGGGCAGTCTACCTGCGTCATACCCCGGGCTTTGCAGAACCAATCGAAGCAGAGCAGGAAGAAATCGATGGTGCCGAGGAGTATTAAGCCATGGATTTGTTTGAATATATGAGGAATACCAATAAAGAAAAAGAATCCCCGTTAGCTGCAAGACTGCGGCCGTCCACACTGGATGAGGTGGTAGGGCAGCAGCATATCATCGGGAAGGACAAGCTTTTGTACCGGGCAATTAAGGCAGATAAGCTGAGTTCCCTCATTTTTTACGGACCGCCCGGAACCGGGAAAACCACCCTTGCGAAGGTCATTGCGAATACCACGCAGGCGGAATTTACCCAGATCAATGCAACCATAGCCGGGAAGAAGGATATGGAGGAGGTTGTCGGGAAGGCCAAAGAGTTGCAGGGGATGTATGGAAAGCGGACCATTCTGTTTATCGATGAAATCCATCGTTTCAATAAAGGACAGCAGGACTATCTGCTTCCCTTTGTAGAGGATGGAACAATTATTCTGATTGGCGCAACCACAGAGAATCCTTATTTTGAAGTCAATGGAGCGTTGTTATCACGTTCTGTCATTTTTGAATTAAAACCCTTGGATCAGGAAGATATCAGGAAGCTGATTTTGCGTGCTGTGCAGGATGAGCAAAAGGGAATGGGGGCATACAATGCCGTGATTGAGGAGGATGCCCTTTCATTTCTTGCGGAGCTTTCCGGGGGCGATGCAAGGCATGCCTTAAATGCCGTAGAGCTTGGGATTATGACAACGGAGCGTTCGGCAGATGGGAAGATTCATCTGACCCTGCAGGTTGCGCAGGAATGTATTCAGCGCCGTGTGCTGCGCTATGATAAAACCGGGGACAATCACTATGATACGATTTCTGCTTTTATCAAAAGTATGAGGGGGTCGGATCCGGATGCAGCCGTGTATTATCTGGCAAGAATGCTGTATGCCGGAGAAAGCGTCACCTTTATCGCAAGAAGAATGATGATTCACGCAGCAGAGGATGTCGGACTTGCGGATCCGCAGGCTTTGCAGGTCGCAACGAATGCAGCTCTTGCAGTAGAACGTGTAGGAATGCCGGAGGCGCAGATTATTTTGTCAGAGGCAGCCATGTATATCGCATGTGCGCCGAAGAGTGATGCGTGTGTTAAGGCAATAGGAGAAGCCATGAGCGAAGTGGAACGATCCGGGGATCTCCCGATCCCTCCCCATCTGCAGGATGCCCATTATAAGGGCGCAGCAAAGCTGGGACATGGAACAGGATATCTGTATCCCCATGAGTATAAAAATAATTATGTGAAGCAGCAGTATCTGCCTTATGAGTTAAACGGAAAGGAATTTTATCACCCATCAGGTAATGGTTATGAGGTAAAGATCAGAGAGCACATGAAGAAGATTAGGAACTCTTCCATATAGGTCGAAGCACTTGCTGCTGAGACCGTAAGATGATGATTTGGAATGGATTTTGCATCGTAACTGTGAGGGTACTGAACCAGTTACAAAGATTAAAAACAAGAAGGAACACAGTTTGATGAGTGATAAGCAGAAGAAAGCAGTTAAGAAGAAAGCGGTGGAAGGCAGAGAAGCAGAACCGAAAGCTGCAGGGAAGGAACCGGCGAAGAGAAAACCGGTCAAAAAGAAAAAAGGAAAGAAGAGTGGAAAGGGCTTTGTTGTTTTATTTATCGTGATCGTGGTGCTTCTGATTGGTGCAGGATCTGCTTTTGTGCTCCTGAACCAAAATAAGGAAATCCCAATTCCGGATACCGTGGAAACCATGGTGCAGCCAAGTGCAGCTCCGGAACCTGAGGCAACGAAGCTTGGTGACGGCGTACTGGCAAGTCTGGTACAGGGTGGAATGTCCGTGGAAGAGGCTTATCGTAAGCGGCCGGAGGAAAAGGTACTGACCGATGGAAATAAGAGTGACTTTGCCAATATTGTAAGCTGCAGGATTGACACAGAAACAGGAAAGATTAAGGTGGTTGCGGAAAGTAACGGAATTCCGGAGAGCGATGACAAATATTATTACCTTTTTGCGATGAATACCTATGACAATGGTTTAGCCGAAGGGGCAGAATATCTTGACCGGATTTATAAGAATGATACCGTGGAGCTTACAACTTCGCTGAATTATAATACGGCTGCAAGTAAGCTTTATAAGAAATTCATAGTTGCAGTGAGAAAGGATGACGAATATGTCATCCTCAATACGCCACAGTACATCACGAATCCGGAAGCGATTGCGAAGTACACCGGTGTATACCAGACACCGGCATCCAAGAAGGGGCTGCTCGTGGATCCGAATAAGTTAAGAGGAAACGAACTGGATGATCTTGGCGTGAAGCAGGCGGCCTATAACATTCCGGTAGCCCGGATTCTGGGACCGAGTACCAACAGCGCTTATCCGACCATTCATTATAATTATAACGGCAAAACCTACACCTTTAACGGACAGGTGATTGCAGAATATGATCTGGTATTCAGTACACTGACTGCTAAAGGAATCTGTACGACAGCAATTATTCTGAACAATTATTCCTCTGCATATTCCCAGCTGATTCACCCAAAGGCACGGGGAGGCGGGTCAGCACCGTATTATATGTTTAACGGTGCAGAAGAGGGTGGCGTGGAATACATGGCAGCCATCGGCTCCTTCCTTGCAGAACGTTATTCGGGAAGCAAGCACGGAAGAATTTCCAACTGGGTCATTGCCAACGAAATCAATGCCCGTAAGGAATGGAACTATATGGAATATACCGATGTGGCAACCTACGTCGAGGAATATGCCAAGGCTTTCCGTGTTTTCTATAACGCGATTAAGAGTGTAAGCAGTTCCGCACGTGTCTATATGCCGATTGACCAGCAATGGGATCGGAACATTAAGAACAACACGAACTACGATGGACGGGATATTTTAGATGAGTTCAATAAGAACATTACGGCCGGGGGAAACCTTGACTGGGGACTTGCCCAGCATCCGTATAACGTGCCCCTGACAGAAACCTGTCCATGGAAGAGCTCCAAGTACATTGAACACAATGCCGGCACCTCCATGATGTCTATGGGAAATATTGAAGTACTTGTAAATTACATGAATCAGGATACCTTCCTGAATCCGGATGGTGAGGTCCGCAGCATCCTTCTTTCCGAACAGGGATACACCTCTCAGGGCGGAGAGGCCAACCAGGCAGCAGCCTTTGCCTATGCGTACTATAAAGTGGAAGCTTATGGCGATATTGACGGCTTCCTGTTAAACCGCCAGACGGATGCCCCCGAAGAGGTTGCTCAGGGACTTGCTTTCGGCTTAAACCACGTCGGTGGTGGCACCAAGAAGCAGATTTACAATGTCTTCAAGTACATTGATACACCCGAACATGCCGCCTACACAGACTTCGCTAAATCCATCATAGGCATTTCCAGTTGGAGCGAAATCATTCGATAAATTTTTATAAGAGAGATTTGTATGATTTGAATTAAGATGATATCACAGCGTAGAAAGGGCGCAATGTTTTTTGATTTTGTGATTTTGCGGAGGGGTTAGCCCCGTAGGAATGAACAAAATCAAAAACCGTTGCGCCCGATTCAATAACCTATATATAACCAATATCCAATTACTTACACTTTTAAAACAGTTCCGTAATCAGATACTGATAAATATCCTGATTCTTTTTCTGCCAGTTATCGCAGATCGAAGCTGCAGTTTCCTCCACCGGTACCGAAATAATAATATCCAGCAGCGTAACCTCCTTATCCTTCGCTGTCAGATGCGCCTCAAATTCCCCCGAGGTTGACTTATAATAATCCGCGAGAATCGATACCTCATTGCGGAGCGTCATTTCATTTTCTTTGAGATACGTGTTAATCTCTTCCTTAATCGTATCGCTGATTTCATTACTGAAGAAATCCAAGGTCTGGCGTCCTTCCTTCGTGATGCTTAAATGCGTCCGGTTCCGGATCGAATGTGCGGTTATCATGTCCGCATCAATCAGCTCGCTGATCACCTGCTGGAGCGTCAGAAAGCTTGTATACTGCTTTTCTAAAATAAAGTCGCTGATCTGCGCCTTCGTCAGTGGAAAATCCACCCGTTGCAGCATATAAAGAATAATTAATTTATAAAGTGTCAATGGATCCTGCATATAGCCTCCCCTGATATGTTTCGTGAATTTTCATCTCGTGATGAAGTGTGTTTAATACCTTCCGTTTATCAAGACTCCACATTGGTGAAAGTAAAAGCTCCTTCGGTGCATCTCCCGTAAGCCGGTGTACAACGATATCCGGACGAAGATGCTCTAAGCAAAGAATCACCATGGAAACATAATCTTCCAGCGTTTCATAGGAGTGATAACGGTAAGGTTCATTTTCATATAAAAGCCCAAGATCAGTGTCTTTTAAAATATGAAGTAACTGTAATTTAATACCCCATATGGGCTGCGTATCCAGATAGGAAATCGTCTGCAGCTGCATACTTGCGGTTTCACCGGGCAATCCTAAGATTACATGGGTAATGACCGGAATCTGTAACCTGTGCAGTGCCGTAACCGCATCTTCAAAGCAGGAAAGCAGATAGCCTCTGCGGATAAAAGAGGCTGTCTTTTCGTGAATGGTCTGCAGTCCCAGCTCTACCCAGATGAATTTATCCGGATAGCGCTGTTTTAAATCCTGAAAAAGCTGTAAAACCTCCGGTGGAAGACAGTCCGGTCTTGTAGCAATTGAAATGCCTGCAATCTGCGGAAAGTCAAGCACCGCCGTATATTTTTGCATAAGCTCGTCAACAGAAGCATACGTGTTTGTGTATGCCTGGAAATATCCAATATAACGATTGCCGGGATGCTGACAGGTCATCTGCTCCAGATAGGAATGGATGATGTGAGCCATGCTCTGATTCGAAGTAAGAGACATGGAAAAATCCCCACTTCCTGCACCACTGCAAAAGATACAACCCCGCCGGTCTAATGTTCCATCACGGTTCGGACAGGTAAAACCGGCGTTTAAGGCAATCTTTGAAAGCTTCTCGCCGTAGGTGTTTTTGCAGTAGGCGTTCAGGGAATAGTAGGGCTTTCCATGCCAGAAAGTCTGGTTGTTCATTATTTTACAATATGTTCCTTTACTGCGGCTGCAACGACTTCGGCAACCTTCGGATTAAATGCTTCAGGCATAATGTTGTCATCGCTTAATTCGTCATCCGGAACGAGAGAAGCAATGGCATTGGCAGCAGCCAACTTCATTTCTTCAGTGATCTTTGTAGCACGTCCTTCCAGAGCACCCTTAAAGATACCTGGGAAGGCAACGACATTGTTGACCTGATTCGGGAAGTCACTGCGTCCCGTACCGACTACGCGGGCACCGGCAGCCTTTGCAACATCCGGCATAATTTCCGGAACCGGATTTGCCATGGCAAACAGAATGGCATCCTTATTCATGGAAGCGACCATTTCTGCAGAAACAATACCGGGAGCGGATACACCAACGAAAATGTCAGCACCCTTCATGGCATCTGCTAGCGTACCGGTCTGCTGCTCAAGGTTGGTAACCTCGGTCATTTTCTGCTGCATCCAGTTTAAACCTTCGGTCTTTTTGGAAACGATACCGACCTTGTCACACATGGTAATATGCGGAAAACCATAGGTTAAAAGGAGTCTTGTGATAGCAACACCGGCACTTCCCGCACCGTTTACAACGACACGGCAGTCCTCTTTTTTCTTGCCGACAACCTTTAAGGCATTGATGATTCCGGCGAGAACGACGATGGCTGTACCGTGCTGGTCATCATGAAATACCGGGATATCGAGAATTTCTTTTAAACGTTCTTCAATTTCAAAGCATCTGGGAGCACTGATATCTTCCAGATTGATACCGCCATAAGCAGGTGCAAGGTAGGTCACAGCCTTGATAATTTCTTCGGTGTCCTGGGTATCCAAACAGATCGGAACAGCGTTTACTCCACCGAATTCCTTGAACAGTACGGCCTTTCCCTCCATAACGGGCATGGCGGCGTAAGGACCGATATTGCCAAGACCAAGGACTGCGCTTCCATCGGATACGACAGCGACAGTGTTGGCCTTCATGGTATATTTGTAAGCAGCTTCCTTATCCTGTGCAATCACCTTACAGGGCTCGGCAACACCGGGCGTGTATGCAATTGAGAGATCCTCTCTTGATTTAACAGGGACTTTGGATACGACTTCAAGCTTGCCGTTCCACTGTTCATGAAGCATGAGTGCTTTTTCTGAAATATTCATAGTAGCTTCCTTCCTTTGCTTATGTAATATATGTTTTTATTGTAGTATAAAATAAGAAAGTTTTCCAGTATTACTTTACAAGGATAGAGTATAATGTTAATATAAGTAGTAATGAAAACTACATAAAATAGTGATTTAGAACAGGAGAACTGAAATGTCATATAAAATTATTGCAGACAGTTGTTGTGAATTTCCCGAAGAATACAAGGAAGATCCACGTTTTGTAAATATACCGTTAGGACTTGATGTGGCAGGTGAACACCTGTGGGACGATGAGACCTTTGATCAGGCCTCCTTCCTTCAGAAGGTGGCTTCTTCGAAAACCTGTCCCCGTTCCTGCTGTCCTTCCCCGGAGAAATATATGCGGGCGTACGATACCGATGCGGAGAATATCTTTGTTTTTACCCTTTCATCGAAATTAAGCGGCAGCTATAACAGTGCAGTGATCGGAAAAACGTTGTATGAGGAAAAGCATGGTGAAAAGAATATATTCGTATGTGATTCCCATTCGGCAAGTGTCGGAGAAACACAGCTTGCCCTGAAGGCGGCGAAGTGGAGTGAAGAAGGCCTCCCCTTTGCGGAAATCTGTGAAAAGCTGCTGGCATTCCGGGATGAGATGAAGACTTACTTTGTACTGGATAATCTGGAAACGCTCCGCAAGAATGGACGCCTTACAGGGGTTAAAGCATTAGTTGCTTCTACCTTAAGCATTAAGCCTGTGATGGCAGGACGCGAGGGAGAAATCGAGAAGCAGGCACAGGCAGTCGGCATGAAAAAAGCCCTTGCCAAAATGGCAGAGCTGATGCTTCATGAAGTGCCGGATACGGCGAAACGTGTTCTGATGATTTCCCATTGTAACTGCAAGGATCGTGCTGAATATGTGAAGAAGCTGTTTCTGGCAAAAGCCTCTTTTGAAAAGGTATATATTCTCGATACCGCAGGGATCAGCAGCATGTATGCTAATGATGGCGGTATTATTGTGACTCTGTAAGCCGGTGGCTGGTAAGTACCCTTACAGTTTCGCAAGATTCTTTCTTGCATAGCTTAAGAACGGGCGGGAGTACAGTGGACAGGAAAGTCTTTTTCCATCGTCCATTGTGACCTTCAGTCCGTTTATTTTTTCTACATGGGCAGCGTTGATGATGGTGCGCTCGGAAACCAGCACAAGATGCTTATAGCTTTTAATCATGGAGTAAAAGTTCGAAACCGTATCAAGCATGGTGACGTCACGGCCATCGGTCAAGTGAACGGTAAGATAGAAATTTTTCGAGGTGACATAGGCAATGTCGTCTTCGTGCGCATAAACAGTAGTACGGTCGCTGCGCAGTTCAATTGTGGAAGCACGGTTTAAACCAAGGTGAAGTGCTTCGTCAATAATGGCAGTAAGATCTGCAACCTTAATGGGCTTGTCGATAAACAGAAGATCGGCAGGCCTTTCCTGTTCGGGGAGTTTATTTAATGCTTCCCTGTAATTGATGGAAGAGGAGCACAGAGCGATGGGAGCAGTGACACCGAGGCGCCGCAGTTCGATGGCAAAGGAAAGACCGTCCGGTTCTTCACTTGTCATATCCAGAAAGAAAAGCTCGTAGGGCATGGGATTGCGGCTTAAGTGCTCGCTGTTCCCGTAGGAGTCACAGAAGAATACGCCTGAGGTGTCCTTGCGCCGGTCGGATTCCCGGTCGAGTAATCGTTCCAATTGCTTGCGGTCTGCAATATTATCATCACAAATAGCTATGTGCATAAGTTTCCCTCCTGTTATAGAGTTACCAGATGAAACGGTGCTGATATTATCAGTATAACCAGAATGACCTGCAAGATCAAGATGGCAGGCATGCCAAAAGTGAAGCTGCGGTGCCTGGTTTTATGGTGAAAGGTATACATTCCAAGGATCGAGCCAATACTCCCGCCGATCAGGGCGATGGTAAACAGGGTGGCCTCAGGGATGCGGAAGGCTCTTTTGCGGGCACGGTATTTGTCAATTCCCATGATTGTAAAGCCGAGGAGGTTGACTGCGGCAAGATAAATGATGAGAAGAGTGGTTACATGAATCATAATGGTGTCCTTTCTGACTATTGTTCTGAACAGATATTCATAGTGTCAATTCAGAAGCACATCTGTAAAAACACTGCTGTACAGCGCAGGGCTTACTCATATATAATAAACCGCCATACGGAAACTGTCTATCTGCAATTTCCATATGGCGGTTCTTAATAGCGGTTCCGGCAGGAACAGTAACACTTATTTCAGCTCGCCAAGCTCCTGCATTTTCATGGCACGTACCTTGGTAGAAAGACCAAAGAGGTTGATGAAGCCTTCTGCATCGTGATGGTCATAAAGATCGCCTGTTGTAAAGGATGCAATACTCTCATTGTAGAGAGAGTACGGAGAAGTCGTTCCGGCCTTGATGATGTTTCCTTTGTAAAGCTTGAACTTTACTTCGCCGGTTACATACTTCTGGGTGGATTCAATGAAGGCCTGTACGGCTTCACGTAATGGAGTAAACCATTTTCCTTCGTATACGATCTGAGCCAGCTTGTTGCCCATATCCTTCTTGACTGCATAGGTATCACGGTCAAGAATTAATTCCTCAAGCTGCTGATGTGCTTCATAAAGAATGGTTCCACCGGGAGTTTCATATACACCACGGGACTTCATGCCGACAACACGGTTTTCTACGATATCAACGATACCAATACCATGCTTGCCGCCTAAACGGTTCAGCTCACGGATAATATCGGAAACCTTCATTTCCTTGCCATTTACGGACTTCGGAACGCCCTTTTCAAAGGTCATGGTTACGTATTCGCCTTCTTCCGGAGCCTTCTCAGGAGTGACACCAAGAACCAACAGGTGATCGTAGTTCGGCTCATTGGCAGGATCTTCAAGCTCTAAGCCTTCATGACTGATGTGCCATAGGTTACGGTCACGGCTGTAGCTGGAATCTGCGGAGAACGGAAGATCAATGCCGTGCTGCTTGCAGTATTCGATTTCGGATTCACGGGAATCGAGAGTCCACTTATCACTTCTCCATGCTGCAATGATTTTAAGATCCGGAGCAAATGCCTTGATACCAAGTTCGAAACGGATCTGGTCATTTCCCTTACCGGTAGCACCATGACAGATGGCAACAGCGCCTTCCTTACGTGCAATTTCCACTAACTTCTTGGCAATCAGCGGTCTTGCCATAGAGGTTCCAAGTAAATATTTGTTCTCGTAAACGGCATGGGCCTGTACACAGGGAACTATATAATCATCACAGAATTCATCGGTTACATCGAGAATGTATAACTTCTCAGCTCCACAGTATTTTGCTCTTTCTTCAAGGCCGTCGAGTTCTTCTTCCTGTCCGCAGTCGATACATACGCAGACAACTTCATAATCGAAGTTCTCTTTTAACCAGGGAATAATTGCGGTAGTATCAAGACCACCGGAGTACGCGAGAATTACTTTTTCTTTCATGTTGAAATGCCTCCATGTTATTTTTTAGATTACGGTAACTATTCAGAACTCCATTCGCAAAACCGCTGTTTCACAGCTTATGTTTTGCTCATGTGGTTACTTCGCCATATAAAATCTGTCAAATATGCTCTGGAATGCTTGCATTCCAATCATATTTATCAGATTTTGCATGGCTCTGAATAGTTACAAATTTTAAATTGTTCTGTCTCACATCTGCTAATATACAACATCTTCTGTAAAAATGCAACACCTATTTTGCATATTTTTGCATAAAAGATGGGATTATATAAATTAATTTGCAGAAAAACCCAAAAAAGGCTTGAATAATATGCATAAAAGTTGTATTGTTATACATGCTGAAAGTTATACTTTTCTATAGTAACAGTTGCGGCATTTCCAATCTTGGTATAAGATGATGATAACTATTCAGAGCAATGCAAAATCGCAACAGTAACCACAATAGTAATAAGGAAAGGACAATCATTTTGATATGAAGACGAAAATTTTTATCGACGGAAGCGAAGGAACGACAGGATTACGGATCCATGAACGCTTTGCAGGAAGAGATGATGTGGAGCTTCTTCCGATCGCATCAGAATTAAGAAAGGATGCCGGAGAGCGTAAGCGTCTTATCAACGAATCGGACATTACGTTTCTTTGTCTGCCGGATGCGGCGGCAAGAGAGTCGGTAAGCCTGATTGAAAATGAGAATGTCCGTATTATTGATACATCAACGGCACATCGTACCGAAGAGGGATGGGCCTATGGATTCCCGGAGCTGTCCGGTGAATTCCGGGATAAAATTTCAAAAGGAAAAAGGATTGCGGTTCCGGGCTGCTATGCGACCGGTTTTATTTCCTTAGTATATCCGCTGATCCAGAGCGGTATTTTGCCGAAGGATTATCCGGTAGCAACCTTCGCCATGTCCGGCTACAGTGGTGCCGGCAGAAAAGCAATTGCTGTTTATGAATCAAAAGACCGTGCACCGGAATTTGATGCGCCGAGAGAGTATGCACTTTCCCAGCAGCACAAGCATTTAAAGGAAATGACGAAGATCACGGGACTTCAAAGAACGCCGTTGTTTTCCCCGATGGTCTGTGATTACTATAGCGGTATGATTGTGACCTTGCCGCTTTATACTGACTTATTAAATGGAAAGCCGTCCTTACAGGAGGTACAGGAAAAGCTGGCTGCATTCTACGAAGGAGAGCCTTTTATTCAGGTGATGCCTCTTGGCAGTGAGGAAGAAACGAACGGCTTCCTTGCGGGAAATGCAAGAAGCGGCTGGGATGGACTGGAAATTTTCGTAACAGGAAACGAAGACAGGATTCTTTTATCCTCCCGGTTTGATAATCTTGGAAAGGGAGCTTCGGGTGCAGCCATCCAGTGTATGAATATCGTGATGGGTGTGGACGAGAAGAAGGGACTGAATTTATAATATTCAGGGTAACTATTCAGTATAGGTCGAAGCATTTACTGCTGAGACCGTAAGAAAATGATTCAGCAATGCAAAATCCCATCGGCGAAGCCGATTTGGAATGGATTTTGCATCGTAACCGTGAAGGTACTGAACAGTTACGATTCAGGAACAGCTCAGTAAGGAAAATGATGAATAACAATTTTGAAATACGGACCATGACCATAGAAGACTATCAGGGCGTTCATGATCTGTGGATGACGATTAAGGGCTTTGCCATAAGAAGTATTGATGATTCTAAGGAAGGCGTTGCTTCCTTTTTAAAAAGAAATCCGACAACAAGTGTGGTTGCCGTGGCCGATGGAAAAATCGTAGGAAGCATTCTGTGTGGACATGACGGACGGAGAGGCTGTCTGTATCATGTATGTGTGGACGAGGCGTACCGGATGCACGGCATTGGTAAGAGCATGGTGGTGTTCTGCATGCAGGAGCTGCAAAAGGAGCACATCAGCAAGGTTTCCCTCATTGCGTTTACCGTAAACGACATTGGCAATGCGTTCTGGAAGCAGATCGGCTGGACGAAGCGGGAAGACCTGAATTATTATGATTTTACATTAAATACAGAGAATATCATCCGTTACAATGAAGAGTGAGCAGCCGGAAGGGTACGGAACAGCTGCGAGGATGAGCAGGAGGATAAAATGAAACAGATTACAGGTGGAATTACTGCTGCAAAGGGATTTCAGGCAGCAGGTATTGAAGCGGGAATCAAATATCAGAACCGTAAGGATATGGCAATTATTTACAGTGAAAAGCCATGTGTGGCGGCAGGAACCTTTACCAGCAATGTGGTAAAGGCAGCTCCCGTAAAGTGGGATAGGAAGCTTTTGGAGGAATCTCCCTATGTACAGGCGGTGATTGTGAATACCGGAATTGCAAATGCAGGAACCGGCGCAGAGGGAATGAAGCTTTGTGAAGAAACGGCAAAGGAGGCCTCCAGGGTGCTTGGCATTCCGGAAAATGCCGTACTCGTCGGATCCACAGGTGTCATCGGGGCGCAGCTCCCCATCGACCGGATCAAGGCAGGAATCAGCAGACTTGCCGAGGCTAAGAACGATTCCTTAGAAGCCGGAACCGATGCCTCCAGGGCAATTATGACAACGGATACCGTGAATAAGGAGCTGGCTGTACAGGTGGAAATCGGCGGTGTAACCGTAACACTCGGTGCAATGAGTAAGGGCTCCGGCATGATTCATCCGAATATGTGTACCATGCTCGGCTATGTGGCTACGGATGCAGTGATTGAAAAGGAAGTTTTACAGAAGCTGCTCAGAGAGGATGTTGTGGATACCTACAACATGATTTCGGTCGATGGAGATACTTCAACGAATGATACGCTGCTGGTGCTTGCAAACGGAATGGCAGGCAATCCCACGATTCAGGAGGGAACGGCAGATTATGAAGCGTTCAGGGCAGCGCTTCACTATGTAAATGAAACACAGGCCAAGCGTCTTGCAGGAGATGGCGAGGGTGCAACAGCACTGGTAGAATGTCATGTATATCATGCAGATACGAAGGAAAATGCAAGAATTCTTGCAAAAAGTGTCATCTGTTCCAGCCTGACAAAGGCAGCCGTTTACGGACACGATGCCAACTGGGGAAGAATCCTGTGTGCACTTGGTTATTCCGGAGCGCAGTTTGATCCGGAGCATATGGAGCTGTATTATGCAGCAGGTGACCGGAAGATCCTCATTTATAAGGATGGCGGGGATGCCGGTTACAGTGAGGAAGAGGCCAGTGATGTTTTGTCCCAGAAGGAAGTACAGATCCTGGCAGATATGAAAATGGGCGAAGCCGAGGCTACCGCATGGGGCTGCGATCTGACCTATGATTATGTTAAGATCAATGCAGATTACCGGAGCTGACGGAGAAGGTTACCTATCATATGTAACAGTTCAGCCATGCCCATTCATAAGCTGCCGGATTGTACAAATTGGCTAACAAATATACGTGCTTTTCGGCAGCTTATTTCATGTTGGGCGTCCGCCCTATAGAAATGATTGTATAAGCTGCCCTTAGTGAGCAAGCTCCCACGGTCATCTTGCACAATCATTTCTGCATGGCTGAACTGTTACTATCATATAGAAGCAGAAGAGAGTAAAGGATGGTGCATGACATGGATAAGGATATGCAGGAAGTTTTAAAAAAAGCGGAGGTTCTGATCGAGGCGCTTCCGTACATTCAGCAGTTTAACCGGAAGATCATCGTTGTAAAATACGGCGGCTCTGCCATGAGCAACGAGGAACTGCAGAAGAATGTCATTAAGGATGTAACGCTGTTAAAGCTGGTTGGCTTTAAGCCGATCATCGTACATGGCGGCGGTAAGGAAATCAGCCGCTGGGTAGGTAAGGTCGGTAAGGAAGCAAAATTCGTGAACGGACTTCGTGTGACCGATGCAGAGACCATGGAAATTGCTGAAATGGTTTTAAATAAGGTGAATAAGAGCCTTGTGAACATGGTGGAAGAGCTTGGTGTGAACGCCGTTGGTTTGAGCGGTAAGGACGGCGGACTCTTAAAGGTGGAGAAGCGTTACTCCGAGGGACAGGACATTGGCTTTGTCGGTAATATTACCGAAGTGAATCCGAAGATTTTGTTTGATATGTTAGAGAAGGATTTCCTGCCGATTGTTGCACCGATCGGATATGACGAGAATTTTGATACCTATAACATCAATGCGGATGATGCAGCCTGCGCCATTGCGAAGGCCGTCGGAGCCAACAAGCTGGTATTCCTTACGGATATCGAGGGCTTATATAAGGACATCAATGATAAGGATTCCTTTATTTCAAGAATCCGGGTTTCCGCAGCGGATGCGCTGATTCAGGAAGGTATTATAGGCGGAGGCATGCTTCCGAAGTTAAATAACTGTACTTCTGCAGTGAAGAATGGGGTAAGCCGGGTACATATCCTTGATGGCAGAATCCCTCACAGTATGCTGCTTGAAATCTTTACCCACAGCGGAATCGGAACAGCCATCGTTCCGGATGATGATCCAATCAGTGATGAAAAGTAAGAGATGCGGAAGAACCGTAGGGATACAGATGAGTGAATAACAGGAAATTAAAAGCAGGGAGCTGAAAATAATGGGAACAATGAAGGAATATATTGACGAAGCAGAACGGGCTCTGCTTCATACCTATAACCGGTTTCAGATCGTGTTGGATCATGGTGACGGTGTTCATCTTTATGACATGGATGGAAAGGAATATCTTGATTTCTGTGCAGGAATTGCAGTATTTGCACTTGGTTACAATAATCAGAGATACAACGATGCGCTGAAGGCACAGATTGACAAGCTGATTCATACCTCGAATTATTATTACAATGTTCCGGCGATTGAAGCGGCAAAAAAATTGAAGGAAGTATCCGGTATGGACCGTGTATTCTTCACAAACAGCGGTGCGGAATCCATTGAGGGCGCGATTAAGGCAGCCAGAAAATATGCGTATTTAAAGGATGGAACAACCGATCATGAAATTATCGCCATGGAGCATTCCTTCCATGGAAGAACGATGGGTGCACTTTCCGTTACCGGCAACCCGAAATACCGGGAGGCCTTTGAACCGATGATCGGCAACATCCGTTTTGCAAAAATGAATGACTTTGAAAGTGTGTTAAGCCAGGTGACGGACAAGACCTGCGCGATTCTGTTTGAGACCGTACAGGGCGAGGGCGGTATTTATCCTGCTAAAGAAGAATTCATGAAGAAGATCAAGGCGCTTTGCGAGGAAAAGGATATTCTGCTGATTCTCGATGAGATTCAGTGCGGAATGGGAAGATGCGGATCTATGTATGCCTGGCAGAAGTACGGAGTAAAGCCCGACATTATGACCACGGCCAAGGCGCTTGGCTGTGGTGTGCCGGTCGGTGCATTCCTGATGACCGAAAAGGTTGCACAGCATTCCCTGACAAGCGGCGATCACGGAACGACCTACGGTGGAAATCCGCTTGCTGCAGCAGCCATTAATGTGGTACTTGATTTATTCGGGGAGAACCATATAATAGATAATGTGCAAAAAACAGGTGCATATCTGGAAGAGAAGTTAAATGAGCTTGCAGATAAGTACGATGTCATTGAGACACGCCGTGGTATCGGCATGATGCAGGGACTTGTCTTTAAGGTGCCGGTTGGACCTGTGATTAATAAAGCACTGGAAAAGGGACTGATCCTGATTAATGCAGGAACTGATATTATCCGCTTTGTTCCCCCTCTTGTAATTACAAAGGAGGATGTGGATCAGATGATCGGTATTCTTACGCAGAGCATTGACGAGGTTCTTTCCTGAGAGGTTTATGGTGAATTGTTCTGTCAATGATGTGAATCGTAATGATAATTGCAGCTGTGAAGGTAGGAAACGATACCGCATGGCTGTCTGTAGAAATGGAGTTTATATATGAAGAAACGACTCATGGCAATTTTACTCATTGCCCTGGCCGCAGCAGGTATTTTTGCGATTGGAAAATCGGGAATGCCCGTAAAGGAAAAGGAGCAGAGCGAGGACTCATCTCTGTTTTCCAATCATAACAAAGACAGTATTTATCTCTGGTATACTGACGATGCGCTAACCACTTATTTAAGCAGTGCGGCAGTAGCCTATAACGAAACACATGACGCCCGGATTGTGCCGGTGCTGGAATCGGGACTTGATTATGTGGAGACAATCAACCGGAATTCGGTGGAATTCAATGTGCCGGATCTGTATGTGATCAGTAATGATGCATTGGAAAAAGCTTATCTGGCAGGACTGGCAGTCCCGGTCGAACCGACTGTAAACATGGAAGAAACCTTTATCGGAAAGGGACTTGCGGCTGCAACCTATAAGGATAAGCTCCTGGGATATCCTTTTTATTTTGAGACCAGTTCCCTGCTTTATAACAAGACGTATCTGCGGGATCTGGCGGTTGCACAGCTCACACAGGAGCAGGAGGAAGCGGCGGCGCAGGAAATGCAGGAGAACGTGGATTCTGCAAGTGGAGATACAACGCAGAGCAGTTCAGATACTGGAAGTGCAGATGCAACGCAGAGTAGTTCGGATACCGGAAGTGCAGATGCAACGCAGAGTAGTGTTGGTGCCGGAGATGCACAGAAAGCTGCAGAGTCTGAACGTTCAGACACAGCTTCTGACAGGAGTGATTCGCAGACAACAGAAGAAGCTGTTGAGGAGGAATCTCCTTTTACAGAAGAACAGATTGAGGCAAAGATTGCAGAGTATCTTCCGAAGACGATTGAGGATATCCAGACCTTTGGTGATATGTACGATGCACCGGAACAGGTGGAATCCGTATTTAAGTGGGATGTTACCGATATTTTCTACAATTACTTTTTCATCGGCAATGCCATCAATATGGGCGGTGAGAACGGCTGGGATACAGAACAGGTGGACATTTATAATCTGAATGCAATCCAGAGTATGACCGCATATCAGAATCTGAATAACTTCTTCTCAATTGATACAAGCGCGATCAGCTATGAGAGTACCCTGAATGACTTCATGCAGGGGAAGGTGGTATTTACCGTGGCAACCTCCGATGCCGTTGCTGCCCTGGAGCAGGCGAAGCAGGATGGAACCTTTGTCTATGAATATGGGTTTGTGACAACACCATCCTTTAAAGAGGAGGAGCCGTCCAGTTCCCTTTCAGTGACGAACTGTGTGGCAATTAATGGTTATTCGACGAATCAGGAAGTGGCAAATGATTTTGCAAGATACTTAACCTGTGAGTACAATGAAATTCTTTATGACCGTTCCGGTAAGGTTTCGGCGCAGAAGGATATGGAATATCCATATGATGCATTGCAGGTTTTTGCCAGGGAATACGAGACATCCGTTCCGATTCCGAAGATGCTTGAAACGGGAAATTACTGGCTGAAGCTGGAGGCACTTTTTGCAGAGATCTGGAATGGTGCAGATGCGAATGAGGAGCTGAAGACGCTTTCCGAACAGATCAAGTACCAGATTACCGGTGAGCAGATCGAAGAGACCTACATCGAGGATACGGCCGAAGACAGTGAAGAGGATGAGGTGGAATACCTGGATGAAGATTATTACCGGCAGCAGGCTCTGGATAATCAAAGTGAATAAAAGGTAAGAATGAGATTCCAATCATGTGGAGATACTGTGGATAAAGTCCGGATGGACAGAAAGGCAGGAATTCATATGATTGGAATTTTTATTGCACTGCTTTCGGGAGCATTGATGAGCGTGCAGGGAGTGTTTAATACGCAGGTGACGAAAAGCACCGGTATCTGGATGGCAAATGTGTTTGTACAGTTCACGGCGCTGCTTGTCTGTCTTGCTGCGTATCTGATTACCGACCGCAGCTCCTTCGGGAAGCTGATGCAGATCGAGCCGAAGTATATGCTCCTTGGTGGGGCAATCGGTGCTTTTATCACGTACACGGTCATTAAGAGTATGGAATCCGCAGGTCCTGCAAAGGCCGTGATGATGATCATTATTTCACAGCTTATCGTTGCTTATATCATTGAAGTGTTTGGCTGGTTTGGTGTGGAGAAGCAGCCGTTTGAGTGGAAAAAGGTGATCGGTGCGATCATTGCCATCGCCGGAATGATCATTTTTAAAGCGGAATAGTGCTTGTAAATATTGAAAATTTCTATTACAATAATTAGTAATTGTTATAAGGGCTCCTTCCGGAATCGGAAAGGATGACAATGAAGAAAAAATATCGGTCTCTGGTTCTTATTCCGGTGATTCTGCTATGTACGCTGTTCGGGTGCCGTAAGGAAAAAGCGGAATTGCTGTTTGAGGATACGGAGAAGATCATAGAAGAGGATCCGGCTGATTTGTCCGGGGATTCTAAAGAGAATCAGGAAGCCGGCAGAAGTGTGGAGTCTGGTGAGCTCATGCTGGAAAATTCTGATAGAAATACACTGGAAGAATCTGATACTGGAAAAGTCGGGACGACAGGTGAGTATGCAGGGAGTTTTGATGCAGGTATATCTGCAGATACAAGTGTGGGTATCCATGGTGCAGGGATGCTGGAAGAAAAGGAAGCGAAGGTGTCCTTAATGGTACATGTCTGCGGAGCAGTGGAACAGCCGGGCGTTTATGAACTGCCGCAGGGAAGCCGCATTTATCAGGCGATTGAATGTGCAGGCGGACTAAGTGCCAAAGCAGATCCGGATTACCTGAATCAGGCGGATTTTGTATCTGATGGGGAGAAGGTTTACGTACCTACCCGTGAAGAAGTCGCAGAAATGGATTCCCCGCTGCAGAATATCATGATACAGTCCGGAGAAACAGGCACAATCTCAGGGACTGCAGTATCAAACTCACAGAATGCGGACGGACAGAAGAACGTTTGTCTGGTGAATCTGAATACGGCATCACAGGAGCAGTTATGTACCCTGCCCGGAATTGGCAGCAGCAAGGCAAAGAGCATCATTGCCTATCGGGAAGAGCATGGCAGCTTTGACCGGATTGAGAGCGTGATGAATGTGGCCGGAATCAAGGATGGATTGTTTCAGAAAATCAAAGCATATATTACCGTATAGAGCGTTGGGAGATACGGTTGAGGTAAAGGGAAATGGCGAAGAAAGTTTTGATAGTGGATGATGAAAAGCTGATTGTAAAGGGAATCCGGTTCAGTCTGGAACAGGATGGAATGGAAGTGGACTGCGCCTATGATGGTGAGGAGGCACTTGCCATGATTCAGAGTAAAGAATATGATATCATTCTTCTGGATGTGATGCTTCCCAAGAAGGATGGATTTGAGGTATGCCAGCAGGTACGTGAGTTTTCCGGTGTGCCGATTGTGATGCTGACTGCCAAAGGGGAGGATATGGACAAGATTCTGGGGCTTGAATACGGTGCGGATGATTATATTACGAAGCCGTTTAACATTCTTGAGGTAAAGGCAAGAATCAAGGCCATTATGCGTAGAACAACCCCGAAGCAGAAGGAAGCAGCCAAGGTGATTGAAGATGGGGATCTGAAGCTTTACTGTGATGACCGCAGGGCATTTGTGGCAGGCAGAGAGATGAACCTGACTGCCAGGGAGTTTGATGTGTTAGAGCTTCTGGTCTTAAATCCCAACAAGGTTTATAGCAGGGAGAGTCTTTTGAAGCTGATCTGGGGAAACGATTATCCGGGGGATGTGCGTACCGTGGATGTTCATATCCGCCGTCTGCGTGAAAAGATCGAAGAGAATCCGTCCAATCCACGCTATGTACATACGAAATGGGGCGTCGGCTACTATTATTCGTGAGGAATCGGAAGTAATGTCAGAAAAATCAAAAATTTCTTTTCCAGGATTAAAGATTGGACGCAGCTTAAAGCTGCGTCTGTTTATCATTATTTTTCTTGTGGGAATTATCCCGTGTACGATTATTTACCAGGTTATTCTGAGCAACTATGAAGACCGTGCCGTTAAGGTGCGGATTTCTGATGTGCAGAATCAGCTGAAGATTATTGCAGATCATCTGATTACCTATAATTATCTGCCGGACAGTTCATCGGAAGTGATTAATGCAGAGCTCGAGCAGCTTTCCAATCTGTATAACGGGCGTGTGATGATTATTAACGGCAGTCTGAAAATTGTGAAGGATACCTATGGACTCAGCGAGGGAAAGACGATTGTTTCCGAGGAGATTATTAAGTGTTTTAAGGGCTCCAATACGGCAAATTATGACCGGGTGAACGGGTTTATTGAGATTACGGTTCCGATTATGGAGACCATTTCGGAACAGAACGCAACGCCCGAACAGCCGGAGGGAACGGAAGTGGTACGTGGCGTGATGCTGACCAGTGTTTCCACCGACAGTATTGCCATGACGCTTTCCATTCTGAGCCGGAAAGCATTGATTATCGAGATTATTATGGCTCTGTGTATTCTGGCGCTGGCAATTATCCTGGCTAAAATTCTGATCCGGCCCTTTGACCGGGTATCGGGAGCGATCAGTGAGGTGCAGGAGGGCTACACGAATGAAACGATCAGTGTGCCGGATTACATAGAAACAGAGCATATCGTGGATGCATTTAACAGTGTGCTGCAAAGGATGAATGCACTTGATGAGACGAGACAGGATTTCGTGGCGAATGTTTCCCATGAGCTGAAAACACCGATTACATCCATGAAGGTGCTGGCGGACTCCCTGATTGCGCAGGAGGATGTGCCGGTGGAGCTGTACCGGGAATTCATGGTAGATATTGCAGAGGAAATTGAGCGTGAGGACAAAATCATCAATGACCTGCTTGCACTTGTGAAGATGGACAAGTCTGCAGCGTCCGTAAATATCACATCCGTCGATATCAATGCACTTACGGAACTGATTTTACGGCGGCTTCGACCAATTGCCAAGAAAACGGATATTGAACTGACACTCATCAGTAAGCGCGAAATTATTGCAGAAGTGGACGAAGTGAAGCTTTCGTTGATTTTAACCAATCTGATTGAAAATGCCATTAAGTATAACCGGGAGCAGGGAAAGGTGAATGTTATTCTGGACGCAGACCATCAGTTCTTTACGGTACAGGTTGCGGATACAGGCATTGGAATTCCGGAGGATTCGATCCAGCATATTTATGAACGTTTCTATCGGGTAGACAAGTCCCACTCGAGAGAAATCGGTGGAACGGGACTTGGACTTGCAATTACGAAGGGCGCCGTACAGCTGTTACGCGGTTCGATTAAGGTAGAGAGTATCCAGGGCGAGGGCAGCGTCTTTACAGTGAAGATTCCATTGACAAGATCGCTGGCGTAAGCAGGTTCATGGCTGAACTGTAACGGTTCATGATGTCCGGCAGAAAGCAGCATGATCTGATGTATCGCAGAAGACAGTTGTGTGACAGAATCAATACCTGTTCCTGACAGGGAAAACAGGCACAGTCTGTATGGCAGGGAAGAAAAGGAAAAGAATGATTTTGAACTAGGATAGAAATGGATAGCGGTATGGGAAAAAGGATTGTCGTAGGATAGAAATGGATAGTGGTATGGGAAAGAAAAGGATTGTCTTTGAACAGAATAAATATGAATATCCGCTGGAGGCTACACAGCAGCACAGGGGTAACCCATATGGAAAACAGAAATCTGGCTGGATTCATAAGGTGATGTTCTGGTCAGTATTATTTTCCATGATTTTATTGTGTGCCTGTGGAAAGAAGGAGCAGGAAACGGGAAAAATATATCATATTTACAGCCTGAATAATGAAGAGACTGCCATTACGAGCCATGATTACCGGACGGAAACCACCGACCAGAAAATCCTGCTGCAGGAGCTTTTGGAACAGCTGTCGGCGCCTGCAGATAAGCTGCAGTATCGTGCACCGTTAAGTGGAAATGTGCAGCTGCTTTCCGAATCGATCACCGAGGAGCAGCTTCTGCTTGATTTCAGTGAAGAATATTACCGTCAGCCGGTGACAACCGAGGTGCTGACCAGGGCGGCAATTGTGCGGACTCTGTCCCAGATCGATGGTGTGGCGCATATTTCCTTCCAGGTAAAGGAAGAGCCACTAACGGATACCTACGGAAATGTAATCGGGGTAATGAATGCCGATATGTTTATTGATAACGATGGCAATGAAATCAATACCTATGAGAAGGCAAAACTGCTGCTTTATTTTGCAAATGAAGATGGAACAAGGCTTTGTGCGGTAAAAAGAAATGTAGTATACAGCAGTAACATTTCCATGGAGCGGCTTGTAGTGGAACAGCTCCTTTTAGGACCGCAGAAGAATGAAACCGGTTATGCGGTGTTAAACCCGTCTACGAAGATCTTAAGTGTGACGGTAAAAGATGGAACGTGTTATGTAAACCTTGATACATCCTTTTGGACGAAGTCCTATAATGTCAGTTCAGATGTGATGATTTATTCAATTGTAAATTCACTGACAGAATTGTCCAGTGTGAATTGTGTACAGATTACCATTGATACGGAGGGAGCGGTAGATCTCAAGGATCATGCCAGCCTGCAGACATCGTATGAACGGAATCTGGATCTTGTGGAGTAAAGGAGGAAATGAATGAGAAAGCGCCCCTTAAGTGTGGGGTGTCTGGTAGTGGTGATTTTGATTTGTATTGTAACTTCCCTGTCACGAAAGGAACCGTGGAGCTGCCCGGAGCTGGAAGGGCAGACGGTTATTGTGCAGGGAAGGGTTTATCAGAAAGAAGTGAAAACCCAGGGTGGACAGGATAAAACGGTAGTCTACTTAAAGCAGGTTTCTTTTACAGGAGACAATCCGGTGGAAGGACAGTCAGTGGTACAGGAAGAAGCTACGGAAGGTCAGTTACTTGTACAGAAAGAAGCAGCAGAAAAGCAGTTACTTGTACAGGAGGAAGCAGCAGAAAGGCAGTTACTTGTACAGGAGAAAGCAGCAGAAAGGCAGTTACTTGTACAGGAGGAAGCAGCAGAAAAGCAGTTACTCGTACAGGGGAAATGTGCAGAAAAGCCAGCTGACACAAAAGCCACAGAGAATATCCTGTGTTATTTAAGGGAGGGTGTCCCGGAACCGGAAATCGGAAGCCTGGTTATCCTGAAGGGAACGCTGAAAAATTTTCAACAACCAACGAATCCAGGGCAATTCAATGCCCCGTTCTATTATCAGATACTTCGAATCTCTTTTCGCCTTAATCAGGCAGAAATTCAAGTAAAATCAGACAGGTTTTATAAAATAGCAGAAGGTTTATATCAGTTACGAAGAAAAGCAGGAAGTAAAGTGGATGCGTTGTTACCGGAACAGGAAGCCTCGGTAATGAAGACCATGCTGCTTGGAGAAAAAGGAATCTTAGACGAAGAAATCAAAGGCCTTTATCAGAGAAATGGCATTGCACATATTCTTGCTATTTCGGGGCTTCACATTTCCATGATTGGAATGGGACTCTATCAGCTTTTACGAAGAGCAGGATTAAAAATAAAATTAAGTGCCATACTGGCTTCCATGATCATTGTTCTGTATGGAATGATGACCGGCTTTGCGGTTTCAGCAATCCGGGCAATCGCCATGTTTCTGCTGCAAATGCTGGCACAGATTCTCGGAAGAACCTATGACCGGATCACGGCGCTTGCTGTTGCGGCAGTTCTGGTGCTTGTGGAACAGCCGCTTTATCTCTTTCACAGCGGCTTTCAGTTTTCTTTTCTGTGTGTTCTGGGCATATCCCTGATTCTTCCGGTTCTTGGCAATGTCAGAAAGGGGAAAAAGCTGTTTGAAGGAGTTGCCCTGATGGCAGTGACGCTTCCGGTGTATCTGGGAGTCTTTTATCAGATTCCGGTTTATTCGATGTTCTTAAATTTCATTGTACTTCCCATGATGAGTATTTTAATGGGTGCAGGAATTGTGATGATTCTTGCAGCCTTCCTGTGCACGCCGCTTGCTATCCCTGCGGCATGGCTGATTACAGGGATCCTTATGGTATACGAAAGGATTGGACTGTTTACAGAGAAGCTGCCTCACCATTACTGGACGCCGGGCTGTCCTGCAAAATGGCAGCTGGCAGTATATGTGGCGGTGTTGATTATTATTGCAGCTCTGGGGAGGACGAAGCGTAAGGCAGTGCTGTATCAGAAGGACTGTATTCACAGACGAGGTGGCTGCGCAAAAGAAATATTGCAAGAACAGAATAAAAGAATAAGAAGAATAGCATGTCATGGTGGAAAGTGGATTTCAACATATGGAATTCCTGTAGGAATCTGCTGGGGCTTCCTCTTGCTTGGTGTAGTGATACTTACCTGGCGTTTCCGACCGGAATTACAGGTTACCTTCCTGGATGTCGGGCAGGGAGACTGTATTTTCCTGCAGACGGAGGATGGCGCTTCTTATCTGACAGATGGAGGAAGCTCCTCGGTTTCTAAAGTCGGAAAGTATCGGATGATTCCTTTTCTGAAATATCAGGGGGCATCACAGATTAAGGCCGTATTTGTAAGCCATGCGGACAGTGATCATTGCAATGGAATTGCGGAATTACTGGAGCAGGCAGAGCTTGAAGGAATCCGGGTAGAGAATCTGGTGCTTACGGATATTGCAGATGAGTGCCGCAGTGAAGGGTATGAAGAACTGGTTGAGCTGGCAGGGCAGAATGGAATTACTGTTCAGCTCCTGCATGAAGGACAGCAGCTTCAGGATGGTGAATTGCTATTCCAGTGCTTACATCCATCAAAAGGCTACCGGGCAGAAGATCTCAATGAAACTTCCATGGTACTGCTTGTGACTTACCGGGAATTTTCCATGCTTCTTACCGGTGATGTGCAGGGAGCAGGAGAAGAGCATCTGACACAGGAACTACAGGACTGGAAAGAACCGGGAGTGGCGCAGATGCAGGATGTCATAAGAATATCAGGAGAAGAAGAGAGTATGGAGGAAGAGAGTATAGAGGAACAGAGTATAGAGGATGAAAGAATAGAGGAACAGATTGAAGAAAAGAGACCACAGAATAAAATGGGGGCAAATCATACGGAGACAGAATTGACCATACTCAAGGTTGCACATCATGGATCGAAGAATTCCACTTCAGAAGAATTTTTAAAAGCAGCCAATCCCAAGATTGCCATTATCTCCTGCGGGAAAGGAAACCGTTACGGGCATCCGCATGAAGAAACCCTGGAACGCCTTGAAAAGGCAGATGTTCCATGGTTTTGTACAAAAGATTATGGGGCAATCACCGTGACGGTTGATGATAAAAGCCGTGTGCAGGTGAGAGGGTATATTGCAGATTAATAGAAAATCGGCTTCACTGATGGGATTTTGCATTACTGAATCATTTTCTTAGGTCTTTGCAGTAAATGCTTCGACCTGTACTGAATAGTTACAGAAAATCTTAATTATGGATAGATTCAATTGACAATTTCAAGAGAAAGAAATAAAATGTAACTATCATATAGTTACATAGAAAGGTACTATATGAGTAAATATGAAAAGCAAAGAAAAGGATTTTAAACATTCCATCGGATTATCAATATTTGGAAGCGCGATATTTATTGGGAAAGATGGGATTTGAAGAATTTAATAAAGGCAAAACATCAGGTTCACGGGTAAAATTTTACAGAGAAAAGGATGGAAGAATTGTAATGAAAGATAATGTTTTGGAGTATAAGGGTTACTACACATTAATACGTTATGATGCACATGCCAGGAAATTACGAGGCGTTATCAATGGAATTGATGATTATGTAGATTTTTCCAGCGATCAGGTGGAAAATATTGAACAGGAGTTTCATCAGGCGGTGGATGATTATCTGGAATTTTGCAAAGAGGTTGGAAAGGAACCATGCAAGGTTTATAAAGGAGTATTCAATGTACGGATACAGCCTAAGCTTCATAGGGAACTTGTGCGAATTTCAGAAATGAATGGCGAGACGTTGAATGCAGTAGTTGAAAAGGCATTGCAGAATTATGTGCAGTCATGTTAAAAATAAAGTAGAAGTATATGGGATGACCAGCAGACAGGAGAAGACATGCAGCGATTGATTCAGGACTTAAAGTCCGGGGATTTCAAAAAAATATATCTGCTTTACGGGCAGGAGGCTTACTTACGCAAACAGTATAAGGACAAGCTGAAGGAAGCGATGATTGGTGATGACACCATGAATTTCAGTTATTATGAAGGCAAGGACTTTACGGTGGGCGAGGTGATTGATCAGGCAGAGACGATGCCTTTTTTTGCAGACAGAAGACTGATTCTGATTGAAAACAGCGGATTGTTTAAGTCGGGTGGAGAGCAGATGGCAGAGTATCTGAAAAGCCCTGCAGAGAGTGTGAATTTCCTTTTCGTGGAGACCGAGGTGGACAAGCGAAGCAAGCTGTTTAAGGCTGTGCAGGCGAATGGCTGCGCAGTGGAGTTTGCGACGCAGGATGAAACAACGTTGAAGCGTTGGATTCTCCAGATGATCAAGAAGGAAAATAAGAATATTTCGGAGCGTACCCTGAACCTGCTTCTGGAAAAGACCGGAACGGACATGGAGAATATCCATAAGGAATGCGAGAAGTTATTCTGCTATTGTCTTGATAAGGATGTGATTACGGAACAGGACGTGGAAGCGATCTGTACCAAACGAATCACGAGCCACATTTTTGATATGGTCGAGGCAATTGCCAATAAGAATCAGAAAAAGGCACTGGAGCTTTACTATGAACTGATTGCATTAAAGGAGCCGCCGATGCGGATTCTGTTCCTGATTGCAAGACAGTTTAATCTTCTATTGCAGGTAAAGGAACTGGTGAAGAAAGGCTACGGAAACAAAGCAATCGGGGAGAAAATCGGGCTTCCGGGCTTCATTGCCGGAAAATATGTGACGCAGGCTTCCCATTTCAGTAAAAGTATGATCCGGCAGGCACTGGAAGAGTGTGTTTCTACGGAGGAAGCCATTAAAACAGGAAAAATCAGCGATAACATCGGGCTTGAAATGATTATTATCCGCTATAGTACGGCAGCCTGAAATGCAGCTTGGTCCATGCATTGCAATAAAGTCAGAGTGACATTTATGGGACATACATTCTGTTAAATTAATACCTGTAAGGAACCTGAAATGAAAATTAAGGTAGAAAATATGTTACAGGAAAGTTTAACAGGAGGTATTGTTATGAAAGGATATGTAGTAACCGCAGGATATATGGGATATGTGAATGGTGGATATATGTTGTTTGCAAGTGAAGAGGATTATCAGGAATATTGTGAGTAACAGTTCAGTCAATCACCACAATCCGGCAGCTTATGAATGGGCATGGCTGAACTGTTAAGTATTATGAGGATTGATACAACAGACGTATCTTGACGAATGAAAATCAGAAACGTACAATGGAACTGTTCCATAAAGATTGCAAAGTAAAGGAGATTGAAAATATGAGTATGATTGATACCGTACGCTCCCAGATGATGGAAGCCATGAAAAACAAGGACAAGACACGTAAGGATGCACTTTCGATGCTGCTTTCTGCATTGAAGAACAAGGCTATTGATAAACGGGCAGATCTGACCGAGGCAGAGGAATTTGAAGTGGTAAAGCGTGAGATCCGTCAGACGAAGGAAACCATGGATCTGGCTCCGGCTGACCGTGAGGATATCAGGGAAGCATGTGCGGCACGTCTTTCTGTTTATCAGGAATTTGCACCCGAAGAGATGAGTGAGGATGCGATCCGTGCGGAAGTACAGGCCGTACTTACGGCTCTTGGCATTACCGAACCCTCCGCAAAGGACAAGGGCAAAGTGATGAAGGAGCTTATGCCGAAGGTCAAAGGAAAGGCAGACGGCTCCCTGGTCAACAGGATAGTCGGTGAAATATTAGCGTAACCATTGCATCAGGAACATACTACAGCTCATGACATGTCAGGTTGTCATATATATGAGAAAGGATTGGTGAAGCTTTCTCAGGTCATGAGCGGGAAGGATAAGAGATGAATAAGGATTTAACCACAGGAAAACCGGAGAAGGTACTGTGGGGGTTCTGTCTGCCTTTGTTTGGAAGTATTATCTTCCAGCAATTATATAACATTGCAGATAGTCTGATTGCCGGAAAGTTCGTGGGGGAAAATGCACTTGCGGCAGTTGGAAACAGCTATGAAATCACGCTGATTTTTATTGCATTTGCTTTTGGCTGTAACATCGGCTGTTCGGTCATTGTGAGCAGATATTTTGGAGCGAAGGAATACCATAATGTCAGGACAACAGTACATACGACACTCTTAAGCGGTGCCGTTTTGTGTGCACTTTTGATGCTGCTTGGATTCTTTGGATGCCACAAGATGCTCACGATGATTCATACACCGGAAGAAATCATGGCGGATTCCCGGTTATATCTGATGATTTATATTGCAGGACTGCCGTTCCTTTTCTTCTATAATATTGCCACGGGAATTTTTTCAGCACTGGGTAATTCGAAGACGCCGTTTGTTTTTCTGGCGAGTTCATCGGTTGCCAATATTATTATGGACTACATTTTTGTGAGGTTTCTTGCGATGGGCGTTGCCGGAGTGGCATGGGCAACCTTTATCTGTCAGGGAATCAGCTGCGTACTTGCCATTGTGGTTGTGTTCCGGCATCTTGGAGCACTTCCGAGTGAAAAGAAAGCCGTCTGGTTTTCCATGCCGATCTTTTTACAGATCTGCACGGTGGCGATTCCAAGTATTCTGCAGCAGAGCTTTGTTTCTGTCGGAAACATCATTATCCAGAGCCTCATCAATGGCTTCGGTGCATCGGTAATAGCAGGCTATGCGGCAGCCATCAAGCTCAATAACCTTGTGATCACATCCTTTACCACACTGGCCAACGGAATTTCGAATTATACCTCGCAGAATCTGGGAGCCGGTAAGTATGAAAGGATTCATGATGGCTTTAAGGCCGGAATTAAAATGGTATGGACACTCAGTGTTCCACTGGTACTGCTTTATGTGATTGCCGGAAGATGGCTGGTCTATCTGTTTATGGACAGCAGCAGCGGACCGGCAATGGACACCGGAATTCTGATCTTAAGAATTCTGGCACCATTCTACTTTGTGGTATCGGTGAAGCTTGTGACCGATGGAGTGCTTCGCGGAAGCAGCATGATGGGAGCATTTATGATTGCAACGTTTACGGATCTGATTCTGCGTGTGAGCATTGCGGCAGTTTTATCTTCGAAGCTTGGCAGTATAGGAATCTGGAGTGCATGGCCGGTTGGCTGGGCACTTGGAACCATGCTTTCCCTGTTCTTTTATTTCAGGGCAAAGAAAAACCACTTCCTGTTAAAAAGCAGGGAAATGGTTCAGATCGAAGAAGAGGAAAAACTGGAGGTTTAAGTTTGATATGGGTAGAAGATCCGCACCTGCACATCACAAGGCCTTGCGGACTTCAATTGCTTTCATAGGGCACATCTCCTGACAACAGAAGCAGGAGATGCAGCCCTTTTTCTGAAAAACGGCCCTTTTCCTTCCGGACCGGTCTTCTTTAATTCTGATGATGTGTGCCGGACAGCTTTCGGCGCACTTGCCGCAGCCGACACATTTGCTTTTGCTAAGAAGTGGATAGGATTTCAATAATCTCCCCATAACAAATACCGCAGGCTTACGCAAAAAGCCCGGGAGTGCTGTTGAAAAATCAAGCTTTTTGGTATCCGGTATCTGAAAAGGGGTGAGATCCTCAGGGATCGCATCACCAACGAGTTGGATCTCTCCGGGATGGGCAAGGCCCTGTTCTACCGCCTGACGGATCATTACAATGCTCATGGGGTCAAGCTTCATTAATCCGGCAGCAAAATAATCCTGTGTATAAAAATCACGGGCTGCCAGAATCATTTTAAGCGGATGGGAGGTGCCGCCGGTAGGACCGTTTCCTTCCATGGCGTCTACCGCATCGATGATGGTAAGCTGGGGAGAGACAGTCTGTGCCAGCTCTACCAGCATATTCGAAAAGTCCCCGATATCCGGCCAGCGGTAATGCAGCTGCGGCTTCTCAAGACCTGGAATGGTACCGAAAAGATTCTTGATTCCACCGGAATAGCCGGTCATGGAATGCGTCTTTAGTTTACAGATGTTAATGACATAATCGGCTTCCACAATCGGGGTGATCAGATGAAAGCTGTGGTTTTTAAATCCATCACGGGTAGGAACCGTCCGGGCAGTAAAGTCCATGTTCATGCGGATATCCGGTTCCAGGGAAGACATGCCACAGACACGGTAGAGATTTTTCATATGTTCGGCATTGTAAAGCCCGCCGGAGCTTTCGGCAAGGGTTATGTCAGTCACACCATGCTCCCGTAAGTAACGTACGACAGCCTTTACCACAAGAGGATGGGTGGTCACCGGGAAGTCCGGGCTTTTCGCCATGACAAGGTTTGGCTTGATGACGACCTTAAGACCGGAGTGCAGGTCATCGGCGATGGATAAGGCATCCATGGCTTTGCAGACAGCGGGATAAAGTAACTCTTCTTTATATTCAGAAACGTGGTATAATGTCTGTAGCATAATTGGAAATCCTTTTTATTATAAAATAGGGGTTCTGTCCCCGAACAAAAACCATTGTAGCATAAACGAAACAAAAAGATAAGATAGATCTTTGCCATTCGTAAATAATGAAGAACCAGGTGAAGCCTGTTCAGGAGTGAACAGTAACCAAGTGAAGCCTGTTTGGGAGTAAGCAGTAACCAGGGAAATGGTAATCATGGAGGCATATTGTGGAAAACAGACATTTATCAGAAGAACAGAAACGTACGATTGAAGAATCGGTTCGAAATATATTGGCAGCTCTTGGGGATGACCCGGATCGGGAAGGCCTTGTGGATACACCGGAGCGCGTGGCGCGGATGTATGATGAGGTATTCGAAGGAATGCGTTATACCAATGAAGAGATTGCCCGGATGTTTGACAGGTGTTTTGAAGAACCGTCCTCCGGAGAGATGGTTTTAGTGAAAAATATGGATGCATTCAGCTATTGCGAGCATCATCTGGCGCTGATGTATAATATGAAGATTTCAGTAGCGTATCTTCCGAAGACAAAGGTGATCGGCTTAAGCAAGGTTGCGCGGATCGCAGATATGGTATGTAAAAGGCTGCAGTTACAGGAACGGATCACTTCGGACATTGCACAGATTATGCAGCTGGTACTTGGAACGGAAGATGTGCTGGTACACATTGAAGGGGAACATAGCTGTATGACAGCGCGTGGAATCCGGAAGCCCGGAACGGTTACGACAACCACGGTTTCCTGTGGGGCATTTAAGACGGATGCGGCGTTGCGCACAGAAGTATTCAGCCAGTTATAAACGGATAAAGCAGCTGATTTGCATTACAGACAGGAGGAAATGGTACATAGGGGGAGCCCCGGTATGTGCCGGTAAAACGGAAAGTCATGGCAAGAGGAAGTCACCACAGCAGCGGCAGTCATCACGGAAGCCACCACAGTTCACACAGTTCACATCACAGCTCATCGCACAGAAGCTATCATAGAAGCACAGGCTATCATTCCCACAAGAGCCCGAATTTTCATTCACACAGGGGCGCCTATAATAATTTGGAGAATCCGCTTAGAATGGCACCTTCCGGAGTCGAGAGCTATCACGGGACATGGATGTTTGGGAAGGATTATTTCATTAATACGAATGATGAGTATTATAAGAATCATTTTGATGAGGATAAAATTCCATGGCCGGTGCGCTGCAGCGGAGTGTTTGATGTTGTGCTGATTCTTGCGATGTTTGGAACCTTTCTGAATCTATTTTATGAGCTTCTGATTCCCTTCTTTGAAAATATTTCCATGACGGATGGGGCATTTTATGCTGCAGACCAGCTGATTTATTTTGGGCAATGGCTCCTTCCGGTACTGCTGATTTCATGGAAAGGCTGGGCAGTCAGAAGAGCCGACCAGATGGAACGGGCCTTTTGCCTTGAAATGATCCAGTACTATCAGGCTATGAAGCAGAAGGATGAATATGAGTTTAAAAAGAAGGAGCATCAGGCGTCCTTACGATATTATAAAGAATGCCCGAACTGCGGGGCACCGGCAGGTGAAAATGATACGGTCTGTGCCTATTGTGACAGTTCTCTTCTGATTCCGGAAGCCAGAACGTGGGTGGTTCCGGATGATATTCCGGCATCTGCGCTTGTGGAGGGACAGGAGCAGGATAATCTGTCGCAGAGCCCACAGGAGTGGATGAAATAAGTAAAAGTAATAGAGGTATAAATTGAAAATAAGCAGGCAGAAGGTCAGGTGAGAAATCATCTGGCTTTTTTGCTTTTTGAGTGACATTTATGGGACACATCTTCTGATAGACTGGGATCATGGAAATGAGAAAACATTGGGAAACAGATTCAACAGAATCAGAATGGAGGAGTCATCATGAGAGAAGGAGCAAGGAGAGTAATTATAACCGTCAGTGCACTGGCATTAATCGGAATTACTGTATTCTGTATTTCCGGAACAGTACACAGCAGTGAAAAGGTGGAACGCAGGGAACGGGAGAAGTACTACCGTGAGATAGAAGCAGAATATGTGAAGGAGGTGCGGTTTTTCCTGAATGAAGAGGGGTATTCAAACAGCGGCGTTACCATGACGAAGGTGATTGATGAAGAAGAAAACAGAAGCTATACCATGACCATTCATCATCGTGGGATCGGAAATCTGCAGCAGGAAGAACAGGAGCAGCTGCAGGAGGAGCTTTTGCAGATCAGGAGAGAGAAAATGGAAGGGGTAATTACCTATATCTTTCTGTAAAGAAAAGTAAAGGCTGGAGTAAAATTTTATTCGGATAATGGAAAAGTAAAGCAAAAGAATGACAAGAACTCCAAACAGGGTTATACTTAAATATATATATCTGAATGGAGGATCTGACAGATGAGACCACAGGCAGGACAGCTTTATCGTCATTTTAAAGGAAATCTGTATCGGGTAATTGCCATCGCAAAGCACAGTGAAACGGGAGAAGAGCTGGTGATTTATGAGGCGCAGTATGGAGATCATCAGGTGTATGCGCGTCCCCTTTTGATGTTCACGGAGATGGTAGACCGTACGAAGTATCCGGATATCCGGCAGCAATACCGGTTTGAATCGGTACAGGAGAACAATCAGCAGGAAGCAGAAGAAATAAATATTGATCCTATGGTACTTGAGTTTCTGGAGGCAGATACTTTTGAAGAAAGACTGAATATTCTCCATGAACTGCATGCACGGGTTACGGATGATATGATTAATACCATGGCACTTTCCGTCGATCTGGAGATCAAGGACGGAGACCTTGAAGACCGTTATGAAGAGTTGAAGAATTGTCTTCTGACTCTGGAACGGTATGAATGTAACCGGCTCAGGTAAAAGACCGCCGGATGCGGAAGGAAGCCCAAGAGTCAGAGTGTACCTGTACCATATGAAAGCTGATCTGCTTAATAGTGACTGGATTTCAATTCCGATGAGGGAATTGAAAAGCCTGAAACAGAAACAGTGGTGAAATCAGGAAGGAGTACGCGATGGCATATGATTTGGAGCATCGGCTGGTAATCGGAGTGTCTTCGCGGGCATTGTTTGATTTGTCCGTGGAGAATGAATTGTTTGAAACGCAGGGGGTGGAGGCTTACTGCCGATATCAGGTAGAGCATGAGAAGGATTACCTGATGCCGGGCAATGGCTTCCGGCTGATTGAAGCACTTCTTAATATTAATAAAATTCCGGGGCAGGAGGGCAGAGTGGAGGTCATCATCATGTCCCATAACAGCCCGGACACCTCACTGCGGGTATTTAATTCCATTGCACATTACGGGCTGCAGATTTCGAGAGCAGTACTGGCAAGCGGAGCATCGTTAGCGCCGTACTTAAATGCCTTTCACACCGATCTTTATCTGTCTGCGGATGAAGCGGATGTACAGGCAGCGATTGACAGCGGAATTGCTGCCGGGATTATCTGCTGTGACCGGATTCAGACGGTGGGAGAAAATCCGGAACCGCTTTCACAGATCCGGATCGCATTTGATGGGGACGCTGTCCTGTTTTCGGATGAATCGGAGCAGCTTTATAAGGAACAGGGATTGGAAGCCTTTGAAGAGAATGAAAGACTTAGGGCGAACCAGCCGATGAATCAGGGACCGTTTGCCAAGTTTTTAAAAACCATCTCGGATATCCAGAAGGACTTTCCGCAGGATCAGGCACCGATCCGGACGGCACTTGTTACTGCTAGAAGTGCACCGGCGCATGAACGGGTGATCCGTACATTGCGCGCATGGAACGTGCGGATTGATGAAGCCTTTTTCCTGGGAGGAATTTCAAAGAGTGATGTGCTGAAGGCATTTGGAGCACAGATTTTCTTTGATGATCAGGCAGTACATACGAAGCTGGCATCCCAGGTGGTGCCGTCTGCCAGAGTGCCCTATAAAAAGAAAGCCGCGCAGAATAAGGATCCATAGGATAAGAACCCATGGGATAAGGCCCCTTGGATAGAAATGGGTTGAATATGGAAGTAAGAGGATCGTTTGTAGCTGTGAGGGTACGGAACAGTTATGGTAGTTTTGAATAAATCAGACAGGATAGCAATCAATGAGTGACAACGAAATTTTGAAGCAGTGTGTGGAACCGCTTCTTGCATTTTATGACCGTGGACGAAGGATACTGCCATGGCGGGAAGAACCGACACCTTATCATGTATGGGTGTCTGAGATTATGCTGCAGCAGACAAGGGTAGAAGCCGTGAAGCCCTATTACGACCGTTTTATGAAGGCACTGCCGGATATCCGGAGCCTTTCACAGGCAGAGGAGGAAAAGCTCCTGAAGCTGTGGGAGGGACTTGGATATTATAACCGTGTCCGTAATATGAAAAAAGCAGCGGAAATACTGGTTGACCGGTATGACGGTGAAATGGCTCCTTCCTATGAAGATATCCTTTCCCTGCCGGGAATCGGCAGCTATACGGCGGGAGCCATCAGCTCCATTGCATTCGGGATCAAAAGACCTGCAGTAGATGGAAATGTACTGCGGGTTCTGTCGCGTCTGCGTGCGGATGCAGGGAATATCATGCAGCAGTCTGTGCGGAACAGAATCGAAGAGGAGCTTCTTGCGATCATGCCCGATGACCGGCCGGGAGATTTTAACCAGGCTCTGATGGAGCTTGGAGCCATGGTCTGTACGCCGAATGGAGCACCAAAGTGTGGGGAATGTCCATGGAAGGAGCTGTGCGTGGCACATCGGGAAGGGCGTGAGACGGATTTTCCCTGTAAGCCTCCGAAGAAGGCCCGGGTGATCGAGGATAAAACGGTTCTGATTATCAAGGACGATAGGAAAGCAGCACTGACAAAGCGGCCGGAAAAGGGACTCCTTGCAGGAATGTATGAGTTCCCAAGCATTACTGGACATCTTTCACAGGATGAAGTATTATTATTTTTAAAAGAAAGGGGCTTATCCGTGCTGCGGATTGAGCCGCTTAGTCAAAGCAGGCATATCTTTTCCCATAAGGAATGGCATATGATCGGCTATGCAGTGAAGGTGGATGAATTGGCAGAAACAACCGGAAATCCGGAGGATTCCCTGGTGTTCGTAGAGCAGCAGGAGGCACGGGAAAGATATCCGATTCCAACAGCCTACAAGGCATATCTGAAGGCATTTCTGGAAGAGGGTTAATTGAGTACGGCCTGAAGTATCTGCTGCTGAAGGCTTGGAAATGAATGGCAGCAGTGCAAAATTATCTGGAGGATGGCACATGAAATTATTATCGTTTGCAGTACCATGTTATAATTCCGAAGCATATATGGAAAAGTGTATTGAGTCACTTCTTGCTGGTGGAGAAGAGGTTGAAATTCTGATTATTGATGACGGTTCGAAGGACCGTACCGCAGAGATTGCTGATGGCTATGCCGAAAAGTATCCGACGATCGTGAAGGCAATCCATAAGGAAAACGGGGGACATGGTTCGGCCGTGAATACAGGAATTGCAAATGCCACAGGCTTGTATTTTAAGGTGGTTGACAGCGATGACTGGGTTAAGGAAGAGGTATACCGGCAGATTCTTGCAAAGCTCCATGAGCTTACCGGCGGTGAGACCACACTGGATATGCTGATCAGCAACTTTGTTTATGAAAAGGCTGGTGAGAAGCGCAGGAAGGTGATGCGTTATCGCCACGCACTCCCGGTGGACCAGATGTTTACCTGGGATGATGTGCATCATTTCCACAAGGGACAGTATATCCTCATGCATTCCGTCATTTTCCGTACGAAGCTGTTACGGGAATGTGGAATTCAGCTTCCGGAGCATACGTTCTATGTGGATAACATTTATGTATTCGAGCCGCTTCCCTTTGTACGGAATATGTATTATATGGATGTGAATTTCTACCGTTATTATATTGGAAGAGAAGACCAGTCCGTACATGAAAGTGTGATGATCAGCCGTATTGACCAGCAGCTCCATGTAAATAAGCTGATGATCGATTATATGGTTGAGAACCGCTCTCTGGTGAATTCCAATAAGAAGAGATACCGTTACATGTTAAGCTATCTGGATATCATTACAACGATTTCCTCGATTCTCTTAATCCGTTCCGGTACAGAAGAAAACCTGCAGAAGAAGCAGGAGCTTTGGGAGTACCTAAAGAAGAAGGACTGGGTGCTATATAAAAGACTCCGCTTCGGACTCTTAGGCCAGTGCATGAATCTTCCAGGTAAAGGCGGCCGCATGATTTCCGTGGAAGGATATAAGATCTGCCAAAAGTTTTTTGGGTTTAACTAAAGAAAAGCCTGGACAATCGGAAAGTGAGACTTTACTCATACAATTCAGATTGTTCAGGCGTTTTCAGAGTCTGGGTTTTTACTTGGAGATACCGCGATAGTGGGGAGATTGCTCGGTCATCTTTTGTACATAATGACGGAATATAACATGATTTATTGGAGATAACCACAGAAAATTATTAATTTTTACCCAAATATATTGCCGCACATCTTGATTTCTGCTATGATGATTTCACAAATCAAATTAAGCATATGACAGAACTGTTTGAATCAAAATCTAAAATTCATTAATGAACATTTCGTTACCATTATATCCGTATATCAAAATCAACAGAAATGAAGTTTGAATGATATCACATTTCTAGAATCTATGCTTATTTCCAAAAACAATAGAAGAATAAGCAGGAGATTATAAGCAGATCTGTAAATGCCGATTTTAATTTAAATTGGATCCGAAGAGAATGCATTGACTCCTGCAGGGGAGGGTGGATGAAGAATAAGGACACGAAAGATCTGGTGATGAAGGAGTTTGAAGCATATCCGGATGTTGCAGCTGACCTGCTGAATGTTTTTTTGTATGGTGGACAATACCGGGTGAAAGAGAACAGTCTTTTGGCGGCACCTACAGAAACGCTGTATCAGGGATCGGATAAGCTGCATAGTCAGATCGAAGACATGGGAAAGTATGAGATGGATTCCGGGCGTGTGAAGGCAATGTATTTGTTTGCAAATCAAAGTAAAGTGGATGCCAAAATGCTTTTTCGAAAAGCGGGTTATGTTGGAGGGGCTTATCGGGAACAGTATAAGAGCAAAAAGAAAGCGTTTTTCCCAGTAATTGAACTGATCCTGTACTGGGGTGAAAGAAGATGGAACTGCAGGGAAAGTCTGCATGAACTGCTTCATAATAAAAATGCACCCGATGAAGTACTTAGATTTACAGATGATCTGAGGCTGCATGTTTTCGAAATGAGAAATTTGCCGGAAGAAACACGAAGATTATTTAAAAGTGATATGCGTATTGTGGTTGATTATCTGGCTGAAGGAAACAGTTATCGTTCTGATCAGAAGATTGTACATAAGGAAGCATTGATTAAACTTTTATGTGTTTTATCCGGGGATGAAAATGTCGAGGATGCCCTTTCTATAATGCAGGATAGGGGAATTGAAGAAGAGGAGGAAATAAAAGTGTGTGAATTATTTGACCAGTATGAGAGAAGAGGACTAGAACAAGGAATCAAGCAGATGATACTCGACAACCTGGAAGAAAACAAATCGAAAGAGATCATTGTCGGGAAACTGAGGCGCCGGTTTGCATTAAGTGAAGAACAGGCAGAAGCATATTTTGATAAGTATTCGGTAGTAATGGTATAGATAGAAAGGACAAATATCATAACAAATCAGTGGAGTGAAGACTCGTACTATGTAATTATATAAATATAGAAGCAATAATAAGGGCAGAACTCAGAAACGGGTTCTGCCTTTTAAATTGGTGCCGGATAAATCCGGCATGATATATGGTATATTTATTTACTTTTTAGCATGGTTCATTAGTTCTACATAAATCTGAAGATATCGGTTTAGACGGTCAAGTTCTTCTTTATCATCAGAATATAAAATCTGAACAATGGTATCTGGTATCTGGGACAATATCGCATCGGTCGTTTTTCCGGTTACAATATAATCCAGACTACAATGAAAAATTTCACAGAACTGCTTTAAATTTTTGACGGATAAGCTTGATGTGCCACATTCTGTGTGGCTGTTTTAAAAGGAGCCTGCTCACTCCTGAGTCATGTTCTTACGCAGCCTGACAGCAAGTGTCTGGCTGCTGTATGAACAGTAACAAACTACCAAAAGAAATTGCAATTCTTTGAAAAAACATGTTGAAATCTACCAAATATTCTGTTATATTGAACTTACAAATCAGATTAAGCATATGACAGAATTGTTTGAATCGAAATCTAAAATTCATTAAGGAACATTTCGTTACCATTTTCAAATTAGGAAACTATTCGAAAATCAAGGCTGCATTTCTAGAATCTATGCTTATTTCCAAAACAATATAAGAATAGGCAGGAGATTTTAGAAACAGTGATTTTGTATATGATGAGAGCATGTATTCTTCCGGTTCTGTGTATTGCTGTTTTTCCTGCAGAAGGAGGAAAAGTGGGAAAATATGATGGACTGATGGGCAGGTATCTCAGTAACAGGGAACGATTTGCTGATTTGATGAATGGTATTATGTTTGACGGAAAGCAAATGATTGATCCGAAATCACTGGAACGGGAAGCGGGAGACTATTTTGAAACAGAGGGAAGCTTAGAAGCAGATCAAAGCAAAATAGAACGAAAGTCGCAAGGAAAATATAGAATAGTCCAAAGACGATATCGTGATTTAAAGATGAGAAGCAGACAGAACGGTCAATTCCGGATATTCGCATTAGAGAATCAGAGTGTTGTGGATTATACGATGCCCTTACGATGCATGGAATATGATTTTCTGGACTATCAGGAGCAGCTGAATAATCTGAAGGAAACGTATAAGATAAAGAAGGAGACACTTCGAGGTCCGGAGAAGCTGTGCGGCATCAGGAAAAGGGACAGACTTTTACCGGTATATACAGTTTGTTTATATCACGGAGAAAAGGAATGGGATGGCCCAAGGAGCCTGTCTGATATGACTTGCATTGATGACGAGAGTGAAGAAAAGAAAAATTTTTCGGATTACCAAATGAGATTGTACTGTATCAATGAACAGCAGGATTTTCAAGTGTTTCATACGGAATTGAAGCAGTTTTTTCAGGCACTTGTTTATCGTAAGGATAAAGAAAAACTGAAAGAATTGATCGATAATTCGGCTGAATATCAGAATCTGTCAGAGGATACATTTGAGATGATTGTCAAATTTCTGGGAATGTCGGAGTTATGGAGGAACAGGAATAACTTTATGAACCACAATGATGCAAAGGAGGGATACAATATGTGTCAGGCAATAAGAGAATTACGGGCAGAGGAAAGGGCTATTGGCCGTGAGGAAGGCGTGGAAATTGGAATAGAACAGGGAATAGAACAGGGAATAGAACAGATGATTCTTGAAAACCTGGAAGAGCACAGGACAGAGGAAACCATTGTTGGAAAGCTGGTTCGTTGGTTTTCACTAACGGGAGAACAGGCGAAGATGTATTATGACAAGTGTGCGAGAGATGTGGTATAGAAACCAACGGTACTGAATAGGGCAGAACTCAGAAATGGGTTCTGCTTTTTACATTTCCTTTTCCGGCCTTGACAAACATTTTACATAAGCACACTTTTTCATTTTACAAGCAGTCTTTATGATGAGATACATAAGATCAAAACAAACAAAACATCACCGGAATCAAAAACAAAAGGTGAACCGAGAGGAGATTTATTATGAGAAAGAAATTAAGTGTATTTGTTATGGCTCTTGCAGGAGCAGCACTCCTGGCAGGATGTGGATCTAACACAACCACAGCAACGGATACCACAACCGAAACTACAACTGAGGCAACAACAGAGGCAGCACCTGCAGAAGACACGACTGCAGAAGCAGAAGCACCTGCACAGACAACTGAGGACAACGGAACCGTATCTACCGATGGATCTACTTCTATGGAGAAGGTGATCGGTGCTTTGGGAGAATCCTTCATGGCACAGAATGATGGAGTAACCTTTACCTACAATCCGACCGGATCCGGTTCAGGTATTACCGCAGTAGAGGAAGGAAGATGCGATATCGGACTTTCCAGCAGAAACTTAAAGGATGAAGAGGTCGCAAAAGGCTTAACACAGACAGTACTTGCTTATGATGGAATTGCAATTATCGTAAATCCGGAAAATCCTGTTGCTGATCTTGACATTGACACTATCGCCAGGATCTATAAGGGTGAAATTAAAAACTGGAGTGAAGTCGGCGGAAATGATGCAGAAATCGTTCTGATCGGACGTGAGGCAGGAAGCGGTACGAGAGATGGCTTCGAATCCATTACCGGAACTGAAGATGCATGTGCATACCGTCAGGAATTAACCTCTACAGGTGATGTAATCACAACCGTAGCCCAGAATCCGGATGCAATCGGATATGCTTCCCTTGCTTCTGTAAAGGATAGTGTAAAAGCACTTTCCGTAGGCGGTGTGGTTCCTACGGAAGATACCGTAAAAGACGGTTCTTACGTCATCCAGCGTCCATTCGTACTGGTAACCAAAGATGGAGTGGCATTATCCGCAACTGCCCGGAAGTTCTTCGACTATATCACTTCTGCTGATGCAGCAGGCATCATTTCCGAGGCCGGAGCAGTAGCAGCGAACTAAGATATCAGGGAATCCGGCTCAGAATAATAAAATCGGATTTAGACATTAAACCGGATGCGGCTAAGCATCAAAGAGAAATAAACCTGACATCCAGACAGCATGTCATCTTAAGGAGAGACATCCGGGTTGCTGTCTGGATATCATTACGTTATATCATTAATAACAGTAGAGAAATTAATTATAACAGGTGAATAACATGAAAAAGAAGCAATTTTTTGAAAACTTCATACACGGGATTTTCCTGGTGCTCGGATTGATTACAGTAGGCTGTGTGCTGCTGATTTCAGTGTATCTGATCATTTCCGGCATACCGGCCATCCGGCAGATCGGACTGATTCCTTTTCTGTTTGGTAAAACATGGGCGTCCACAGCAGCGGAGCCTTCCTATGGGATTCTGCCGTTTATTCTGACCAGTGTTTATGGAACCGCAGGAGCGATTCTGCTGGGAGTTCCGTTGGGGTTCCTCACAGCAGTATATCTGGCAAAGGCAGCACCGAAGAAGGTTCGCACCGTTATGGAATCCGCAGTAAGTCTCCTTGCCGGAATTCCTTCTGTTGTATATGGTCTTGTGGGTATGCAGGTGCTTGTGCCGGGGATCCGCAAGCTGTTCCTTGTTCCGGATGGAGCAAGCCTGCTGGCAGCCATTATTGTATTAGCTATTATGATCCTGCCTTCCATTATTAAGGTGTCCATGACAAGTCTTGAAGCAGTACCGAAGGAGTATGAGGATGCTTCTCTTGCTCTTGGAGCCACGCCTGTGGAAACCTATTTCCGGGTATCGGTTCCGGCTGCAAAAAGTGGTATTGCAGCAGCCGTAGTACTGGGTGTCGGACGAGCCATCGGAGAAGCGATGGCAGTCATGATGGTATCAGGAAATGTACCCAACATGCCGGAGCTTTTTCAAAGCGTCCGGTTCCTTACGACAGCAGTGGCAAGTGAAATGTCTTATTCATCAGGCTTACAGAGACAGGCATTGTTTTCCATTGCACTGGTACTGTTCCTGTTCATTATGCTGATTAATGCAACTTTAAACTTTTTCCTGAAACGGGATAAGGAGGCTTGAGATGAAACATGGTGGAATGACACACAGACGAGTGTTTTATATTTGGATGATGAAAATATTGATGTGGATCTCCACAGGACTCACTGCTCTCCTTGTCCTCTTCCTGATCGGATATGTGTTTATTAAGGGACTTCCCAATATTTCCTTCGAGCTGCTGACTACATCACCAAGTTATCTGGCGGACCGTATCGGAATTCTGCCGGATATCCTGAACACAATTTATATAGTACTTGCAACCCTGCTGATTGTTCTGCCTCTTGGTGTAGGGGCGGCAATTTATCTGACCGAGTATGCAGCCAATAAGAAGCTGGTTAGCGTAATTGAATATGCGGCAGAAACCCTGTCCGGTATTCCGTCTATTATCTATGGACTGGTTGGCATGCTGTTCTTCTGCCAGTTCCTGAATATGAAGACTTCCCTGCTGGCAGGTGCCCTGACACTGGTAATTATGAACCTTCCAACGATCATGCGTACTACCCAGGAGAGTCTTAAGACTGTTCCGCAAAGCTACCGTGAGGGCGCATTCGGATTGGGAGCGGGTAAATGGAGAGTGATCCGTACCGTAGTACTGCCCGGATGTATTGATGGTGTCATTACCGGATGTATTCTGTCGGTTGGACGAATTCTGGGAGAGTCCGCAGCCCTGCTTTTCACCGCCGGCTTTGCCCATGCACTTAATAATATCGTAAAAGGACTTGGCAGTGCCGGAGCTACACTGACAGTAGCTCTTTATGTATATGCAAAGGAACAGGGAGAATTCGGAGTGGCATTTGCAATTGCGGCGATTCTGATGATTCTCACCATGCTCATCAATTTTGCGGCAGTACTGGCTGGAAAGTATTTCAAAAAGAGAAAGGATATGTAAGTGATGAACAACATTATGACGGTACATGATCTTTGTCTGTGGTATGGAAGCCATCAGGCACTGACAGATATTAATATTGAGATCCCGGAAAAAAGCATTACCGCATTGATCGGTCCGTCCGGCTGTGGTAAATCCACCTTTTTAAAGACCATCAACCGTATGAACGATCTGATTCCGGATGTAAAAATCACAGGAGAAATTAAATACAAGGAGCAGAATATTTTTGCTCCAAATGTGGATGTAAATGATCTGCGAAGAGAGGTCGGAATGGTATTCCAGAAGCCGAATCCGTTCCCGATGAGCATTTATGATAACATTGCCTATGGGCCGCGTACGCATGGGGTAAAGAATAAAGCAAAGCTCGATGATATTGTGGAGCGTTCTTTACGTGGTGCAGCAATCTGGGATGAAGTAAAAGACCGTCTTAAGAAGAATGCGTTAGGACTTTCCGGTGGGCAGCAGCAGAGACTTTGCATTGCAAGAGCACTTGCCGTAGAACCGGAAGTACTTCTGATGGATGAGCCGACCAGTGCCCTTGATCCGATTTCCACCTTGAAAATCGAGGAGCTTGCTGAAGAACTGAAGAAAAAATATACCATTATTATTGTTACCCATAATATGCAGCAGGCTGTGCGTATTTCGGACCGCACTGCATTTTTCCTGCTGGGCGAGCTTGTGGAATATGGGGATACGGAAAAAATGTTCTCCGATCCTGTGGATAAGAGAACGGAAGATTATATAACAGGGAGGTTTGGATGATGAGAAGTCATTTTGATGAACAGCTTGCATTATTAAACAAAGAGCTGATTGAAATGGGAGCCTTATGTGAAGAAGTAATTGAACTGGCATCCCGTGCACTTGCAGAAGGAAACAAATCTCTGGCAGTACAGATTGCACCGATTGATGCCCAGATTGACCAGAAGGAGCGTACAATTGAATCGATGTGCCTGCGGCTTCTGCTGCAGCAGCAGCCGGTAGCAAAGGATCTTCGTCAGATTTCCGCAGCTCTTAAGATGATTACGGACATGGAACGGATCGGGGATCAGGCGGAGGATATTGCTGAAATCATCTGCTTCCTTAAGGAAGAAGATCGGAAGGAGGATATTCTGCTTCCTGAAATGGCGAAGGCATCCATTGGTATGGTGACCGAAAGCGTTGATGCGTTTGTAAAACGTGATATAATGTTAGCGGAAAAGGTGATTAAGGATGATGATATTGTAGACCAGTATTTTGACCGTGTGAAGGAAGATCTGATCCGGAAGATTGCGGATGACCCGAAGGACGGTGAATATGCGATAGATCTGCTGATCATTGCCAAATATTATGAACGTATTGCGGATCACGCAGTAAATATTGCAAAATGGGTGATCTTTTCCGTTACGGGAGTCCATAAGGAGGAATAGAAATGATTTGGTGTGTAGAAGATGATGCAAGCATTCGTGATATCGAGGTATATGCATTACAGTCCACAGGCTATGAAGCAAAGGGCTTTGAGGATGGAACCTCCTTTCTGAAGGAGTTAAAGAATCAGAAGCCGGAGCTTGTTGTGCTGGATGTAATGCTTCCCGGAATTGATGGAATCACTCTTTTGCAGAAGCTGAAGGAGGATCCGGAAACCAGAGAAATTCCGGTTGTTATGGCAACGGCAAAGGGAGCGGAATATGATAAGATTCAGGGACTTGACCTGGGTGCGGATTATTATCTTACGAAACCGTTCGGTGTAATGGAATTCGTATCCTGTGTGAAAGCGGTTCTGCGCAGATGTCAGCCGCATCAGGTAGAGCATTTGCTTAAAACCGGCGGATTGATTGTAAATATCGATGAACACACTGTAACCATAGATGGAGAAAGAATTACATTGACCTATAAAGAGTTTGAGCTTCTCCGGCTGTTTTTGTCACATCCGGGCATGGCATTTACCAGAGACCAGCTGTTTAATGAGGTCTGGGGAATGGACTACTGCGGGGATACCCGTACCGTGGATATGCATATCCGGACGCTGCGGCAGAAGCTTAAGGACTACGGAGAACTGATTGAAACGGTACGTAATGTAGGGTACCGTTTGGAGGCTAAATCATGACAAAGAAAATCTTTCAATCGATTATAATTGTCGCTGCGACCGTACTGCTTGCCAGCCTGACAATTATATTGGGAGTATTTTATGAGTATTTTGGAAACATCCAGAAGGGGCAGCTGACGGATGAACTGAATCTGGCGTCTGTTTCTGTTATAAAGGATGGCGTGGATTATTTAGAGCAGCTGCAGTCTGATCATTACCGGCTGACCTGGATTGATACAGATGGAACGGTTCTTTATGATACAGAAACAGGAAATGAGAAATTGGAGAATCATAAGGATCGTGCTGAAGTAAAGACTGCTTTTGAAAAGGGGATTGGCGAATCAACCCGGTATTCCGCAACACTGATGGAAAAGACCAGATATTATGCCAAACGTCTTGAGGACGGAACGGTGCTGCGTATTTCCGCAAAATATGCAACAACAGGACTTCTGGTTCTTGGTATGCTGCAGACGATTATATTTATCATTATTGGAGCCCTGATTCTTTCCGGCGTGCTTGCAAGCCGTCTTTCCAAGAGGATTGTAGAGCCGCTGAATAATCTGGATCTGGAAAGGCCGCTGGAAAATGAAACCTATGAAGAGATTTCTCCTTTGCTTAACCGGATTAACCGGCAGAGCAGTGAAATTTCAAAACAGCTTCGCAGACTGGAAGAAAAGACCGACGAATTTAACCAGATTACAGAGAGCATGAAGGAAGGGCTGGTATTATTAGATAATAAAGGAATTGTGTTAAGCATTAATCCTGCCGCCAGAAATATTTTTGGCAGTGATACACAGGGAGCAGTCGGACATGACTTCCTAAGACTGGACCGGAGCAGGACATTGAGTGCTGCTATTGAAAAAACCTTTGAAGAGGGGCACAGCGAGATCCGGATCGAACGAATGGGAAGGGAATACCAGCTGGATATCAGCCGGATTGAATCTGCCGGGAAGGTGCTTGGTGCAGTTATGCTGGCATTTGATATCACGGAACAGGAATATGCAGAGCGGAACCGGAGAGAGTTTACCGCGAATGTTTCCCACGAATTAAAGACCCCGCTTCAGGGAATTATCGGAAGTGCGGATCTGATTGAAACCGGTATGGTAAAGCCGGAGGATATGCCACGGTTTATCGGCCACATCCGGAAGGAAGCAACACGCCTTGTGGCGCTTATTGAGGACATCATCCGTCTGTCCCAGTTAGATGAAGGAAATGAACTTCCCTGTGAGGAATTTGACCTTATGGATATTGCAGAGGAAGTGGAGCAGAATCTGGAATCTGCAGCAGGTGCAAGAGCTATCACCCTTTCTCTTTCAGGTAGAAACGCGATTATGTATGGTGTTCGCAGACTTATGTATGAGATTGTATATAATCTTTGTGATAATGCCATTAAGTATAATCTGCCGGGAGGAAAGGTTGAGATTATGGTCGACCGGAAGGACGAAGAAGCTGTTCTATGTGTGAAAGATAACGGAATTGGAATTGCACCGGAACATCAGGACAGAGTATTTGAGCGTTTTTACCGCGTGGATAAGAGTCATTCCAAGTCCTCCGGCGGTACCGGTCTTGGACTTTCCATCGTGAAGCATGCGGTACAGTATCATCACGGTAAGCTGGAATTAAAGAGTGAAATCGGAAAGGGAACTGAAATTATCGTTCATTTCCCGATTGAGGCAGACAAATAACAATACATAATATAAAAAGAGTATCTGTAGAAGAATTTTATCTTCTGCAGATACTCTTTTGCTTTTGGATATTTGTATCAGGCAACGACTACATATTTTGCAGAATACAGAATATAACAACAGTCTATACCTCGCGCATCCGTTGGCGTCTGGCTGCCTGCCGTGTCTGATAGATCGAAATAATATCAAGCTGATAAACAATCACATACATGATGGCACCCATCAGAATACCGGTAATGACATCGAAGCAGGAGTGCTGCTTGATGAATACAGTAGAAAGAATAATGGAAATACACAGGATCAATGATCCGAAGTAAATCACTTTGTTCTTTCGCAGCTTCTCATTATGAGTAACCGCCAGGTGGGCACCGATGGAATTATATACGTGGATGCTCGGCCAGAGGTTTGTCGGAGTGTCTGCCTTATAAAGGGCGGCAACCATTGTCGTAAAAATATTATCTCTCGGCATTACTGCAGGACGAAGGTGATGTCCGTTCGGCCAGAGGGTAGAGACTAACAGGAAAATGGTCATTCCGGTAAAAAGAAAAGTACAAGCCCTGTAATAGTCCTGTTTATTCTTGAATAATAGGTACAGTACAACAATGGAAACGTAACCAAACCATAGGTAATATGGAATAACAAATACCTCACAAAACGGAATCATATCATCCCATTTCATATGGATGATCGTCTGCGGGTTCTGTACGGTACGTTCCAGATACGAAAACCAGCTCAGGTATATGAATGCATACACAATAAGAGGTATCGCATGCTTATACCTTTCATAAAACTTTTTCATAATTTCCTCATTTCCTCCTCATGTCTACAAAGAAACATTCCTATTTTAATAGATGAATCTTCTTTTGTAAACACTCAATTGTGATGGAGCTGCTCTTCCTGGAGACCTCTCCATCGGTGTGAACCCAGAACGGGCGGTCTGCTTCGATGTGAACCGAAGCCCCGTTATAGGGATAGATGTGCGGATAGCGGTAATGCTGCCCCTTTAACGCAGACGGCAGTGCAAAGAGTATCCGCAGCTTCGCAATCGGACCGACCGCACAAAGGTTAAAGCGTCCGTCCTGCGCATCGGCATCCGGACAGAACATAAAGCCGCCACCCTCGAAACGGTGAATCATGGTTGCTATAAATAAGAAGCTTTTCAGCTCGAAAGGTTCCTTACCATCTAATGTAATAGTACAATTTCCTCTCTTTGTCAATATAAGCTGTTTTAAGGCAATGGTCAAGTAGGTAAGTTTTCCCAGTCCGAGGCGGTTTAAGGTGTTTTTAAAGTGGGATGCCAGTGCCTCTTCGCAGATGGCAGCATCATAACCGATACCACAGCTTACCGCAAAATAGCGGGTGTCAGAGTCCTTTTCTTCATGAAGTCTGGAGCGCTCACTGGCAGAGTCGTGATAGGTCAGGCGGCCAAGGTCCATAAGGTGTGGCTTGTCACACACAAGGATCCGGGATAAAAGGAAAGAAGGGTCTCCCTTTATTCCAAGGTCACGTGCCAGGTCATTGCTGGAACCGGTAGGAATATAGCCGATTTCCACGCAGTCAAAGTCGGTAATTCCCTGCAGGGCTTCATTAAAGGTCCCATCACCTCCAAGAATAATAATCCGCAGCACGGAAGAGGCTTTGGATAATCCGTTTTCGCATAATTCGTGTACTATTCTGGTGACATCGCCAGGACCTTTGGACAAAAAGGCTTCATATTCAATACTGTGTTTTAAAAGCCAGTCTTCCAGTTCCTTCCACATTTCAAGTCCATGACCGGATTTGGATGCCGGGTTAATTACCATATTTACCATGAAAAGTGTTCTCCCCCTATGAATTCTCACTATATTTTAGCAGTATTTGTCGAAAGAGTAAAGCAATGTTTCTTTTTCGGGTTTCTTATGTTATACTTACCTATATTTATAATCAGAGGAGGAGAATTATGTATTCATTGGATGAAGTCAGAAAAGAAGATCCGGAAATTGCACAGGCAATTGTGGATGAACAGCAGCGCCAGAACAGTCATATTGAACTGATTGCTTCTGAGAACTGGGTAAGCAAGGCTGTTATGGCAGCTATGGGAAGCCCGTTAACAAACAAATATGCCGAAGGCTATCCGGGAAAGCGTTACTACGGTGGATGCCAGTGTGTAGATGTGGTTGAGAACCTTGCAATCGAGCGTGCCAAGGAACTGTTTGGATGCGATTATGCGAATGTACAGCCTCATTCCGGTGCGCAGGCCAATCTTGCCGTACAGTTTGCAATCTGTAATCCGGGAGATACCATTATGGGAATGAACCTGGATCATGGCGGACATCTGACACATGGAAGTCCGGTGAATATTTCCGGTAAATATTTTAATATTGTGCCTTACGGGGTAAATGATGAGGGATTTATTGACTATGATAAATTAAGGGAGATTGCACTGGAGTGTAAGCCCAAAATGATCATTGCCGGTGCATCCGCTTATGCAAGAACCATTGATTTCAAGAAGTTCCGTGAGGTTGCAGATGAGGTTGGGGCAGTATTGATGGTTGATATGGCTCACATTGCAGGACTTGTGGCAGCAGGACTTCATCCAAGCCCGATTCCTTATGCTGATGTGGTAACCACAACTACGCATAAAACGCTGCGTGGACCGAGAGGCGGTATGATTCTCTGCAATCAGGAAGCCGCAGATAAATATAACTTCAATAAGGCAGTGTTCCCGGGCATTCAGGGAGGTCCTTTGATGCATGTGATCGCAGCCAAGGCTGTCTGCTTCAAAGAAGCCCTTACAGATGACTTTAAGCAGTATCAGAAGAACATTATTGACAATGCCCAGGCTCTTTGCAAGGGTCTTATGGACAGAGGAATCAGGATTGTATCCGGTGGTACAGACAATCACCTGATGCTGATGGATCTTACCCCGTTTGACTTGACAGGTAAGGCTGTTGAGAAGATGCTGGATGAAGCACATATTACGGCGAACAAGAATACTATTCCGAATGATCCCAAGTCTCCTTTTGTGACAAGTGGTATCCGTCTTGGAACACCGGCTGTTACCTCCAGAGGAATGAATACGGAGGATATGGATCAGATTGCGGAAGCCATTGCATTGATTGTGAAGGGTGGCGAGGAGAAGATTCCGGAAGCAAGAGCAATCGTCCAGAAGCTTACCGATAAGTATCCGCTTATCTGAACTGTGGAAAAGCCTAAATGAGGTAAAGGAATAAATACAATTAATGTAACTATTCAGACCCCCATTCGTAAAACCGCTGCTATACGCAGCTTAAGTTTTACTCATGTGATTACTTCGCCATATAAATTATGTCAAATGTACTTACGAATGCATGCATTCGACGTCCATATTGTCATAATTTGCATGGCTCTGAATAGTTACCAATTAATATAAGAAGATAAGTTACAAAAACAGATAAAAATCAGAAGATTACGAAAGATCTGCCGACATGCCGAAGGGTGTGGAGGCAGACCTTTTTTCTTTCTGCCTTTGTTTCATATTGGAGTCAGGGACAAAAGGTATTTTTCTCCTGTCCTGATATCGTTACGCAACTTCATGTTACAGTTCGGTCATGCCCGTTCATAAGCTGCCGGATGGTACAGATTGGCTAACAAATATACGTGTTTTCCGGCAGCTTATTTCATGTCGGGCGTCCGCCCTATAGAAATGATTGTATAAGCTGCCCTTAGTGAGCAAGCTCCCACGGTCATCTTGCACAATCATTTCTGCATGGCTGAACTGTTACAACTTCATAATGAATGCACGTAAATATTTGGAATTATTTACAAAAACTGACAATAAATCTGATAAAACTACAACAAAGATAATAAAATCGAAAAATAAAAAGAAAATTGCGAAAATGTGTTGACAAATAAAAACGGTCTGTTATAATAAAGACATAAACAAGAGATATCTTTCACATAGATAATCTAAAGCAAAGGAGGTACAGTCCACCGGAAACTGAATAAAATTTCCTCATTACATTTAATAGAGTAATGAGTACAAGCCATTGCAATACCAGTAAAAGGTACAAAAGAACAACGTACGAAAGACAAGACAGAAGCATTTCGAATCGTATCAGCTACAGAAGAGAAAGTAACGAGCAACTGAAGATAAGAAGAAAGATACCGTTACATGTTTGTGAATACGAATGAGTAGTGAATAAAATACGAAAGAGAAAGTACAATTGAATATCGGGTTATCCATAGAAATGGAAATTTCGTAGAAAAAGAGGTTAGTCCAATGGAGAGCATAGTTTAGGAGCGGGTGTCAAAGTAATTGTATTGATGCCCGCTTCGATTCATGCTAAGATATAATGAACAAATATGCAAATTAACCCCTTTTACGAAATAGATAAATTTAGGAGGTACCATGAGCAAACAGGAATTATATGATAATGAAACAGATCGAAGAGAATACCGGAGAGCAAGGCGTAAGAGAAACCAGCTCATTGCAATTATCGTAGTCATTGTAGTCGGACTTGCCTTAGTTGCAGGAGGAATTCTAGGTGTAACACAGTTAATGAAGCAATTGAATGATAAGAAGCATACCGAAGAGCTGCAGGCGCAGCTTGCGGAACTGGCAGATTCGGAACCGGCTGTTGTAGAGGCTCCTGCAGAAGAAGAACCACAGGAGCTGACCTCGGATGATTATTTGAACCAGATTGCAGATTCCTGTATTGCAGAAATGTCTCTTGAAAATAAAGTAGCAGGTCTGTTCATGGTTACACCGGAAGCGTTGACGGGTGTGGATACCGTGATTCAGGCAGGTGATACCACGAAGCAGAAGTTAAGTGAATATCCGGTCGGCGGTCTTGTCTATTTCAGCAAAAATATCAAGTCGGCAGATCAGCTGAAAGAAATGCTTGATACAACCAGAAATACCATGATTTATCCCGTTTTTCTTGCCGTAGATGAAGAAGGGGGAAGTGTATCCCGTGTTGCGGGTGCAGGACTTGCTGATGATGTGGGTGATATGTCAGAGATTGGAAGCACCTGTGATCCGGAGAAAGCAAAGGAAGCAGGTACGGCGATTGGAACTTATTTATCACAGTTTGGGTTCAATGTAGATTTTGCACCGGTAGCAGATGTTGTTTCTGCAGAGAATGCAGTGATTGGAAACCGGTCCTTTGGATCTGATCCCAATGTCGTAGGTACGATGGTGGCAGCAGAAGTACAGGGATTGCAGGAAAGTGGTGTGAGCGCATGCTTAAAGCATTTCCCGGGAATCGGAGATACCACAACAGATACACATGATGAAAAGACCGTATCGGAGAAAACGCTGGAGGATATGCAGCAGACCGATCTCCCGGCTTTTCAGTCCGGTATTGATGCAGGCGCAGACTTTGTGATGGTCAGTCATATGTCTCTTCCTAATGTAATAGGAGATGATACCCCGTGTTCTTTATCCGGAGCAGTGATTAGTGATCTTTTGAGAAACCAGCTTGGTTATAATGGCATTGTAATTACCGATGCTCTTGATATGAGTGCAATTACGGATTCCTATTCTTCTGCAGAGGCGGCAGTCAAAGCAATTGAAGCGGGAGCAGATATGTTGCTGATGCCGGAAAACTTTGAAGAGGCTTACCAGGGATTGCTGGAGGCTGTTCAGAACGGAACGATTTCCGAAGACCGGATTAATGAGTCATTGAAAAGAATTTATCGTGTAAAATACAGAGACAGGATTGAATAATATTCAGGGTAATAAACATACTGTCTCATACAGAATAGAAAATTACGAAGAGACATACCTTTTGGGAAGAAGAGGTATGTCTCTTTTGGGTGATGAAAGACATAGAGCTTGGTAAAATTGAAAGTTAAACTGACCTTGTAGAATTTATGGTATTGACATAATGATAGAAAACCTATATAATTACCAAAGGTAATTAGCAAAGATAACAAATTAAGCGGCGAATAGAAGAAATTATTCAGGAGGAGAAAATGACGATTGAAAAAATAAAAGAATTACTTGATGCCTGCTATCAGGCAAAAAGAGTGCGCGAATTGCTGCCGGAACTTCCAAAGGGAGTCACATCCTCATACATTCACTATCTTGATACCATAGAGCATCTGGAACAGCGTGGAATACGGGTGAAGGTATCGGACATCAGCGATGCACTGAATATACCGCGTCCAGGGGTAACACGGACGGTCAAGGAAATGGAAAAAGGCGGTTATCTTCGCAAAGATTCCTCAGACACAGATGGACGTATTACATATCTTACGATTACCGATGAAGGCAGGATGCTTTCCCGGACGTATAACGAGCAGTTTTTTGCACAGCTTACTCCACTTTTAGCAGAGATATCGGATGGGGATGCAGATTGCACGATCCATACCATAGAGAAACTTTATCAGATCATGTCAGAAAGGAAAAATTCACTTGAATACAGATAAAACAGATTTTACGCAGGGGAGTATATTAAAAAAATTGTCTATGTTTATGCTTCCGGTGCTGGGAGCTTTGGTTCTGCAGGCTGCCTATGGAGCGGTGGACCTGCTAGTGGTCGGGCAGTTCGGTTCGACAGCCGGATTGTCTGCTGTTTCAACCGGAAGCCAGGTCTTAAACCTTGTCACTTTTGTTGTAACGCAGCTGGCCATGGGTGTGACGGTTCTGATTGCACGGTATCTTGGAGAAAAGAAGCCGGAGCAGATCGGCGCTGTCCTGGGTGGAGCAGCAGTTGTGTTTACCATTCTTTCGATTGCACTGTTCCTTCTGCTGGTGTGCTTTGCAAAGCCGATCGCGGTACTGATGCAGGCGCCGGAAGAGGCGGTCAGTCTTACCACCGGCTATATAAGGATCTGCGGATGTGGTATTTTCTTCATCGTTGCCTATAATCTGCTTTCCGCTATTTTCCGTGGACTTGGTGACAGCAAGTCTCCGCTGTTGTTCGTGCTTGTGGCATGTATCATTAATATTGCAGGCGACCTTCTTCTTGTTGCAGAGCTTAAGATGGACGCGAACGGAGCCGCAATCGCAACAGTTCTGGCCCAGGCAGTCAGTGTGCTGTTTGCCGTTGTAATCCTGGTGAAAAAGCAGCTTCCGTTTACCCTGACAAAGGCAGATTTCCGTATTAATCCACAATGCAGAAAGTTTCTTGGAATCGGACTTCCCCTCGCACTTCAGGAGTTCCTCACCCAGATGTCGTTTCTGGCGTTGTGCGCATTTGTTAACCGACTGGGACTGACGGCGTCCTCCGGTTACGGCGTTGCCAGCAAGATTGTTAATTTTGCCATGCTGATTCCAAGCGCCCTGATGCAGTCGATGGCTTCTTTCGTTGCTCAGAATGTAGGTGCCGGAAACCAGAAACGTGCAAGGAAATCCATGCTGACTGGAATCGGAGTCGGTCTGGTATTTGGCTGTGCGGTGTTTGTGCTTGTTTTGTTAAAGGGCGATGTGCTTGTCGGAATCTTTTCACCGGATCCGGAGGTGGTACAGAAGGGCTTTGAATATCTGAAAGGATTTGCCCCGGAAACGATTGTAACTGCAATTCTATTCAGCATGGTAGGATATTTTAACGGTAATGATCAGACTCTCTGGGTCATGACACAGGGGTTGATTCAGACCATTCTGGTTCGTCTTCCAATGGCATATTTTATGAGCATCCAGCCCAATGCCAGCCTGACGAAGATCGGACTTTCGGCACCGGTATCCACCACGGTCGGAATTGTTCTGAATATCTTATTTTATATCTACTGGAGCCGGAAAACCCGGACTTCACAGTAAGCATCGGATAGATAAATGCTCTATATGAGAAACGGTGAGTTTCTCTGGCAGCTCATCCCGGATCAAAGTCCGTGCAGGTGAGCTGCCATAAGTTTTGAAAATCTGCCGGAGAACTTTTATGGGTACTAAGACAAAATGATGGAGTTTTTAAAAAATTAAAAAAATTTCAAAAATATCGTTGACAAAGTAAGCGGCCTATAGTATTATACTAATTGTCCGTAAGACATAAGGACTTGCAGATACAACAGAATATGCGCGAGTGGCTCAGTTGGTGGAGCACGACCTTGCCAAGGTCGGGGCCGCGGGTTCGAGTCCCGTCTCGCGCTCTCAAAGGAACAAGAAAAGGATATCCGAATGGATATCCTTTTTCTTGTTTTCGAGCCCCGGCGGGGCTCGAAGGTTCGAGGTCTCCGCTCCGCTTCGGTCGTCGCAGAGCAAACGTCCCCCGGACGTTTTGCGACGTCTCGCGCTCTGTTAAAATCACTCAAAATGCTGATAAATACGGCACTTTGGGTGTTTTTCTTTTTCTCAAAAGCTGTAGACAGTCTTTGCAGATTACTTAAGAGCACAGGAAATAGCATCATATGTCTCTTTCTCTGTCAGTGGATTGTAGATATATCCAAGCGTAGTAGTGAGATCACTGTGCCCTGACTGCTCACGAATAACGTCAAGTGGTACACCGGCGGTATTTAAGTGACTTCCACAAAAAATATCTCAAATACGGACTGATTCTATGTAAAATTTATTTGCTAGGAAGACAAATTCTTGTTACGATAATGGTGAAAGTGGGTAGTTATGAAAGAAAAACCATTTTACATAGAAAGCGAAATACAGAAAGTGAAAAAGGAAAAGCAAAATGAAACTATTATTCAGACAGCGGATGTTTTCGTGGTTTGACAGCTACGACATCTATGATGAAAATGAAAATACCGTATATGTTGTGAAGGGACAGCTTTCGTGGGGACACTGTCTCAAGATTTTTGATGCCTGCGACAGAGAGGTTGGCACGGTCAGGGAGCGAGTGCTGACTTTGCTTCCGAAATTTGAAATATATGAGGGGGATTCGTACGTTGGCTGCATCAGCAAGGAGTTTTCCTTTTTGAAGCCCCGATACGACATTGACTTTAACGGCTGGTATGTGGAAGGCAGTTTTCTGGAATGGGATTATACCATTACCGGTGCGAACGGAGAAGAGATTGCATCCATTTCCAAGGAGCTGTTTCACATGACAGATACTTATGTACTGGATATTCCAAACCCTGTAAACTCACTGCATGTACTGATGTTCGTACTGGCAATGGATGCAGAAAAGTGTTCCAGAAACTAAATAAAAGCGATGTACCGGTACAGTCAGCCTAAAATATGATGGTTCAGCCACTTACGGGAATGGAACCGGATGGAGAAGATGACAGCCCTAAGACTCCAGTCTGCGAACATGCCGATCCACACGGCGATTGGTCCAAAACCCCAGATACGGCATAAGTAAACGCATAAGGCCACACGGCAAAGCCACATGGTGCAGCAGGAGGTAATCATGGAGAATTTCACATCGCCTGCCGCTCTCATGCCATAGGCGGGGATAAAGGAAAGAACCCAGGAAACCGGCTTTACGATGGTGATAAAGACCATCATCCGGAAACAAAGTCTGGCACTTTCGGCTTCCATGCCGCCAAGTATGGTGATCGGTCTGGTAAGTGCCAGGACGAGCAGACAGCTTACGATAATGGCTGCTTCCGCAAGCAGGGATAGCTTTTTAATATAATAAATGGCTTCATCCTTACGTCCGGCACCAAGACACTGTCCGACAACGGTCATCAGCCCGATACCGATACCTATAGCGGCGACACCGTTTAGGTTTTCGAGGATGTTCGTCATTGCCTGGGCTGCGATTGCAATGGTGCCGAGGGTGGAAACGGTAGACTGGATGGCTAATTTACCGAACTGGAACATACTGTTCTCAATACCGGAGGGGATTCCGATACACAGGATTTTTTTGATCGAAGAAAAATCCGGGCGGATCGCAAGATAATTGCGGATGGAAATCGGATTCTTTTCATTCCGCAGCTCCCAGATGACCACAACGGCACAGAAGATCCGGGATACCAGTGTAGAAATGGCAGCACCGGCAACTCCCATGTGTAAAACAAAGATCAGAATTGCATTTCCGCCAATGTTAAGAAAATTGGAAATGACGGAGATGATCATGGGATGACGGCTGTCGTTTTGGGCTCTCATAACGGAAGCTCCTGCATCATATAACCCGATGAACGGGAAGGAGAGCAGGGTAAACAGGAAATAAACCTGTGAATTTGTCATTACATCAGCTTCGACCTTTCCGAAAATAAGACGCAGCAAAGAGGCCCGGCTGAATAGGCACAGCAGCGTCAGCGCTGTGGATAATACGGTCATAACGAGTAATACCTGTCTGGCAGCGTGGGTGGCGTGCTTTTCATTTTGATTGCCAAGATAATGGGAACAGAGGATGGCACCACCGGCAGCGAGTGCGGAGAGCGCCTGGATTACGAGGACGTTTATGGAATCGACAAGTGAAACGGCAGAGATGGCTGCGGATCCTACGTTGCTTACCATCATGGTGTCTACCGTGCCCATCAGGCAGGAAAGGAGCTGTTCCACGATGATGGGAACAAGGAGCTTGCACAGATCGGTGTTGGTATATAAATGATTGGATTCTTTCATCAGTTGTTCTCTTCTTTCCGGTGTTTCAGATAATTCAGAGATATTATAGCACTGCTGCGGGAAAAGAAAAGTTTTTTAATAAGACCATAAAGAAAAACCATATTGTAAGAGTTAAATCAGTAGCATATATTATAGATGCAAAGCCGCAGGTGGAGTACAATACGGAAGAGCTGCAAAAGATAGTATATATGATATTTCCAAGGCGGCAGAGAAGAGAATGTATGAGAACAAGGAGCGTCATTATCACGAGAATAATATAGATAGAAGGTAACTATTCAGAACCGGCTTCTTGCGTATCAGAGAAGATTATGGCATACTACATACTATAACTATGACATAACTATTCAGAACCCCATTCGTAAAACCGTTGCTAACGCAACGTAGTTTACCTCATGTGGTTACTTCGCCATATAAATTATGCCAAATGTCCTTACGAATGCAAGCATTCGACATCCATATTGTCATAATTTGCATGGCTCTGAATAGTTACACTATGACAACAAAAGGAAATAAGGAGGCCGTTATGTCAGAAATACATAGTATTGATGCAGAGGACGATCAGTTCGCATATCGCTACGATACGCAGCTTCTGATTGACCGTAGAGATGAGGATCTGGATGAGGATGAGATTGGGGATTACATCACCGAACATTTTGAAGGAAACAGCCTGATTGCGGCAGGGGATGAAGATCTTGTGAAGATTCATTTTCATACGAATGAGCCATGGAAGGTGTTGGAGTATTGCAGTACGATCGGCGAGATCTATGATATCGTGATTGAGGACATGATCCGCCAGTCTTCCGGTTTACACGGATAGAAAATAATCCCACCGGCAGACAGATAGCTGCCGGTGGGATATCCGGATTACCTTTCCATATTATTTTAGTGCAGATATCATTTTGAAATACGGTTTAAACAGACTGTAGTATTTCATGCCGTTATCTTTGCCATAGGCTTTAATAATGCTTGCACGGATGCCGTTCAGATTCCTGGTTTTATCTTTGTTATTATCCAGGAAGGAAACAAAGTTACCGGGATCCTTCATGTCGCTGTGGGCAAAAATGATATCTGTGAAATGTTTGATCTTATCCTGGTGGGAATAAGCTTCCGCAGTAAAGGAATAAGAATCGTCTTTTACGGTTTTGTAAATAAGCTGTCCCTGTTCCTGACCGTAGACATGAACAAAGGTTTCGTGAAGTGCAACAAGGTTGTTCTTTCCGAAGCAGTTAATAAAGGTATCAACCTCTTCTTTATTGAAATTGAAGTCCTCTGAGATCTCCGGCTTCTTTGAAGTCTCGGAATTTGCAGATTTCTTTGAAGCTCTGGAATTCACAGATTTCTTCGGACGCTCAGATTTTTCGGAGGAAGTCTCTGTGACTGCCTGTGCCGGAAGAGAAGAATCTTCTTCCGAAGCAGAAGCTGCAAAGGGAAGCTCTTCTTCGGTATCCGGAACAAGCTCCTCCTTCTGCCGCTGCAGATCTAACTTGCAGTAATTCACATTGATTCGGTTGACAAGATAGCCCTGCTTCTTCCAGAAGCGGACGGCAGGATCAAAGCCGGTATCATTGCTCATCACAATAAATTCCGGAGTCTCCGATTCATCCGTTCCAATCAGATATCCCAGATAGGATATGAGCTGGAAATCCAGGGCATTCTGTCCCTCAAAGCACTCTTTAAATTGAATCGTGCGATTTTCCTGTAACAGCTTAATGACCGAGGAATATGCCATATGAGGAGAATTTTTGGTATAAAAGATGATAATTTCATCATTCTCACCTGCCATATCCAGGAGCATTAACCAGTTGTCGTTTACATTTTCACTATCTACCAGGTAATGTTTTATCTTGACCACCACTAATCCGGATACAATTATTTTAACATGGAAAAAGACAGACAGCAATAAGGTTATGGTGGTAATTCTTCTTATTTATTTGTATAATGTAAAGATACCAGGATCAAAAGGTCTAAGCCCACGTGAGCTTGCTCATAAGTGGGTGAAAGACCTTAGGACCCGCCCCGATATTCGCATATCGTGGGATGATAATCCCACGATATGCGAATATTGGGCAGGATTGTGGGAGTGCGTAGCACGAAGCAATCCGTAGGTATCAAAGTCGGGGGCTTTTGAACCCGACATCATGTAAACACGATTTTTTTAGAAATGACACTGGAGGAAAAGAAATATGTTTGGAGATAACTATGTAGTTGGAACCTGTTATTATCCGGAGCACTGGGATAAGTCCCTGTGGGAGGAGGATTTGCAGAGGATGCTGAAGGCAGGCATTACCGTAATCCGGATCGGCGAATTTGCCTGGAGTAAAATTGAGCTTACCGAAGGAAGCTTTGACTTTTCGTTCTTTGACGAATTTTTAGACCTATGTGAAAAGACCGGTATGAAGGTCATTATGGGAACACCGACTGCGACACCGCCGGCATGGCTTACCAGGAAATATCCGGAGGTGCTCAACACGGATGTGAACGGCCTTCCCTATGAGCATGGCGGCCGCAGACATTATACCTATAACTCACCGGCTTACCGGAGACTGTCAGCAATCATTGTAGAAAAGATGGCAGCGCATTACGGTCCTCATCCGGCGGTCATCGGCTGGCAGCTCGATAATGAATTCAACTGTGAAATGGCGGATTATTATTCACCGGCTGATCAGAAAGCTTTCCGGAGCTTTTTACAGAAGAGGTATGGAAGTCTCGATGCATTGAATGAAGCATGGGGAACGGTTTTCTGGAACCAGACGTATACGGACTGGGAAGAGATTCTGATCCCGGGAAGGGTTCTGGGCTGCCATAATCCTCATCAGGTACTGGATTATCATCGCTTTGTGTCGGACAGCACGTTGAGCTATGCAAAAATGGAATCCGATATCTTACGCCGTTACATAAAGAAAGATGATTTTATTACTACAAACGGTCTGTTTGACAATATCGACAATCATAAGATGACGAAGGAAAGCCTGGATCTGTATATGTATGACTGCTATCCGAGCTTTGCGTTCGGACTTCATAAGGATTCCTGGGTACCGACGAATCTGAAGGACCGTCATTGGAGCAGAAATCTGATTAAGGTCAGGGGCGTGTGTCCGCACTTTGGAATTATGGAACAGCAGGCAGGCGCGAACGGCTCGGTAGAACGGATGGAGGGACCGGCACCGAGACCGGGACAGCTGACCCTATGGGCAATGCAGAGCGTGGCACATGGTGCAGATTATATTTCCTTCTTTCGCTGGCGGACAGCCTGTATTGGCTCTGAAATTTACTGGCATGGGATTCTGGATTATGACAGCAGGGATAACCGGAAGCTTGCCGAGGTGACAGATTTTGCTGCAAAACTGCGTAGCATGGATGAGATTGCGGGAGCAGATTATATCGCAGGCTTTGCTTATCTGAATGATTATGATAATGAGTGGGACAGTGCTGCTGATGTATGGCACAAGAGAGTGGATGCACAGAGCAAGGAGTCCGTTTTCCTGTTCTCACAAAAGAACCATACCCCATACAATTCTGTTTATCTGGAGGAGGGATTCCGGGCAGAGGGATTACAGCAATACCCGCTGGTGATTTATCCCCACCCGGTGATTATGACAGAAGAAAAGCTTAACATTCTCCGCAAATATGTGTCAAACGGAGGTACGCTGCTGCTTGGCTGCCGTTCCGGATATAAGGATGAGAACGGTCACTGCGTGATGCTGCCGCAGCCGGGACTTCTTTCAGAACTGACCGGAACCGACATCCATGATTTTACCTTTGTGCATGAGTACGATGAAGGAATCTGTGCAGAAGCGGAAGGAGAGCTTATGGAAGGACAGGCAGAAAGCCGGCTGGAGATGCCTTTATTTAATGATATTTTATCCATAAAGGACGGTGCGGATGAGGCAAAGGTGCTTGCACGGTATGACAGAGGCTATTATAAGGGTGAGCCTGCCCTGGTTGAAAACCGTTATGGAAAAGGAAGAGTGCTTCACCTTGGAAGCTGTTTTTCTGAGCAGAACCTGAAGGTGCTGTTTGATTATCTGGGACTTACGGAACCCTGGGCAGATTATGTGGAAGTACCGGAAGAGGTAGAGCTGGCTGTCCGTAAAAAGAATGGAGTAACCTATCTGTTCCTGCTTAATTATATGTTCCATGAAGAGATCATTACGCTGAAAAAGGAATGTGTCGATTTGTTTACCGGCGAGAAGAAGGAAGGAAATGTTACCCTGAAGCCGTTTGAAGTACTGGTTGTCAAAGTGGATTAAGGGAGCATAGAAACGCTCAATCAGAACATAATAGATATTGCATTTTTTATTCAAGAGTGCAAATTTTGCACTCTTGAATTGACATGGTGCGAAATTTGCACTACATTATAAATAGAGGTGCAATTATGGGAAGATTGAAAGAAGTAAGAACAGAAAAGAAATTAACACAGCAGCAAGTGGCAGATTTATTTGGTATATCACTTCGCTCCTATAAATCCTATGAGAATGATCCGGTGAAGGAGGGCAGCTTAAAGTATCATTATATGCTGGAAAAGCTGGCAGAACTAAATCCGATTGACGAAGAGCACGGTGTTGTGGACATTGAATATATCACACAGAAGTGCTCGGAAGTGTTTCGGAACTATGAAGTAGATTTTTGCTATCTTTTTGGATCTTATGCGAAAGCAAAGGCGAAACCGGACAGTGATGTGGATCTTTTAATATCTGCACATGTAAAGGGTCTGCAGTTTTATGGACTAGTGGAAGAAATACGGAATGCCTTACACAAGAAAGTGGATGTGCTTGATGTAAAACAGCTTAAGGATAATGTGGAATTGACACAGGAAATACTGAAAGATGGAATAAAAATATATGGATAATATAAAAAATGATGCTTACTATATTCAAAAAATCAGACAGGATTTGGAGTTTATAGTAATACATATGCAGGATATCGGAATACAGGAGTTGAATGAAAATGAAATCCTGCTGGATTCTATGCTGTTTCGGATGATTCAGCTTTCCGAGAATGCCAAACGCTTATCAGAAGAATATAAGCAGGAGAGAAAAAGAATTCCCTGGAATGCAATATATGGTTTAAGGAATCGGATTGTACATGATTATGGAAATGTAGATCTGGATGTTGTTTTTGAAACATTAAAAAATGATATTCCGGAATTGCTAAAAAGCATGTCCGATTGATGAGAGGGAGAAAAATGGAACAGACTGTCAGTAAAAAAGAATTTAAAGGATTCTCAGGAAATGAATTAAAGGTATTCGCAATCATTGCGATGCTGATGGATCATCTGGCATCCACGATCTGGACGGGATATCATAAGGACTGGTGGCTGCTTGCCATTCACCTTTTCGGGCGGCTTGCCGCACCGACGATGTGGTTTATGATTGCAGAGGGATACCAGTATACCAGAAATTTTAAGAAATATCTGGCGCGCCTTTTCATTTTTGCAGTTCTTGCGCACTTTGCCTATAATTTCTGCTTCGGAATTTCTATTATTCCGTTCCGGGATTCGCTGCTGAACCAGACCAGTGTGATCTGGCCGCTTTTCCTGGCAGCAGTCGGACTTTATATTTTTGATGATGCAAAGAGAAGCTTTCCTTTGAAAAACTGGCAGAAAACAGCACTTCTTCTGGTGTTGTGTGTACTGGCATTCCCATCGGACTGGTCATGCTTTCCGGTATTATGTACCTTACATATTTACCAGAACAGGGGAAACCTAAAGAAGCAGGTGATAGGAATACTTGCCTATATTTCCATGTATGTACTGGTGTGGTGTCTGTGTATTGATGTGGTTTATGGTCTGCTGCAATTCGGTATTATTATTGTGTGGCCTTTTATGCATTTCTACAATGGAACAAGAGGTAAGGCAAAGTGGATGAAGTGGTTTTTCTATGTATTTTATGTAGGGCACCTTATTCTGTGCGGTTTCTTACGACTTGCCCTGCATGGAAATGTGGGAACGATCATTGGAGGTTAAAATGCAGGGAGAACAGATGATCAGTGCATTAATCGGGCTTGTGGGGGCTGTTTCCAATAATGGAAGGACGGAGCACACCGATGGTGTGATCCGCAGGGCCTTTTTACAGATTCGAAATGGTGGAAGTGAGCAGGAGATTGTGGAGGCTGTTCATCGGGAAAAATTTGCCATTTCACCGGACTGTGCCATATGTAAGAACCCATGCGGAAACACTTCGGATTATGACATGGCCCGGTTTCATGAAGCCAGTGAATCAATTCAGAATCGGAAGCTGGAACTGATTAAGTCAATAGGAGCTTATCTGGAATCGGTACAGGAAGAGAAACTTCCTGATCTGATCTATCAGGGAATTGCATATCTTGGGTATGATCTGCAGGAGAAAGCATATGTGGAAATGATTGAACAGATTCATGGGAAGATCATAAGGTGAGGCAGGATCAACCAGAATTGCTTATGAAAAGGTTAAGGAAGGATGAAACATTCCAATGAGTAATCAGAAAGAGAAAGACAGTATGCGGGACGAAGGATTAAAGGGAAATGAACAGATCGAGGAAGCCATTCTTGCACTGCAGCAGGAGGCAACGCCGGAAATGCTGGCGCATGCGCTTACGGTAATCCGCAGACGCATGAAAGAGGGCGGCCGGTTGATTGTGGACGTGGAACCGTCCGTGGCCGGTGCACAGATGAACCTTAAGGTGGTTGAAACCGGAGACGGTGCAAAGTGGTGGTCTGCGTTTACCGGCTTTGAGGAAGAATTGCAGGGTGCAGACAGTGTGAAGTCCACATTTCTTTCGGATATGGATAAGCTGTTTGATGCGGCGCTTTCGGTACCGGACATTCAGGGGGTTGCATTAAATCCATGGAACAGGACGATGATGCTCGATAAGCATCTTATCCGTATCATCAAACCGGAGCAGGGAAAATAGAGGAGAAGCAAACCGGTAAATGACGGAAATAATGGATTGTTCCGACACGAAATAAGTGCTACAATATTTTATTAGATGCCAGGGTCAAAAGGTCTAAGCCCACATGAGCTTGCTCATAAGTGGGTGAAAGACCTTAGGGCCCGCCCCGATATGAGCATAAAAGTCGGGAGCTTTTGACCCCGACATCTTTTATCAGATTAAAACACGGAAGAGTGGCAGGAATACCTGGGAAATTTATCCCTCTGAAAAGGAAAGATATTGATTCAGGTAACTATTCAGTACAGGTCGAAGCATTTACTGCAAAGACCGTAAGAAAATGATTCAGTAATGCAAAATCCCATCGGCGAAGCCGATTTGGAATGGATTTTGCATCGTAACTGTGAAGGTACTGAACAGTTACTGATTCAGAATATTTAGGAACAGTAAGACAAATGAGGAGAAACAACATGAAAAAATGGAAGTATGTAGCAGGAACAATGTGTTTATGGCTGGCGTTTGGCGCCTCCGCTATGGCGCAGGAGCGGGAAATGCCGGATGGACAGAAGTTTGATGCCGAGTTTTATGCGGCTGCTTATCCGGATGTGGCAGCAGAGATCGGTACGGCAGAAGCGGATCTTTACCAGCATTATGTAACGTATGGAAAGGCCGAAGGAAGAAAGGCTTATGCAGCAGACCAGCCGGTGGTAAATAAGACGCTGCTGTGTACGAAGTCCAGTGCTTATGATACATTAGAAGACCGCCGAATCAATGTGGAGCTTGCAGCAGACCGGATCAACGGAATCATTCTGACACCGGGAAGCACCTTTTCTTTCTCCAAATCGGTAGGAACGAGAACAAAGGAAAATGGTTATGTTGTAGCAGAAAGCTTTGCTTCCGGAAGAAAAACGACTTCCGTAGGTGGAGGAATCTGTCAGGTATCCAGCACTCTATACTGTGGAATTGCGGAAAGTGTGCCGGCACAGATTAAGGTAACCGAGCGCCATAAACATTCGGCACCGGTTGATTACGTGCCGGAAAATATGGATGCGACCATTGCAGAGGGAAGTTTGGACTTCCAGTTCCAGAATGCGGGAACCAAAAACCTGCAGATTGTAACCAGCTGTGATCAGGGCATCGTAACTACCTCTGTTTACGAAATAAACTAACAATTCTTGTATTATGGGAATATCAATTTAGTAGTGACTTGGAATAAGGAGTATATTCATGAACGGAATACTTAAGGTGTTGACTGCAATTCTCGGTGTGCTGGCAGTGATTGCCTGCCTTGCAACGATCGGAATTGTGGGATACTCCATGACGAATAACGGGAATACCACACCAAATAATCATACGAATACCAATACGAATACCAACGGAAATCTCGTAGTACAGGCATCTGCCGTTCCGACCATGACACCGGAGGCTGACAGCAGTGCCTCACCGGATGAAGTGCCTACACCGACACCGGCTTCCACAGATGTCAGTAATCATGTGCATGACTATCAGGAGACGGTTGTTAAGAAAGCAACCTGCTATTCGGCAGGACAAATGAAATATACCTGTTTGGTCTGTGGAGATGAGTATTATGTGGATATCATGTCGACAGGACATGTTCCGGATGACTGGGAGGTCGTAAGGAAGCCTACTGCGACAGAAGAAGGACTGCGAGTGAAGAAATGTATCTATTGTGATGAAATTGTCGCGAGTGAACCGATTCCGGTTGAAACGACAAGCGGAAGTAATGGTGCGGCAGCTGCTTCACCCACACCGGCGCATATTCATCAATACACGGCCACAACGGAAAGAGAGCCGTCCTGTGTTCTGGCAGGATTACGCCGTTACAGCTGCAGCTGTGGGAGCTTTTATACAGAAATGATTCCGGCTCCCGGACATATTGCTTCGGATTGGACCACTGTAGAAGAGCCGACTTCCACGATGCTTGGACGGCAGCAGCGCACCTGCGTGGTTTGTGGTGTGGTACTGGATTCCAGACCACTGAATACGGTTTCGGCAAGTCCGTCCTCCTCCGCAGGTGCCAGTGCATCTGCAGGCACAACTGCGGCAGCCAGCGCATCGGCCAGCGCAACAGCTACGGCACGGACCTCGGGTTCACCGTCAGCTTCAGCTAATGCATCTGCTTCTCCTTCCGCACATAAGCATAATTATGTTTCTTATGTGTTAAAGGAAGCCAACTGTACGGAACGTGGAATCCGTTCCTTCGTATGCAGCTGTGGAAGCTCTTATGCCGAACCGATTGAACGCGATCTGAATAACCATACCTACCGGGCAGTGGTTATTCCGGCAACCAATACAACACAGGGTTATACCATTTATACCTGTATCCGGTGTAACTCAAGCTATTACGATAACTATACGCCGCCGTTAGATCCGGCATATGCCAATGCGATTGCAGCAAGTACGGCAAGTCCGTCGGCAACCGCGCAAACGAAATAACGTAACAGGAAGAGAGCATAATCCCTTCTGCCCATGCATATAAAAGTATGAGCAGGAGGGATTTCTATGTTAAATGAGCAGACGATTGTAAAATGGGACAAGAATACGGAAACGGATCTGCGCAGCGGCCTGACGAAAGCTCAGGTTAAAGAGCGGCAGACAATTTACGGGCCAAACCGGCTTAAGGAAGGAAAGAAGAAGAGCGTACCAAAGCTCTTCTGGGAACAGCTGAATGATCCCCTGATTTATATTCTGATGGCGGCCATTGCCATATCGTTATTCCTTGGAGAAGCCGGGGAATCCATGATTATTGCAGCAGTAATTATCCTGAATGCAGTTGTCGGGGTAATCCAGGAGGGAAAGGCAATAAAGGCAATTGAAGCCTTGCAGCAGTTATCAAGTCCCAAGGCGCTTGTAAAGCGGGACGGCAGGGAAATGGAGATCCCGGGCAGTGAGCTGGTACCGGGGGATCTGATTTTCTTAGAAGCAGGAAGGCAGGTTCCGGCGGATGGAAGACTGCTTATAGCGAGCGGATTGCAGATAGATGAAGCGGCGCTTACGGGAGAATCTGTAGCGGTGGATAAGGAGGTTCTGGGACAGAAGAAGGAAGAGAAAGTGAATGACCGTGGAACAGGGAAAGCAGAAACGGTGAGTTCAGAAGAGGAAAAGCTTCATGCGGCAGAAGTACTGGGCGATCAGAAGCACCTTGTGTTCATGACCACCATGGTAACGGCAGGACACGGGGAAGCAATTGTGACGGAAACCGGAATGCAGACACAGATCGGAAAGATTGCCGGAATGATTTCGGAGAGCCAGGAAGAGCTGACACCACTCCAGAAGCGTCTGGCAGATCTGGGCAAAATCTTAAGCCTTGTGGCAGTCGGCATCTGTGTATTCCTGTTCGTGGTAGCCGTATTGCAGAAACGGGATATCGGAGAAATGCTGCTTACAGCAATTTCCCTGGCTGTTGCGGCGGTTCCGGAGGGACTTGCTGCAATTGTGACGGTGGTGCTTGCCTTAAGCGTTTCAAGAATGGTGCGTGTCGGAACGATCGTGCGCAAGCTCCCATCGGTAGAAACCTTAGGGGCGGTGGATGTGGTCTGCTCAGACAAGACAGGGACGCTGACATGTAACCGGATGACGGTGAAGCAGTGTTACGTGGATGGAAGGCTCCTTCCGGTAGAAGAGTTCCGGAAAGAGGAGCATGAAGAGTTCTTAAATGCCTGTGTGCTTTGCAACAACGCACTGCTTGGAGAAGAAAATATCGGAGATCCCACAGAGCTTGCGTTGCTGATCCTGGCTGAGGAATGCGGCAGGGAAAAGGAAAATACGGAGAAAGAGTATGTACGCATTTCGGAGTGTGCATTTGACTCCGTGAGAAAGAAGATGACCACCATACATAAATCTGTCAATGGGGAGGTTGCCTATAGCAAAGGTGCTGCCGACCGGATTTTAAAGGATTGCAGGACCGTCTGGAAGAATGGAAAGGAGGCTGCCTTTTCTGAAAAAGCAAAAAATGAAGCACAAAGGGCGATGGAGCAGATGGCTTCCGGCGCACTGCGGGTTATAGCACTTGCCATGAAGAAAAAGGGAGATCTGAAGGAGGAAAAGGATCTGATATTTTTAGGACTTGCCGGTATGATGGATCCGCCGAGGGAGGGCGTGGCAGAGGCTGTGCAGAGCTTTCGTAATGCACATGTGCAGACGGTGATGATTACCGGAGATCATGTGGATACCGCACTGGCCATTGCGAAGGAGCTTGGCATTGCACAAAGTCATGAGCAGTGTATGAGGGGAGAGGAGCTGGAGGTACTTTCACAGGAAGAGCTGATTGGACGTGTGGAAGGAATCCGGGTTTTTGCGAGAGTGTCCCCTGAGCATAAGGTCCGCATCGTACATTCCCTCAAAGCAAAGGGCAAAACGGTAGCCATGACCGGAGACGGGATCAACGATGCCCCGGCGCTGCGCTCGGCAGATGTCGGTGTGGCGATGGGGAAGAGCGGAACGGATGTGGCGCGGAATGCCGCAGACCTGATTCTGACGGATGATAATTTTTCCACAATTGAGAAGGCAATCCGCGAGGGACGTGGGATTTATGAGAATATCCGCAAAACGATCCTGTTTCTCCTGTCTTCGAATTTCGGGGAAATTATCACAATGCTTGCAGCGGTTCTGGCCGGCTTTCCGGCGACGCTGAAGGCGAGTCATATTTTGTGGGTAAACCTGATTACGGATTCCCTGCCGGCACTTGCCCTCGGCATGGATGGAAACGATGGCGAAGAGCTGATGAAGCAGCCACCGCGAAAAAGCACAGATACCATGTTTTCCCATGGAGGACTGTCCTGTACGCTTTGTTTTGGTGTGGTGATCGGAGTCATCAGTATTCTTGCCTTTATGGCAGTTCCTTATGAGGAACTGCTGCAGCGGCAGCTTCCGGTGAACCTTTCTTCTATGAAAAAGATTCTGGAAATCGAATGGATTTTAAATAAAGCGCAGACCCATGCCTTTACGGTACTTGGTATGAGTCAGCTGGTTCATGCGGTCGGTATGCGGGATGTCAACCGGTCGGTCTTCCGGATGAAGCATTTTGAAAATCTGTATATGCTGGCAGCTCTCGGAATCGGACTGCTTTTGCAGGTATTGGTTACAGAGGTTCCTTATCTTATAACGTTGTTTGAAACCAACCGGCTGACGCTTGGCGAGTGGGGGCGGCTTCAGATTCTTTCACTGACACCGCTTGCCGTGCATGAGCTGTTATGCCTTTTTACCGCAGCTGGGCAAAAGCAAGTGCGAGCAGAAGAAGTGCACTGATAATCGAAAGCTTGTGGGAACAGCGCCTGGAGAGGTGGTGGCCTAAGAGCCATCCGCCCCATATGGCAGCACCATGGATCAACACGGAGTAGGACAGTAAAAGAAAAACAGGAAGGTGACAGGTGCCAATGCTCAATCCGACAGAGATGTTGTCAATTGACAGGGTGACGGCAAGAAGTGCCGCTTCATTCCAGGAAAGAAGCTGTGCTTCCTTCTGATTGATTTTCCGGGAAAGGGCTTCGGAGGTGAGAGGGCCTTTCGGACGATGAAGGGCAGGCAGGGCATCGTAAATTTTATAAAGGGAAAGAAGCAGCAGGACAGCAAAGGGAAGACAGGTTTTTAGGAAAGGAGGAAGCAGGGTGAGCAGCCGGTCGCCGGACAGAAAGGAGAGGGTAAGCGTCAGCCCGGAGATGCAGGAAATCAGGGACAGAGAGGAGAGTGGAATTTTAACCCTGTCAAGTCCGTAAGAAAATCCAAAAATAAACGTATCTGCGCATAAAAGGGTAATCAGCAGAAACGGGAAAATCATAGAGGAATTCATGGAGGGGAGCTCCTTATTCGTTTGCTATATTATATGGAAATATGGTATACTTGTGTGAGAAAAGGGAGGGTGGCAATGAAATTAATATTTATTGGGGCTGACCATGAAGTGACAGGAAGCTGTCATTATTTACAGGTCGGAGAAAAACATATTCTGGTGGATTATGGTATGCAGCAGGGCATCGATGCCTTTGAGAATGCAGAGCTTCCGGTGTGCGAGGCGAAGATGGATTATGTGCTGCTGACCCATGCCCATGTGGATCATTCCGGTATGCTGCCGCAGCTGGCGGCAAGAGGATTCCGGGGGCAGATCCTGACAACGGAGGCAACGGCAGACCTTTGCAGCATTATGCTTCGTGACTGTGCACATATCCAGATGCAGGATGCGGAGTGGAAGAACCGTAAGGCGAAGCGAAGTGCAGACAATGCACTCATAGAGCCGCTTTATACCATGGAGGATGCGGATAATATCATCCGCAGGATCGTTCCCTGTGAATACGACCGGATGATTGAGGTCTGTGAGGGGGTAAAGATCCGTTTTACAGATGTTGGGCATCTCCTTGGATCTGCGAGTATCGAGGTCTGGGCAACCGAAGAGAATGTAACGAAGAAAATTGTCTTTTCCGGAGACATTGGAAATAAAAACCAGCCGCTCATTAAGGATCCGACGTATACGAAGGAAGCTGATTATGTTGTCATGGAATCCACCTATGGGGACCGGTTCCACTCCGAAGAGCGTCCGGATTACATTAAGGAGCTGTCAGGGATTCTGCAGGAGACCTTTGACCGTGGCGGTAACGTGGTGATTCCTTCCTTTGCAGTCGGGCGAACGCAGGAGATCCTGTATTTTCTCCGTAAGATCAAAGAAGAGAAGCTTATAAAAAATCATGAGGATTTTCCGGTTTATGTGGATAGTCCGCTCGCAGTAGAGGCAACCGGTATTTTCCATAAAAATGAACTGGACTGCTTTGATGAGGATGCTATGGCATTGGTGAAAAAGGGGATTAATCCGATTGCATTTCCGGGGCTTCGGCTTTCCATCACGAGTGATGAATCCAAGGCGATCAATTTCGAGAATACCCCGAAGGTAATTCTTTCCGCATCCGGCATGTGTGAAGCAGGAAGAATCCGCCACCATTTAAAGCATAATTTATGGAGACCGGAATGTACGATTCTGTTCGTTGGCTATCAGGCGGTCGGAACATTAGGACGTGTTCTGGTGGAGGGGATCGATGAGGTGAAGCTTTTTGGAGAACCGATTCAGGTACGCGCCAGCATCAAAACGCTTGCCGGGCTGTCCGGACATGCGGATAAGAACGGGCTCATTGAATGGGTGAGCGCCTTTGCCGAAAAGCCGCGCAGGGTTTTCGTGGTACATGGGGAGGATTCTGTGTGCAAGTCCTTCGTGGAATGCCTGCAGGTGGAGCATGGATTAAAGGCTTATGCACCTTACAGCGGAACGGTGTTTAATCTGCTGACGAATAAGCTGGAGTACGAAGCACAGCCGATTCCGGTTGCAAAGAAGAAGGTACGCACCGGTACGGATGTATTCAGCAGATTGCTGGCAGCAGGTCAGAGACTTCTTACCATTATTCATAAGAATGAAGGGTGTACGAATAAGGATCTTGCGAAGTTTGCAGATCAGGTAACCGCACTGTGCGATAAATGGGACCGGGATATCTGATCAGGAGAGAACCGGATCAATCCGATGGATATCATAATGAAAAGAGAGCGGACCATGATATAAAATATAATGAGCCCAAGGAAAAGCAAGCGGTTGCGAAGCAGACATTTGGTTTTCCGGGCTCATTAACGAGCAAATATCCTGCGAAACAGGATGGAGAGCACGAAGTGCGGATTTGCGAGTTGACTGTGAAAATAAAGAATAGCAGAAACAGGAGATGAATACGGTCATGAACATGATTGTAGCAGTAGATAATAATTGGGCAATCGGAAATCATAATGAACTGCTTGTGAGTATTCCGGCAGATATGAAGTTTTTCCGGCAGGAAACCGATGGTAAAGTGGTTGTTATGGGACGAAAAACCTTAGAGAGCTTTCCTAACGGGATGCCGCTTGTAAACCGGGTGAATATTGTATTAACAGAGAATCCGGACTATCAGGTGAAGGGGGCAAAGATCGTACATTCCCTTGCGGAGCTGCAGGAGGAATTGAAGCAGTACCGGTCGGAGGATGTCTATGTGATCGGCGGTGAGAGCGTTTACCGGCAGCTGCTTCCTTACTGTGATGTGGTTCATGCCACACGGATTGATATGGAATATCAGGCAGACGCGCACTTCCCGAATCTGGAGAAAGATCCGGAGTGGATAGTGACTGCAGACAGCGATGAGCAGACCTATTTTGATATACCTTACACTTTTGTAAAATATGAGCGCAGCCGTTTAACAGTGCAGAAATGATTGTGCAGAAATGCTTTTTCGGTATGATTGTGGCGGAACGGTATAACGACAGATAAAACAGAGGAGATGGTGCATGATGAAAGGAAAAAGTATGGCAGCCATATTACTTGTGACAGCATTAGGGCTTACCGCCTGTGGAGGACAGGGCACGGGTGCGGCTGCATCGCAGGAAGCAGCGCAGGAAGCGCAGACAGGAGAAGCAGGCGGAGAACAGAGTGAAGAAGCAGACGGAGATGAGCTTACCGGGACGGATGCCCCTGAGGCATCAAAACCGGAGGAAGGAACGCAGCTTGATCCGGGCTTTAGCGTGGAAAGCGGCAGTATCCCTGAAATTACCATCGAGGCAAAGCAGATTCCGGACAAGGAGTGCTTTCGGTTTGTAAAGGATATGAAAACAGGCTGGAATCTCGGAAATACACTGGATGCGTATTCCCAGGGAAAGATGTATGGAGATGATATTTCTTCCGAAGAAATCTGGGGGAACCCTGTTACGACAAAGGAAATGATTGATACGTTAAAGAATGCAGGCTTCCGTACCGTGCGTATTCCGGTGACCTGGCACAATCATGTAACGGATGACGGCAATGGCCCGGTCATCAGTGAAGCATGGCTTGACCGTGTGCAGGAGGTTGTGGATTATGCGTATGACAATGGCATGTATGTCATTTTAAACACACACCATGATAATACCGCTAACATCGAAGGAGAGGGTGGCTATTATCCGGATACGGCACATGCGGAGGAGTCCGACCGGTATATCCGTGGAATCTGGACACAGGTAGCGGAACGCTTTAAGGATTATGACGAGCACCTGATATTTGAATCACTGAATGAACCCCGTCTTGCCGGAACGGATTACGAATGGAATTTCAATGCAGGTGTGGCAGAATGCAAGGACGCAGCCGGGAGCATTAACCGCCTGAATCAGCTTTTTGTGGATACCGTGCGTGCAACCGGAGGAAACAATGTGGAACGTTATCTGATGATGCCAGGCTATGATGCTTCCTTAGCGGGAGCCATTACGGATCTTTATCAGCTCCCGAATGATATTGTTTCAGATAAACTGATTGTTTCCGTTCATGCGTATACCCCTTATAACTTTGCGCTCCGCCCGGGAAGTGAGAGCGAAGCAACGGACTACTTTTCATGGGAGGATCCCAAGAGTGTTTATGAGATCAATGATCTGATGAACAGTCTGTATAACAAATTTGTCTCTAAGGGAATTCCGGTTGTGATCGGAGAGTACGGCGCCGTGAACCGTGACAACAACACGCAGGACCGTGTGGATTATTATGCATATTATACGGCAGCGGCCAGAGCCAACGGCATCACCTGCTGCGTCTGGGATAACGGATCCTTTACCGATGGCGAGATCTTCGGTATTCTGCGCAGACGTGTGAATCAGTGGTTCTTTGAGGAAACCGTAGAGGCAATGATGAAGTACTCATAGCTACTGTTCAGACAGCAGCCAGACACTTGCTGTCAGGCTGCGTAAGAAAATGATTCAGGAGTGAGCAGGCTCCTTTTGCGAAGCAAAACTTCAAATGAGCCTGCGAATTGTTACTGGAACGAGGTACGAGTGAACAGTAACTATTCATAATTAGTCATAACTATTGACTTTTTATAAGGATAGGATAATAATAAATAACAGTTATATTATACAGAGCTTGGAGGAGAACAGTGATGGAAAAGAAGAACATTGACTGGGGTAATATCGGTTTCGGTTATATTCAGACGGATTACCGTTATGTATCAAATTATAAGAATGGAGCCTGGGATGAAGGCGGACTGACACAGGATGCCAATATTGTGCTGAATGAGTGTGCAGGTGTTCTTCAGTATGCACAGACCGTATTTGAGGGACTGAAGGCATATACTACCAGCGATGGCCGTACCGTGGTTTTCCGTCCTGATTTAAATGGTGAAAGATTAGAGCAGAGTGCAGCCAGACTGGAAATGCCGATCTTCCCGAAGGAGCGTTTCGTAGAAGCAATTAAGCAGGTAGTGAAAGCAAACGAAGCCTACGTTCCACCTTACGGAAGTGGCGCAACACTTTATCTTCGTCCATATATGTTCGGATCGAATCCGGTTATTGGCGTAAAGCCGGCTTCCGAATATCAGTTCCGTATATTTGCAACACCGGTCGGACCTTACTTCAAGGGCGGTGCCAAGCCGATTACCATCCGTGTCTGTGACTTTGACCGTGCAGCACCGAACGGAACCGGTCATATCAAAGCAGGATTAAATTATGCAATGAGTCTTCATGCCATTGTAGATGCACATAATCAGGGATACGATGAGAACATGTATCTCGATGCAAAGACCAGAACCAAGGTAGAGGAAACAGGTGGAGCAAACTTCATCTTCGTAACCAGGGACGGCAAGGTCGTAACACCGAAGTCAGGCAGCATCCTTCCTTCCATTACAAGACGTTCCCTGTTACAGGTGGCAAGAGAATATCTCGGACTGGAAGCAGAAGAAAGAGAAGTATATTTTGATGAAGTAAAAGACTTCGCAGAAGCAGGTCTGTGCGGTACTGCAGCCGTTATTTCCCCGATCGGCAAGATTGTGGATCATGGTAAGGAAATCTGTCTGCCAAGCGGAATGGAACAGATGGGACCTGTTACAAAGAAGCTGTATGATACCTTAACCGGAATCCAGATGGGAACCATCAAGGCTCCGGAAGGCTGGATTGTAGAGATTAAATAAGCAGTGTTCAGGAAATAGAACATGAATGAAGCAAAATTCCCTTCCTGTGGCTCGGTTATGCCGGTCTCGGGAAGGGGATTAGCTTTTTTGGGGAACGTTTTTGCAGGGGACTTTTTTACAGTAACACTTTGATTGGCAAAAGACAAAAAGTATGCTATCATTGATCTAAATAGGTTTTTGATTGATTCAACAAAAGAGAATAGATGGAGAGGTGGTTTTATTTTGAGTAAAGAAGTAGCAGGAACAACTGTTGTGATGCTGGGAAATGCCGCAATCGCCAGAGGTGCGTACGAAGCTGGTGTGAAGGTATCCGCAGCATATCCGGGAACACCCAGTACGGAAATCAGTGAGAATCTGGTGAAATATAAGGATGAATTATATTCCGAGTGGTCTCCGAATGAAAAGGTGGCAACCGAAGTGGCAATCGGGGCCTCGATCAGTGGAGTGCGTGCCCTTGTATCCATGAAGCATGTTGGTGTCAATGTGGCATCCGATCCGCTTTATACCATTTCCTACAGTGGAGTAAACGGAGGACTGGTATTGGTTGCAGCCGATGACCCGGGGATTTACAGCTCCCAGAATGAGCAGGATTCCCGTATGGTAGCACGGGCTGCCATGGTCCCTGTAATCGAGCCGTCGGACAGTGAAGAAGCAAGGATGTTTATTAAGAGAGCCTTCGAGCTTTCCGAGCAGTATGATACACCGATTATGTTCCGTACAACAACCAGACTGGCACATTCGCAGGGTGTGGTTCACTTAGAGGAACGTCAGCAGATTCCGGATAAGCCGTATGAGAAGAATATTGCCAAGAACGTCATGATGCCGGGCAATGCCATTAAGCGTCACCTCGTGGTAGAGGAACGTTTAAAGAAAATGGCAGCGGATGCGGCAACGCTTGATATTAATAAAGTAGAATATAACGATACGAAGATCGGTGTGATCACGAGTGGAATTCCTTACCAGTATGTTAAGGAAGTACTTCCCAATGCTTCCGTATTAAAGCTTGGTCTGGTACATCCCCTTCCGAAGACCCTGATTGAGGAGTTTGCTTCCAGGGTAGATACCCTTTATATTGTGGAGGAACTGGAGCCTGTCATTGAGGAACAGGTGAAATCCTGGGGAATCAAGTGTATCGGTAAGGAAATCTTTACCGTACAGGGCGAATACAGTGCCAATATGCTTCGCAGGGCAGTTCTTAAGGAAGATCTGGATCTTGAAGAAGCTGCACAGGTTCCTGCAAGACCGCCGATCCTTTGTCCGGGATGTCCGCACAGAAGCGTTTATTCCGTATTGAAGAAATTAAAGATTCATGCATCCGGTGATATCGGGTGTTATACCTTAGGCGCGGTAGCTCCTTTGAGCGTTGTGGATACGACCGTCTGTATGGGCGCAAGTATCAGTAACCTTCACGGAATGGAGAAGGCGAAGGGTAAAGATTATATCAAGAACTGGGTAGCCGTAATCGGAGATTCCACCTTTTTACATACCGGTGTGAATTCTCTTATGAATATGGTATACAATCAGGCAACCGGAACCGTGATCATTCTGGATAACTCCACAACCGGTATGACCGGTCATCAGGATCATGCAGCAACCGGTAAGACCCTGATGGGCGATACCACATATATGATTAACATTTATAAGCTTTGCAAGGCAATGGGCATTGAGCATGTTTACGAGGTGGATGCCTTTGACATTGAAGGCTTAGAGAAGCTGATCAAAGAAGAAACCCAGAGAGAAGAGGTTTCTGTCATCATTACGAAATCCCAGTGTGCACTGCTTAAGACCTTTGTACCGAAGGGCAAATGTGTGGTTGATGTTGAAAAATGTAAGAAGTGCGGACTGTGTATGGTATCCGGATGTCCGGCAATGCATAAGGGCGCAAACGGAGAAGCGGTCATTGATGAAACGATGTGCAATGGCTGTGGTCTGTGTATGAAGAACTGTAAATTCGGCGCTATTTCTTTAGTGCCCAATCAGAAGTAGGAGGGCGAAGAGATGGAAACGAAGAATATTATGATTGTGGGTGTCGGTGGTCAGGGAACCCTGCTTACCAGCCGTATTTTAGGAGGAATTACCCGTAAGGCAGGGTATGATGTGAAGATTTCCGAGGTTCACGGAATGGCACAGCGCGGCGGAAGTGTAGTAACCTATGTCCGCTATGGGGACAAGGTAGCGGAGCCGATTGTAGAAGAAGGACAGGCAGATGTGCTGATCGCCTTTGAGCGCCTCGAAGCACTCCGGTATGCACATTTCCTGAAAAAGGACGGAGTTATGATTGTCAATGATCTTCGCATGGATCCGATGCCGGTGTCCATCGGGGCTGCACAGTATCCGGAGAACATTATTGAGAATCTGAAAAAGAAGCATCAGGTGATTTCACTGGACGCACAGGCACTTGCCAAGGAAATCGGCAATGCGAGAGTATTTAATACGATTATCATTGGTGTGGCAGCAAAGAGAATGGACTTTGCGAAAGAGGACTGGCTCAAGGTCATTGAAGAGACGGTTCCGCAAAAGACCATCGAAATTAATACCAGGGCATTTGAAGCCGGATATGCACTTGGATAGAACCAGGCAGTTGACATTGGGCATGCAGGATACAGAAGTTCAGGAAGGAAGAACTTTTGATATAAAAACGAAAAGAAAGAGAAGGCAGGGAAACAAAAGTGATATGGAATGAAACCAAAGAATGTATCAGCAGGGATGAGCTTGCAGAGCTGCAAAGCAAGCGGCTTGTGAAGGTAGTAAACCGTGTATATCACAACGTGGAATATTACCGGAAGAAGATGCAGGAGGTTGGGATTGAGCCGGGGGATATCCGAGGAATTGAGGATATTACGAAGCTTCCTTACACGACCAAGAATGATTTAAGAGACACCTATCCGTTTGGATTATTTGCAGCACCGCAGTCCGACATTGTCCGGGTTCATGCATCGAGCGGAACGACCGGCAAGGCAACAGTGGTTGGCTATACGAGAAGAGATATTGATATCTGGTCGGAATGTGTATCAAGATCCCTGACGATGGCCGGGATTACCAGAGGCGATATTATTCAGATCGCTTATGGTTACGGATTATTTACCGGCGGACTTGGTGCCCATTACGGGGCGGAATATCTGGGAGCAACGGTTGTTCCGATGTCTACCGGTAATACGAAAAAGCTCACTACGATGATGAAGGACTTCGGGGTTACGGCAATTGCCTGTACACCTTCCTATCTGCTTCACATTGCAGAAACCTTAGAGCATGACGGGGATATTGATAAGATTAAGTTAAAGACTGCAATCTGCGGTGCGGAACCGTGGACGGAGCAGATGCGTCATCAGATCGAAGAGAAGCTTCCCATCCATGCACATGATATTTATGGTCTGTCTGAGATTATGGGACCGGGTGTTGCCTGTGACTGTGAATATCACAAGGGCTTGCATATCCAGGAGGATCATTTCTTCCCGGAAATTATCAGTGCAGAAACGTTAGAGCCGGTAGCAGCAGGAGAAACCGGTGAGCTGGTATTTACTACGCTGACGAAGGAGGGACTGCCGCTTATCCGTTATCGTACCAAGGATCTGACGAGCATTACCTATGACAGATGTGAGTGTGGCAGAACAACCGCCAGAATCAGCCGCTTTGTAGGGCGTTCCGATGATATGCTCATTATCCGAGGTGTGAATGTATTCCCGTCCCAGATCGAAGCTGCACTGCTTGAAATGAATGGAACGACTCCTCATTACCTGATGATTGTCGATCGTGTGAATAATCTTGATACACTCGAAGTGCAGGTAGAGGTGGAGGAGGCATTCTTCTCTGATCAGATCAGGGAGCTTGAAAACTTAAGCAAGAAGATTGCGCATACCATCCAGCAGGCAATTGGCCTTGCGGTAAAGGTAAAACTGGTAGAACCAAAGACCATCGAACGAAGCATGGGTAAGGCCGTTCATGTTATTGATAACCGTAAACTGGTATAGAAAGAAGGTGCCTGAATGAAACAGCTTTCTGTTTTTATTGAAAATAGAGAAGGACGTCTTGAGGATGTCCTGAATTTACTGAAAGAGAAGAACATTAACATTATTTCTTTAAGCCTTGCAGATACCAGTGATTATGGCATGCTGCGCCTGATCGTAAGCGATCCGCAAAAGGGACGCGAGGCATTAAAGGAAAATGGATTTTCGGCAACCCTGAATGATGTCGTTGCCGTGACTCTTCCCCACAAGGTGGGCGCATTGCAGGAAATCCTGCATGTTCTGTGTAAAGAGAGCTTAAATGTGGAATATATGTATGCGCTTTGTACGAAGACCGATGAGGCAGCGATCGTTATTAAGCCGTCCGACCCGAAAAAGGCGGAAGAGGTACTGCGTGCTGCCGGTGTACATTTCTTTGCTTTATAGGAAAGCCCTATAAAGCAAAAAGCTCCGCAGGGATGCGCAGCTTACGGGGAAGAACATGGCTTACTCAAACAGGGTAATAAATTTCTGTGCGGCAGGAGCCAGTGACCTGGTTTCACGGTGGATCAGATAGAAGCTCCGGGGCGGCATTACTGGAGTAAAGCACAGCTCAAACAGCTCACCGCTTTCTAAGGCTTCCAGTGCGAAATCCTTCATGACACAGCCGATCCCCAGATTCCGGAGCGCAAACTGGACGATCATATCACTGGTTGCCAGTTCAAATTCAGGTGCAAGGAAAACCTGATTCTGTGCTAAAAAGGTATCCATATATTGGCGTGTACTGGTATTCTTTTCCAGACAGATGACAGGCAGTTGTTCTAACATTTCATAGGACAGCTGCTTGTTTTTTAATTCCCAGAAGCGGCCTGCAGCAACGAAAATATCCTGAACCTCCCGTACCTTGTGTGCAACGAAGTCATTCAGGGCAGGGAGCGGTGAACTCACAACGCCCAGGTCAATCCGGTTTTCGGAAAGGGCCGTCAGTGTTTCCGGAGTCGGGGAATTGGAAACGATGACCTTGATTTTCGGATACCGGCGGTGGAACTGTTCCAGGAAGGGCAGCAGATAGTATTTCAGGGTCATATCGCTGGCACCAATCCGGATTTCACCCAGATCAAGATTCATCAGTTCCTTCAGCTTCTGCTCACCCTGACGGATGCTTTCGCAGCAGCTTTCGGCATAGGGAAACAGGATTTCTCCCTCTTTGGTGAGACGGATGCCCTTGGCAGTCCGTTGGAAGAGGGAAACATTTAACTGGGCTTCCAGCTGTTTCATGGACTGGCTGACGGCCGGCTGTGTGAGGGAAAGCTGCTGTGCGGCTGCGGTAATGCTTCCGGCTTTGGCAACATAATAAAAGGTTTTGTATAATTCAAGGTTGTTCATAAGGGAGCCTTTCTGTGTGAACTGTAATGGATATTTCTGTTACTGCGTTGGGATATATGCCTGGTTTTATCATTGGGAAAATCTGCTCTCTTTGAATGGAGCTTTTTATGAATCAGGTAGATCATAACATATAAGATATAATATAATCAACACTTATGAATAATATAAGCAATATTAATTTTATTTATGCTATTATCAGTGTTATACTAAAAAATGTGTGGTTCTGTGCAAGAGAAAGAGTGCAGAACAGATATCACAATACAGGCTGTAAAGCAGTGCAGGACAGCCTGAAATTCTGTAAATAGTATGCAGCAACATGCAAGGAGGAAGCAGGAACATGGTTAAAGCAGTTGTAGGAGCGAACTGGGGAGATGAAGGAAAGGGAAAGATCACAGATATGCTGGCACAGCAGGCGGATATCATTATCCGTTTTCAGGGTGGTGCCAATGCAGGACATACCATTGTAAACAATTACGGTAAGTTCGCATTGCATACCTTGCCGTCCGGTGTGTTTTACAATCATACAACCAGCATCATCGGAAATGGTGTGGCACTGAATATCCCGGTATTATTCAATGAAATCAAGTCAATTACCGACAAGGGAGTACCGGCACCGAAGATTCTGGTATCGGAGCGTGCCCAGATCGTAATGCCGTATCATGTTCTTTTTGACCAGTATGAAGAGGAGCGTCTGGGAGGCAAGTCCTTCGGATCGACCAAGTCCGGTATCGCACCTTTTTATTCGGATAAATATGCAAAGATCGGTTTCCAGGTAAGTGAACTGTTCGATGAAGACACCTTAAAAGAAAAGGTACAGAGAGTCTGTGAACAGAAGAATGTCATTCTGGAATATCTCTATCATAAGCCGGCCATTGATCCGGAAGAATTGTTAAAGACCCTGCATGAATATCGTGATATGATCGCACCTTATGTATGCGATGTATCTTCTTATCTGGATCGCGCAATTAAGGAAGGAAAGACCATTTTATTAGAGGGACAGCTTGGAACCCTGAAGGATCCGGATCACGGAATTTATCCGATGGTAACCTCTTCCTCGACACTTGCCGCTTACGGTGCAATCGGAGCAGGGATCCCGCCTTATGAAATCAGGCAGATCATTACCGTATGCAAGGCTTATTCTTCTGCAGTTGGTGCAGGTGCCTTTGTATCCGAAATCTTCGGAGAGGAAGCAGATGAATTAAGAAGACGCGGTGGTGATGGCGGTGAATTCGGAGCAACCACAGGACGCCCGAGACGTATGGGCTGGTTTGACTGTGTGGCAAGTAAGTATGGCTGCCGTCTGCAGGGAACAACGGATGTGGCATTTACCGTACTGGATGTTCTGGGATATCTCGATGAGATCCCGGTTTGCGTCGGATATGATATTGACGGTGAGGTTACGACTGACTTCCCGGTAACCTGGAAGCTTGAGAAGGCAAAGCCGGTATTAAAGACCTTACCCGGATGGAAGTGTGATATCCGCGGTATCAGGAATTATGAGGAGCTTCCGGAGAACTGCCGCAAGTATATCGAGTTCGTAGAGGAGCAGATCGGCTATCCGATCACGATGGTATCAAACGGCCCTTCCCGTGATGACATCATTTATCGTAACAGTCCTCTCAGCAAGTAATTGATGATGGAAATCAGAGGTATCACAGTTTATGCATGCTGCGGAAGTCAGTCGGAGTACAGCCTTTGATGATTTTAAACATCCGGATGAAGGAAGAAAGGCTGTCAAAGCCGGATAAGGAAGAAACCTCCGTAACCGTCAGCTCTGGATTGATCAACAGATTTTCCGCATAACTGATGCGCTTCCTGTTTACGTATTTATAAAAAGAAACATTGGTAAAGTATTTAAAGAGCCGGCTGAAGTGGTATTTACTGAAGCCGGCTCTTTTTGCAGCCTCTTCAAGAGTGATGTTTTCTGTACAGTGTTCGCTGATATAATCACATATTCCCAAAAATTTTTCCATATATTTCTTGTAGGTGTTATTACCTGTACCGGAGCTTTTGAGGCAGAGAGACTGTTCCCGTCCGAGCCACACGAAAATTTCGATGAGCTTTGCATGGATTGCAGCTTCGAACATGGAATTGCCCAAAGCATATTCGTCACGAATCTGCAGCAGAAGCATCCGGATTTGCTGATGGGCAGTTTCGTTGCTTTCGGGAGTAATCAGCATGGTGGAAGGAAGAGTAGCTAACACATTGGAGATATCGCGGGTCTGGTGAAGGAGAGTATAATCTGCCTGGAAGATCAGACGCCGCCCGGAGGGAGGCGCAAACAGGGAATGGATAACGCCGGAATTAATCAGAAGAATCTGATCGGGATAAATCATATATTCTACATTATCGCAGACTGCCCGATAGGTATTTTCAATTGGCATAATAATTTCAATGGGGGCATGCCAGTGAGGTGGATAATCTTCCACGTTATCATTGTCATACAGACAAAGATGCATTCCTTCTTTGAAATTTGCTATTTCCCGAATTCCATCTAAAATTTCGATCATAAGATTTCCTTTCTCATACATTCCCCTCTGCATGTTCTGGCAAATGAAAAAATGGTATCAGTATCAGAGCACAAATTTGAAACGTAGAAATGCTAGTAATTGCTATTCTGCTCACGTATTAAAAATCAGCTAAAAAATTAATTAATTTAGTCAAAAGACAAATTGCATATAAAAGATGTGTAAAATATTTGAAAAATATGCAAATAACATACAATTTAAACTGATTCTTACAGATAATATCATAAAACCATACAAATTAAAGGTCAATAAAAAAGCAAGAATTAATAATCATTAAGCAATTATTATAATGCTGTCAGGATATGGGTTTGTTATAGTTTGTTTATCAACATTACCCGTTCCGTAAATGAGGGGGAAACATATAAAGGAGGAAATAGTTATGAAATTGAAACGCGTATTAGCGACGGTTTTATCAGCAGCGATGGTTCTGTCCTGTCTTGCAGGATGTGGAAGCTCTACTGCAGATACTTCCGCAGGCTCCACAAGCAGTTCTGCTTCAACAGATTCTGCCTCTGCAGATTCCGGTGAGGTGCAGGAAATCACATGGATGTTCTGGGATGATTTGAATGCAACAGAGGATCTGATCTCAATTGGTTATAAAGAAACCATTGACAGATTTAACAAGGATTATGAAGGAAAATATCATGTAACTCCGATCACAACCAATCTGGAAGAATACTATACGAAGCTGAATGCTCTTGTGGCAGCCGGCGAGACACCGGATGTATTTATCGCTTCTCCGGGAGCTAATTTAAATGATTATGCTTTGACAGGCGTTGCTGCAAAGCTGGATGATTATCTGGCAGACGGATGGAAAGATACGTTTACATCAGATGCTGTATTTGCAGGTGGTACATATTCAGATGGTATTTATGCCGTTCCGCTTAATATTGCAGCTGCCTGTGTATTCTATAACACAGAGATGTTTGAGAAGGCAGGCGCAGAAGTGCCCAAGACATTTGATGAATTGCTGACCAGCTGTCAGAAACTGCAGGATGCAGGTTATACACCAATTACTATTTCCGCAGGTACAGCATGGTGCTTATCCATGGTAGCCGGCTATCTGTGTGACAGAAATGGTCTGGTTCTGAGCGATATTGCAGATCATAAGACCGATTGGAAGGATGAAAAGGTGATCAATGCAGGTAAGCAGATTCAGGAGCTTTCCCAGTACTTCCAGAAGACGGCAGCAGGTGATGACAATGATATTGCTACTGCAGCATTCTACAATGGTGAAGCTGCAATTCTGATTCAGGGTTCCTGGGCGATCGGACAGATTAATGGTTCATGTGCAGAAGGCTTTGCAGACAAGGTTGGTGTATTTGCATTCCCGGCAGTCACCGGTGGTAATCCGGACGCAAACAGAGTAATTGCAAAGTCTGACTCTCTTTGCATGAGTGCATCCACAAAGTATCCGGAAGCATCAATTGCTCTTATGAAATATTTTACCGATGATACCGCACAGAAGTATACAGCAGAAGTTGGTGGCAAGATCCCGGTAACTTCCGTTCAGTATGATGAGAAGGTTGCTCCTCCGGAACTCGCCTATGTTATGGATGTATTTAAGAATGCTTCTGCAACATTCGGATTCTACAATGAATCTCTTGCAGATACCGAAGCCGGTTCTACATTTGATAACTGCTTTGTAGAAATTTACAAGGGTGAAGATCCTGAAACTGCTTTACAGCCTATTCAGGATTATTACGAGATGAATGTCTGGTAAGTTTTAGATGAAATTACTTTTGGCCAGCACCCCAAGAGGGTGCTGACCTTTCTATAGGGGACTTTTGGAAGGAAATGTGATTCGTTGTGTGAAAATGACTTATAAAGTCCTTTATAGAAAGGTCAGCAATGGGTGCCACAGAACACGGCTTGAAATAAGTGAAATGATATCCGGCGGATGTGTTGGATGGATACAGGAAAGGAATGGGGTTATGGACAAATTACTACGAAACAAGAAAGCAATTATTTTATTTATTGCACCGGCATTTATTCTTTTTACAGCAGTGCTGTTTTATCCAATCTGCCGGGCGGTTTATTTTTCTTTCTGCGACTACAAAGTAAATTATCCGATTAAATTTACCGGATTAAAAAATTATATTCTGTTGTTTACCAAGGATAAAACGATGCGGTACGCACTTCGGAACTCCATTTTCTTTATGATTTTCTCCTGTGTGTCACAGCTGATTCTGGGTCTGGTTCTTGCGGCATTACTAACCAATATCAAAAAGGGACGGAATCTGTTTAAAAATATTTATTACCTGCCGTGTGTTCTTTCATCTGCGGCGCTTGGGCTGATGTGGATGTTCGTATTTACACCAAAGCTTGGTATCAATCAGATTATGGCTTCTCTTGGGTTGATTAAGGACTGTACGGAGGGTCCCCAGTGGCTTTTTAATACAGATGGATACATTATTCTTCCGATTATTGTAATTTCAGTGGTAGCCTTATGGCAGTATGTTGGTCAGTCCATGATGCTTTATATGGCGCAGATTTCCGGTATCAGTAACGATATTTATGAAGCTGCCTATATTGATGGAGCAACCAAGACACAGGCCTTTACCAGAATTACATTGCCGCTCATCCGGCCGATGGTTGCGACGGCAATGTCCTTAAATGCAATCGGATCCTTAAAGTTCTTTGATCTTGTTTATAACATGATTCCGGAAGGCTTCCTTGGCAACAGGGCACATGTGCTGGCAACGCATCTGTATGATCAGGCATTTAAGTACAATAAGCTTGGTTATGGCTCAGCCATTGGTGTTGTATTACTTGTAATGTGTCTGGTGGTTACTGTGTTCATTAACAAGTTTGTTAAAGTAGATAACTATGAAATGTAGGAGGGCTGATGAATGAGTACGAAGTCGAAAGTTATCAAGGTATTTATTTACATATTTCTTGTGTTATTGGCTTTAATTTATCTGGTTCCGCTGATCTGGGTGGTAATTACCTCACTGAAGGACGATGCGGTATTGATGATTTCACCGTGGGCACTGCCTGACCGGCCGATGTTTGAAAACTATGAATTTGCTTGGACGATGGGTAACCTTGGAAAGGCAACATTGAATTCCTTTATTGTATGTTCCATCACACTGGTATTATCCATGCTGTTTGGTTCCATGGCAGCTTATGCGATTGCCATTCTGCGCTGGAAATTATCAAAGCTTACCATGACTTATTTTCTGATTGGTATGATGATCCCGGTGCATTGCGTATTGATTCCGCTGTTTATCCAGTTTTCCAAAATCGGACTCAGTAATACTTTATTGGGAATTATAATTCCTTACATTACATTTTCGCTTCCGATTACAATTTACATACTGGTGGGATTCTTTGCGGGAATCCCGAGGGAATTGTTTGAAGCGGCCTGCATTGACGGGTGTTCTGTGTACCGGATGTTTACGCATGTGGCTCTGCCGCTTGCCAAGACCGGATTCATGGTGACAGGTCTTATGTCCTTTGTGGCTAACTGGAATGAACTGCTTCTTGCCATGGTATTTATTTCAAAGGAAGCCAAGAAAACCCTTCCGGTTTCCCTGACAAAGTTTGTCGGACCATATAATACCAATTACTGTCAGATGTTTGCAGCCATTGTACTTGCGATTATTCCTACGGTCGTTGTATATTGCTGTTTCTCCAATAACATTGTCGATGGTCTGACACAGGGGGCTGTAAAAGGTTAAACAGTTTATAAATACCGCAGATCGCAGAACCCACAGAAAGAGACTACAAATGGCAGATGATTTATGGTAAAATCATCTTATGAATAACGTAAATTATGCCAGACAATTAGATCATTTATTAGAACAACCGGAAACAAAAGGAAAGCATTTATTCCTGCATAGCTGTTGTGCGCCCTGCAGCAGCTATGTTTTGGAGTATCTGCGTTCCTTTTTTTCTATTACCGTTTTTTATTACAATCCGAATATCACGGAGGATGCCGAGTACCGTAAGCGTGTCATCGAGCAGAAGCGCCTCATTGGAATTTTCAATGCAATGGGGGATGCCTATCCGATTGAGATTGTGGAAGGGGACTATGTGCCGGAACAGTTCTTTGCGATGAGCAGGGGATATGAGAAGTGTCCGGAGGGTGGCGAGCGGTGTTTCCGCTGTTATGAGATGCGGCTTCGTGAAACAGCGCTGCAGGCGAAGAAAGCAGAGGCGGACTATTTTACTACGACATTAACCATCAGTCCGCTTAAGAATGCAGCCAAAATTAATGAGATCGGGCAGCAGCTTTCGGAGGAACTGGAGGTTCCCTTTCTGCCCTCAGATTTTAAGAAAAAAAACGGCTATAAGAGATCGGTGGAATTATCGAAAGAATACGATCTGTACAGACAGGATTACTGTGGCTGCATTTTTTCTAAAGTAGAGAGGGAAACGCAAAAAAACGACGACTGTTCACACAGCAGCTCGACGAGTGAACAGTAACACGGAAAGAACAACAGAAAAGAGACTTGAATAGTTGTATTTGAACCGTTATACTTGAATCGTTATAATCTCAGAGAAAATGGGAAAGGTATATCATAATGGAAAAATTTTTGGACTTAATTTCAAACGAAATGAAACAGGCATTTGAAGCAGCCGGGTATGACAGGGAGCTGGGAAAGGTGACCGTATCGAACCGCCCGGATCTTTGTGAATATCAGTGTAACGGGGCAATGGCAGGTGCGAAGCTCTATAAGAAAGCACCGATCATGATTGCGAACGACGTCGCAGACAAGTGTACGGACAGCAGGGTTTTTGCAGAGGTACAGGCAGTTGCTCCCGGCTTTTTGAATTTAAAGATTAAGGGAAGCTTTCTGGCAGACTATCTGACACAGATGGAGAAGGAAGAGAAGTTTGGCCTGGAAGTTCCTGAGAAACAGAAGACGATTATTGTGGATTACGGCGGTCCGAACGTGGCAAAGCCGCTGCATGTCGGCCATCTCCGTTCTGCAGTCATCGGTGAAAGTGTGAAGAGAATCGCCCGTTACATCGGACACAAGGTGATCGGTGACATTCATATGGGGGATTGGGGTCTGCAGATGGGTCTTGTCATCACTGAGATGAAGGAGCGTTACCCGGATCTTGTATATTTTGATGAAAGCTTTGATGGTGAATATCCGGAGGAAGCACCGGTGACGGTTACAGAGCTTGAGGAGATTTATCCTACCGCAAGCAGGAAGTCCAAGGAAGATCCGGCATATAAAGAAAAAGCAATGGAAGCAACCTTTAAGCTCCAGAGCGGAGTGAAGGGGTATCGTGCTTTGTGGAAACAGATTATCAAAATTTCCGTTGCGGATATGAAGCGTAATTACGATAACCTGAATGTAACCTTTGACCTTTGGAAGGGTGAAAGTGATGTGCATGATGTGATCCCGGGCATGGTGGATTACATGAAGAAGGAGGGCTATGCATATATCAGCGATGGCGCTCTGGTTGTGGACGTTAAGGAAGATACCGATACTAAGGAAATTCCGCCCTGTATGATTCTGAAATCAGACGGTGCTTCCTTATATAATACGACAGATCTGGCGACCATTATGGAGAGAATGCGTGAGTATCATCCGGATCAGATGATCTATCTCACGGACAAGCGGCAGGATCTATATTTTGAGCAGGTTTTCCGCTGCGCACGCAAGACCAAACTGGTGGATGAAGATACCGAGCTTGTGCATATTGGATTCGGTACGGTAAACGGCGCGGACGGACATGCGTTCAAGACCCGTGACGGCGGCGTGATGCGTCTTGAAATGCTGATCAATGAAATCAATGAGAAGATGTATCAGAAGATTGTGGAAAGCCGTGAGGTAGACGAGGAAGAGGCCAGAAATACCGCAAAGATCATAGCACTTTCTGCAATCAAATATGGAGATCTGTCCAATCAGGCTTCTAAGGATTATATTTTTGACATTGATAAGTTCACCTCCTTTGAAGGAGATACCGGTCCATACATTCTTTATACCATCGTCCGGATCAAGTCCATTCTTGCGAAAGCCAAGGAACAGGGAGAGGATCTTACAAATTTGACATTAAAAGAGGCAGATACCGATTCCCAGAAGGCATTAATGATGACGATTGCACGTTTCAATGCCATGATGGAAAATGCATATGATGAGGTTGCACCTCACAAGATCTGTGCCTATATCTATGATCTTGCCAATACATTGAATCGTTTTTACCATGAGAACCGCATTCTTGCAGAAGAGGATGAGACAAAGAAATGCAGCTGGCTTGGACTTCTGATCCTGACTAAGGAAATTCTGGAGGCATGTATTGATGTGCTGGGCTTTAGTGCACCGGAAAGGATGTAATGCATGGCAGGAAAGTATTATGCTGTGCGGAAGGGTACGGTGACCGGAATTTTCCGTACATGGGAAGAATGTAAGAAGAATGTCCACGGTTATTCCAGTGCAGAATATAAGAGCTTTAAAACGCTGGAAGAAGCGGAGGCATATATGAAGGGCGGAGCCGTTGCAGAAGAAGTGACGGATACCGTTCCGATCTATGTAGATGGAAGCTATAATAAGGTAACGAAAGAGTTTTCCTATGGCATGGTTGTTCTCTTGAAGGAAGGCGGGCAGACCTTTTGTGAATCCTACCGGGATGAGGAGCTTGCCACAATGCACAATGTGGCAGGAGAGATTAAGGGTGCTGAGGCTGCCATGCGGTATGCAATGGAGCACCATATCCCGGCGATTACGATTTACCATGATTACGAGGGCATTGCAAAGTGGTGTCTTGGGGACTGGAAGACCAATAAAGAAGGTACGAAAGCCTATAAAGCATTTTATGAGGAAGCCTCAAAGGAGGTTTCCATCCGCTTTCAGAAGGTGACCGGACATTCCGGGGATCATTATAATGATCTGGCAGATCATCTTGCCAAAAAGGCATTGGGAATTGACTGAGCAGTTATCAGATCAATCAGGAATATGATCTGTATATAATATTGTAGTAGGAAAGAGGTTTCGTTATGATATCTTATCTGATGGGGAGAAATGAAGCGATCCTTGCAGCAATCGGACTTTTGATCGCGTTTGCGGGAACGATTGTGTTCACAGCAATATTCTGTGACCGTCTGCCGAAGGACGGAGGGAGAGCGTTTGCACACGATGGCAAGCTGTCCGCAGGAAAGCCGAGAGGCGCCGGTCTTATTTTTGTAGTAGTATTTACGATTGCCGCGTTTTTGTTTGTTCCGCTGAGTACGGAGACGATCATCTATCTGATACTGGTTGCTGCAGAAATGATTACCGGATATATGGATGATGCATCGGAAAAGCCGTGGGGAGAATGGAAGAAGGGCATTCTGGATCTCGTGATTGCAATCATTGTGGCAGTTACTTATCTGAACTTTAATTCCAACGAAATTTACCTAGCGTTTCTTCATAAGACGGTTGCCATTCCGGAGCTTGTATTTGGCATTCTGATTGTGATTCTGGTATGGGCATCCATCAATGTGACGAACTGTGCAGACGGTGTGGATGGATTATCGGGAACACTGGCACTTATCACGCTTGGCACTTTTTATATTCTGGACAAGCAGCTTAGTGCACAGGGAGATTTTTCCTTTGTGATTCTCATGTTTATGAGCTGTATCCTGGGATATCTGTGGTATAATGCAACGCCGAGTAAGCTCATGATGGGGGATGCCGGATCCCGTGCGATGGGTATTTTTATCAGTATTGCAGCCTTGAAGAGCGGCTCGCCGCTTCTGTATATTCCGGTTGCACTTGTCCTTATTCTGGATGGAGGACTGGGACTTGTGAAGGTTACCCTGATCCGTGTGTGCAGGATCCACATTATGAAGAACATCCGGACACCGCTGCATGACCATGTCCGCAAGGTGAGCGGCTGGTCCAATACCCAGACCGTGTTCCGCTTTGCCATTATCCAGATTGTGCTGTCCGCAGCCGTGATTTATGGGATACGATAAGGAATAAGATTTCTTTCAACACTTTGGGAACAGAAGTGTAATAAACCGCACATGATTTATTTTTTTGTCATATGATAAAGCATACCCGAATAAAATGAAAGGATGTAACTGTGGCGTTTAAAACAGTTACGAAGGGATGCAGAATATGGCTCGATTTACGAATCAGGCACAGCTTCGTTATGGAAATGCTGTTGCCAATTCTAACATTGCGGTAGGAGAAATCCTTGAGGTACTGTCTGCGACAAAGACAGCAGTCCGTACCACCTACGGACAGAATGATCATATCACGTATGTGATCAGTATCGTGAATTCCGGGAACATTGCGATGACGGGGCTTACGTTATCCGATGATCTGGGTGCCTATGCATTTGGTACCGGTACAGTGGTGCCGCTGACTTATGTGACGGATACGGTACGATATTACACGAATGGCGTATTGCAGGCAGCACCTGCAGTAAATGCAGGTCCTCCCTTTACAATCAACGGTATCAGCGTACCGGCAGGAGGAAATGCAACCGTTGTATATGAAGCTGCCCTTAACGAATTTGCTCCGCTTGCGGCCGAATCTACGATTGGAAATACCGTGACCGTTTCCGGAGGCGGAATCACACCGGTTACTGCACAGGAAAGCATAACGGCTCAATCCGGTCCGCAGCTTACCATTACGAAATCGGTCAGCCCTGTGCCTGTTACGGAAAACGGAGCACTGACCTATACGTTCCTTATCCAGAATACCGGAAATATGGCAGCAACGCCAGCTACCGGTGTTGTGGTAACCGATACGTTTGATCCGGTTCTGTCCAATATTGCGGTATCCTTTAATGGAACGACATGGGCAGAGCCTGCCAATTATTCTTATAACGAAACAACCGGAGAGCTTGTCACCCAAAGCGGTCAGGTGACTGTACCGGCAGCGTCCTTTACGCAGGATGCGGCAACCGGAGCATGGACAGCAACTCCCGGGGTAAGTACACTGATCGTGACGGGAATTGTATAGGAAGCTGTAAGTGGAATTACAGGAAGAACTGCCGCATTATGTGCGGTGGTTCTTTTTGATGAAGCGATAAAGAATTCATATTTTGAATTGATGCACAAGGGAGATTCGATGAAGAATAACATTGATTTGCATATGCATTCCATATATTCTGATGGATCCTATACACCGGCAGAATTGGTAATTTGTGCCAGACAGAAAGGACTGTCAGCAATTTCGCTCACAGATCATGACACAACCGATGGACTTAGGGAAGCAAGGGAAGACACTTACTTTGCTTTGCGCAGCTCCGCAGGAGAGCAGCCATAAGTGGCCTTGAAATCTCTTAAAAATACCTTGTAGTTCTGGATGCCATGTCGTTGTAACAGTTCGGTAATGCTTGCACCGGTACGCAGCAGATCTTCATGGAAGTGCATGGTACGCACTGCGTTGAGGTAGGACAGAAAGGTCTGCCCGGTGTGTTTTCTGAACAGACGGCAGAAGTATTCATGGCTCACATGAAGAGCGGATGCTGCATCATGCAGGGTAATATCTTCCTGATAATGACTTCGAATGTATTGGAGAATTTCATCCATGCGTTCGAAGTTTTTCTTTTCCTTTTCTTTGACCTCCGGACTTAAGACTTCGGAGTGGTTTCCGTATAATTCATACAGAAATTCATACAGTACAGATGAAAAATGAAGAAGGTATCCGGGATGTGGATTCTCATAGGTATCGCATAATTCCTGCAGGTAATTACGCATTTTCTGCAAAGAGGTACTTCCGATAATGGATGGAAAATATTCCTTAACGTGCAGGGAGGAGGCGTGATCAAGAACACGGCTTAAGTCTTCCATCGGAATCTGAAGCAGCAGATAATCCACCCCGCCATGTGTTCTGGTGGAATGCAGTTCATGTGGATTCACGATCAGAATATCATGCTGGGAAAGGGTATACTTCTGCTCATTGATGAATGCGGTCATATAACCTTTCAGTGGATAAATAATTTCCAGATGTCCATGCCAGTGCATGGGAGAGTAAAAACGGCTGTCCTTGATTACGGCAAAATGCAGACGCAGGCGGGTGTCATCACTGATAATCTCATGGGAGTAGGAAGTCATTTCACGATATCCTTTCATAAATGGTTGTTACATATTCTGAGTGACTTAAATAGTAAACATTCAATTCGTGGCAGGCAGGAGATTTATGACTTTAAATGATCGTAACTATAATTTAAAATCAACCCACATTCTCTATTTAAATATTGCAATAATAATAAATAAATGTCAATATCGACCTATAAACTGGTTAATAACATAATAGAAGACCAAAGAGAAATGGGATAGGATATAACTATAAAATTGAAATAACAGGAGGGTGTTATGAGCAGCAGAGTATTGGATTTTGAAAAGTATACAGCGAAGGCCCGTCAGGCGGTTGCGGAAGGACAGGTGCTTTTGCTGAATCAGAATCATGTGCTTCCTCTGCCGAAGGGAAGCCATGTTGCTGTATTTGGCAGAATGCAGCTTCATTATTATAAGAGCGGTACCGGATCAGGCGGTATGGTGAATGTAAATAAGGTGACCGGTATCCTGGAGGCGCTCGAGGAGAGCGAAGACGTACAGGTATATGAGCCGTTAGTGGGTGTATACCGCGAGTGGGAGAAGGATCATCCGTTTGATGAAGGCGTCGGCTGGGGAAATGAACCCTGGTCGCAGGAAGAAATGGAACTGAATGAGGCATTGGTCGAAGAGGCTGCCGAAAAGAACGAATACGCGATTGTCATTCTGGCAAGAACGGCCGGTGAGGATAAGGACAACAAAATGTTGGAGGGCGCGTACTGTCTGACCTCCATCGAAGAGGACATGCTTCAAAAGGTACGGAAGAGCTTTGCAAAGATGATTGTGCTGTTAAACACCGGTAACATCATGGATATGAGCTTTATGGATCAATATCGTCCGGATGCGGTGATGTATGTGTGGCAGGGAGGAATGATCGGCGGCCTTGGAACGGTCGATGTCCTTACTGGCAAGGTGTGTCCGTCCGGCCGACTTTCGGATACGATTGCGGCACAGATGTCCGATTATCCGGCCGATCCTTATTTTGGAGGTCTGGAACAGAACCTTTATGTGGAGGATATTTATGTAGGATACCGGTATTTTGAATCAGCAGCAAAGAGCAAAGTATTGTACCCGTTTGGTTTCGGACTTTCTTATACCACGTTTTCGATGGAAGCAGATGGATTTTCCTATGCGGAAAATCAGGTGTCCTTTGTGATGAAGGTGACAAATACCGGTTCCGTAGCAGGAAAAGAAGTCGTTCAGGTTTATGCAAAGGCTCCTTTGGGAAAGCTTGGCAAGCCTGCAAGAGTTCTGATTGATTTTAAGAAGACGAAGGAGTTAATGCCGGGCGAGTGTGAGACGCTTACATTCGCAATTCCGACATCGGTGTTTGCCTCCTATAATGAGGTAAGTACCGCAGGAATGCCGGTCGGATGGGTTCTGGAAGCCGGAGAATATACCATTTATGCAGGTGGAAATGTGCGTGATGTCTATGCAGTAGGTTCCTTTACTCTGGATGAACTGCAGATCGTAGAGGAGTGCCGCAATGCGTTAGCTCCGACAACCGCTTTTAAGCGGATGAAGATGACCGCGGCCAATGAACACGCAGAAGCTGCAGGTGTTTATGAGATTGCGATGGAAGAGGTTCCGTTACGGGTGGTTTCTCCTGAGGAAAAGAGAAATGCAGAGCTTCCGGAAAGCTGTGAAATCACCGGAGACCGCGGCATAAAGCTTGCGGATGTCAAGGCAGGAAAAGCAACGCTTGACGAATTTGTTGCGCAGCTCACGGAGGAAGAGCTTGCCAGCATTGTACGTGGAGAAGGAATGGGAAGCCCGAAGGTAACGGCCGGAACGGCAGCAGCATTCGGCGGCGTTACGAAGTCTCTTCTTGAAAAGGGCATTCCGTGTGGCTGCTGCGATGATGGCCCGTCCGGCATGCGTCTTGACAGTGGAATGAAAGCGTTCAGCCTTCCAAACGGAACACTGCTTGCCTGCACCTTCAATACACAGTTAAATGAAGAGCTTTATGCATTCACGGCGGTGGAAATGATCAAGAACCGTGTGGATATCCTGTTAGGACCCGGTATGAATATCCACAGACACCCGTTAAACGGACGTAACTTTGAATATTTTTCAGAGGATCCGCTGCTTACCGGTAAGATGGCAGCGGCGCAGGTACGGGGCTTAAAGAGTGCAGGAGTAACCGGCTCTTTGAAGCATTTCTGCGGAAACAATCAGGAAACGAGGCGCCATACCTCCAACAGTATCATATCCGAACGTGCGCTGCGTGAGATCTATTTAAGAGGATTTGAAATTGCAGTGAAGGAAGCAAAAGCAGATGCAGTCATGACAACCTATGGACCGGTTAACGGCATCTGGACCTCCAGTAACTATGATCTGGTTACGGATATCCTGCGGAAGCAGTGGGGCTTTGAAGGCGTGGCCATGACCGACTGGTGGGCTTATGTCTGCAGGGAAGGGGATAAGCCTGCAAAGACCGATTTTGCAACAATGGTGAAGGCACAGAATGATCTTTATATGGTATGTCCGGATTCGGAAAAGAATGAGCATGGCGATAATACGGTCGAGTCTCTGCATGACGGATCACTGACACTTGGCGAATTACAGCGCTGTGCGAAGAATATCTGCCGCTTTATGATGAATACACATGCCTTTATGAGAATGCAGAATGAGGAAGACACGATTGAAATTCTCGGAGCAGAAGAGGGCTTTGAGGAATGTGTCGGAGATCTGACCTATTATAAGGTGGACAGGGAGGTCGTGATTGATCTGTCCGATCACGAAATTTCCAAAGGAACCAGCATTGACTTTGCACTGGATCTTGAGCAGCTGGGATATTATAAGGCAGAGCTTACGGCTAAGTCCGATCTTGGAGAATTGGCACAGATTCCGGTTACCTTATCCTTTGCCGGAACACCGCGCGGGGTATATACCTTTAATGGTACAAACGGCCAGTGGGTAACGCAGACAAGAGAAGCGGACCTTGGCATGAAATATGCGATTATGCGCCTGTACTTCCCACAGAACGGTATTGAAGTAAAACAGATTAAGTTTGTCTATGACCGTCCGTTTGAATAATTGAGGAACTGCGTGCATAAGTTATAAGGAAACGCGTGTGGGCAGGGATTGCTTTGAAGAAAATTTTAATTGCCGGAGAAGCCGGACAGACAACTAATTACGAAAATGCACTTGCAGCGATGCAGGTGCATTTTGTTACGTCATTACAGGTAAAGGATGTGGATGAATACGATGGATTGCTTTTGCCGGGAGGCGGGGATGTGGATCCGAAGCTGTTCGGACAGCTCCTTATTCCGGAAACGGAGATCCGGCAGTACAGCAGATGGGAGCAGCAGCTGATCCGGAAGGGACAGGAGAAGCTGACGCCCGAGCTTGACCGGATCCAGCTTGCAATTTTAAAAGCATTCTGTCAGTACCGGAAGCCGGTGTTTGGAATCTGCAAGGGGATGCAGCTCATTAATATTGCCTTTGGCGGGGATATGCTCAGGCATCTTCCGACGGCGGTTCATCATGCTTACCGGGAAAAGGATCAGATGCACCCGGCAAGGAATGAAGTGAACTCTTTCCTCTATGAAGTGTATGGATCGGATATGCTGGTAAACAGTGCCCATCACCAGGGGGTGGGTATTCCCGGAAGAGGAATCCGGTATGTACAATATGCGCCGGATGGAGTAGTGGAAGGATTGCAGCATGAGTTCCTTCCGGTGTATGGAGTACAGTGGCATCCGGAACGGTTAGAGAGGGATATAAAAAAATTAAAAAAACTTTTTAAAATAACTTGACAACCTGTACCTAAAATGGTATCTTAGTAAAGCAGTCGCGAGACGACAGAAGGTGTCGCATAGCGGCGTGGATGATGTATGTCAAATGCTATACTCCATCATATACATGGGATCTTAGCTCAGCTGGGAGAGCATCTGCCTTACAAGCAGAGGGTCATAGGTTCGAGCCCTATAGGTCCCATTTATAATGAATATGGCGAGATGGCTCAACTGGCTAGAGCGTCCGGTTCATACCCGGGAGGTTGAGAGTTCAAGTCTCTCTCTCGCTATTAAAAAAGATCCTTTTGGATCTTTTTTATTATATCTTAAATTAATTCATAGGTCTGTTCAAAGACTTCCTTTTCCACAATAAACAGGTCACCCGGCTGAGCCTTTAATGCAACAAGATAGTCACCGATATTACCGGGCAGATATTTTTCTTCATCCCACAGAGGGAATAACTTGCAGGCTCTTTCAAGCGGATAAGCCTGAACGATGGTGCTTTCCAGCGGAATACAGGAGTGGATGTATCCGGATAAGCGAATCTGTGTGCCGGTCAGACGGTTTTTAATGGTTGGCAGATAAAGAGCCTTTGGATGATAAGCGTCTTTGGTTGGCAGATAGTGTTCGTGGAAATCTTCTTTGGATTTTACGGATACCTTTCCCTGAAGATCAATCATGATATAAGTCTGCTCGGAGATGATCAGATCGAGATCACCTTCGATTGTACGGATGGTAATCGGCGTCTTGGAAGGCAGAAGCTGCGTAGGCTGGACATAACCGACTGGAAGCTGTCTGCGACGATAAGACTTCATGCGGGAGTGATCCACGTGGCTTGTTCTGGCATCCAGAATATCGAAGCTGTTGAGATAATTCTGAACCTGGATGGAAAAATAATCCTCGGTGCGCAAAGAACCATATCTGCTCTCGTAAAGCCAACGGTTAATAAAGCCGCCGGATTTTTCCAGATGACCACCGCCGGAACCGATTTTTCCTGCAAGATAAGCAGCCAGATCACAGGCCTTGGTTTCTTTTGTGCAGCTGCGGACTGAGAACTTTATTCCATCGGGAAGTTCATTGTAAACGACGCATACATCGGCACTGTCAACCTGAATACAAAGGTCACTGATCAGACCTAAGATGTTGGGATCGCAGGGTTCGGATTTGATGAGGGAATAGCGTTTTTCTTTATTGTGTACTGCACGCAGAATGGCGATTGCGGCAATTTCCAGCTCTGAGGAGGAAATATTGGAGTTTTTTAATAAGGAAAAGACACTGTTACGATACTTTAAAGCATCGTGCATATCCTTATCTGCCGGGTTGTGCACTTCCGTAAATTGCTGGGTATCACTGTAGAGCCCGTAATAAAGGGCAGTTGCAAGATCAGGATAGTCATTGGGATCGAACTGTTCTTCACAAAGAAGCTTCCAGACTACTGTCGAGCAGCTTCCAAAGTCACTTAAGATCAGAGAATCCGGAAAGTTCCGGGCTTCCATCTGATGATGGTCAATGATCCCGATATGCTCTGCCGGGATTTTGGTGATGTTGCCGGCTCCATACTGGCTGTCTACGGTAAGCAGAAGTTCATCAGTCAGACGAAGTGTACCTTCCTCCACATATTCAACCGGAATGTTTAATTTCTCCACCATCAGAACCAGATTGGTCTTCCGGATACGGAATCTTCCGGTATAAATCAGGTGGGTTTTGATACCATGATTCCGAAAATAGGTGTACAGGCCAAAGCCGGAAGCCAGCGCATCGGCATCCGGACTGTCATGGCATTGAATATAGATTTCCTCATAGGATAAAAAATCGCGTAATTGCATAAGAGTCCCCCATCGTTTCGAATAACTCCATCATATCATATACAAATTGAAAAGAAAATGGTATGCTGAACTGTAACACAGATTAGGGTAACAGTTCGGCCATGCCCATTCATAAGCTGCCGGATGGTACAGATTTGGCTAACAAATAAACGTGCTTTCCGGCAACTTATTTCATGACGGGCGTCCGCCCTATAGAAATGATTGTATAAGCTGCCCTTAGTGAGCAAGCTCCCACGGTCATCTTGCACAATCATTTCTGCATGGCTGAACTGTTACTAGAAATTACAGGAGGAAACTTTAACGATATGAGAATCGGTATGGGTTATGATGTACACAAACTGACAGAAGGGCGGAAGCTGATTATTGGTGGTGTCGAGATCCCTTATGAAAAGGGACTGCTCGGACATTCAGATGCGGATGTGCTGCTGCATGCCATTATGGATGCGCTGCTTGGAGCAGCGGCACTTGGCGATATCGGCAAGCATTTTCCGGACACGGATCCTGCTTATAAGGGAATTTCATCTTTAAAGCTGTTAGAGCATGTAGGAGCGCTTTTGGAGGAGCATTATTTCCTCATTGAGAACATTGATGCGACCATTATTGCACAGGCACCGAAGATGCGTCCCTTTATTGATACGATGCGGAAGAACATTGCAGACACACTGCATATTGATCTGTCCCAGGTTAATGTCAAGGCAACGACGGAAGAAGGGCTTGGCTTTACCGGAAGCGGAGAGGGGATTTCTTCCCAGGCAATCTGTCTGCTGACAACACCTCTGGGGCTGCAGAGTGAGGATGTGATGCAAAGAGGCTGTGCCGGCTGCACTGGATGCCCGAAGACAGTGTGATGAGAGAAGTTCAGCCATGCCCATTCATAAGCTGCCGGATTGTACAGATTTGGCTAACAAATAAACGTGCTTTCCGGCAGCTTATTTCATGTCGGGCATCCGCCCTATAGAAATGATTGTATAAGCTGCCCTTAGTGAGCAGGCTCCCACGGTCATCTTGCACAATCATTTCTGCATGGCAGTGAATAGTTACTCACATTTTTTACAGTTCAGCCATGCCCATTCATAAGCTGCCGGATTGTACAGATTTGGCTAACAAATAAACGTGCTTTCCGGCAGCTTATTTCATGTCGGGCATCTGCCCTATAGAAATGATTGTATAAGCTGTCCTTAGTGAGCAGGCTCCCGCGGTCATCTTACACAATCATTTCTGCATGGCTGAACGGTTACAATTTATTGATTAACTTGAAGGTCTGACAGTTGACAAAACCTCAAAAGTTGCATATTCTATATAGTAGTTAAGGTAGCTGTGGGGATAAAGCAGCTACAGGCAAATAAACAGAAAACGACTATGATGGAGAAGAGTACCGTAATCAAGAGGTAACAGAGAGAAGCTGCCATCGGCTGTAAGCAGCTTTTACTTTCGGGGAACGGGAAGTGCACTCCGGAGTCTGCAGGGAGAACGAAGAAGCAGCTTCTGATATCCCGGCACGTCTGGTCACGTTATCGACTGTAAGGGAAAGACATTATTGTCTTTAAGTAGAGTGGAACCGCGGAATATTTCGTCTCTGTAGATGGAATATTCCGTTTCTTATTTTTATAGGAAATGGAGCAGTTATGGGAGTCATCAGCAAAATTAAAGAAGAAATCCGAATCATAAGAGAGAGGGATCCGGCCATTCATTCCAGTATGGAGGTACTGCTGTATCCAAGCTTTAAGGTGATGCTGCATTACCGGCTGGCACACAGGCTTTATCAGAAAGGGCACTATTTCTGGGCAAGATGGATTTCCCAGCGTGCTGTGCGTAAGACCGGAATTGAGATTCATCCGGGAGCACAGATTGGCAAAGGATTTTTTATCGATCACGGAAACGGTGTCATTATCGGAGAAACAGCGATCATTGGTGATAACGTGACCTTGTATCAGGGGGTAACCCTCGGAGGAACCGGTAAGGAGCAGGGAAAGAGACATCCGACGATTGGAAATAATGTCATGATCAGCGCCGGTGCCAAAATCCTCGGATCCTTTACGATCGGGGATAATTCCAAGATCGGGGCAGGATCGGTCGTTTTGGAAGAGGTTCCGCCGAATTCCACTGTAGTCGGTGTGCCGGGACATGTGGTGAAGCGCAACAACCAGAGACTCCCACAGGAAGAGCTGGATCAGGTCCATTTGCCGGATCCGGTAAAGGAAGAGCTGTCCATGCTGCGTAAGCGGATGCAGCAGATGGAAATAGAAATCAGACAATTAAAGGAGGAGAGGAAAGATGGAGAATAGATTTTCCTTTTACAACACATTAACGAAAAAAGTAGAAACCGTGATCCCGAATGTGGACGGCAAAATTGCAATGTATACCTGTGGCCCGACGGTGTATCATTTTGCACATATCGGAAATCTGCGCAGCTATATCATGGAGGATGTACTGGAAAAGACCCTGCGTTATCTTGGATATGATGTAAAGCGTGTGATGAATATCACGGATGTCGGTCATCTTTCTTCCGATGCCGATACCGGTGAAGATAAGATGTTAAGTGGGGCAAAGCGTGAGCACAAGACGGTTATGGAAATTGCAAAGTTCTATACCGATGCTTTTTTTGAAGACTGCAAAAAGCTTAATATCAAGCGCCCGGATGTGGTGGAGCCTGCAACGAACTGCATTAGTGAGTTTATTCATATGATCGAGGTTCTTTTAGAGAAGGGCTATGCCTATGTGGCCGGAGGAAATGTGTATTTTGATACCTCGAAGCTTAAGGAATATTATGTATTTAATACCCAGAGCGAGAACGAGCTTTTAGTTGGCGTGCGCGATGATGTGACCGAGGATGAAAATAAGAAGAACAAGAACGATTTCGTTCTGTGGTTTACCAAATCCAAGTTTGAGGATCAGGCGCTTAAATGGGACAGCCCATGGGGCGTTGGATATCCGGGATGGCATATTGAATGCTCCTGCATCAGTATGAAGCATCTTGGAGAATATATGGACATCCATTGCGGCGGTGTGGACAACATTTTCCCGCATCATACAAATGAAATTGCACAGAGTGAGTCCTACCTTGGACATAAATGGTGTAACTACTGGTTCCATGTACATCACTTAAATGACAAGACCGGCAAGATGAGCAAGTCAAAGGGTGACTTCCTGACGGTCTCCTTACTCGAAAGCAAGGGCTATAATCCGTTGGTTTACCGGATGTTCTGCTTACAGTCCCATTACCGGAAGCCGCTGGAGTTTTCCTATGAAGTCATGGACAATGTAAAGTCGGCTTATGAAAAGCTTCTTAAGAAGATTGCCGGACTTTCCAAAGAAGGAGAAGTGGATGAAGCGGTTTATGCAGAATACCGCCGTAAATTCGAAGATGCACTTTGCAATGACTTAAATACCTCAATGGCAATTACCGTACTATATGATCTCTTAAAGGCAGACTGCAATGATGTAACGAAGCGTAAGCTGGCAGCAAGCTTTGATGAGGTTCTTTCCTTAGGACTTTTTGATGGTGAAAAGGCAGAAGAGAAAGCAGATGATGTGGATGCAGAGCTGGTAAGCTACATCGAGGCAAAGATTGCAGAGCGTAAGGAAGCAAAGAAGGCAAAGGACTTCGCAAAGGCAGATGCCATTCGTGAAGAACTGTTACAAAAGGGCATCGTTCTGGAAGATACACGTGAGGGCGTAAAATGGAAAATGGCTTAACCTTTATACAAAGGATAAGAGAAGCATTTGAGGGTAAAGAGGTGGATATTCGGACATATTCACCTCTTACGCTTGCTTATATCGGAGATTCTATATATGATCTGGTGATCCGGACGGTGGTTGTGATGCGTGGAAATGCACCTGCCAATAAGCTTCACCATTATACGATCCGCTATGTAAATGCGACCGCACAGGCGCTCCTTTTGGACGCTTTGTTACCGGAGCTTACAGAGGAAGAACAGGTAATCCTGAAACGGGGGCGCAATGCGAAGCCGTACACGAAAGCTAAGCATGCAACTATGGCAGAGTATAAAAAGGCAACGGCATTGGAAGCATTGATGGGATACCTGTATCTTACCGGGCAGGAGGAGAGGATGCTTTTGCTGATCCAAAAGGGCATGGACATTCTGGAAACACAGAAAATGAATTAAGCAGACAGAGCAGGGATACTAATTCAGAAAGAACTGGAAAAACATAGAAAGATATAGAAAGACATAGGAAGACATAGAAATACTGTACACCGGAAAAGAAATATACATAGCAACGCTATGCATGATTGGATTGTGTTCCACAAAGAAACGGAGAAAGGATTAAAGCATGGAAGAATTCAGAAAAGAAAAAAATGAATCCATTATAGAGGGAAGAAATGTGGTGATTGAAGCATTTCGTTCCGGACAGTCCGTTGACCGGCTTTATATTCTGGATGGCTGTCAGGACGGACCGATTATGACGATTAAGCGGGAAGCGAGAAAGCATGATGTGGTTATAAAATATGTATCAAAGGAACGTCTGGATCAGATTTCAGAAACAGGGCGGCATCAGGGCGTTATAGCAACGATTGCGGCCTATGAATATTCAGAGGTAGAGGACATGCTTGCACTTGCTAAAGAAAAGAATGAACCTCCGTTTTTGTTCCTGCTTGATAATATTGAGGATCCGCATAACCTGGGAGCAATTATCCGTACAGCGAATCTTGCCGGGGCACATGGAGTGATTATTCCGAAGAATCGTGCAGTAGGACTTACTGCAACGGTAGCGAGAACCTCTGCAGGAGCATTAAACTATACGAAGGTGGCGCGTGTGACCAATATGGCACAGACCATAGAAGAACTGAAGCAGCAGGGCTTATGGTTTGTGTGTGCGGATATGGGTGGAGAAACGATGTATGACTTAAACCTGACAGGACCGATCGGACTGGTAATTGGAAATGAAGGATCCGGAGTAGGCCGTCTTGTGAAGGAAAAGTGTGATATGACAGCTTCTATCCCTATGCATGGCGATATTGATTCCCTGAATGCTTCCGTTGCGGCCGGGGTTCTGGCTTATGAGATTGTCCGGCAAAGAACCTGCGCCGGCTGCAGATGAGTGATTAGATTTGTAATGAACAGGATGCTGTAAAGCAGATTAGGAAGGTATTATGAAGACAGCCGGAAGAGTCCTGGCAACCATGATTGCAATGGTGGCAATTTTGCTGATTGCAGTGGGTGCAGATAAAGGATTAAACTATTTGGAGAGAATAAAATACGAAAAGGAATGTGAAGAGCTGTATGCAGAAAGTCATGCACAGGCAGAGCAGCTGCGGACACAGCTTGAAGAGCTTTCGCAGGACGAAGCGGCGGTAGAGACCTTTCTCCATGAATATGCAGTGGATGATCTGGAAGATGAAGATGAGGATGTGCTGCAGGAGTTTCTGACCGCATCACCTTCAGGGAATGGGTCTGAGGGGAGTGTTTCAGATGGGGAATCTGTCTCGGGAGATATGATCACCGCAGAGGATCAGCTTACAGATGTGTCTGAAAATGCTCATGCCTTTGCATCCGGTAATGACAGTTCAGACCGTGACTTTTCCGATCATATGATTTCCGGCAATGCAGTTTCCGGGGGAGGCGTCTCTGATCATGCTATTTCAGGAAACGGCGTCTTCGGTAATGCCGTTTCCGGGAACAGTGTTTTTGACAATACCGTTTCAGGCAATACCGTTTCGGAAAACCAGGTTTCCGGGAATCGTGTTTCCGGGGGAGGCATTTCTTTAACTACGGTATCCGGTAATATTCTGGTACGCCCGACGCTGCGGGAACGCAGACTGGAACAAAGTTCTTATATGGAAACAGTTGAGTGGAATGAAGCAGACCAGGTGGTGATTGGTCAAAGTACCCTGGACCTTTCAGACAAAAAGATTGCCTGTCTGGGTGACAGTATCACACAGGCGGCAAACCTTGAAAGCATGGAGGACTATCAGCAGTATTCCTACCCGACGAAGCTGGCAGAAATTCTGGGAGCAGAGGAAGTGGTAAATCTTGGAATCGGAGGATCCTCGATCGGAAGATACTGGCAGGATGCCTTTGTGGACCGTTACATGGACATTCCGGAGGATACAGACCTTATTCTGGTTATGGGAGGAACGAATGACGGGTTCTGTCTGCACCGGGAAAATGTGGGAAATTTTGAAGAGCGTTCTCCCCGTACCCTGATTGGGGATCTTAATGAACTGATGCGGGGCTTAAAGGAGAATTATCCCGATGCGGAGGTTGTTTTCGTCACACCGCTTCCCAATGTCCTGCATGATATTCTGCGTAAGGATCGTCCGGAGCTGATGTCGCAGCGTGTCATTGTGGACAGTATGATTGCTCTTGCCAGGGAATATGAATTTGATGTGATTGACCTGTATGATTCGAATTTACTGGACAGCCACGATGCCGCAGTGATTTCGAATTATATGCCGGATGGCGTACATTGCAATCCGGACGGCTACCGGATTCTGGCAGAGCACATTGCAGCCGATCTGATCCGGCTGCAGGATTCACAGGATGTGGAAGATGGTGAAGAGTTCCGGGAAGCAGAAGGGATGGAAATGGAAGCAGCTTCAGAGCAGGGGATGGAAAGTGAATTAGATGCCGGTCAGAACATGAAAAGCGAAGCCATCTTCCATCAGAACATAGAGAGCGAATCAGATTCAGCTCAGAATATGGAAAGTGTCGAAACGTCTGAAAGTGCAGAAAATACCGGATATAAGGAAGTGCCGGATAACATAGGGAAGGATGAAAATCTGGAAGATATAGCAGATTCCCAAGAAATAGTAGATTTGGAAAATATAGTAGATTCGGAAAACATAGAAGCAGCAGAAAATATAGATGATTCAGAAGATATGACAGATTCCAGGGATATAACAGAGTTGGAGGCTGCAGAAAATTTTAAGTCCGGGATTCCAACAGACATTCTGAAATTCCGGGAAAGAGATACCGCACAGGACAGAGATCCTATTGATATGGAAGCGAAGAAAATGAATGAGGAAGCAGCAGACGCGCAGATCCAAAAGGATATGACGATGGAGGTGGGCTCCTATGGTTAATGAGTATGCAAAATACAGCGATGAAGAATTGATCGTGCAGCTTCGGGATGGAGACCATGCCATTACGGATTACATTATGGAAAAGTATAAGAATCTGGTGCGCAGCAAGGCACAGTCGATGTACATTCTGGGTGCGGACCGGGAAGATCTGATACAGGAAGGAATGATCGGGCTTTTTAAGGCTATCCGTGATTATGATACGGGAAGGGATGCCAGCTTTTTTACCTTTGCGGATCTGTGTGTGTCCAGACAGATGTATACAGCGATTCAGGCAGCAGGGCGGCTGAAGAATGCACCGCTTAATTCCTATATTTCCATTTATGCAGACTATTCCCGGCAGGAGGAAGGAGAGTCCTCAGAGGAGGTAAAGCTGATTAACAGTCTGATTTCCCCATTAGAGAAGAACCCGGAGGAGCTGCTGATTGACCGTGAAAATGTGGAACGCATTGAGCAGATGATTGAGAGGGAATTAAGTCCTTTTGAAAAGCAGGTGCTCGATCTGTATCTTACCGGAATGTCTTATGGGCAGATTGCGAAGGTTCTGGGCAGGGATGATAAATCAACAGACAATGCCCTGCAGCGCGTGAAAGCCAAAATCCGCAGGGAATTGAAGGGAAACAATTAAATTTTTATAAACTTTAAGAGGGGTATATTGACGAAGATTTTTGAACGCAATATACTCTTTTTATTGTGACATAATTGGAAATATCTGTAGTTTCAAAGTATATATCCCATTTTGCGTAACAGTTTTATAGGAAAGCAGGCAATTATTCAGTACAATCCGAAGCACTTATTGCTGAGGATATAGAGAAAGGTGAAGAAAGAATGTTTGGAAAATTCAGTGTCAGGAAACCGTATACCGTTCTGGTGGCAGTAGTGCTTGTAATTGTTTTGGGTATTGTGTCATTTACCAAAATGACCTCGGATCTGCTGCCGAATATCAGCTTTCCTTACGTACTGGTCATGACGACTTATCCGGGGGCAAGTCCGGAAACCGTAGAAATGGTCGTAACGAAGCCGGTGGAGTCTTCTATGGCTACCGTAAGTAATATTGAAGAAATCAGTTCTGTTTCAAATGAAAATTATTCCATGGTAATTCTGCAGTTTGCCCAGTCGGCAGATATGAATGCCGTTTCGCTTGAGATTCGTGAAAATCTGGATCAGATCAGGAGCTACTGGGACGATTCTGTCGGGAATCCGATTATTATGAAAATAAATCCTGATATGCTGCCGGTTATGATTGCGGCAGTCGGTGGAAAGGACATGTCTGCAGCAGAAATTACGGATCTGACAAATGATACCATTGTGCCGGAACTGGAGAGTATCGAGGGCGTGGCTTCTGTTAGCGGTATGGGACTTTTAGAAGAGAGCGTGAATGTTATTATCCGTCAGGAAAAGATTGATGCAGTCAATGAGCAGGTGTTCGGCTCTATTGATAAAGAAATCGATGAAAACCTGGCAGAATTGCAGGAAAACAAGCAGGATATTTATGACGGACAGGCAGAACTGGAAAATGCGAAGAAGGAGCTTGCCGATTCTGAGGCAGAGCTTGCCCAAAAGCAGCAGGAGTTGAATGATTCCAAAGCAGAGCTTGAAAATTCCAAAAAAGAGCTTACTGACGGACGCAATGAGCTGGCAGATAAAAAGAGCCAGCTGGAAAGCGGAAAAACCGAATTAAACAGTAAAAAGGATGCGACCACGAAGCAGCTTGCCGAGGCAGAAACAAAGCTTCTTACCGCAAAGGCGGATGCCGAGGCGGCAAAGACGCACCTACAGCTTGAAATCCAGACTGCAGAAGCGACAGTGAAGGGACTGGATAGCGGTATTGAGCAGGCCCAGGCCGGAGTGCAGATGCTTGAACAGGCAATTACGGCGGTGAATGGGATTGAGGGAACACTTGCTGGATTAGCAGGAACTAGTGATACTCAAACATATGTGGATCTGGATGAAAATACCCGGGCAGCCGTTAAAGCATGGTATGAATCTGCCGGATATGAAGTAAAAGAAGATACTCCTGTGAGGGAAATAAAAGGAACATTGTCTGCAATTAAAAATGATATTTTGGTCAAAGCGGGAGCAAGTGATGTAAACGGCTTAGAAGCCAAGAAAGCTGAACTGCAAAGTAAAATTGCCGATCTTGAGTCCCAGAAGGCCATGGCTGCGGCACCGATCGACCAGTATAAGTCCGCACTTTCTGAAGTCGAAGGAAATATCGGTAAGCTGGACAGTGCGTTAACAGAATTGTATCAGGGAAACCTGCAGGCGGCAATTGAGTTTGCCAATGCACAGACCACAATCAGCTTAGGAGAAATGCAGATAGCTTCTGCAGAGTCCGGGCTGGATTCGGCGCAGAAGCAGCTTGAAGCCGGGGAAGAACAGATAAAGTCCGGACAGGAGCAGTTAGATGCCGGAGTGGATCAGATTAAGGAAGGCTATGATCAGATTAATGACAATGCAGAACAGCTTGCGGATGCATTGCAGCAGATTCTGGACGGCGAAGAGCAGATCGAGGAAGCGAGGGAGGATGCGTACGACCAGGCAGATATGAATGGCATTCTTACGGTAGATACCGTGGAACAGCTTCTGGCTGCGCAGAATTTCTCAATGCCTGCCGGCTACGTTACTGAGGATGGTATTTCTTACCTGATCCGCGTGGGAGATAAACCGGATACGGTTGAAGAGCTAAAGGCGATGCCGATTTTAAATGTGGATATGGATGGCGTCGATGTGATTACCCTGGGGGATGTTGCCGATGTTTTCATGACAGACAACTCTGCAGATATTTATACGAATGTAAACGGAGAACCGGGGATTCTTTTAACCATGCAGAAGCAGACCGGCTATTCGACCGGAGAAGTATCGGACAAGATCCTTGCCAGGTTTGATGAGCTGTTAGAGCAGAACGAAAATCTGATGCTGATTACCCTTATGGATCAGGGAATCTACATTGATATGGTCACGGATTCCATCTTTAACAATATTATTTTCGGAGCAGGACTTGCGATCCTTATCCTGCTGCTGTTCCTTAGAGACATCCGGCCGACCGCAGTGATTGCATGCTCCATTCCGATCAGTATAGTGGCAGCGGTAGTCTGCATGTATTTCAGCGGAGTAACCCTTAATGTGATTTCTCTTTCCGGACTGGCGCTTGGGATTGGTATGCTTGTGGATAACTCTATTGTGGTAATTGAGAATATTTACCGGCTTCGCAGCGAGGGGGCTTCGGTAACGGAAGCAGCGATTGAAGGAACCAGGGAAGTGGCGGGAGCGATTGCAGCATCGACCCTGACGACAGTCTGCGTTTTCCTTCCGATAGTCTTTACAGAAGGAATTACACGTCAGTTGTTCGTGGATATGGGACTGACGATCGGATATTCCCTTGGCGCAAGTCTCATCGTGGCCCTTACGGTAGTTCCGGCAATGTCCTCAAAGATTCTGGTGAAAACAAAGGAACAGAAGGAGAGCCGGTTCTTTAATGGACTGATGAATGGCTATGGAAAGGTTCTTGACTGGTCTTTAAAGCATAAAGCAGTGATCTTTATCGGAGTTCTGGTGCTGCTCGTAGGAAGTGCCCTGGTTTCGCTTTCCAAAGGAACCGCGTTTATGCCAACCATGGAAAGCACACAGATGACCATTACCTTAGAGCTTCCGGATACCACGCCGTTAAGCGAAACCGCAGAGGTAACGGATCGTGTAGTGGAGATCTTAAGAAATATGGAGGATGTTGAGGATGTGGGAGCCATGGCAAGCACCTCTTCCATGGGTTCGTTGATGGGAGGATCCGCAGACAGTTCAACGCATGAGACGAGCATCTATCTGACCACAGTAGAAAAGCCCAAATTAAACAACAAAGAGCTTTCCAATGCAATTGAGGAACAGACTGCACAGCTCTGTGAAGAGACAGGAGCAGAATTGAGTATTGAAACCTCCATGATGGATATGAGTGCGCTGGGCGGAGATGGTATTTCGATTCAGGTGCGGGGGCGCGATCTGGATACTCTTCAGCAGATTGCCAAAGAAGTAGCTGCTATTGTGGAGGCTACGGAAGGAACAGCGAAGGTTTCTGATGGTCTGGAGGAGGCAACCGGTGAGATGCGGATACTCATCGACCGCGATAAGGCAATGGATCAGGGACTCACGGTAGCTGAAGCTTATCAGCAGATTGCAGCAAAGCTAAAGGATGCATCCAGTGCGACAACCTTTGAAACAACGGCGAAGGAATATGAAGTCTATGTAAAGAACGCCAATGACATGGAACTTACCCGGAAGCTGCTACAGGATCTTGTTATTGAAAAGACAGATAAAGACAATAAGAAGGTGGAAATTCCACTTAAGGATATTGCAGCGTTTGAGAATACTATTTCTCCAAAATCAGTAAGCAGAACAGAACAGAACCGCTATATTGCAGTATCTGCTTCCATTGCAGACGGATATAACGTGGGTCTGGTATCCCGGAAGCTGGAACAGAACCTTGCAGATTATGAAGTGCCGGAGGGCTATTCTCTTGTGATGGAGGGGGAAAATGAGATGATTGTGGATGCCATGCAGCAGCTGATGCTGATGCTGCTTCTGGCGGTTATTTTCATGTATCTGATTATGGTTGCCCAGTTCCAGTCCCTGAAATCTCCGTTTATCATTATGTTTACGATTCCGTTGGCATTTACGGGTGGCTTCCTGGGACTGTTCCTTGGAAACTGTGAGGTCAGTGTCGTTGCGGTCATCGGCTTTGTCATGCTGGCAGGTATTATCGTAAATAACGGTATTGTGATTGTAGATTATATGAACCAGCTGATTGAACAGGGAATGGAAAAGCATGAGGCGATTTTACAGGCAGGCAGGACAAGACTTCGTCCGGTATTGATGACGGCGTTAACAACGATCCTCGGACTGTTGCCGATGGTATTTGGTACAGATATGGGAGCAGCGATGGGCAAGCCGATGGCAATCGTTACGGTAGGAGGTCTGCTTTATGGAACTCTGCTGACCCTGCTTGTGGTTCCCTGCATTTATGATCTGATGAACAGCAGGAAAACCAGAGGACTGCAAAGCAGATAAACACGGAAGTAAAGAAAACCGGTAATTGCGCGTATCGTGTGTAGTTACCGGTAAATAGCCAGTGACGGAAACTGTGCCTGTGATCGGAATGCCAGGAGCAATAGTGATAAAATAGTAATACGAAATAAGGCAGTATAAGCTGAGAATGATAAGGTGGGGGAGAAAATAATGGTCATCAGACAGCTAAAGCAGGAAGAAAAATTTATGGCAGGCCGGATATCCGGAATCTGCTTCCATGAGAGGATCGATGATCTTGCGAAGAAAAGACAGGAGTGTGAAGAGGCAAAAGAGGAGGACTGGGGAGCCTTTGATGAGAAAGGAACTCTCATGGCAAGGATCATCAATAACCGTTACACCTCGTACGTGGATGGGCAAGAGATACAGAATGGAGGAATCGGCGCCGTATCTACTCTGCCGGAATACAGGAATGCCGGAGCTGTCCGGAATATTTTTGAGAAGCTCCTGCCTTATGCCTATGAAAACGGGGAAGTGATTTCGACATTGTATCCGTTCAGCCATCAGTTCTACCGGAAATTCGGTTATGAGACGGTGTGTTATAGGAATCAATACAGGTTTAAACCTGAAGTCTTAAAGGGGTATCACTTTGACGGAGAAGCTGTCATGTGGGAGGAAGGAGAGGATATTTCGGACTATTTTGGTCTTTACCGGCAGTTTGCACCGAAATATAACCTTGCGGTGAAGCGTGAGGAAGCTCTTATGAAGAGAGAGCATATGAAAGGCAATATTTATAAGGAGCGGAAGTTTTCCTATCTGCTTCGTGAAAAGGGACAGAATGTTGCTTATCTGCTGATTGAGGATGTATATCAGAAGGAAGCGGCGTTCATGTGGGTTGAGGAAGCAGTATGGAACTCTCCGGAAGGGTTTCGGGCGATTCTTGGATTTCTGGCAAGATTCAGTGCGGATTATGGAGAAATTGAGTTAACACTGCCTTATGATCTGGAATTATATTCTGTGATCAGATCAGCGAAGGCATACGAGATCCAAAAGACAACAAGGCAGGATTATATGGTGCGTGTTATCAATGTGAAAAGGATGCTGGAGATCCTTTCAAAGCCGGAAGGAACGGATTGCAGGATCCGAGTCTGTGATCCGCAGATTGAGCAGAATAACCGGATCTGGCATGTGACAGAGAATGCAGTAGAGGTGGCCGCAGATGGAACAGAAACAGATATGGAAGTGAGCATTCAGGCATTTTCCCAGCTTGCAGTCGGTGCAATCTCGCTGGACGAAGCTCTGTTGCGTGAGGATATTGCTATCAGCGCAAAGAAGGAAAAATTACGCAGTCTGTTCAGAAGAAAATCAATTTTTATAAATGAACATTTTTAAAATATCCAAAGGGTTGCAAACATATCTATTTTAGCAGATTTTATTGTGAAATTGCACACTATAGTTTATAATAAAGCAAACACGAAAATAAAGAAAAACCAGTAAATACGCGCATTCCACATACTTACCGGTTGAAATAAAAAAAGCTGATGACGGGAATCGAACCCGTGACCTCCGCCTTACCAAGGCGACGCTCTACCGACTGAGCCACATCAGCATTGGTGTAATCACCGTTTAGTATAGTATCATATAGATCATTACTTTGTCAATGGATTTTTCGAAAAGTTTTGAAGAAAAATTCTAAAGGAAATGGTAAGGGAAATTTTAAAGAAATCGCACAGGAGAAGAGGAGATTGATGCAGGAGATTCTGGGCATTCGCAGGAACGCTTATATACAGGTACAGGACAGCATGCAGGTGACCTATGGTGGCAGCCAGCTCTTTTTTAAGCCGTTACAGGATAAGTGTAGCCAGAGGAAATATAGAGGCGGCTGTGGAATGGTTGCATTAGGAGATTTATTGCTGTATCTGATGGAGAAGGAGATAAGACCCTATCAGCTTGACGGGATTACTTATCATACTGTATTTGAGGAAAAGGAAGCCTATCGGACTTACTTTAACAAGCTGTGCCGGAAGCTTAAGTGGTTTCCTACGCAAAATGGAATGTCCGGGATACTTATGGCAATCCGTTTTAATGTCTTCATGTGGAAAAGACGCATGCCGTATCGTGCCAGATGGGGACTTTTCGAGAACGTCAGGGAAAGGCGTATTGAGAGAATGCTGCAAAAAGATCTGCCGGTCATTTTGTGTATTCCGCGTGTTTTGCTGCCCTGGCAGAGGGAAGACAGGCTGCCGCTTTATATGGAAAGCAGCGGGCAGATGAAGCAGGTCGATGCCACCCGTGCCCATTATGTGACGATTACAGGTCTTGTAAGTCATCAGGGGGAAAATTATTACCGGATCTCTTCCTGGGGACGGATGTATTACATTTCCGTAAAGGAATACAGAGACTTTGTGAGAACTCATCTGTTTGGAACAGTGCTGGGGAATATCCTGTATATTACTTCAAAAATAGAAGAAAGATCATAGACCTGTCATTTCCTGAGTAATACCTGTCATTACATAATGGATTATGCATCATAATGATGAAGAAGTTGAAGATCATATAAGATTCCAAATAAGGCTCCTGTCTGATACCTGATTTTACAGGTTATCCGATAGGAGCCTTTGTATTTCTTTTTTTTATTCTGATTTCCGCTAAAAGACAATCCGGTTTTTATTTAACCTGCCGGCTGTTCTGCAGGAGGCTGTTCTCCCCCGCCTTCTGCGGCATTGGCAGCGGCTTCAGCCTGTGCAGCCAGCGCTGCATTCTGCTGCGCGGCTATGATTTCGTTCCGCTGCTGTGCAATAATTGCCTCGGCATCCGGATTAGCGAAGAATTCCGCATTGTGAGGACAGGTTCCGGCAGTGCCTGGTATGGTCACTGTAGTAATGGAACCGTCTTCATTTACGATTTCCTGTGTCTGGGGCTCCTGCTGCTCCGGAAGAGTGCTGTCCCCACTCATCAGGGGATCATCTGCAGGAGTGACCTCCAATACGCCTTCTACCTTGAAAGGACACTGTTCGCTGGCAGGAAGATTGGTGTACTGACAGATCGGTCCCTGATAGTGTACATTACAGCTTTCGGTCGGCACATTTCCTTCAGCAAAGTATTCGGTTTTTAATGTGCCATCACATAAGCCTGCAATCGGAAGCTTGCCGGATCGGGCACATACCGTTGCCTGAACAATACCGCTTGGCATCGTAAAGGACTGGGATGGCAGTTCTTCGTGGATTTTGGCCATGGTTGCACGCCATAGCTTCTTGGCGAGATTTCGTTCCTCACCCTTGCGGAGCTTAGTGTTATTATCATAACCGGTCCAGGTCGTTGCCGTGTAATACGGGGTGTAGCCGGAGAACCATACATCATTGTAATCGGAAGTGGTTCCGGTTTTGCCGGCGATTGCCATACCACCAAAGTTGACGGAGGCACCGGTACCCTGGGTAACGACATCCTGCATGGCATCTGTGAGAAGCCATGCGGTTGTTTCTTTGATGACCTGCTTGGTTTCCGGTTCGGTGTTATCGAGAATTACATTTCCGTCATGATCGACTACCTTGGTATAAAGCTTGGGTTTAATATAAGTACCGCCGTTTGCAATACATGCGTAGGCAGCATTCAGCTCTTCATTTGTGACGCCGTGCGTCAGACCGCCAAGGGCAGTGGACTGCTGGATATCGGAATAAACATAAGTGTTACCACCATAGGTGATTTCTTCACGGTCCACAACGGTTGTGAAACCAAAGTTTTTCAGATAATCATAACCAAGCTGAGGAGTAATCGCCGTGAAGGTTTTTACTGCAATGACATTCATGGAATCAATGATTGCCTGACGGATGGAATTCAACCCACGGTATTCGCTTCCCCACCAGTTGCTGACCGGACGTCCATTCGCATAATTGAACGGTGCGTCATTGACCATGGTAGCAAGGGTTAATCCCGCACTGTCTAAGGCCGGTGCATAAACGGCAACAATTTTAAACGTGGATCCCGGCTGACGGGTGGTATCAGTGGCACGGTTTAAGGTTTTACTTCCTTCCTTTGCACCGCGGCCGCCAACCATGGCTACAATGCAGCCGGTATGCTGATCCTCGATCGTAATGGATACCTGCGGCTGGGGAGTTAAAGTGATTTTTTCGTCATAAACCTCACCGTCTGTGCCTAAAACAAATTGTTTATAATATTCAATATCCTCATTGGCAGCTTCCTGCGAATCATAAATCAGATTGTAGGAAGCATTCTGTTCCTTATAAAATGCCTGCAGCTTTTCCGTGCTGAAGTTTTCAAAGTCTCCGTTGGAACGCTTGATGGTGAGGGCATAGCTTAACTGCCATCGGGTGTTTTCCGGATAGTTTTCTTCATTGGAGAAAACCTCGTCACAAATGGATTGGATGTTCGGATCCTGTGTTGAGTAAATCTTCAGTCCGCCACTGTATAACAGGGTAAATGCCTGAGTCTCGTTGTAACCGGCCGCAAGCAGATCGTTCATGACATCATCAGTCAGCGCATCCACGAAGTATGTATTGACAAGAGTCTCATCTACTTCATCGTTGACGATCTGGATACGGGAGTAAACATCATCGGCAATGGCTTCATCGTACTCTGCCTGAGTGATATAGCCCTGATCCTTCATGTTGTTCAGCACTTTCTCCCGGCGCTTGGCGTTTTCATCCGGATGGGAAATCGGATTAAAACGGGACGGATTCTGGGTAATACCTGCAATTACCGCACATTCGGACAGGGTCAGACTATTTACCGGTTTGTTAAAGTAACGAAGTGAAGCAGCCTGTACACCTAAGGTATTCTGACCAAGGTTGATGGTGTTCATGTAGTTTAACAAAACCTCATCCTTGGACATGGTCTTGGTCAGCTCAATCGCAAGATACTGCTCCTGGATCTTACGCTTCATACTGTCTGCGAGCCCTTCTTCTTTTGTCCAGTCAGTAAAGACGTTATTTTTAAGTAACTGCTGGGTAATGGTACTTGCACCTTCCGTAAAGTGGAAGCCGTTGGATATACCAACGTAGGCAGCACGGATGATACCCTTGATATCGATTCCGTTATGCTCATAAAAACGTTCATCCTCGATTGCAACGAAAGCGTGTGCCAGATTTTCCGGTATCATATCCCAGGTGACCGGAATACGGTTGGAATTCTGGGAGATCAGCTTCGCAATCTGGTTTCCTTCGAGATCATAAACGAAGGTGGAGAAGCCGGTAGGTGTTACCTTGACGTTCTCAATACTGGGAGCGGTATCGATGACTCCCTTGAAAATGCCGATTCCGAGGCTGGCACCAATAATGCCGCAGGCCAGTACCGCAATCAGAAATAAATTTAAGACTGCCAACAGCCCCTTCTTTAACAGACGGGTGGAGGTGGCATGCAGGGATTTCTGCTTTTCATGAATCCCTTTTTTCGTATAATTCATTGAATAAACCTCCAAAATAAAAGCAAAGTGTTTTTAGACAATACAAGTAGTATATCAAATTGTGGTACTGAAATAAAGTTATTTCATTAAGAATTCATAGAAACATAACAATTATTCACATTTTACACAGGTTTTATTCCTTTTTCAAAATACATATGATAAACTATTCAGAGCAAGGCAAAGGAAGAAAGGATCATGCAATTGGCACCAAAAGAGCAGGAATTTTTACCATACCGGGTAGTGGATACACCGGGATGCGGAGAATATGAAGAAAAGAAGTCCCGGTTCATTGCACATGTCTATCCGGCACAGTCAGAGGAGGAGGCAATGGGACTCATCGAGCAGACCCGTAAGAAATATTATGATGCCCGTCATAATTGTACGGCATATATTATAGGAAGAAACAGGGAACTGAAAAGATGCAGTGACGATGGAGAGCCGGGCGGCACGGCAGGCAAGCCGATGTTAGAGGTTCTTCTTTCCGAAGGTATTACGAATGTGGTTGTGATTGTGACGAGATATTTTGGCGGGACACTGTTAGGAACCGGAGGGCTCGTGCGTGCCTATACCCAGGCGGTAAAGGAAGGCCTTGCAGATGCCGGAATCCGCACCATGATCTATGGGGTATGCTTTACCTTAAAGCTTGCCTATACGGATGTTGGAAAGATCCAGTATCTGCTTGCCAATGAACAGATTACGATCGGGGAATCGCGTTATACACAGAATGTGGAGTTTGATCTTCAGATTCCAAAGGAGCGTGCGGAAGAGATCCGCAGGAAGCTGACGGAGGCAACCGCAGGACGCATTCAGATCGAACAGATCTCTGAAGGGTATTATACAGATATTTCTGGTTGACAAATGTTTATCGTGTGAATTAAAGTTAAAATTGGTGACAGAGCTTGTGATCTGCCATACGCAGTTTCGAAAGGTGGTGGTTTTTATGAAGAGTCAGATATTAAGCAGCAATACAGATCTTCCTCCCCATGGGCGGAGCATAAAAATCACATATAAAGGAGATTGCAATGGAAGAGAACAAGGATTTGGAACTCGTTAAAGAACTGCTTGAGAAGAAGCAGTACACCAAGCTCCGTCAGATGCTGTCGGATAAGAATACCGCCGATATTGCCGTGATTTTGGAGGAGCTTCCGGAGGAAGATCTGTTAAAGATTTTCCGTATTCTGCCTAAAACAATGGCAGCAGATGTATTTTCCTATTTAGAGGTGGATCATCAGCATGAACTCATTACCAGCATGTCTGAGAAGGATGCGGCCGGCATTATCAATAACCTGATGGCCGATGATGCAACAGACCTTTTAGAGGAAATGCCTGCGAATATTGTTAAGAAGATACTTGCAAATGCAAACCCGGATATCCGGAGAGATATTAATCATCTGCTTCGTTATCCGGAAGACTCTGCAGGAAGTATCATGACTGTGGAGTATGTGGATCTGAAGGAAACCATGACCGTAGAGGATGCAATCGAGCGGATTCGTAAGGTGGGCATGGACAGTGAAACGATTAATATCTGTTATGTATTAGATGCCAAGAGAAAGCTGATCGGTACGGTGGCACTGCGTTATCTCCTGATCAGTCCGTCCGATGCCGTGATCGGTGAGATCATGCATGAGGATGTGATCTTCATCAATACCATGATGGATCAGGAAGAGGTTGCCAGACAGTTCCAGAAATATGACTTTACGGCAATGCCGGTTGTGGATAATGAAGAACGGCTGGTTGGTATTATTACCGTCGATGATATCGTGGATATCCTGCAGGAAGAGGCTACCGAGGATATTGAAAAGATGGCAGCTATTGTGCCGACTGACAAGCCATATATGAAGACTACGGTCTTTGAAACCTGGAAGAAGAGAATTCCGTGGTTATTGCTTCTGATGATTTCCGCGACCTTTACCGGAAGCATCATTACTTCCTTTGAGGATGCATTAAGTGCCTGTGTGGTGCTGACCGCATATATTCCGATGCTTATGGATACCGGTGGAAATGCCGGAGGACAGGCAAGCGTTACGATTATCCGTGGACTTTCCTTAAATGAGATTGAATTTAAGGATGCATTCCGGGTATTGTGGAAAGAAGCGAGGGTAGCGGTTCTGTGCGGACTTACACTGGCTGCAGCAAACTTTGTAAAGCTTTTGCTGCTTGATCATGTGACGATTGCAGTGGCAGCAGTTGTCTGCCTGACGTTGATTGCAGCCGTATTTATTGCAAAGGTGATCGGATGTCTTCTGCCGATGCTTGCCAAGAAGATCGGCTTTGATCCGGCCGTTATGGCGAGTCCTTTTATTACAACGATTGTAGATGCCCTGTCTTTGCTGATTTATTTCAGTATCGCAACAGCGGTTATGCATATATAAATAAAAAAGAAAGCTGCATAGCAGCGATTTTGCGAATGTGGTTCTGAATAGTTACAATAGAGCAAAACAAAACAAGCGGCCGGTTCTTTGGGATTTCCCCAAGGACCGGCCGCTGAACAGTTCCATTTATGATATGGAGGAATCCTCCATCAGTTCGAGCTTACTTACGGAAACCTCATAGGCAATGCGCTTTTCGGATTCCTCTTCCGAGATCTTTTTCATATATTCACGACTCTGGATCCGGCCCCATAATTCGCACCGGGTGCCAACCTTGAAGGTATTGGCAAAGCGTGCATTTCTTCCCCAGCAGATGCAGGGGATATAGTCACTTTTTCCATAAGGACGGTTCACAGCCAGGAGAAGGTCTGCAATCTCACGGCCCAAAGGTGTTTTACGGTAAATCGGTTCCTTGCAGATATAGCCGTCTAAATAAATCTGGTTGGTTTTCGAGCTTTCAGGCATTTCATCCACGAATTCCAGTTCCCTGGCAAATACGGACAGAACAAGTTTATTCTTGCGCATCATCAGTCCCTGCCCGGATACATTTTCGTGCCGATTATAGGAGCGGAACTGACCCTGAACCATGATTCCCTGTCCACGATAATCTTCATTTACATCAATCAGTCTTTCTGAAACCATTAAAGGAATCACATCGCAGGAATCACTAAGGCGCGGCACATTTACGTCTACCATATAGAAGCCTTCCCCGAATATCTCGTGGCTGAACTGAAAATCACTGATGATTTCCCCCATAATGATTACCTGATTGTTCTCAATTACTTTGTCTGTCATGTTTTGTTACCTCCATTTGTCTCTTCATTTTGCTTTTTCCTACATGCAATAAAATTTTATGCATACTTTTCCCGTTTAGAACGTCAAAGCACCGCAGAATTCGACAAGTACACGATAATACGCTTGCAATCACCGATATATAGTGATATACTGTTACGGTTTAAGAAGGAAAAGGTGTAATGAAGCTGTTACGAAAAGGCTTTAGATGAAAGGATACAGGTTATGAAGCAGAAGAGAGAAGATGTCCGTAATATCGCAATTATTGCCCATGTTGACCATGGTAAGACAACATTAGTAGATGAATTATTAAAGCAAAGCGGTGTGTTCCGTGAAAACCAGGAGATCGCAGAACGTGTCATGGATTCGAATGATATCGAACGTGAACGTGGTATTACGATCCTTTCCAAGAACACTGCTGTTACCTATAAGAACACAAAGATTAATATTATTGATACCCCGGGACATGCCGATTTCGGTGGAGAAGTAGAGCGTGTCTTAAAGATGGTAAACGGTGCCATCCTCGTAGTGGATGCCTTTGAAGGTGTTATGCCGCAGACCAAGTTCGTTCTGAAAAAGGCACTGGCATTAAAGCTTCCCGTTATTGTATGCGTGAATAAGATTGACCGTCCGGAGGCAAGATGCAATGAGGTTGTGGATGAAGTGTTAGAGCTGTTTATGGATCTGGATGCGACTGATGAGCAGCTTGACTGTCCGTTTATTTTTGCTTCTGCAAAGAGCGGTGTTTCCGGACTTGACCCGGAGCATATCGAGCCCAATATGATGCCGTTATTTGAGGCAATCTTAAATTACATTCCCGCACCTGAAGGAGATCCGGAGGCAGGAACACAGGTATTAATCAGTACCATTGACTATAATGAATATGTAGGCAGAATCGGTGTTGGCAAGGTGGATAACGGTGTCATAAAGATCAACCAGGAGGCTGTCATCGTGAATGCCAACGACCCGGAGAAGATGCAGAAGGTGAAGGTCAGTGCTCTTTATGAGTACGATGGCTTACGCAAGGTCAATGTGAAGGAAGCGACCATCGGTGCGATCGTAGCAGTATCCGGTATTGCAGATATCCATATCGGGGATACGATCTGTTCTCCCGATAACCCGCAGGCAATCCCGTTCCAGAAGATTTCAGAGCCGACCATTGCCATGCAGTTCATGGTAAATGATTCTCCGCTTGCCGGACAGGAAGGAAAGTTTGTTACTTCCAGACATTTAAGAGACCGTCTGTTTAAGGAATTAAATACAGATGTTTCCCTTCGTGTAGAGGAAACCGAGTCCACCGAATGCTTCAAGGTATCCGGGCGCGGAGAGCTTCATCTGTCCGTATTAATTGAGAATATGCGTCGTGAAGGTTATGAATTTGCGGTAAGTAAGGCAGAGGTGCTGTACCATGAGGATTCCAAGGGACGTAAGACAGAGCCTATGGAAATTGCCTATATTGATGTGCCGGATGAATTTACCGGAACGGTTATTGAAAAGCTTGGACAGCGGAAAGGCGAGCTGCAGAACATGACCCCGATTACCGGAGGCTATACGAGACTGGAGTTCTCCATTCCGGCACGAGGACTGATCGGATATCGTGGCGAATTTATGACCGATACCAAAGGAAATGGTATCATTAATACGATTTTTGATGAATATGCACCGTATAAGGGAGATATCCAGTATCGTAAGCAGGGCTCTCTCATAGCATTTGAATCCGGAGAATCCATTACCTACGGCTTATACAATGCACAGGAACGTGGAACACTGTTTATTGGTGCCGGTGAAAAGGTATATGCCGGTATGATTATCGGACAGAACGGCAAGCCGGAGGATGTGGAAATCAATGTCTGCAAGAAGAAGCAGCTTACCAATACCCGTGCATCAGGTTCCGATGAAGCACTGCGGCTTACACCGCCTAAGGTACTGAGCCTTGAGCAGGCACTGGAATTTATTGATACGGACGAACTTCTGGAGATCACTCCGGTGTCCCTGCGTATCCGTAAGAAGATTCTGGATCCGACCCTTCGTAAGCGTGCCGGATTTAACAGGAACAACTAATTTGCAACTATTCAGAGCTATGAAAATTATGACAATATGGACGTCGAATGCGGTTCTGAATAGTAACGATCATATATGAGGTGGAGAATGAAACAGGGAGCAATTTGTATCTATAGTGGAGATGGACATGGAAAGTCTCCGGCAGCGCTTGGTGAGGCGGTTCTTACCGCCGCTGCAGGTGGAAGCGTGGTGATTATCCAGTTCCTTAAGGGTAAGGGACTTAAGGACACCGAATTTATTCACCGGCTGGAGCCGGAAATCAAGATTTTCCGGTTTGAAAAGTCGGACGTGAACTTTGATGAACTTCCCGAGGATAAGAAGCATGAGGAGATCCTGAATATCAAGAATGGATTAAATTATGCCAAAAAGGTACTCTCCACAGGAGAGTGTGATCTGTTGATTCTCGATGAAGTATTGGGACTGATTGATAACCGGATCATCACCGTAGGAGATCTGGAGGAAATTCTTTCCCAGAAAATGGAGGATACCCGGATTATTCTGACCGGTATTACCATGAATGATGAGGTGTGCATGCTGGCTGATGATGTATCCAGAATTGAGACACATAAGTTTAAACGCTGGTAGTGTTGACAGGAAATCGCCGTGGTGCTATGATATTTTTGTAACTTAATAGATGAGGTAGAGGTTGCGTGAATTATGAGTAATTTTTTGGATGTGGCAGTCGCAAGTGAAGGAAAATGAAAGGGAGGAACGCCGAAAGAGTTTTTTCATACTGCAGAGAGGCTCTTGGGCACACAGTTAAGAGCTGTGTGACTGTCATCAGTTATTTGATGGGGCGCTATCCGATTCATACTTGAGAAGTCATTTAATAAATCGGTGCGCAGAAGTGTACTGATTTTTTTTTGAAAAATAAGGAGGATTTATTATGGCAATTTTTAAAGGAGCAGCCGTTGCAATCGTTACACCGTTCCATGAGGACAAAACCGTAAATTTTGAGAAGTTTGGAGAATTAATTGAGGATCAGATTGCCGGTGGAACCGACGCAATTGTGGTCTGCGGAACCACGGGAGAATCTTCAACCTTAACACATGAGGAACACCTTGAGGTGATTAAGTACTGTGTAGAGAAGGTGGCAGGCAGAATTCCTGTTGTTGCAGGAACCGGTTCTAACTGCACGGAAACGGCGATCTATCTTTCTACCGAAGCAGAGAAATACGGAGTAGACGGTGTCCTTTTAGTTACACCTTATTATAACAAGGCAACCCAGTTTGGTTTATTCCAGCATTTTAAGACAATTGCAGATTCGATTAAAGTTCCCTGTATTCTTTACAATGTACCGAGCCGTACCGGATGCAACATTCAGCCGGAAACCGCAGTCAGACTGTGTACAGAGGTCGAGAATATCGTAGGTATCAAGGAAGCCAGCGGAGATATCTCACAGATTGCAAAGCTGATGTCCATGGCAGATGGCAAGGTTGATCTGTATTCCGGAAATGACGATCAGATCGTGCCGATTCTTTCCTTAGGCGGAATCGGTGTAATTTCCGTGTTATCCAATGTGGCACCCAGACAGACCCATGAGATCTGCCAGAAGTTCTTTGACGGAGATGTAAAGGGAAGCTGTGCAGAGCAGTTACGCGCGATTCCTCTCTGCAAGGCTCTGTTCTGTGAAGTAAATCCGATCCCGGTCAAGATGGCTCTTAATTTACAGGGCAGGCAGGTTGGAGTTCCGAAGGCTCCTTTAACCGAAATGGAACCCGAGAATGCAAAGAAGCTCGAAGCAGAAATGAAGAAATACGGAATCCTGTAACTATTCAGAGCCATGCAAATTATGGCAATATGGACATAGAATGCTTGCATTTATATGGACATTTGACATGATTTATATGGTGAAGTAACCACATGAGGTAAACTACGCTGTGAAACAGCGGTTTTACGAATGGGGTTATGAACAGTTACGGAAAAATGATATAAACGAACAGGAGGAACAGTGCGATGACAAGAGTAATCATGCATGGATGCAATGGTAAAATGGGACAGATGATTGCGGGACTGATTGCGCAGGATGAGGAAGTAAAGCTTGTTGCAGGTGTCGATGTTTACGATCAGGGCAAGAATCCGTTCCCGGTATATAAGCATATCAGTGATTGTGATGTCCAGGCAGATGTTATTATTGATTTCTGTAATCCGGCGGCGATTAAAGGACTGATGGAATATTGTGTGGAGAGACAGATTCCCTGTGTCGTATGTACAACCGGACTTTCCGAAGAAGAGCTTAATTATGTGAGAGAAGCCTCTAAAAAGGTAGCGATCTTACGTTCTGCAAATATGTCTCTCGGAATCAATATGATGCTTAAGCTTCTGAAGGAAGTAACGGGAATTTTAGCACTGGCCGGATTCGATATTGAGATTGTTGAAAAGCATCATAACCTAAAGCTGGATGCACCGAGCGGCACAGCCCTTGCCCTTGCTGATTCCATTAATGAAGAATTAGACAATCAGTATGAATATGTGTTTGACAGAAGTACCCGCAGGCAGCAGCGCCCGAAGAAGGAAATTGGAATTTCCTCGGTTCGCGGTGGTACAATTGTCGGTGACCACGATGTTATTTTTGCGGGTACGGATGAAGTCATTACATTTTCCCATACCGCGTATTCCAAGGCCGTATTCGGGAAAGGAGCCATTCAGGCAGCAAAATTCCTGAAGGGTAAAGGCCCCGGACACTACCAGATGAGCCAGGTTATTGACGAGGCATAATAAAAGTGTTGAACCGAACGGTTACACTGATTTTACAAATGTGAGAGGGAGAGGGTAAGGAAAATATGAGCCAGCAGGAGAGCATGGAACTGAAATATCTGAAGAGTCTGGCGCGGCAGTATCCCAATATTGCAGCGGCTTCCACAGAGATTATTAATCTTCAGGCGATTCTTAATCTGCCGAAAGGAACGGAGCATTTTCTGACGGATATTCATGGAGAATATGAGCAGTTCGCCCATGTATTAAAGAATGGTTCCGGTGCAGTCCGCCGTACCATTGATGAGGTATTCGAGAATGCACTTAGCAACAAGGATAAGAAGTCACTGGCAACGCTGATTTATTATCCGGTAGAAAAGCTGGATATTGTAATCAGTGAAGAGGATAACATTGAGGACTGGTATAAGATCACGCTGCACCGTCTGGTACAGATTACAAAGAAGGTGGCATCGAAGTATACCCGTTCGAAGGTAAGAAAAGCACTCCCGAAGGATTTTGCTTATATCATTGAAGAACTGATTACCGAGAAAGCAGATATTTCAGATAAAGAAGGGTATTATAACGAAATCATCCATACCATTATCCGGATCGGCAGAGCGCAGGATTTCATTATTGCTCTGAGTAATCTGATCCAGCGACTGGTGATTGACCATTTACATATTGTCGGTGATATCTTTGACCGTGGACCGGGTCCCCATATTATTCTGGATACTCTGATAAATTATCATTCAGTGGATATCCAGTGGGGAAACCATGATATTCTGTGGATGGGAGCCGCCTGCGGACAGCTTGCATGTATTGCGACGGTAATCCGCATTGCAGCCCGTTACGGAAGTCTGGATACGCTGGAGGACGGTTACGGAATTAATCTGATTCCGCTTGCAACCTTTGCACTTGATACCTATTCGAATACCAACTGCGATACCTTTTCCATTAAATATAATACCGATTATAATACCAAGGACTTAAGCCTTGATATGAAGATTCATAAGGCAATTGCCATTATGCAGTTCAAGCTGGAGGGACAGGTCATTATGAAGCATCCGGAATTCCTGATGGATGACCGGCTGCTGCTCGATAAAATTGATTATGAGAAGAAGACGGTTATGGCATATGGTAAGGAATATCCGATGAACGATACCGATTTTCCGACCATTGATCCCAAGAATCCCTATGCACTTACTCCGGATGAGGAGCAGGTGATGGAACGGATCCGTCAGGCCTTCCTCAAATGTGAAAAGCTCCAGAAGCATGTACGCTTCCTGTATTCCAACGGTGGTCTTTATAAGGTATACAATTCCAATCTGCTATACCATGGCTGTATGCCGATGGATGCCGAGGGGAATTTCTTAAGTGTGGATGTGGATGGAAAGGATTATCAGGGAAAGCAGTTATATGATATTCTCGATAATTATGCCCGGAAAGGCTACTATGCGAAGAATGATCCGGCAGAGATGCGCAAGGCACAGGATTACATCTGGTATATCTGGGCGGGACCGAATTCTCCTGTTTTCGGTAAAGATAAGATGACGACCTTTGAGCGTTACTTTATTGAGGATAAGGAAACCCATAAGGAAACCAAGAATGCCTATTATTCTTTGCTTGACCACGAGGATATTTTAAATAAAATCCTGGATGAATTTGAACTGGACACCAGGAAGTCCCATATTGTTAACGGGCATGTTCCGGTAGAATTAAAGAAGGGGGAGTCTCCGATCAAATGTGATGGTAAGCTGTTGATTATCGATGGCGGCTTTTCCAAGGCTTATCAGAGCAAGACCGGAATTGCAGGTTATACGCTGGTTGCCAACTCGCACGGTATGCGTCTGGTTGCGCATGAACCATTTGAATCCATGGAAGCAGCGGTGTTGCATGAATCCGATATTTTCTCCGATTCTACGGTGATTGAGGTGGCTCCGGTCCGTATCAGGGTATCCGATACCGACATCGGACGCGAGTTAAAGGATCAGATCAAGCAGCTCGAGCTTTTGTTACAGGCTTACCGGGATGGTATTATTGTAGAAAAGTAAAAAGGCCAATATAGAAAAATAGAGGTAACTAAAAGGGCATCGCCTGTTCGCGATGCCCTTTCCGGCATTGATTTTCTGGAAAATAAGCATGCATTATCTTCCGGCATTACCGGTTGTGTTACCGGCTGCACCTGTTGCAGGACCCTTTCCGGTGCCTGTAGCCGTATTGGTGCCGGTTCCATCTCCATTGCCGACAATGTCACCTGTGATGTCAGAAACGCCATCTGTGATATTGTCAACCGCACCACCTACCGCATTTCCGGCATCGTCGATCACGTCACCTACGGTATTGCCTATGTCATCAATGGCATCACCTACCGCGTTGCCGGTGTCATCCACCAGGTCTCCGGCACCATCCATCAGAGAATTGTCATTGTCTGTGGTGTTGTTTGTGCCTGCGCCTGTTGGACTATTGGTTGGAGTGCTGTCTGTATCTGTCGTGCCATTCTGTTCCTTGTTATTACCGGTGTTATTCGTACCGGCGGTGGCACCATTTACGTTACCATTTGCTTTGTTGTCATTTCCACATGCAGTAAGCAGACAAAGCATGGTAAAGGCAAGAGTGAGTACAAGCCATTTTTTTGATGTCTTCATAATGTCCTCCTTATATTTTCAAACTGTGTTTGTACAGTTTACGCAGTTAGTATATCCCGGGATGTGAAAGTTATGCGGGAGAAAGAAAGGATCCTACCATGAAATTCAGACCATGTATTGATATTCATAATGGAAAAGTAAAGCAGATCGTTGGCGGAAGCCTTATGGATACCGGAAATCGTGCTACAGAAAATTTTGTGGCACAGCAGACGGCGGCCTATTTTGCCGGATTATACCAGAGTAAAAAGCTGGTTGGCGGGCATATTATTTTATTAAATCCTGTTTCCTCTGAATTTTATGAACAGACAAAGCACCAGGCTATGGAGGCTCTTAAGACATATCCCGGAGGTCTGCAGATCGGAGGCGGAATTACTCCGGAAAATGCAGGAGAGTATCTGGAAGCGGGTGCCAGCCATGTTATTGTGACGTCTTATGTATTTAAGGATGGCGTGCTTCATTATGAGCGGTTAAGGAAAATGGAGCAGGCGGTTTCGAAAAAGCATCTGGTTCTTGATCTGAGCTGCCGCAAAAGGGATGGCAGTTATTATATTGTGACCGACCGCTGGCAGAAATATACGGATGTGGTGTTGAACGAACAAACTATTGCAGAGCTTTCCTCCCATTGTGATGAATTGCTGGTTCATGCCGTGGATGTGGAGGGAAAAGCGAATGGCATTGAAGAGGAGGTTGCTTCGATGCTTGGAAAATACTGTGATATTCCGGTAACCTATGCTGGTGGAGTACATACCTATGAGGATCTTCAATTATTAAAGAAGCTTGGCCGGGGAAAGGTGGACGTTACGATCGGAAGTGCGCTGGATTTATTTGGCGGAACGATGAGCTTTGAAAAAGTGATCGAGGACTGTAAATGAGAGAAAGTCAAAAACCTGCCGGCTGATCTTTCCGGCAGGTTTTTGGTTTGAAAGGTTTTCTGTTGACAGTTCTTATCTATAAAAGTCCCTGAATCAGGATGATCAGGATTAAAACAGGAAGAATGAACTGGAAGTAAGGCTTTAAGAAACGTCCAAGCTTCAGCCCCTTTCCGGTATTGGCTTCTTCCAGATAGTGGTCAAAGCCCCATCCCCATTTCGTTACGCAGAACAGTAAATAAATGAGGGATCCTAAGGGAAGCAGGAGATTGCTTACCAGAAAATCTTCACTGTCCAATACATCACGTCCGCCAATCAGATGAAGATTACTCCATATATTATAACCGAGAACACAGGGCAGGCTTGCAACCAGAATGACGATACAGTTGATGAGCGCGGTCTTTTTACGGCTGATACCAAACATATCCATGCAGAAGGACATGATGTTTTCAAATACTGCTATGACCGTAGAGAAGCTTGCAAAGGTCATAAACAGGAAGAAAAGAGTTCCCCAGATGCGTCCGCCCTGCATATGAACGAAAACATTGGGAAGGGTAATGAAAATTAACTGGGGACCTGCATTGACTTCGACACCATAGCTGAAGCAGGCAGGAAATATAATCAGTCCGGAAGCAATTGCGACAAAGGTATCCAGCGCGCAGATCCTGACGCCTTCTCCTGCAAGGGTATGCTCCCTGCTCATATAGCTTCCAAAGATTTCCATTGCAGCAACACCGAGGCTTAGGGTGAAGAAGGACTGGTTCATGGCAGCCGAAATTACATTGCCGATGCCGACATCGCGGACAGTATCGAGGCTTGGGACCAGATAGAATCTAATGCCTTCTCTGGCACCCGAAAGCGTAAAGCTGTGTGCGGCAAGTAAAAGGATCAGGAAGAGTAAAGCAACCATCATGATTTTACTGATCTTTTCAAGACCGTTCTGAAGACCACGGCTGCAGATCAGGAAGCCGGCAATAACGGTAAGGGCCATCCAAAGCCCCATCCCAATCGGATCGGCAAGCAGATTATTAAACATCGCACCGGCATCCTCGGTGGTCATTCCGGAGACGAAGCTTCCGGTTGCAAACTTCACACAATAGGAAACCATCCATCCGGAGACAGTGGTGTAGTACATCATCAGCAGGTAGCAGCCAAGCATGGCAAACCATCCATGAATATGCCACTTGCTTCCGGGCTTTTCGAGTGCCTTATATCCGAGGACGGCGCTCTTACGGCTGGCACGCCCGACAGCCAGCTCCATCGTGAGGACGGGAAGTCCCGTAATTACCAGAAACACCAGATATAAAAGGACGAAAAGGCCACCGCCGTTCTGACCGGCAACAAAGGGAAAACGCCAGACGTTACCGATACCGATTGCACATCCGGCACTGACAAGTAAGAAGCCAAGCCGGGATTTAAAAGATTCTCGTTTCATAAAAATGCTCTCCTTAAAATTTAAAAGCAATAGGATGTATCGACTGCAAGGCAACGAAAAACCCCATCGGTTGGGATGGGGTTTTCTTTAATTCCTTAAAACAATAGCAAATTCTAAATAGTTATATTTAAGAACAGGCACATCGTGTTACTGAATTAAATAAAGCGTTATGATTCACAGGAATTATAACTTTGTTACGTTTACAGCCTGAGGTCCTTTTTCGCCATTTACTACGTCGAATTCTACAGCAGCTCCTTCTTCAAGAGACTTGAAGCCTTCCATGTTTAATCCTGAGTAATGTACGAAAACGTCATTGCCTGCCTCATCAGAGATGAATCCGTAACCTTTTTGGTTGTTAAACCACTTAACTGTACCTTTGTTCATTGTAGATACCTCCAAGAAAATTAAAAATATATAGTGCCGCTACAGTAATCTGTAACAAGTTCAGAATAGCACAGGAAACCCTAAATGTAAAGGAATTTCTTTGACAAAATGGTTCATCGAGATACGAGTGAACATAACGTAATAGTTGTGTGATTTGGAAAATTGTGTTAGAATGTCCCTAATTGACCGGAGGTGTATGAAAATGAAACAATCCAAAGTCGAGGAAACGAAGGTCGAAAAGACCGAAAGCGGACAGGTGACGGCACAGACCGAAGAAGGGAAAGAAACTTCCGAAGTAAAGACCAAAATTACTGCCGCGGTTCAATCAGAACAGAAGGCTGCCGAGAAAACAGAAAGGGCAGAAGAAGTAAAGAAATCAGAGAATGTAAAGCAATCCGGGAATCCGGATACCGGTACACAGGAACCGGAGAAAACGGAAAAGGAAACCAAAGCGGAAACGGAGCCTGTGAAGGAAAGAAAGAGACGCAAGAGTAAATTCTTCCTTCTGTTGGTGACGGAGAAAGAGGACGGAGTGATCCGTCAGCATCATATTGGCTCAACGGCAATTGAACTGGCAGGTATTGTGTTGTTTTTAGTGATTGTACTGGTGGTATGCCGGTTAATCTATGATTCGATCACACTTCAGAATATGCATCAGGAAATGATCAGTCAGATCGGCCAGATTAATACGCTCACAGATGAGAACGAATCACTCACCGTAGAGAATGCAACCCTGAACAGTAAGATTACGGTTTTAAGCGAAACTGTCAGCAAGAAGATGGCAACGGAAGATGCGATTTCACAGGAAGAAAGTGAAAATGCAATGCCGAAGGGCTTTCCGTTAAGTGGGACAGCCACGATGGAAGAAGCTACAGATTCTGAAGAGCATCCCATGTTGGAATTTACAGCTGCGGATGGGGTAAATATTGTATCGACAGGCACGGGAGTGGTACTGAGTATTGATGCTGATGAGCAATATGGAAATAAAATCGTGATTGACCATGGAAACGGCTATCAGTCCATTTACCGGAATAACGGGACACCGCTTGTAAAGACCGGCGAGACACTGGGCAAGGGATATATCCTGTTTACGGTAGGAGAGGATAATACGAAGCTTGGCTATGAAATCACGCAGAATGAAGAATATATTGATCCGATGACGTTAATCGAAATAAATGGGTAAGCCACAGGGCTTACCCATTTGTTATAAATCGCCAATCAGTTATGATGGATTCTGGAAAATACGAGTTCATATCCATCGTTTCCGTAGTTTAAGGAACGGTTGACCCGGCTGATGGTAGCGGTGGATGCTCCGGTTTTCTCCGCAATCTCAAGGTAGGTCTTGTGATCCTTTAACATGGATGCCACCTCGTAACGCTGGGAGAGAGAGAGCAGTTCATTAACCGTGCAGAGATCTTCGAAAAAGCCGTAGCACTCTTCCTTGTTCTCAAGGGACAGAATGGCTTCAAATAAATGGTCTACTGCTTCCGTTTGTATTTTCTTATTCATGAGATACCTCCATAATATAAACATGAATGTATTTTGCATAGTGATATTTACACAGTAATATTTTAACATACTAAAGTTTTAAAGTCCACTGAAAAATCAAAATATATTGTGGTAAATGAAGACTTGCCATGTAGTTTCAAATACTATATAATGGGTGCAGGGAAAAACAAGCGACTCCGAAGGAGGCATTTGTTTTTCAGCACCCATTAGCGAACATGCGTCTGTCGAAGACAGACAGGGAGTGCGAAGCACGGGCATGAGAGCATAAAGCAGAGCAGGGAAAAACAAGCGACTCCGAAGGAGGCATTTGTTTTTGGAAGGTAAGTATTTGGAAGGAAGCAGATACCATGACAATCGATAAGGACGATTTATTAAACAGCATATTAGAAAGCATCGGGAGAATCGAGAGCATTAAACTTGAAGATATTCCCAATATTGATTTATATATGGATCAGGTGACGACCTTTATGGATCGTAAGCTGAAGCCGACAACGCGTAAGCCGGACGAAGACAAGATTCTGACGAAGACCATGATTAACAACTATGCAAAGAACGATCTTCTGCCGCCGCCGGTTAAGAAGAAGTACAGTAAAGAGCATATCCTGATGCTGATTTTCATTTATTACTGTAAGGGAATGCTTTCGATCAATGATATCCAGACTCTGTTAAATCCTCTTGCAGAACGTTACTTCCAGAAGACCAGTGAGCCGAACCTTTCCAGTATCTACGAAGAGGTGTTCGGCATGGAAGAGGAGCAGATTGCAGGTCTTAAGAAAGATATTATTGAAAAGTTTGCGATGTCGAAAAAGACCTTTACCGACGTGCCGGAAGAGGATCAGGAGATTTTACAGTTATTTTCCTTTATTTTTACGCTGGGATACGATGTGTACGTGAAGAAGCTTTTACTGGAAAAGCTGGTGGATAATTTTCGGGAAGTAACACAGAAACAGGAGCCGGATACCGGAAAGCCGACGAAGGAAAAGCCACTCAAAGAGAAAGCAGTGAAAGATAAATAATACGAATAAAAGAAAACGAACACAAACAAAAACAAACATTAATAAGTAAGGCGCTGCGGTCCGCAGCGCCTTACTTATGTAGAGTACCTGGTGAAGACGATCCGAAGGAGAAGTCTGAACTTAGTACGAACGATACCTGTGTACTTAATGAGAACAAGCCAAGTGAAGTACGAACTTAGTGCAGCAGGTGCATGCGGAGCACCTGGTGAGGCTGCTCTTAGATTGTCCGGTTAAAGAATGCAGTCATAAATACTGCAGGAGAATTCCAGTAAATGGTAATTTCGTTTGTGGAATAGCTTCCTACGTCATCGACATAACATTTCATCGGAGCGGTACCGGCAGGAACAGCCGCAATGGCAGCAGGATCACAAGGTGTTTTAAAGGGACCGCCGCTTACCCAGCCCGGCATCGGCAGATCAATTTCATCGCATGCGGTCGGACGGTTGTGAGGATTTCTGAAAGCATGTTCACCTTCTCCGGTTACATAGCTGATATCAAGTGCATTACGGCCGAGCAGATAATGGAGCTGGTTTAATGCAGCCTCACGATACCGGGATGCGGTGTCTCCCTCACTGCAAAGGGAGGCCAGAATCAGCAGCATGGAACGGTTGCAGACAACCATGTTGCTTCCCCATACAAAATCCTCCGGCTGCATCGAAAGCTCAAAGCCGGATTTCTTTTGCAGTTCTATGAGCCGGTCGGCCTCGGTAAACAGGATCTGTTCATATTCCCTTTTCCGTGTGGCTCCACAGGTGTTTCCAGGATCCGTAAGCAGACATAGGGTTGCCATGCCTGAAACATCGGTCCAGCCAAAATCGGTTTTGCTTACTTCCGGATGAGTCATGGAAGAATATTTTTCAAAAGCCTTTAAATAGGTATCCCGATGAGCTGTATCCGTACGAAGAAGTTCGGCACTTGCCCAGAGACGTTCGTCGATGTCACAGTCATCATCGTATTCTCCGGTGTTGCTTCCTTCCGGATTGTGGAAGCCGATATAAGGGTGGCTTTCCATATAGGCGAAGGCCTTACGGGAGGCTTCAAGGGCCTGTGTGGAGAATGCTCTATCAAAAGGAGCATACACTCTGGAGGCCAGTGCCATGGAGGCTGCAAAATCTGCAGTTGCCATGGTGGAAACGGGATAGATCAGGAAGGGGAGTTTGTCCTCCTCCGGCATCAGGAAGTCCGCATGGACAAAGGAGGTCAGCTTGTGATAAACGCCGCCATTGTCTGCCTGCATTTTCAGCATCCATTTTAATTCATAGAGACATTCATTTAAGATGTCAGGAAGCAGATTACCGGATTCCGGAATATGTAAGGAAGCCTGAAAGCTTTCGGGGAAAAGCTCATACGCATACAGCAAATGTCCGACGGCAACGGCTGCCGGGGAAATATAGCGTCCGAAATCTCCGGCATCATGCCAGCCGCCGGTCATGTCAAAGTGTGACGGATCCGGTGTCTGGTTCATGTAATCCTCTAAAAAAACAGCATCCTCTGTATGGCAGGCGGCATGTGTATATTCACCGGCATATTCGCTGGTAAGTGCACAGCCGCAGCGCTGGAAGTAAAAACATTTCATCAGATCCAGCTGGAGCTGTTCATAAACATGCTCTCCTATGACAAAGGTGTGGGAGCGCTCCCCGTTTCCGGCAAGGACATAGTAGCGTCCGGGAGCGCTTACTTTCGAAAAATCAAGCTGGTAGACCTGTTCTCCTGCGCTTTCATCCATTCCGGAATCCGTGCTTACTCCATCATAAACAGCATGCTGTGTTGTGCTGTCAATTAACTGGAAATTACAGGGGAAGGTGGTGGTTGCCACTTTCCTGGATGCAGGGAGATACCCTGTCTGATCAATAAAAATACCCATAAGATAACCCTCCAAATATTCGATAAGGAAATTATAGCATTGAATAGTTTTGTACACAATGCCTATAGACAAATGGTACTAAAATAGAATATAAAAGGGTTATTGTCTGGAGGAACGAAAGCGATGTGGATGTTACTTGTTTTATTATATGGAGTGTTAAAAGGAGCGCGTGAAATTGTAAAGAAGAAAGCACTGACAAAAAGCAGTGTCATTGAGGTGCTGTTTTTCTATACATTGCTCGGCTTCCTGTTTGTAACTCCGCAGGCACCGTCGGCGATGGGGCTTGAGCCGAAATATTATTTCTGGATTGCCTTAAAGTCCTTTGTGATTTTCCTTGCATGGATCTGCAGCTTTAAGGCGATTAAGAAAATGCCGATCAGCCTCTATGGAGTGCTTGACTTATCAAGAGTATTGTTTGCAACTCTTTTAGGTGTCGTGGTGCTGCAGGAGACACTGAATACGCATCAGATGATCGGTCTTGTCTTTGTCAGTGCGGGCCTGCTGCTTCTGAAATTTAAGCCCTCTGTGCTGTTAAAAAAATTACGGGCGAATCTGCAAAGAAAACGGACGAAAGGATGCAAAGATCAGACAGTCCCCGGTCAGTCTGATCAGGTAATGGATATCACAGATGCAGTGACAGGTGGATCTGCTGCAGTACGGCAGTCCGGAAATGAAGTTTCTGTGATCCTGGTTCTTTTTGCCTTTGCCTCCTGCATGCTGAATGCAGTTTCCGGACTTATGGATAAGCTTTTGATGAAAAACATCAGCAGCTCCCAGCTACAGTTCTGGTATATGCTGTTTCTGGTGCTGTATTATCTGATTTATATTCTCTGCAGCCACACCAGAATCCGGAAAGAGGTCTGGAAGAACGGATGGATCTGGCTGCTTGCCATTTTATTTGTCATTGCGGATAAAGCGCTGTTTGTGGCAAATGGTATACCCGACAGCCGGATTACCATTATGACGCTGCTGAAGCAGAGCGGCTGTGTGGTAACCATTCTTGCCGGTAAATTTATTTTCAGGGAAAAGAACGTCGGTTATAAGCTGTTCTGTGCAGCGGTGATTGTGATTGGTATCGTCATTGGTGTGAGCTAGTACAGTGAGCCTGTAATGAATCTTTTAATGCAATAAATACATCAAAAGTACCCCGATGAGGAAATACCATAGGAAAACTGGGTAATTCTTCATCGGGGGATACAACAGGCTGCACGCAGAAGGAAAGCGGGTGCTTTTATTTTACAGCCTGTTTGGCAAATTCTGTGGTTACAAGAGCTTCATAAGGAACACGTTCCGGAAGCTCACCGGCTTCTTCCAGGATATTCTGCAAGAGCATGAAGGAATCCTCTTCAAAAATCAGATTCTCCTTCCAGGTATCCTGTGCCGCATACCGGGAAACGATGGTGGTGATGGTCTGCAGCTGTGTGCCGTCAAACTGCGGAGCAATGACAGTGGCAATTTCTTCCGGAGTATGACTGCCCACATAGTCCATGCCCTTTTGCAGTGCATTGGTAAAGGACTGGATAATTTCAGGATTGTTTTCAATATAGCTTTTCTTTGCACTGAACGCCGTGTAAGGAACATAGCCGGAGCTTTCTCCTAAGGAAGCAACGACGTAGCCATCGCCTTTTTCTTCAAGAGAGGTGGCGTGGGGCTCAAACTCTACAGAAAAATCTCCCTGACCGCCGGAAAAGGCGGCAGCGGTAGAACCGAAATCAATGGACTGGTCGATCGAAAGATCGGTTTTCGGATCGATGTTATTCTTTTTCAGAATGTATTCAAATACCATTTCAGGCATACCGCCGGCGCGTCCGCCGAGAACGGTCTTTCCCTTCAACATATCCCATTGGAAATCATCAATTGGCTCTCTGGAAACCAGAAAGTTTCCGGCCCGCTGGGTGAGCTGCGCAAAATTTAGCACATAATCGGATGCCCCACCTGCATAGGTATAGATCGTGGACTCACTTCCCATGAAACCGATGTCTGCTTCCCCGGTAAGAACGGCGGTCATGGTTTTGTCGGCACCAAAGCCGGTAACCAGTGTCACATCAAGACCTTCGTCGGCAAAATAACCTTCCTCAATGGCAACATACATCGGTGCATAGAAGATGGAATGGGCCACTTCGTTTAAGGTGATGCTTTTTAACCCATCCGTGCCGGCAGAACCGGGAGAAGAGCTGCTGCATCCGGAAAGCACCGGAAGCAGGGTCAGTACAAGGAACAGCACTAAGGGCAATGTTTTTCTTTTTTTCATATAACCTCCAGAAAGGATACCCGCAAGAGGGCATTTTGGTTGATAATTTATGGTATTCCATTGAGAAAAAAGGGTGACATGTATGAAGGGAAAAGCGGTAGACAGTAGTCGACAAAATATGTATAATAATAAAAAAGGGAGTTGACCCAGAAAACGGAGGGAAAAGAATGGGATTAATTAAAGCAGTAACAAGCGCTGTTGGTGGTGTGGTTGCAGATCAGTGGGAGGAGTACTTCTACTGTGATTCTTTAGACGCTGATGTGTTGGTGACCAAGGGACATAAGCGTCAGAAAGGCCGTGGCGCAGGCAATAACAAGGGTGAAGATAACATTATTTCAAACGGATCGGTCATCGCTGTCAACGAAGGACAGTGTATGATTATCGTAGATCAGGGCAAGGTTGTTGAGCTTTGTGCAGAAGCAGGAGAATTCAGGTATGATACCTCTTCCGAACCGAGTATTTTCTGCGGAAACCTGGGAGAGAACATTAAGAAAACCTTCTCAACCATAGGAAGACGTATTGCATTTGGCGGTGAAACAGCCAAGGATCAGAGAGTTTATTTCTTTAATACAAAGGAGATTATGGGGAATAAATACGGAACAGCCAATCCGGTACCGTTCCGTGTTGTAGATCAGAACATTGGACTGGATATTGATATTTCCATCCGCTGCAATGGTGAATATTCTTATCATATTACCGACCCGATTCTTTTCTATACCAATGTGTGCGGTAATGTCGTAAGTGATTATGAGAGAAGTGAGATTGACAGTCAGTTAAAGACCGAACTGATGACTGCTTTACAGCCGGCATTTGCGAAGATTTCCGCTATGGGAATCCGTTACAGTGCCGTACCGGCACATACCATGGAGCTTGCAGACGCATTGAATGAGGTCCTTTCTGAAAAGTGGGCACAGCTTCGCGGTATTGAAATTGTTTCCTTTGGTATTAATACCATGAAGGCCTCTGAAGAAGATGAAGCAATGATTAAAGAGCTTCAGAAGAGTGCAGTATTGCGTAACCCGAATATGGCAGCAGCAACGCTTGTTGGTGCACAGGCAGAGGCAATGAAGGCAGCAGCCTCTAATACATCCACCGGACCGATGATGGCATTTGCCGGTATGAATATGGCCAATATGGCAGGAGGTATGAATGCACAGGGATTGTTTGCAATGGGTGGTTCCCAGCAGGCACCGGTACAGAATGCCGCACCGCAGGCAGCAGCACAGAACGCAGCACCTGCCGCAGCCGCTCCTGCTCCCGCAGCAGATACATGGACCTGTTCCTGTGGAAAGACAGGTAACACCGGTAAGTTCTGTGCAGAGTGCGGATCACCAAAGCCTGTTGCAGCAGATGGATGGGTATGTTCCTGCGGTGCAGTCAACAAGGGCAAATTCTGTTCGGAATGCGGAGCTAAGAAGCCGGCAGGAGAACCGCTTTATAAGTGTGACAAGTGCGGATGGGAGCCGGAAGATCCGAAGAATCCTCCGAAGTTCTGTCCGGAGTGCGGAGATCCGTTTGATGATAATGACGTGCAATAAGACGGTTGGCTTTGTTGTTGAAGCAGAGGTGGAGCATGAGTGAATTTGATACGAATTTAGATGCCAGAACGGTATCAACGATGGAAGAAACGGATAAAAAATGTCCAAACTGTGGCGGGGTCATGGATTTTGACCCCAAAACAGGAGGCCTTCTTTGTCCGTACTGTGGACATACACAGGAAATCGCAGCAAAGACGGACGAGCCGAAGGAAGCGGCTGAGTTATCCTTTGATACTGCGGAAAACACGGAAAACTGCAACTGGGGTGCGGAGAAGAAAACCGTAATCTGCAAGGCCTGCGGTGCTGAGTCTGTTTATGATGCATTGGAGATTTCAGCGGTATGTCCGTTCTGTGGCTCCAATCAGGTCATGGAAGCTGCAGACCAGAATACGATAGCGCCCGGAGGTGTGGTTCCCTTTCAATACTCTGATAAGCAGGCTGCTGACCTGTTTCAAAAGTGGATCAAAAAGAAGTTCTTTTGTCCGAAGCTTGCCAAGGAAAGTGCGAAGGCCAAGCATTTTAAAGGGATTTATCTTCCCTACTGGACATTTGATGCACAGACGGATTCTACCTATCGTGCAGAGTACGGAATAGAAAGAACCGTAAAGGAAAACGGAGAAGAAAAGACAGTAACGGACTGGTACCGGTGCTCCGGTCATCACAAGGAGTTCTTTGATGATGAGCTGGTGTGTGCGACTACGAATCAGAACCGCTCCATGCTTGCCGGAATTGAACCCTTTAACACGGCAGAAAACAAGGCATATAAGCCGGAATATGTGGCCGGCTTTGCAGCAGAGCGTTATGCCATCGGGTTTAAGGAAGGCTGGGAAATTGCAAAGAAGAGCATTGATAGTAAGCTCAGACGGTCCATCGACGATAAGATCCGTGATGAGCATGATGCAGATGATACACGTAACATTCAGATAAACAGCACATTCAGTAATCTGACCTACAAATACCTGTTGCTTCCGGTATGGCTTTCCAGCTATAAATACAAGGATAAGATATACAACTTCATGGTGAACGGTCAGACCGGCAAGGTATCCGGTAAGACACCGATCTCTATTCCGAAGGTGATCATTACTGTTCTTGGATGTATTGCAGCCATTGCCCTCATTTACTATCTGATGAATTAAGCGTGCCGGAATGCTCCGGAGTCATTTGATTTATGACAGGTAAATGCATATAAAGGAGCTTAGAAAATGTCATTAAATGTGTTAGGTCTTACATTTAGTGCGGTTGTCTTTTTAGGGATTTTTATTGCGGCAGCAGTTGCCGGAATGAAAATCTACAGGAAGATACGGTCGATTTCACGACAGGCATTTGGAACAGAGAATATTTTAGAAGGCTTCCGGCAGATGGAAGTTGAGAATTCCACGACGCCGAAGTCTGTTGCAGGAATGACCAGTCTTTACCTTCCCAAGATCAAGAAGGATTTTCCTGAATTTCAATATGATGAAATGAAAGTCAGGGCAGAAAATGCCCTGACTTCTTATCTGTTAGCCATCAGTTCTATGAATCCATCATTTCTAAAAGAGGGAGGACAGGAATTGAGAGATCATCTCTCTATGAAGCTTGCCATGCTTCGTGAGGAAGAAGTACGGGAAACTTATAGAGACATCAAAATCCACCGCACAGAACTTGCAAATTACAGAAAACGGAACGGACGCTGTATTGTGACGTTCCAGAGCTCTTTACAGAGCTTTTATACCAAGACAGACAGAAGCGGGAAGCTTCTTGCAGGAAATGCACAGCTTTATACACAGACGAAATATAACGTGGATGTGATTTATATACAGGATCGGGAGCTGGTCGAAAAGGAAACCGATCTTTCCCTGGGATTAAACTGTCCGAACTGCGGAGCTCCCATTTCCACGCTGGGAAGCAAGGTGTGCGAGTATTGCGGAACTCCGATTGTGGAATTGAACATTTATGCATGGACATTCAGTAACATTGAAGAGGTATAGGTCGAATGAGCATTTATGATAGCTTAAATGAAGAACAGAAAAAGGGCGTGTTTACTACAGAGGGTCCTGTACTTTTACTTGCAGGAGCAGGATCCGGGAAAACGCGGGTGCTGACGCACCGCATTGCCTATCTGATTGATGAGCTGGGAGTGAATTCCTATCAGATCATGGCGATTACGTTTACCAATAAGGCGGCCGGTGAGATGAAGGAACGAGTGGAACGGCTCGTAGGAATGGGTGCAGAAAGCATCTGGGTGACCACCTTTCATTCGACCTGTGTGCGGATTCTGCGCCGTTTCGCAGACCGTCTGGGATATGATAATAATTTCACTATTTATGATACGGATGATCAGAAGTCAGTGATGAAGGATGTCTGTAAGCATTTACAGATTGATACGAAGCAGATGAGGGAAAGGACGATTCTGTCTGCCATTTCTTCTGCGAAAAACGAGCTTGTGGGTGTACAGGAATATGAAACGCAGGCCATGGGGGATTTCCGTAAGCAGAAGGTGGCAGCTGCTTACCGGGAGTATCAGAATATCCTTAAGAAGAACAATGCGATGGATTTTGATGATCTCATCATGAATGCGGTGGAGCTGTTCAAGGCGTGTCCGGATGTACTGGAATATTATCAGAAGCGGTTCCGGTACATCATGGTGGATGAATATCAGGATACGAATACGGCACAGTTCCAGTTGATCCGTCTGTTGGCAGAGGGATCGCGCAACATCTGTGTGGTCGGTGACGATGATCAGTCCATTTACAAATTCCGTGGAGCCAATATCCGGAATATTCTGGATTTTGAAAAATATTATCCGGAGGCTGTTGTGATCCGCCTGGAGCAGAATTACCGTTCCACGCAGAATGTACTCGATGCTGCGAATGCGGTCATCCGGAATAATGTGGGGCGTAAGAGCAAGACGCTCTGGACAGACAAGGGTGCCGGAAACCGGATTCATTACCGCCAGTTTGACAATGCATATGAAGAAGCTGAATTTATTGCAGATGATATCAGCCGGAAGATCAAAGATGGCATTGTGGAAGCCGGAGAATGTGCAGTCCTTTTCCGGACAAATGCACAGGCTCGTCTCCTGGAAGAGCGCTTTGTTGTGGAAGGCATCCCCTATGATGTGGTTGGCGGAACGAACTTTTATGCCAGAAGAGAAATTAAGGATCTCCTTTCGTATTTAAAGACGGTTGATAACGCACGGGATGATCTGGCCGTAAAGCGTATCATCAATGTGCCAAAGCGTGGAATCGGTGCAGCGACCATTGCTAAAGTGGATGATTATGCACAGATGCATGAAATCGGTTTTTACGAGGCACTGTGTCATGCGGATGAGATTCAGGGACTTGGTAAGGCGGAAGCAAAGATCCGTCCCTTTGTCAATATGATTCAGGTATTCCGCAGCCGGCTTACCTATTATAGCCTGAAGGAATTGATGCATGATATTCTGGACACGACGAATTATATCAATGAAATGGATGTCGATGATGAGATCGAAGCACAGAGCCGGATTGATAATATCGATGAATTGATTAATAAAATTGTTGCATATGAAGAGGCCAACGATGAGCCCTCCTTAAGTGCATTTTTGGAGGAAGTGGCGCTGGTAGCCGACATTGACCGGCTATCCGAAGACGATAACCGTGTGCTGCTGATGACACTGCACAGTGCAAAGGGACTGGAATTTTCGCATGTGTATCTTGCCGGTATGGAGGATGGCATTTTCCCAAGCTACATGACGATTGCCTCTGATGATCCGGCAGAGATCGAAGAGGAACGTCGTCTTGCCTATGTGGGAATTACCAGGGCGAAAGACGATCTGACGCTGTGTTATGCCAAAATGCGTATGGTGCGTGGGGAAACACAGATGAATGCGGTCAGCCGCTTTGTCAAAGAAATTCCGCCGGAGCTGATGGACAATAAGCCACCTGCTCCCAGATATCAGCCGGTTGTGGCAGATAAATCCTCACGTACCATTTCTGCTCCGAAAAAGTCGTATCTTGCATCTGCCGGAACAGGATCGTTCGGAGCATTGGGAATTTCCAAAGGATCCGAAGCGGTAAAGGGCGGTAAGCCGGACTATGATATCGGGGACCGCGTCAGGCATGTAAAGTATGGAGAAGGCTTTGTGACAGACCTGGAGCCGGGACCGAGAGACTATAAGGTGACGGTTGATTTTGATGACGCCGGACAGAAGATCATGTATGCGGCTTTTGCGAAGCTTGAGAAGATTTGATTGGCTATGATGTATGAAAATGATGATACAAAATGCCCTTTGTGAGCAAGCTCCCACGGTCATCTTGTACAATCATTTCCACATGGCTGATTATTTGTACAAATTTTGGAAAATGACTGTTGTTAAAATGCGGATGAGATGATATATTATCTAATAACAAGAGCAGACCGGAATAGGAATTCTTATTTTGGGAAGACTAGACGGGTAATGATCTGCCGGATTGGTGAAACAATGGAAATGCAGGAAAGGACAGGGTGAGGATATGAACAAGATAGAAGAGATCGCAGCTATGCTGAAGCAGTATGATATCAAGGATTTGAAGAATGTCAGAGACCTGAATGATTTAAAGGATTTTCTGGCACATAAGGAAGAAGAAAAGAAAAAAGGCAAGAATGTGCTTCTGTGCATCTTTGCAGTTGTTGGAGTGATCGTTGTGGTAGCAGCAATCTGCTATGGTGTATACCGTTATCTCGTGCCGGATTATCTCGAGGATTTTGACGATGATTTCGATGATGAATTTGATGATGACTTCTTCGATGATGAGGACGAGGATAAGGAAGACAAGGAAGAGCAGCCCGCGAAGGACTGGAAGGATGATGTCGAAAAGGAAGATCTTGCAGCTTCTGAAGAATAAAGGATATCAGTTAAAGTGATCATCTAATGTCGGGATGTGCCGGTGCACATCCCTTTTTTTGAGTAGAGCACTTAGTGAAAGCGAATCGAAGATGAAGCTTGAGGTTAGAGCGAACCATACCTGTGCACTTAAAGAATGCAAGCCGAAGGTGCAGCATGAATTTAGTGCAGCAGGTAGAGTAGAGCACTCAGGTATTTATTAGATTGGGTATATAAATAAGAGAGGAATCATGATATGAAAAAGGGACAGATCATTAAAGGAGTGGTAGAGCGGGTTGATTTCCCGAATAAGGGGATTGTGAATACAGCAGAGGGAATCTGCACGGTAAAGAATGTCCTTCCCGGTCAGAAGATTACACTGATGGTCCAGAAAAACCGTAATAAAAAAGCCGAAGGAAGAGTACTCAGTGTGGATCAGAAATCTCCATTGGAAATGGAAAGTCCCTGTCCTCATTTCGGAGAGTGCGGTGGCTGCACCTATATTTCACTTCCCTATGAAGAGCACCTTGCCATCAAGGAAGCCCAGGTGAAAAAGCTTCTGGACAGTGTCCTTGACCGGCAGGAGGAAGCCTGGGAGTTTCAGGGGATCAAAGGAAGCCCTGCACAGTACGAATACCGCAACAAGATGGAGTTTTCTTTTGGAGATGCCTACAAGGATGGCCCGTTAAGTCTGGGTATGCATAAGAGAGGCAGCTTTTATGATATTGTATCGGTATCAGACTGCCAGATTGTAGACGAAGATTATCGAAAAATTCTTGTCATGACTCAGGAGCATTTCAAGGACTGCAGCTTTTACCACCGCCTGCGCCATGAAGGCTTCCTGCGTCATCTGCTCGTTCGTAAAGCAAAAAAGACGGGGCAGATTTTGGTGGCACTTGTGACGACCTCGGAAGGAATTTCTAATGTTCCGGGGGAGGATGTATATCATTATGAAGCTCTTTTGGAAAATCAAAATGGTATAAGGCAGAAGAATCCGGAGTCTTCATTGATTACTTCTTATGTACAGAAGGATCATGAGCAGCTTGTGGAGGAATGGAAAGAGAACCTTCTTGCTATGGAGCTGCATGGCACCATGACGGGAATCCTGCATATTATCAACGACTCTGTGGCAGATGTGGTACAGAGCGATGAAACCAGAGTGCTTTATGGTCAGGAATACATCGAAGAGGAATTGCTGGGACTGAAGTTTAAGATTTCCACGTTTTCCTTTTTCCAGACCAATTCTCTCGGGGCAGAGGTACTCTATGAAACGGCACGCGAGTATATTGGTGATCTGACACATAATAAGGATAAAGAGATTGTCTTTGACTTATATAGTGGAACAGGGACGATTGCACAGCTTATGGCTCCGGTTGCGAGGAAGGTGATTGGAGTTGAAATCGTGGAGGAAGCTGTGGAGGCTGCGAAGAAGAATGCGGAATTAAATGGTTTACATAATTGCGAATTCATTGCAGGCGATGTTTTGAAGGTATTGGATGACATTACGGAAAAGCCGGATATGATTATTTTAGACCCACCGCGTGACGGAATTCACCCGAAGGCGCTGACGAAGATTATTGCCTATGGAATTCCAAGGCTTGTATATATTTCCTGTAAGCCGACAAGCCTTATTCGTGACCTTGAGACGTTTCTTGTCAGCGGCTATCATGTGGAAAAGGCGGTTGCCGTGGATCAGTTTCCGTGGACGGCGAATGTTGAGTCCGTAGTTCTGCTGTCGCGAGTGTAAGCAAAGCGAGAGCAGATTACGGAGGACCATGCGATAGCTGTCCGCGAGTGGCAAGTGCGGAGCACGCAGACAGAGCGGAAACAGCGAACCGCAGAGACGGTATGCCTTTTGTCCAAACTCCACGAAGCGAAGCATCATGTGAATGTGAGACTTGATATGGATGAACTGGATTTGACATCTGCGGAGAGTAAGGCTGCTTATGAGGAGATAAAGAAGTATGTGTCAGAGCATAATGATGGGATGAAGGTATCTAATCTGTATATTGCACAGATAAAGCAGAAGCATGGAATTATAGAAAGAGAGAACTATAATAAGCCAAAATCTGAGAAGGGCGGACAGCCGGAATGCCCAAAAGAAAAAGAAATAGCGATTGAAGAGGCGTTGAAGTATTTTCAGATGATTCCAAGTGAATCATAGGCTAACTTGGCTTATCGGATGGAGAAAATTCAACTAATGTTATTGGACCTTCGGACATTGGGAATAAAATCTGATGTTCGTAGGCTTTTTGTTCATGACAATAGAATGTTTGCGGAGCGTGCATTCTATTGTATACAGAAAAAATTTTCGCAGATATAATAAACATGACATATAGCTGTTGTGTTGAATCAGGTATAATATGTATGGAGTGTAAGAAACGATGAAAATAGACAGACTTATCGGTATATTGTCAATCTTACTGCAGGAAGAAAAGATAACGGCTCCTGAACTGGCAGAAAGATTTGAGGTATCTCGAAGGACAATAAATCGGGATATTGAAGACCTTTGTAAAGCAGGTATTCCTATAAAAACTGCACAGGGTACCGGTGGTGGTATCAGTATTATGGATGGATATCGTATGGACAGGACGATTTTGAGCTCCAAAGATATGCAGATGATTCTTGCGGGTTTGCGGAGTCTTGACAGTGTGAGCGGAAGCAGGTACTACAGTCAGCTGATGGAGAAAATCCAGACCGGATCATCAGAGTTCATCAGTGGAAGAGACTCTATGCTGATTGACTTATCTTCATGGTATAAGGGTTCCCTTGCTCCAAAGATCGAGGTAATACAGAGTGCAATAGAAAACAGGCGCATCATACGATTTAAGTATTATGCTCCGTCCGGAGAGAGCAACCGAAGGGTAGAACCATATTATCTGGTTTTCCGGTGGTCGAGCTGGTATGTATGGGGGTGGTGTTTAGAACGTAAAGATTACAGGCTGTTCAAACTGAACCGTATGGATTGTGTTGTTGAAACAGACCGTGGATTCCTGCGTAGAGATGTACCAATGCCGGATTTGTCAAATGAGAAGATATTTCCGGGTGGGATAAAGGTAAAAGCTCTTTTCACACCGAATATGAAGTGGCGGCTGGTTGAAGAATTTGGACCGAACTGCTTTACAGAAACAGACGATGGAAGGCTGCTCTTTTCAGCAGACTATACGGATATGGAAAACCTTGTGACATGGCTTATGACATTTGGAGCAAAAGTAGAGGTGCTTGA